>Ga0315278_10000735_pt1 | contig 28520 bp, 25 predicted proteins | sample YL17G06_0_MG_FD_203880 | JGI IMG/M metagenome (GOLD analysis project Ga0315278, IMG submission 203880) | Sediment microbial communities from Yellowstone Lake, YNP, Wyoming, USA - YL17G06_0 | ecosystem: Environmental > Aquatic > Freshwater > Lake > Sediment | place: USA: Wyoming | collected... | reverse complement strand
GGCTTGCGGGCGCGCATGCAGGGAAAATCGTGTTTCAATTTCAAGACGATCGAGCCGACTTTGTACCAGGAGCTTATTCAGCTAACCGAGCGGAGCTTCAACCGGTTTGCGCAATTGAGATAATTGGTTTAATAAAAAAAAGGGCAGGTATTGGAGGATATCCAATGCCTGCCCCAGACTATTTAAAGCGGGGGGTTATTTCGGCTTCCCGGCTGGCACCAGCGGGCCTTTCTCGGGTAAAAGTCCGGGGCGGCCGGGCGGCATGGCTCCGGTGGTTAGCATCTGGTACAGGCGCGACTTCTCCCAATCGCCGGCCCCCAGGATGTCATTGCCTTTGGCGTCGGCCGATTGGCGGCGGGACCCAGACGTTACACCCTGGTAATCACCTAAATTCATCAAAGCATAAGACCCTGCCAGGTCAGGCCCGTGGCAGGTAGTGCAGGCCAGAGCACCTTTAAACCAGACGTTGGATTGGTTAAACAAGACCTGCACATCCGGAACGAAAGTTGCTGTACAAACTTTCCCGAAGGCATCGGTGAAATCGAATGGCGTTGTTTCGGGCGAGCCAGCCTGCACCCAGGCGCCGATTAAATCGACGGCGCGCACGGTGCAATGCGGCTGAGCAGCCATCACAGCCAGCACTCCCGGGCCGCCAGGGCCTGGCGGCGTCGCTGGGCTCAGGATTGGAATAGGCGTGGCCGCCCCGCTTGACGTTCCCCCCTTGCAAGCGACCAGTAACAGCCCCAGCAAGATGACAGATAAAAGGATCGTGACTCTTCGATTCATGGCTTTCCCTGCCCTTACTTCAGGGTTCGGACGTAGTTAACCACATCCCAACGGTCGCCCACTGCCAGATTCTCCCTCAATGGGGGCATCGTGCCTGGCACACCGTTCGTAATGACCAAGAAAATAGTGCCATCGTCAATCTGGGTTACATTCGGGCTGGTCAAGTTGGCCGGCTTGCGCGCCAATTTCTCTGCCACTGGGCCGTCTCCCTTGCCTTGCGGGCCGTGGCACAATGTGCAATTGATGCCATATAAAAATTGGCCGCGCGCCACCGAATTTTGATCAGCCTGAACCGGGTTTTGGGGCGACCCGACATCCGGGAGGAAGGCCACACCCTGCAAAGGGACTGCGTTTGGCGGGAGTTGCAGGGGGTCCTCCATCGGCCGGTAGGCAGGCTGAATCTCCATAAAACTGACCCATTGAATATCGATGACCTCGTAAGTGAACAACAACCCGATCAACAAGGGCACGGTCACTATCACCAGCGTAATCAGGATTTTTTTCGCCAGGCTCATAGTTGTTTCGCCTCCGTACGGTGCACCCACTCTGCGCCAAGAGCAGCCAGGGACTCGTGGACCCGGGTGTGGATTTCGGGCGGGCAGTCGAATACCACCGCAACCTTGCCGTTGCTGATCTCCGGATGATAAATTTTCGGGCCCAGCGATGGGAAATCGCTCTCAAAAAGCACCCCCAGGAAGGTGAAGATAATCAAGCCCAACATACTGAGTTCAAATGTCAGCAAAATTGTCGGCGGGATTGAGTATAACGGTTGCCCGCCAACATGGATCGGATAAAGGTATGGAGTACCCAAGTTCAACAGCAGGCTTAAGATAAAACCGCCCACGAATCCCACTATGGAATAGCGCGGGACACGTGTCATATATTTTGGCCGTCCCAGGATACGATCCGAATAGGGAACTCCTGAAACGACGGTCATATCCTTATCTGGGATGCCTAACTCACGCAATTTATCAAGCGCCATGGTGGCCGGATAGACATCCTTGAAGAGAGCCAGGTGAATTCGACCTTCTTCAGCCATTTTCCACTCTCCTTCTCATCCTACTCGAGCTCGCTCTTGGTAGCCACTTCATGCTTGCCAAAGCGCTTCAGGCTGTGGGCAAGCTGGCCCTCTTGCACTTCCCAGACCGGGATAAGCGGGATCAGGCGGGACGCCACGGCAAATAGCAAGAGGAACAACGAAAGCGAGCCGATCGAGATGACCAGTTCGATGCGTGGGAAGTAATCTCCCCACATAAACGGGAAGCGATTGGTGCTGATTTCTGTCGGCACGATGATAAAGCGCTCGGCATACATACCTACGTTGATTAAAAAGCCGATGACGAACATCAACCAGGGCGTACGGCGCACCCGCTTATTCCACAGTAGCAGCCAGGGTACCGCTATGTTACAGAACAGCATCAGGTACCAGATCCATCCATAAGGACTCTGAGTGAAAGCTTTCAAGACGGTTTTGGCTGCCAGGTCGCCGCCATACCATTCCACCATGTATTCGTTAAAGTAGAAATAAGCCCAGGTGAATGAGAAGATCAACATCAGTTTTCCCAGGGCATCAAAATGCTCCTCGCGGACGAAGTATTTCATATTGACCAGGGTAGCGCGGATCAGGAACAAGATCATCGCCACCGCGGAGACACCCGAGAAAATTGCGCCAGCTATGAAGAACGGCCCATAAATGGTCGAGTGCCAGCCGGGTGTTTGGGTTACGGCAAAGTCCCAGGAAACGATCGTGTGAACTGAGAACATCACCGGGATGATGGCAAAGGCAAAGATATTAATGGCAGTGCGTAAGTTATGCCACTCTGTCTCTGTGCCTCGCCAGCCCAGGGCCAGGAGGCGGTAAAATTTGTAACGCCAGCCGGTAGAACGGTCGCGCGCCATCGCCACATCCGGGATAAGCGGCAAGTAGATGTAGATCGTGCTGCTGAGCAGGTAGGTGGTGATGGCAATCAAATCCCAAGACAGCGGAGAGCGCAGGTTGGGCCACAACTGGCGCTGGTTTGGGTAAGGGACCATCCAATAAGCCGTCCACACCCGTCCCAGATGGATCAGCGGATACATGGCACCGGCTGCCAGGCCGAAGGTGGTCATCAGCTCGGCGGCGCGCGTAAAGGGGCGGCGGAACTCAGCTTTGAAGACCCGCAGGATAGCCGAGACGAAGGTGCCGGCATGGCTGATACCGATCCAGAATACAAAGTTAGCGATAAACATGCCCCACATGGTGGGTCGGCGGATGCCAGCGACGCCCATGCCCGTGGCGATCATATAGCCCCAGGCGCCGAATAGACAGACGACCACCAAAAAAGTTAGCACGCCAACCACGATCCAGTACTCGCGCGTGGTAGTGTGCATGGCTTCCATCACCATGCTATTCATTTCCTCGCGGGGGCGCGGGTCCAGCATCAGGTGCTGGCGAGGGTCTTCCTCCTCATCATAAATTTGGGCTTGCGAAATCGGTGTAGCGTCAGCAGTCATAAGGGTCGCCTCCCTTCGAATCACAGGCTACGGTTTGGGGTGAGAATTCTGTCATGGTTGCTCCTTCCGAATCGCCCCACTACCAGCTTTCAGGTAAATCACCCTGGGGCTGGTCCCCAGGTCTTCCAGCATCACTTCAGCCCGGGGGCTGCGCGATAACTGGCTGACCGAGCTCTCCGGGTCGCTCAACAAGCCAAAGTAGATTGCGTCGGATGGGCAAGCCTGGGCGCACGCTGGCTCTACCTCTCCATCCAATACTGGACGACCTAGCGCTTTGGCAGTTTCCTCCCCTCGCCGGATGCGTTGGATGCAAAAAGTGCATTTTTCCATCACGCCGCGCGAACGTACGGTCACATCCGGGTTAAACTGGGAATTAAGCGGCTCCGGCATCATGTCGGCATAACCGAACCAGTTGAACTGGCGTGCGATGTACGGGCAGTTGTTACCGCAATAACGGGTACCTACGCAGCGGTTATATACTTGCACGTTAAGCTGCTCGGCCTGGCTATGGTAGCTGGCATAAACCGGGCAGACCGGCTCGCACGGAGCATTTCCGCACTGCTGGCACATGATGGGCCGAAACCTTGCGGTCAGGTTCGGGTAAGTGCCTTCCCAATAACGCTCGATGCGGATCCAATGCATGCCGCGCCCATACCCGGCGTCAGCTTCGCCCACAATGGGCACATTATTCTCCAAAGAACAGGCCGTCACACAGGCGCTGCAGCCTGTACAGCGGTCCAGGTCAATCACCATTCCCCATTTAGGATTATCTGTTTGTGGCATGGCTCACTCTCCGTAGACGCCCTTCTTGCTCTCATAAGTCGCCAATAAACGACGCTTGCCGGTTGAAGTAATATTCGCGCGAGTAGCCATAAAAGCCAGGTCGCCCGCTTCGTTCAGCTTCACATCCAATAAGTCTAATACATTAATTCCGTAACCTTGCGCATAACGCCCCAGGGCGGTATGGCCCTGGCCGAGTGGGATTGCAATGACATTCGGCGGGATGCCCGGGTATTCGTAAACCGACGCTTCGGCTTTACCCACCGGGGTAGTGATCGTGACCAGGTCGTCTCTACGCACGCCCAGGGCTTTAGCCGTATCGGGGTTAATCTCCACCCAACTATTCCACATAACCGTCGTCATGGGGTCTGGCGATTCCTGCAGCCAGGGACGGTTGGTGAGGCTACCATCAGCCAGGTTGGGATGTGGGAAAGGCAACAGCAGGAGATTAAATTCGGGTTCTTCGCCAGAGAACTGAGCGGCTGGTGGAGTCATGGATTGGTCTGGGGAGGCAACCGGCGCCAGCCAATCGGGAGCTTTCTTCCACCAACCACCCACTTTCTGCCATTGCGCCCAGAATTCGGCCTGAGTGGCGGCGGTATAGAACCCATCCTGATCCTTCAATTCAGCCACCGACAATTGCAAGAAGTCAACTTCGTCCACCCACACGACCTTCTGGGCTAGATCTCCGCCGATCGCCTGCGCGGCTGCCAGCAGGACATCGGCGGTCGGTCGGGTGTCATACAGCGGCAATACCACCGGCTGCAAACCCGAGACAGTCGACCGGTCGCTGCCAGTTGCCACGCGTTGGTAACCCCAAGACTCAAGGGGTGTGTTGTCTGGAAAAATATAATCGGCCTGCTCAGCGGTCTCATCCGGGAAGGAGGCAAACGAGATCACCTGGGGCACTTTCTCCAAAGCCTTGGAAAAACCCAGCGCTTGAGGGAGCCCATAGACCGGGTTGACACCGTGGACGAACAAAGTCTTGATCTGGCCACTGTTCATCTGGTTGATCAGGGCACTGATCTCTGCCAGGCTGCTAGGCGCGCCCACCATGTTCGGGTAAATGGGATAATCCGGCAGTAAATAAACTCCGCCCGGCTTACCCAGGTTGCCAGCCTGTACGTTCAAAGCCAGGATCGCTTCGGCCGCGGCTTGCCCGTTCGTGCTCCCCATGGGGACCCCGCCTGGGATGGCCACCTTGCGCGAGGCATCGGCAAAGATGCGCGCCAGGCGCCTCAATTGAGTTTCAGGGATCCCGCTAGCCGCCGCTGCATCGGGCACATTGACTGTGCTGAAGGCTTGCGGGACAGGACCTCCCGACAACTCCGCAACCAACCGGCCAAGCGCCAGGGCCACTTCTGCTTCACTTCCCGGGTAAATTGGGATCCATTCGTCGGAGCTGGCACCCGTCTGTGATAGGTGCGACTCGAAATGCACCAGATAGCCACGGATGCCTTCATGTCCCTGGCGCATCTTACCATAGGCATCGCTATAAGCCACCGGGGAGAGCCAGGTCTCAACAAAATTTGCGCCAAACGAGAAGGTCACTACGGCGTTCTCGATGTCGAAATAAGGGATTTTGGACGCCCCAAGCACTTTCTGGGAGGCTTTCATCAGGGTGTTACGCTCTTCGAACTCTGACAGGGTACTATACCGTACCAGGTTCGATTTCGGAATGCCGAGCGCATCTGCCATGATCTGCACCAGGTTGTACAGGTGATCCGGGAAAAGTCCCATGAAGAATGCCACCTGACCCGGATTCTGCAGTGCTTCTTTCACAACGTTGATGGCATCCTCCCATTTGAGCGGCTCAAAGGTGCCGCTGCCACGATTGGCCTGTTTGCCAGGGCTCTTTACGCGGTCCGGGTTATACAACCCTTCTACGGTTGCCTGACCTCGGGAGCAGGTACCGCCGTGGCTCACCGGGTGAGCAGAATTGCCTTCGACTTTAATCGCCCGACCTTGCATGGTTCGCACAACCAGCCCACATCCAGCCGGGCATTCGCCACAGGTGGTGGCGAAATATGTGCTCACTCCGGTCACGGTATACTCAGGCATGTCGCTGTATGGCTGGCGAACAACATAGCGCGACATCGGGCCACAGCCAGTCAGTACAGCCGTGACGGCAGACCCCACTCCTGCAATTTTTAGAAAGTCACGCCGTGAAATTTTTTCGCTCATAGTTCCTTTCCTTTGCCATAAACCCAATCTGTGGATTTAGAAAGATCATGCCCAGGATGGGTTCCAGTGACGGCTTATTTATGGCAGGTAGCACAGTCTGTAAGCTTTTCCACTTTCTCAGGTGCCTGAGTTTTATGACAATTCAAACACCATCCCATGTTCTGGTATTTCTGAGGCTCGGCAGCGGCCATATTGGCGACATCTCCATGACAAGTCTGGCAGGCTACGCCGGCTGCTATATGCGGTTGGTGACTAAAATAAACAAAATCAGGCATAATCGCTACCGGCACCCATTCCAGTTTTTCATGTTTATACAGATAATCAGCCGTCGCTTTTTGCTCAGGGGTATCGTTCTTCATATTACCGTGACATCCCAGGCACTTGGCGCGAGTCGGTAAACCGGCCGAGCTCGAGCGGGTGGCAGCTGAATGGCAAAAAATGCACTGGATGCCAATAGAAACGTGAGCCTTATGGTCGTACGGCATTGGCTGGGGTGGAGCCGCCTGGGTGACGACCAGCCCCAGAATAGCAGCAGCCACTACCACAACCACCACCACCGCTCCAATCACCCAGATAAAGCGTGGTATTTTACGCGTGGATTTCGAATCGGGCATATGGGTCTCCTTTCTGAATAAAAGGAATATAGATCAGCTATCCTTCTAAAGCAGTGACCTGGTTGGCCGAATAAGCTACTAGCCCCTACTAAAATTGGTAAGAATGGAGTTCACTATCTACAAACCAATATAATCAATATGGCTTTATCGTTTTCAATACGGATTTAATGTAGAATTAATATACCAGGGAATTGTGCTGGCGGCAAGTCCCTATCTACTGCCGCAAGATCATGATATCGCGCAATGTCATCCCCACCAGGAACAGAAAGGCAACGGTGTAGAATAAAAGGCTACGCGGCTGGTCTGAGCGGCGCCACAAAGCCCAATGGTGTGGGTAGAAATACACCCCCGGGATGACCAGCAGGCTGGCAACCCCAATTAAAAGGTGAATCCACCAGCCAACGAGCTGAACGGGGCTGCTAACCCACAGGAATATCCCCAGGGCAGCCTGGATGAAATATACCCCTTCACTAACGATTGAAGAACTGATCGAAAAACGCCTGTCTGGACTGGCTCATTGACAATCGGCCTGTCCTGAGGTATCCTACGGGGCGTGTCCGGGTGGGTCCGGCGCGGCAGAAACCTGCGAACCCCGTCAGGTCCGAGAGGAAGCAGCGGTAAGAAGGTAATTCTGGGTGCCGCCGGGTAGCCTGCCCGGGCATCTCTATTTTTAAGAGTAGATTAAGTGTTCGGCGGATTAACAGTGTCCGGCAACCTGGGTTATATTTATGGTCCGGGGTATGGAGGGGGTGTTTCGGTGGGCGGCCTTCGGGTAGGCAGAGGAGTAAGCGTCGGAGGCACCGGTGTGGAAGTAGGTGGCGGCTCATTTGTCCAGGTTGGCAAAGGCGTCCGAGTAGGAGGCTCCGGAGTGGGCGTAGCCCTTCTCGGTCGAGGCGTCTCAGTGGCGGTGGGCGTGAATACTACGATTGGGGTATAAGTGTCGGTTGGCGACTCCGTCGCGGTTGATGGAGAGATAAACACATATGTTGGTGTATTAATAATATAGATCCCTTGTTGAGGGGTCGAAGTATAGGTTGGGTTAAAAGTAGGAGTTAATGTAGCTCTAGCAACAGTGGTGGGCGTGCTAGTATTTTCAATTTTTATGACCAGGCCTTGCATCTCAACGATCCCACTCTGTGAGATCTGCAGCGCTCTTTCCATTTCTATTTTTGCATCCGGCGGCACAATCCCTGCAAATATAGCCACTAATTTTGCCTGCCCCGAAAGGGTTTCTTGTAAGGATGTCGCTAACGTCTTAGCCTGGAAACCATCCTGGCCTTCGGCAGCCTTCAAATACCGAACGGCCTCGTTCACCTGGTGTTCAAAGTCGGTGACAGTTTGCGAGATATATTCGTATTTCCCTTCAAGAACCAGGGATTGCACTTCGGACAGCCGGCGTTGTGCAAACTCAATATGCAGACGGGCATCTCCCATCGACCCAGGCGTTATGGCTAACTCCGCATTCTCGATAATGATTTTAAGAGGATACAATATAGCGCCAGGAATGGCGCTTTGCGATGCCAGAGCGATGCCGCTGGTGCTGATCACCAGTGCAATTATCAGGAACATCGCCAATACAATTTGCAGCGTAACCTTTTTAGGCCAAAACTGACCCGTCAGGCCGAACAACCAGAAACGCGGCAGAGCTTTTTCGAACCCATTCTCTTGCTGGACCTGGGCGATCAACCTGCCACGCGAAGCATATACAAAGCCAGTGCGAGGATCTAAAACCTTGCGCTTTTCCCCCAACCATAAGGCTGTCTCCAATTCGGGTCGCAGGACGTCTGCGATATTCGGATAATGGGTTAAAACCGAGTCGATGGTCTCCTGCCCAGAATGAATCATCTCCAGACACGATTCCAAGACCAACTCGATCTTATCTTGTTTCAACCACATTTCCAGACCTTAAACCCGAATTATCGATGTGCGCTTCGAAGGATCCATCCCACAACCCGTACCGTTCCAACAGTACGTCACGTAACCCTTAAAAAACACTACCAACGATCCCTCTATTAAGCGCGAAAACATTCCCGTCCTCGGTTATACCTATATCCTAAAGAACGTTGGAATGCGAATTTTGTTACATTTATCACTAGATTATAAACTCTATTTACCAGGCTTCAAGGTCTGGAAGGGAATTTAGTCCTGTCAGGCGGCTTCTCTTTAGTAGGTTTGGGTGTCCCCCGCGGTCGGGGTATATGAGTGGCCTTTGGAGTACGCAGGCTCGGCTCAGTTTCTATCCTGGTAGCGGTAGGAGTGGCTGTAGCCGGATGCCCCAAGGAGACAATGGAAGGGCTGGCTGTGGTTTCTGAGCTAAATAACACGGTTGGTGTACTGGTAGGTGATGGAAGCACAGTACCGGTCGAGGCGGCTGGAAAGGTTGTGGTCGGTGTCAGACCGGGGACTGGTGTCGCGACCACAGGCGCCTCAGAAGTTGGGGTACTGGTCGGAGAGGCAGGGACTGTCCCGATCACATCCTGTGCCGAGGAAATACTAGTCTGCGTGGTCGCATTGAGCTGGTCAAAGGCTTCTTCTACTTCATTTGGGATAATCTCACTCAAAACTGCCAGCATCCGGGATTGGTTGACCAGATTGTCCTTGAGCAAAGTTGCCAGCGGAGCCGCACGCGGATCGCCCTTCTCGGCAGTCATTTTTAGCAGCTGGGTTGCTAAGGCTACCTGGCGTTCAAATTCTGATACAGTCTCTAGGATATATTGATATCTTCCTTTTAGAACAAGCGTCTGCACTTCTAACAGGCGGTGTTGGGCAAACTCAATGTATAAACGCGCATCTCCAACTGACCCTGGCGTCAAAACCAGCTGCGTATTTTCCATCGCAATTTTCATCGGATACAGGACATCGCCCGGGACGGCGCTTTGGGATGCCACGATCACTCCGCTGGCGCCAATGAGCAGCCCGGTAATTAGAATCAACACAAGGATAAACTGCAGGGTGAGCCGTTTGGAGCGCGAGAGCCAGGCAAGCAAAGCTATCCACTTTTTCGCCAGGGGTCTCTGGGAGGCGACTTCCTGCTGAATCCGGGCGAACAGCCTGCGGCGTGACGATTCTACGAAACCTGGGCGCGGATCAAAAAACCGGACTTTCCCCTGGAGCCAAAACAGTGCTTCCAGTGCAGGGCGGATTGCGGCAGCCTGGTCAGGATAGTGCGAAAGAGCCGAGTCAAACATTTCCTGCCCAGATTCGATCATCTCCAGGCAAGCTTGAAAAACCAACTCGAGTTCATCTTGACCGACTGCCATCATCCACCTTCTACCGGTAGCAGTTTGCGCAAAGCTGTCAATGCGCGGTGTTGCAATACTCGTACCGCGCCAGGCGATCTTTCCATCACCTCTGCCGTTTCCTCAGGACTTAAGCCGCTAAAGAAGCGTAACAGGATTACGGTGCGGTAATCCTCTTGCAGATGATCGAGCAATCGATGCATTTCCTGGCGCTCCAGACGATCTATCGCCGCATCGCCTGGGTCTGGGCGAAAGTCCTTAATTTGACGATCCGGGTGATCATCACCTTCAAGCGACACAAGCTGTGCTGATCGCCTGGACCTCCGGTGATGATCAATAACCGCATTACGCGCAATCCGAAACATATAGGCAAGAAAAGGGATATCCCGTTGGCGATATTTGGAGATCGAGCGCCATGCCCGTAGGAACACTTCCTCAGTCAGGTCTTCTGCGTCCAGGCGGTTATCTACATGAGCAAAAACATAACGAAATACGGCCGCTGCGTATTGCACATAAAGCTGGCCGAAAGCTTCTGCGTTGCCGGCCTGCGCCTGCTCGATTAGCTGAACTTCATCAGCCTCATGCCATTCAGGCATAACCCCTACCTATCTGAACGCTCAATCTGAGGTAATGTTACATGGCTCACAAAGACTTTCCGAATTCTATAATAATATCAAAGAAATTAACGCGAGAAACACCAATCCAATATTTCTGGAAGGGCCCCAAGTAAAAGCTGCTCCTGCCGGTCAGGACCCGGAGGAGCAGCAAAGATTGTGGGATGAACCGTAATTTATTATGGATACAACCCCATCGGAACAGGCGTATCATTTGGAATGGAAGTATTTACTCCACCTGGGATGGCGGTCGATGTGTCGGCTGGTGTGGCGGTATTATCGGGGGTTGGCGTGGCGGTATTATCGGGGGTCGGCGTGGCGGTATTATCGGGGGTCGGCGTGGCGGTATAAGTCGGAGTTGGCGTGGCGGTATGAGTCGGAGTTGGCGTTTCCGTCGAGGTAGGAGTCGCTGTTTCGGTCGCCGTGTTTGTTGGCGCAGGTGTGTCCGTATCCGCAGGCCGCGGGGTATCAGTCGGCTCCGGCAGCGGCGTGTTGGTAGGCCTGGGAGTGTGAGTAGGCAGGGACGTGTTTGTTGGTTCAGGGGTCTCGGTGGGCGCCGAAGTGGGCGTCCAAACCGGCGGCCGGGTAGAGGTCGGCCTGGGAGTAGGCGTAGGCGCGGGGGGCTCGGTAGGCCTTGGAGGTGGGATTAGGGTAGAAGTAGAAGCAGGAGGCGAGCCGCTGCCCACATCACGTGCATCATGCGAGCCTTTTACGGAGGCCTGGATAGCTGCTACAATCGCCGGCCCGGCGTTCACTGGGGCATTCTGGATCAGACCTGCCAGGACGGCTCTTTGGTGGTTCAGGTAATCTTCCAGCTCTCCGGCCATCTGGCGCGCCTGACCATCATTCTGGCTGGCTACCTGATTTAATGATAGGATCGTCTGACCCACTTCATTTTCAAAGCTTTTTACCGTTTCGGGTATGTATTCATAACGGCCTTCGGCTACCAACCGGTAGATCTCCTCACTCCGTCGATGAGTGAACTCCACCCGTAATTCTGCATCGCTGGTATTGTCCCGAGAGAATGCCAGAGCAGCTTTCTCAAAACCGATCTTAACGGAGTACATCCGGTCGCCGGGGATAGCATTCTGTGAGGCCAGGTTAAGGCCATTGCCTGCCACATACAAAGAAATCAATAGAACCAGCGCAACAATCAATGGGGTGGCGAACCGCGGCGACAAGAAGAGGTTGAAAAAGCCGCGCTTTGGCGCAGGATCTACAACAGTATCGGCTACACTTTCTTGCTGGATTTTTGCTACCAGCCGCCGGCGAGAAGCCGCTACGAAACCGGGTCGGGGGTCGAGCTCTTGGTTGATATTGTGAATCCAGAGGATCGACTCGAGCTGGGGGCGCAACATATCAGCCTGTTCTGGATAACGCGCCAGAACAGAATCGAGTGTCTCTTGCCCGCTTAAGATCAAATCCAGGCAAGATTGCAAGATTTTCTCAATCTCTTCCCGATTGGTTTGCATAGTTACCCAACCTGGTTTTTCACCAGAATTTTCCTCATGGCGACCAGGGCTCGATGCTGTAACACACGCACAGCACCGACCGAACGATCCATCGCCTGAGCTGTCTCATCCGGAGACAGCTCACTTAAAAAACGCAAAACAAGCACATCCCGGTAGTCATCTCGTAACTGTACCAGTAATTTCCTTAACTCCAAATGTTCCAGATTGTTGGTCGCGGTCTCGGCTGGATTGGAATTCGGATTGACGACCTGACCATCTTCGATCGAAACCTCTTGGGAGGTATGCCTGGAGCGCCGATGGTGATCGATCATGGCGTTGCGCGCAATGTGGTACAAATAGGCGACAAATGGAACTCCCTGTTGGCGAAAGTTCGGCAGTGTACGCCATGCTCGCAAGAAAACCTCTTCCGTCAAGTCTTCGGCGTCCAGGCGATCATACAGGTGAGAATAAAGAAAACGGAAGATAAACTTCGCATACCGTTCATAAAGCTCACCAAAGGCCTCGGGGTCACCATCTTGAGCTAATTGTACGACTTGAGCGTCATCGATGTTTTCCCAAACGGGCATTGCTCCCAACCTATTAGAACGCACAAACCGGGCTTTTGTTACACTTTTCTTAAATTTTGATAATCATATCAGAAAATTTACAGATTAGGAATGAGAGATCAAGCCTTGGACGAGATTTTCTGCATGACCACCATCGCTTCCAGATTAATCTGTTAGAATCCCCAGCAATGAAAGTGGTTTACCTGCGTTTCCTGGGCCTGATCTTATTCCTGGTCGGCCTGGCGCTGCTCGGGCTGGGATGGCGCAAGCCTGTGTCCCCCGCTGGTACCGGCGACGCCGGGCAGTCCAGCCAGGTGCGCATTCAGGCAGATGGCCAGGCTCACACAGTCACCAGCCTGGAGCGCCTCCCAGCCAACCTGCTGGCCTTGGCTGGCGTGCGACTTTTCCCCGGCGATCAGCTTTTGGCAGATGGCATGAACATTGCCCCAGACGCGCCTTTGCCATTGGCTCCTTCGAATAGTCTACAGGTTCGGCGCGCTGTGCTGGTCACGCTGCAAGACGGGCCTCGCTCGCAGTCTTTCCTTTCCACAGCGGTCACTCTGGGCCAAGCTCTGGCCGATGCTGGGATCACCTTGAACGTCGAAGACCATCTCACCCTCCCACCCGAAACCCTTCTAAACACCCCACTCCACGCCGATCTGGAGCGGTCAGTGCGACTGACCGTCCAGTTCCAGAACGGACAGGTGCAGTTCCGTTCCACCGCCTCCACAGTGGGCGAAGCACTGGCCGAATCCGGCCTAGCCTTGCAAGGCCTGGATTACAGCCAGCCGCCAGCCGCAAGTCCTCTACCTCCCGACGGGCAGATCCGGCTGGTGCGGGTGCAGGAGGTGGTGACGGTGGAACAGGAGCCATTACCCTTCGAATCAGAGCAGCAACCCGCACCCGAAGTGGCATTGGACAGCCGTAAAATCTTGCAAGCAGGCGAGCTCGGATTGAAGGCCCGCCGTGTACGCACCCGTTACGAAGATGGGATAGAAGTTTCCCAGGCGGTTGAAGGGGAGTGGACTGCCCTTGAACCAAAAAAGCAAATCATCGGGTATGGCACCAAGATCGTGATCCGCACACTCAATACGCCGGATGGCCCAATCCAATACTGGCGCGCTGTTCAAATGTACGCGACCTCCTATTCGCCCTGTAGGGTAGTCACCGGTCAATGCAATGACACAACGGCTACGGGGGCCAAGCTGCAGAAGGGTATCGTCGCCATGACCACTACCTGGTGCCACTACACCTGTGGCGGCAAAGTGTATGTCCCCGGCTATGGAGTGGGCACGGTGGCAGATACGGGCGGAGGTATCCCCGGGCGTTATTGGATAGACCTGGGTTACAGCGAAAGCGACTTCGTCAACTGGCACCAAAGTGAAACCGTATATTTCCTGACCCCTGCGCCAGCGATTATTATGTGGGTTCTGCCTTGAGCCTGCCTCCTCTAGATGTACCTGGCTTGTTGCGCCGCTACAACTTGCGGCCCGATAAGGGTTTGGGGCAGAATTTCCTGGTTGATATGACAGCTTTACAACGGGTGGTAGAAGTCGCCGGAATCGAAACGAGCGACATAGTCCTGGAGATCGGCCCAGGGCTGGGCAACCTGACCCGCTTACTGGCAGTCCGGGCGCGCCAGGTGACGGCGGTGGAAGTGGATCCGGACCTCATCCCGCCACTGATGGAAGTTCTAGCCCCTTTCGCTAATGTCCAGGTGGTGCAAAGCGATATCCTGGCCCTTGACCCGGCCCAACTAATGAAAGAGCCAGGTTACCAGGTGGTAGCAAACATCCCTTACAATATCACCTCCGCTCTGATCCGCCACCTGCTGGAAGCCAGGAATAAACCAACCCGCATAACCATGACCGTTCAGCGCGAAGTGGCTGAGCGCATTTGCGCCTCACCGGGCAAACTCAGCTTGCTGGCACTCAGCGTGCAGGTATACGGCAAGCCAGTCATGGCAGCGCGTATTCAAGCGGAAGCCTTTTATCCTGTCCCTAAAGTAGATTCAGCTGTCGTGCGGATTGACCTGTCACCCCAACCGCTGATCCCCAACCCTCTCTTGCCAATATTTTTCCGCCTGGCCAAAGCCGGGTTCAGCCAAAAACGCAAAACCCTCCGCAATGCCCTGGCCGGTGGGATGCGCTGGACGCCTGCTCAGGCTGCGAACATGCTCCTAGCTGCGGGCATCGATCCGCAGCGCCGCGCCGAGACCTTAAACCTTGAGGAGTGGAGCAGGTTAACAGAATACTACGAAGGGCAGAGCCAAAAATAAACCTCTCAACCCCATATCATGAGCAGTAACCCGGCCAGCAGGCGCAGGCCAGCTGTCCATAGCAGGGCCTCCCGCAGGCCAAAAGCGCCGCTCAACAGAGGCGCCAGCAGCGAACCGGTCAAAATACCCAGGTTCAAGGTCAGGTTGTGCAATGCCATATAGGCCGGGCGCTCGTCCTCAGGCACTCTTTCCATCAACCGGTTAATCAACCCCGCACTCACCAGCGCCCATGCTCCGCCTCCAACCAACAAGGCTACCCAGAACAGAGTTGCATTTTGGGCCAGGCTTAATAATAACGGGTATGAGCAAAATATCAGCGCCCCGAACACTAACACTCTACGGTAGCCGTACCTGGTGCTGATGGGGCTAAGCTGCAACGAGACCAGCAGCATCACAATGTAGAAAAGCGCGCTGCCCAGCGGTGCGCAAACGCCCTAAATGATATGTGCTTAGCGCAGCACCTAATGCCCCCACCGCAAACACGATCTGGTAATTGATCGGGAACACAATACGGACCAAAAGTTGGCCGGAAATCAATGCGGTGACCGTCAAGCTGACTGCCATGAGGGCATTGCGCCGGCCGATCACTTCCGAACGCCAATCAGGGGGCACCACGTCGGCTAATAGGGCGTTGAAACCGATCGCTACCAGCGTTCCAGGCACCGACATCACCAGCGTGATCAACACAATCGCCCACACCTGGAGCCGTCCTCCAAACAGCCAGGGCAACACAATCAACGCCAGGTAACCCAGACGGTTAAGCGCAGCCGACCAGAAAGTAGACTTTACCAGAGGGCGCCTTTCCAGCCACCTCCCGAATGGCATTGTGACCAAAAGATTAACCACTGCTGGCCCGGCAGTCAGCAGGCCGATTTCTAAGCCTGTCGCTCCCAGGCGGGTGGCGTAGACTGCCACAAATGCTAAGGTGCTCCCGGAAAGTACGCCGACCCAAAAAATATCGCCATATAAATGGCGAAAGGTGGCGCGCAGGTCAGGGGTCAGCAAACGCGAGGTCATACGAAAAGTCGGTATTAATTCAAATCAACTAAAAAAAGCGTGACTATTCTACCCCCTAACCACCCTGGAATAAGTGGTTGTTACGGAAAATTGCGGTATTCCAGGCGCATCTGCCAGACCCGAACGGCAGCTTCTGCCTGGATTTGGAAAGACATTTTCGAACGCCCCCAGCGCCGGTCCGCGAAATAGATCGGGATTTCAGTAAAGGAGCACCCCAAGAGATGCACCAGGTATACCATCTCGACCTGGAAAGCATAGCCATTCGACCGCACGCGTCCCAGTGGCATCTTCAGCAAGGTCTCACGCCTCCAAACTCGAAAACCTCCGGTAGCGTCTCGCACCGGCAGGTCGAGCAGGGTACGCGCATACAAGTTGCCAAAAGTCGAAAGCCCTTTGCGCCAGAACGGCCAGCGCACATCCACTGCACCACCTGGCACATAGCGCGAGCCCATCGCCATGTCGTAGCCACGCAAGGCATCCAATAAGTCAACCAGCTTTTCAGGTGGATGTGAGAAATCGGCGTCCATCTGCGCCACTGCTTCGGCTCCCATCCGTAGAGCCTGTTGGAATCCGCCCACATATGCCGTCCCCAGACCCAACTTCCCAGGCCGGTGAAGCACTGTAATCCGCTCATCCTGCTCTGCCATCTGGTCAGCCAATTCCCCGGTGCCATCCGGGCTGTTATCGTCGACAACCAGCAAATTGAGGCTCGGGATAGGTAAAGCAAACAAAGCGGAGACCAGTTTTGGAAGGTTCTCCGCTTCATTAAAAGTGGGAGTAACAACAGTAAGCTGCACAGAAATTTACTTAATTTCGGCGGCGTAAAAGTTCTGCTTTCAACGCTTCCAACCCGGTAAAAGGACCCTCGCTGGAAAGCAACTGGCTGATGCGCACACTTAACCGATGCTCGGCAGGAATCTCCTGATCGCGATCTTTCAAAGGGTAAAAATAATCCAGGGATTGTTCCAGCCTGATTTTAATGCGTTCTGCCAGTTGGGGCAAGCTGCCCGGGAGTGTGACTAATACATACTCGGTCGGGCTGATCTGGCCGATAAAATCGCTGAGAGAACCTATTCCCCGCACTGCGTTAAAGATCATCAGGCTCACCGCTCGCTGAACATCATCTGAGGCTACGAAGCCATAAGCTTCTCGGAATGCATCCAGGTTTTCCAAGGATATCTGGAGCAAGGCCCAGTCACCACTCTCCAGGCATTCGCTCAGCCTTTCATCCAAGAGAGTGCCTTCAGGCAAGCCGGTAACCGGGTTGGTCAGCGTGCCCTGGGTAGTGCGCCGTAAGGCATTACGCACGCGTAGCCGCAGTTCCTGGATATCAAAGGGCTTGGTAATATAATCGTCCGCTCCTAGCTCCAGCCCTTGCAGGCGGTCGGCGCGCAGGCGCTTTTCTGTCAGGAAAATGATCGGGATATCGCCAGTCCGCCGGTTGCACCTCAGGCGGCGGGCGACTTCGTAGCCGTCCACATCGGGGAGGCGGATATCCAGAATTACCAGGTCTGGGCGGTTATTACGGCAGTTCTCGACCGCTTGGCCGCCTTCATTAACCACCTGCACTTCATAGCCTTGAACGCGGAAATACGCGTTCAGCATATCGGCTACGTCCACGTCATCTTCGACAACCAGAATGTTTGGCATTGCTAACTGATCGGATGTTTCTGGATCACAATATCACAGACCGGGTCGCCCATAGCCACACAGCGCGACTCATTTACGCGGAACTCATTGCCTCCTGAAACCCACTTCAGACCTTCTTGAAGCAGGCCAACCGCTACAAAGCAAACTGGCTTATCAGAGCCATTGCGACCCCAGCATACCGGGCAGCGGTGGATGGTATAGATGAATTCAGTCTCATGCTCTGCAACTGTGCTGTACTGGTCGCTGATCTGGCTGAAGATTTTAGCCATGGCTGGGATGCCGATACGTAATTTGGTTTGAAGCGGCAGTACCTTGAAAGCCAGGTCGCCTACCCCGGCCAGGGCGCCGAAGTTGCGAAGGGCATTGTCAAACGCAGCTCTTCCGGCGCGCAAGGCCAGGCCACGCCCGCCACGCGGTCCATACATTTCCTCCAAGGCCTGATTTAAAGCGGAAAAATCAGCGAAATTGAATCCTTTGTCAAGGTTATCGGGAGGATAATGGTCAATCAGTTGAGGTAAATGGGCAAGGTTCAAAATGGCATTAACGCCGTTCTTACCCATCACATCTTCCAAAGCCTTGATGGTGATGCGGGCCATTTTATTAGCGTAATTGTACTCGCTTCTTGGGATCGGATCCATTGTATACCGCCAGTTAGATCAATTTGGTCAAGGCTTCGGCTGCACGCCGCATATCCAGGAAGATCAAGCCCAATTTAGCCTGCTCACGCGCCAGGGCAGTAAGCACAGCTTCTTCTCCGACCGACATCAGGATAACGTAGCCCTTCTCTCCCTTGATATACACCTGGTCCAGAGAACCGCGGCCCAGCTCAGTCGCAATCCGCTCTCCCAGGGAGAGCATCGCCGCTGACATAGCCGAAACCCGGTCTTCTTCAACTTCCTGAGGCAAGGCCGAAGCAATACTCAACCCATCTACACTGACGACAGCTGAAGCCTCAATATCAGGCGAGGAAGCCTGCAAATCGCGTAAGCGTTCTACCATGAGTTGGGAACGTGATTTCGTCAAAGCGCATTACTCCTTCATCTTGGCCTAGAAAAGCAACAGATTTAGCGAATTTGTGAAAATATGATACAAATTTAGCATATGGCTCTGGATGTGTCAAGCAAAACCGGTCTAAACTCGCGCAAACGTAAGTTTTCTAACCGCAGGCTTATCAGACACGCTGAGGGACATGCTATAATCTGGATATGATTTGGCATCCCCGAATGAAACGACTTTTATTAGGGGCAGTCTTGCTGATGGCAGTTCTGCCAATGATTTATTCTCCGGCTTGGGCTGAGACCGGCAAAGGTACTGAAAACCAGGCTGTACTTTGCCTGCCCGGTATCTACGCCCAAGACCCAGGGGATTGTTCACCGGCCGGGCCATCTGCTTACCTGACACAGATGGCTGAGTTGGGCGTTACTTTTCCGCTGGTGCCTCTGCCAGCCAGAGCCCCAGATCCAGCCCTGGTCAAAGTAGATTACCATTATGGCAAGGTCAGAACAAATAATGCGCCTGTGTATGGTTCCATTGAAGATGCTTTGGCGGGTAATAGAGGAAATGCTGTCCGGCGCATCGACTCCAGTTTCGCGTATATTTCTTATACCGAAGAGCAAATAGTTGACGAAAGGCGCTTCTACGCGGTGGACTCGGACGGGTGGATGACGGCTAATGATGTCTCACGCATTGGCGCAGTGCCCCCGTTCCAGGGCTTGACCTTCGCTCGCACCCCGGATCACGCTTCAGGCTGGATCCTTTCTTACCTCAGCAACGGTCCGGTAGAGAGCAAACGCATCCCCGGGAATAAAAACAAAGATTATACTGGCCACATCTTTAATAACCATGACATAGTGCAAGTTTATGCTTCCAAGCAAGTTGATGGCACGGATTGGTATATGGTGGGGCCCGATGAATGGCTGCCACATAACGTGGTCGGGCGCGTGATCCCCAACACTACCCCGCCACAAGGCGTGACCGGCGACCGCTGGATTGAGATCAACCTGTATGAGCAGACCATGGCGGTGTACGACCACCGCCAGCTGGTTTTTGGAACGTTGATCGCTAGCGGTATAGAACCGTTTTGGACGCGCCCTGGGCTGTTCAAAATCGAAACAAAGTTAGAAACCACCCCGATGCGCGGCTCCTTCGAGGCAGATCATTCCGACGCTTATTACCTGGAAGACGTGCCCTGGACGATGTATTTCGATGATGCGCGCGCCCTGCATGGAGCTTACTGGCGAACTCAGCTTGGTTTCCCGCAGTCGCACGGCTGTGTTAACCTATCCGTTGGAGACTCGCACTGGCTCTTTAACTGGGCCAATGTCGGAGATCCGGTGTACGTCTGGGATCCCTCGGGGAAGACTCCCACTGACCCCAAATACTACACCGCCGGCGGCGCCTGAAAGACTGGTCTTATGATTGGGGAGTATTTGGCGGTGGGAATCGAGTGAAGTTCGCTCAACACCAAAACTCCCCATTTGGCTTAACATGAAAACACGCATCCACATCCTTTTAGTCACCTTGCTGCTGACCAGCCTGGCCTGCAAGACGGTAACAATGGCCTGGCAACCACGCCCAACCGATACCTCCGTCCCTACCGGTCAGCTGACCAGCACCGCCACCCTAACTCCCATCCCGGCTTCTCCCACGGCTACGGCTACGCTCGCGCCCACAACGACGCCCTCCCCGCGGCCCTCTACGCCGACTGCCACTTTAACACCCAGCCTCTCGCCTACTATCCGGCCTACTCCCTCGGCCTTACAGCTCAGGGTCTTCGATGACCTTTGGCAGTTGGTGCATGATGTTTACCTGTACCGGAACTTCAATGGCCTGGATTGGACCGCCGTCCACCAGGAATACCACCAGAAGATTGTGGCTGGCCTGACCAACGTAGATTTTTATGCTGCCATGGCGGAGATGATCCAGCGCCTTGGCGATAATCATTCGTCCTTCCATAATCCAAGCCAGGTCAAGTCAATAAATGCCCAGGTTTCAGGGAAAACCGATTACGCGGGGATTGGCGTCATGACCATATCAGTGCCTGAGCGCAAACGCGTGTCTATTATCGCGGTGTTCCCCGGCAGTCCAGCCGAAGCCGCTGGCTTACAGGCTCACGACAGCATCCTGGAAGCTGACGGGCAGCCTATCCTGGACGAAAATGGCTTCCACCATGACCTGCTAGTCGGGAAAGAAGGCACCACCGTCACCCTGATCGTGCAGAGCCCTGGACAGGAGCCTCACCAGGTGACCTTAACCCGCCAGCGCATCAGTGAGTCAACGCCGGTTCCTTACCAGGTTATCAAAACCCCCCAGGGCAAGCGGGTGGGATACATCCAGCTACTCACTTTAATCGATGCCACGATTGGAAAACAGGTGGGAGAGGCTTTAAAAGCCATGACGGCTGAAGGACCACTGGACGGCGTGATCCTGGACAACCGCATGAACCCTGGCGGAGCTAGCACCGTATTCAGCGAGACGCTCTCCTATTTTGTGAACGGATCCGTGGGGCATTTTGTCAACCGGCAGGGCAGTGAGACGGTGTACATTGGCGGCAAAGACAGAAACGGCTCACAGAAAGTACCCCTGGTGGTGCTGGTAGGAAAAAACACCGCCAGCTTCGGCGAGATCTTTTCAGGCGTTTTAAAAGACCTGGGGCGGGCTTACGTGATCGGTGAAACCAGCCCAGGTATTGTGGAGATCCTGTACGTTTACGGTTTCGAAGACGGCTCGCAAGCCTGGATTGCCCATGACACTTTCCGTCCCGTGAACCACCCCACGGAAACCTGGGAAAAAACCGGGATTGTACCCGATCTGACGGTGGTTTCTAACTGGGATCAGGTGACCATGGATACTGACCCGGTCATCCAGGCCGCGTTAAAGCACTTCGACGAAAAATAACATGATCAAGATAGGTGCGGTAGCAAACCGTCGAAAGTATTTTGATTAAACCGGAACCCTAAATGGCGGTTTGCTCCAGTGATTGGCCGTCTTACAGGTGGATTTTGTAAAGTTACTTTCGGCCGATCACATGTGCAGGTGGAAGGCTCTTGCAGCACTTTCAAAAAGAGAATTATTCAGGGGGGAAATCAATTGCGTCTCCTTCATCCCTATGGTAAACTTTTCTTGTACGATTGGGTAGGGGAAAACCATTTCAATGACGAGCAATCCGGTTTCATCTCACGTTGATGGAGGGGATGATGCTTACACTCCCTGAAAAGATCGTGTTTGTCCTGGGTACACTGGCAACCTTCTATGCCATTTTCCTGGTAAGCCGACGTATCATTCGAATAATCGGCCGCGGCAAAGGCAAGGTGGATTGGGGTATCATCCCGAAGAGGCTGATCCCTACCCTATATAAAACCATCACCTTCCAGCCGGTCTTTCGCCTGCGGTTCTGGCCCAGCCTGTTCCACGGCTTTGTGGCCTGGGGCTTCATTTACTACCTGCTGATCAACCTGGGGGATGTGCTACGGGGCTTCATCCCGGGCTTTCTATTCCTGGGCCGCGGCCCAGTCGGCGGGGTTTACCGCCTGATCGGAGACATTCTGAGCGTGGCGGTGCTGGTCGGGATGGTTGCATTGATCATCCGCCGATGGGTGCTCCAGCCTTCCACCCTCACCACTCGCAAAGACGTTTTGCTGCAAGAGAAGGCGCGCACCGGCATCCGGCGCGACTCGGCCATTGTGGGCGCTTTCATTCTGGTGCACGTTGGCTCGCGCTTCCTGGGGCAGTCGGTGGGGGTGGCGATTGTGCCAGACCCCTGGCAACCTTTCGCAACCGCGGTCTCCAGGCTTTGGGCAGGCATGAGCCTTTCCACCCTGATCGCCCTGGAGCATGTCTTCTTCTGGCTGGCGATAGGCACCATCCTGGCCTTCTTCCCATATTTCCTGATTTCCAAGCATATCCACCTGTTCTTTGCCCCACTCAACTTCCTGCTCAAGCCCGAGCGCCTGTCGATGGGCGAGCTCTCCAAGATCGATTTCGACGACGAAAGCCTGGAGCAGTTCGGCGCTACCCGCCTTGAAGACCTGGGGTGGGAGCAGATTATGGACGCCTATGCCTGCATCATGTGCTATCGCTGCCAGCAGGTCTGCCCGGCTTATAACACCGGCAAGGTGCTATCTCCAGCGGCCATGGAGATCAACAAGCGCTATCTTTTGAACTTCGAGGGTGGCCGTCTGGCGAAAGGTGAAGCCAGCTCGCAGACCTTAACGGAGTTCGTCATCTCGCCGGAAGCCGTGTGGGCCTGCACCGCCTGTGGGGCATGCGTGGATATTTGCCCGGTGGGCAACGAGCCAATGCGCGATATCCTGGAAATCCGCCGTTCGCTGGTGCTGATGGAGAACGAGTTCCCCAAGCAATGGCAGTCGGCCTTCCGCGGCATGGAGCGTACGGCCAACCCTTGGAACGTTCCATCCACCGAACGCATGAAATGGGCTGATGGGCTAGATGTGCCCACGATCGATGATAACCCCACGCCAGAAATCCTGTGGTGGGTGGGCTGCGCGCCCGCTACCGACGCGCGTGCCCAGAAGACTGCGCGCGCCTTTGCCCAAATCCTGAACGCGGCCGGTGTGAAGTTCGCGGTATTAGGAGAACAGGAGCAATGCACTGGCGATTCCGCCCGGCGGGCCGGCAAAGAAGACCTGTTCTTCCAACTAGCTCTCACCAACGTGGAAATCCTAAACGAAGTAGCACCCAAACGCATCGTGACTACCTGCCCTCACTGCCTGCACACCCTGAAGAACGAATACCCGGCGTTTGGCGGGAATTACGAAATCGTCCATCACACCCAATACATCAACGAGCTGATCGCCGGAGGCCGGCTGAAAATGGAGCACAGTTCCGACGGCGCGATCACCTTCCATGACCCTTGCTACCTGGGCCGCCAGAATAAAATCCAGGTAGAACCACGCTCATTGCTGGAATATACAGGCAGGGAATTCATCGAGCTACCCCGGCACGGGCAAAAATCCTTCTGCTGCGGAGCCGGCGGCGCTCAGATGTGGAAAGAGGAAGAGCACGGCGCCGAGCGCGTCAACGCCAACCGCTTCCGCGAGGCCCAAGCCAGTGGCGCAAGCACCCTGGCAGTCGGATGTCCCTTCTGCATGGTCATGCTAACCGATGCCAAGAAAGACGCCAACAGTGAGATGGAAGTGCTGGATATTGCTGAAATTGTAGCAAGCCAAATTGAAAGCGCGTAAAGATTTACGCCTCGCACATTAACTAACCGTTATAAGACCAGCTCCACAGCCAGTAAGCCAGCCCCTTCCACTGCCCCCAGCGCTCGAAGGCTGCCTCCACCTGGGCTTTTCCCACCGGTTCATCGTTGTACCACTCGTGCGAAACCATCTTAAGCGCCCATGAGTCTACCGGGATGAAATCATAGTGGCCCAACAACATGAGCAGGTTGGCGGCTGCGTAAGGCCCGACCCCTTTGATAGCCATCAGGTGCTTGCGCAGCTCCAGGGTGGGGATATCGGCTGTCTTATACCCTTCCAGATCCAAGTCGCTGGAGGCGACCCGGTGCGCCAGCTCGAGGATATAAGGGGCGCGGTAACCCAGGCGGGTTGACGAACGCAGAGTTTCCTCATCGGTAGCCGCCAGACGTTCTGGTGAAGGAAAAGCAATGCGCGCCGGATCGGCTGGCAGGGAGGCGCCAAACTGCTCGACCAGGTTCCTGTTCATGCGGATAGTAGCCGACCACAGGGTATTGGTAGTTAAGATGGTCTTGATCACGTCTTCGAAGAGCGTCGCCGAACGGAGGATGCGACCCCGGGCTTCGCTTACAATGTGGGCCAACTTTGGCTCATCATGAGCCAAAGCATAAAAAGTCCCGAACTCTTGGTCCAGTCCCAACATCCAGGCAACCTTGCTTGAGACTTCGGACTGCTCTTTTGGGGTTAATGGACTGTCTACCGCGACGCTTACACCGCCCTGAGCCTCCTGGATACGGATCTCCGCCACCCGACCCGTATCTAGCTGAATGAGATAAGTGAAGCCGCCGGTGTGATCATCAGCCAAAAACGGAGATAACTGGATCCATCCATGCGAACGAACGACCGAAGGCAAGTAGAAGGGGGGTTGAGCGGAAAGGGCAATTTTCACAACAGAACCTCAAGAATTGATGGTTATTTGGGCTATCATTATAACGCGAATATTTTATTAACAAAATCCACATAAAAGGGCGATATAATCTATAATACTCGGGCCGGCGAACCGTTGTACTGTGCCGCGCTTGAAGACAGGAGGAAAGAGGATTTATGGAAGATTCGTTGGTTGAAACCAAGGCGGACATACCCACCCATCTTTCTCTTACCCCACAAGAGATCATACAGGATTACCGCCTGGCCTATCAGAGCCGGCAAGTCAGTTTGGTCGGCCGGCGTGAGGTGCTGAGCGGCAAAGCCAAATTTGGGATTTTTGGCGATGGCAAAGAAGTCGTCCAGGTCGCCCTGGCCAAAGTCTTCCAACCAGGCGACTTCCGCTCCGGTTATTACCGCGACCAGACCCTGATGTTTGCCTTAGGCGAGACCACCATCCAGGAGTTCTTCGCTCAACTATATGCCCACGCCGACGTGGAGGCCGACCCTGCCACGGCTGGGCGGGCGATGAACGCCCACTTCGCCACTCGCCTGTTGAACCCCGATGGTAGCTGGAAAGACCAGACCAGCATGCGCAACTCCTCGGCGGACGTCTCCCCCACTGCTGCACAAATGCCGCGCCTGGTCGGGCTGGCTTACGCTTCCCGCTTGTACCGCGAACTCGATGACCTAAAGTCCTTCACGCAATTCTCCCACAACGGCACGGAGGTCGCCTTCGGCACGATTGGCAACGCTTCTACTGCTGAGGGCATGTTCTGGGAATCAATCAACGCTATCGGGGTGTTAAGAGCTCCGGCGGTCATCACCATCTATGATGACGGGTATGGCATCTCGGTCCCCAACGAACAACAGATGGTCAAACATGACCTTTCGTTAATATTAAAAGGCTTCCAACGGGTGCCCGGCACCTGCGACGGCCTGGATGTGTATAAAGTGAAAGGCTGGGACTATCCAGCCCTGGTGGAGACTTACCACAAAGCAGCCGAAGAGGCGCGTTGCGAGCATATCCCGGCGATTGTACACGCCATCGAGCTGACCCAACCGCAGGGCCATTCCACCTCCGGCAGCCAGGAGCGTTATAAATCGAAAGAACGGCTAGAATGGGAGCAGGAGTTCGACTGCCTCAAGAAATTCAGGGAGTGGATCATCAGGCAGGGTCTGGTTGCGCCGGATGTATTAGACCAAATGGAAGAAGAAGACCGGCAGACGGTCGAAGGCATCCGCAAGGCGGCCTGGGAAGCCTATCTCTCCCCAATCCAGCAAGACGGCCGGGAAGCTATACGGCTGATTGACGAGCTGAGTCGCGGCTCCACCCATGCGGGTGAGCTGACACAGGTCAGCCAGAAACTGCGCGACCTGTCTGCACCTGTGCGGAGGGACATCATGGTCGCCATCCGTGAAGCCCTGGTCGCGGCCAGGGACGAGGCCTCTCCCGCCAGATCGGCCCTGATCGAGTGGAAAAGCCACTTGAACGCGGCCAATGAGCAGCGCTACAGCTCACACCAGTACAGCCAAAGCCCCCAATCCGCCCTCGAAGTGCCAGAAGTGCGCCCAATTTATTCGGCGACATCACCGCTGGTGTACGGGTTCGAGGTGATCAAGGCCTGCTTTGACGTAGCGTTGGGGCGCGACCCACGCGTGATCGCTTTCGGAGAAGATGTAGGCAAGCTGGGGGACGTCAACCAGGGCTTCAAAGGGTTACAGGCCAAATATGGGGAGCTGCGCGTGTCAGACACCGGCGTGCGCGAAGCCACCATCCTGGGTCAGGCAATCGGGATGGCGCTGCGCGGCTTGCGGCCAGTGGCCGAGATCCAATACCTGGATTACATCCTGTATGCCCTGCAGATCCTATCCGACGACCTGGCGACGTTACACTGGCGCACGCAGGGTGGCCAGAAGGCGCCCGTTATCGTCCGCACGCGTGGCCATCGCCTGGAGGGCATCTGGCACTCCGGCTCTATGATGGCCGGGATCATCCACATGGTTCGGGGGATGCACGTGCTGGTGCCCCGCAACATGACCCAGGCAGCCGGTTTTTACAACACCTTGCTGCAGGCGGACGAACCCGCCCTGGTGGTGGAGGTGCTGAATGGTTACCGGATCAAGGAGCAGCTGCCCGATAATATCGGTGAGTTTACCCTCCCGATGGGCGTGCCGGAGGTGATCCGGGAGGGGGCGGACGTCACCATCGCTACGTATGGCGCCTGCTGCCGAATTGTGATGGAGGCGGCGGAGGTATTGAGTAAAGTGGGCATCCAGGCCGAAATCATCGACGTGCGGTCGCTGCTGCCCTTCGATATCCACAGGCTGTTGCTCCAATCGCTGCAAAAGACCAACCGGATTGTTTTCGTGGACGAAGACGTGCCCGGCGGAACTACAGCATACATGCTCCAGCAAGTCATTGAAGGCCAGGGCGGCTACACCTGGCTCGATTCAGAGCCGCGCACCATCTCCGGCAAACCCCACCGGCCGGCTTACGGATCAGATGGCGACTATTGGTCAAAACCGAACGTAGAGCAAGTCTTCGAAACCGTCTACCGGCTGATGAACGATGCTGACCCGGCCAGGTACCCGCTCTTCTTCTAGGGAGGATTTATGCCTACCAAAGTCATCATGCCCCAACTTGGCGAATCGGTGGTCGAAGGCACAATCACAAAGTGGCTTAAATCGCCAGGCCAGCGCGTGGATGAGTACGAGCCTCTGTTGGAAGTGAACACAGACAAAGTCGATTCTGAGATCCCCAGCCCGGCGGCTGGCACCGTGCTGGAGATCCTGGTGCCCGAAGGCACCACCATCCACGCCGGGACCATCCTGGCCTGGATCGGGGCGCCAGGCGAAACGGTCGGTGAAGGATTAAACGGGAAACCGGAGGCTATCCCGGCGCGCAACACTCGACTCAAAGCGCCCACCGCCACAGCCAGACTATCCGCTGGGCAGGATCGCGAGCTGGGCTTTATCTCCCCGCTGGTGGCAAAAATCGCCACCGAGCAAAACATCGACCTGTCGCAGGTCACAGGCTCAGGGCAAGGCGGGCGGATCACCAAGAAGGATGTGCTGGGGTATTTAGAGAGGAAACACGCGCAAGGTAGCCAGGTAGAAAGTAAACAGGCAGACCAGTTACCGGCTGCGGAGATTGCGACGTTCAGTAGAACGTACGCAACTCTGGCTCTCTCTTCCCAACCTGTTGCCCCTACTTCCCCTGGCGTGGCGCCCGGCGAGGTTTTACCAATGACGCCCGTTCGGCGGTCAATTGCCGAGCATATGGTGTTGAGCAAACATACCTCCCCGCACGTCACCACAGTGATGGAGGTGGACCTCAGCCGGGTGGTCGCCCACCGTGAAGCTAACAAAGCTGCTTTCGCCCTGAATGGGGTCAACCTGACCTTTACTGCGTACTTTATCACTGCCATCATCCCCGGACTCAAAGCCTACCCGATCGCTAACTCGTCCTGGAGCGAAGGGGGCATCCTGCTGCACCGGGAGATCAATATCGGTATGGCGACCTCCCTGGGAGAGGGTGGTGGGGGATTGATTGTGCCAGTGATCAAAAACGCGGATGGGCTGTCACTGCTAGGTCTGGCGAGCACCATCAACGACCTGGCGAGGCGGGCGCGCGCTAGGCAGCTAAAGCCGGACGAAGTCAAAGGCGGCACTTTCACACTCACCAACCACGGTATCAGCGGGTCACTGTTCGCCACGCCCATCATTAACCAGCCCCAATGCGGCATCCTGGGAGTAGGGGCGA
>Ga0315278_10000734_pt1 | contig 28529 bp, 23 predicted proteins | sample YL17G06_0_MG_FD_203880 | JGI IMG/M metagenome (GOLD analysis project Ga0315278, IMG submission 203880) | Sediment microbial communities from Yellowstone Lake, YNP, Wyoming, USA - YL17G06_0 | ecosystem: Environmental > Aquatic > Freshwater > Lake > Sediment | place: USA: Wyoming | collected... | reverse complement strand
ATACGCTTCCTCAATAATTGGTAGATGGTAACTTGCCTCTGACCGGAACTCCCGCAGGAGGTTCAAGCGTCACACTGTTACTCACGGATAAAACGAAGGGGCTGCAAAAGCAGCCCCTCGTTTTCTTGCAAGGGTCCGTCGTCTGACCCCCTGTTTCTTATCAGCGCAAAGCGCTCACCTAGTCCTCACGGCACCTATACGACGGGCATACGCGTCGCACGTTACCCTTGTGGCTGAACAAACCACCATAGTTGGACAGCACGGTGTCGCCAGCATCGTCTACCAGGTAGCCATTTTCGAACTGCTCAGCCCAGAAACCGGTAACGGGCAGACCGACCAGACCGTTGAAGTCCTTCGACGCTTCCGGGTTGGAATTAAGGAAGTTATCATCAGTGCTGAACCAATTAATCTGGGCCCAACCATTGACTCTATCCTTTGACTTCGTGCCCTTGTCGTACTCAATGTAGCCCGCATCCACCGTCTTCAGCAACGAAGCTCCCTGAATATCCGGAGTTCCGAATATCACCGGGAAACCTTCGTCGTTACCAAAACGAAGCACGTTGACTTCATAGCAGATCACGTCGTCTTCACCACCGCTTCCCGGAGGAGGTGGTGGAGAAACGATTGGCGGACTCGATGAGTCATACTCGTCCCCGTCCTCTTCACGATCAAAAATGCTTATGTTAAACGGTTCGCAAGCCCCGCCCGCCTTAAACACGGAAGTGAACGGTGGTATCGGGGCCTTCGATACTTTAGATTTCACATAGGTGCACGAGGTCCAACCTTTAAATTGTTCGCCCTGATCCAAACGGGGCGGATTATGTATTGGCTTGTTATCTGAATCCACTGGCAAAGCCGGGAAATCCTCACCCGGTTGCCAGTCATTACACCCTGGATCGCTCACGCTCGGAATCCAGGTGGTATCGGCTCCAACCGTACCCGTGTCCACATACCAGTTCTTGGTTGGGAAGGTCATAACCCACTCAGAAGCAGCATTCAGGCCGGGCTGGATGTTGTATTCATTCATGGTGTATTCATGCATGAATACAGCAGAGACGGCATCCACAGGCCGTTCGTAAAACAACTGCACGGCAGTGTTGCTTGGCACACCGAAGAACACCCAAGCGTCGTTTGCGGTGTCCCCACGGCCGCTGTTCAGACTCGGTGAGCTGTTACCCGGCTGGGCGTGCAAATGGCCATCGGCAGTCGAGTCGAAACCCTGGATCGCCCGTGCATCATAGGAGAACATGGTGCCGTTGGCCACATTGATGACGGCCGCACCACCGAACAAACCACCGCTGTTGCGGGCGATGTCGGTGGCATGTGCTGTGGGGTCTGCTGTGGTGTCGATCCAGTAGCCATTGAGTTTAGGATTGGAACTACTGGTCCATGCGTCCACCAACTGCTGGCAGTCGAGAGGAGCCTGTACGCCGTCTGCATCGACAACATGAGTAGCTGCATCAGCTGAACCCACGACCTTGGCCTTCGGGTTTTCGCTGTCGTTGGTCAAGGTGCCCATTTCGATCATCTCGAAATAACCTTCCGCGGCACGCTGGATACTCGTTGGACCACCGTCCGCATTCTTGCCGGTGTAATCGTAGGGCAGGAACGCCTGAGAGCCGGTGTATCCGAAGTCGCCAGGTGCAGTATCATCACTTGGGTCGCTGTCGTTTTCGTAGAGATAAGGAACGGTACAGGTCGAGTCTGGAATGTACAGGGTTGGTGTACCGGCATCATCGGCGATGGCGGCAACCCACACGTCAAAAGCTGACATGTACATGTTGAAGTCGAGCACTTCGCGTGAATTGAAACCTTCTTTGAAACGGACCTTTACGGCCTTGGCGCTTTCAGTGGTGTTTACCACTGACAGTATGGTGGCATTTCCAGCGTTACTGGTGTAGTACGGATAAATCAGTACTTGACCCAGTCCATCCGGATTCAGGTTGACTGCTTGTGCGGTGCCTGCGATACCGGCAGCACCTGCCAGTCCAGCCAGCACAGCAGCTGTCAGATTTTTTCTATTCATTACAACACTCCTAAAGTTGTGTACACAGGGCTTTGCGAAAAGCCGGAAATTGCAACTCACCCAACTCCAAAGGGCAAACCGAACCTTGGCCCGGTTATTCGCGTTACAATGTTACGATAATTGGAAATTCAACGCAACACGAACCTGTAGCCGCTTTTTCACGGCGCAATCGCACACATGGGACCGTCACTGGCTGGCAAACTTCGGCACGGCTCAGTCCTGTGCGCCCACTGGAACGGGGCGCGACTGCAACCGTTATCGGCAGGCCAGGCTAAAAGCCAGTCCCTGGTCATTTGTCGGGGAAAAACCACCACTGCCCGTCAACACGCACCCAACGCTCCGCCACATTCTCGGAACTTTTCCACTCGGGAACGCCGGGAACCGGCTTGATGACCTTGTAGTCGACTTTGCTTTCAACCGTGCAGAGATCCGCTTCACAGCTTGCTTCCAGCACCTTTGCCCCGGTCCAGCGTACACGTCTGGAGCGCAGATCGATCTCAAAATCCACACGAGAGTGCGATGACCGGTATCCTGGCGAATAGAAGGCATATGCCGTGTCGAGATCCCCTGACGCCAAAGCATCCCACCTCTCCTGTGCGCGGCTTTTAACGTCGCCTCCGGCGGGTTGTGTAGTGGCACAGGCCGAAACCAGCGCGAGCAGGCTACAGGCAATAAATGGCCAGAAAAGTGGTCCGCCCTTGGTCACATGGGCTTTGTGCTGGCGTTTTGTTGGTGTGTTCATAAGCTGGTTTTGTCCTTGGTTTGTGAATCAATCTTTACTGTTTTTTACTTTCAAAATCCGGTTCTTAAGGGGTTTTAACTGTCGTTTGTCCAAATAACCGCCCGCTTGAACATCATTTCCCTATATTGGGGGTTCCGCCTGGACTCAAAAAATCAGTCGTTATCGGGCGGTTTGTCCTTTTGTAATGTTGCGATGTGCAAAGGCGGAATACGAGAAAATTCATTTCTCAGCTCGTCACTGATATTTTCCATGTCGCGCGCATTCTCAAGCACGGTCGGCGTTATCATGACCAGCGTCTCGCTGCGGGTTTTCGCTTTGGATCTCGAGCCAAACAATGCGCCGATAACCGGTATCCGGTTGAGATAGGGAACACCGCTGCGCCCTCGACTATCTTGTTCCGCAATCAAACCGCCCAGGAAGATAGTCTGTCCGGACTGGACTGCAACCTGGCTGGTCACCGATTTGTTATTGATCGGCGGATTGCCACTGGTGGAAATATCCGGGTCTCTCGCACCCGGCCGACTGACATCCTGGGTAATGTCCATGTAGACCAGGCCACCCGGGTTAATGCGCGGTGTTACGGTAAGAGTCACACCCGTCGAAACATATTGCGCACTGCTGACGACATTATTGGTACCGGTTGAAATACTGGATGACTGGACCGGCACCTGGGTTCCTACGGTAATGGTCGCTGTTGCATTGTTGCGCACGAGCAAGGTAGGTGAGGCCAGCGATCGCACATCCGTGACCTCGTCGAGCGCAGCAATGGTAGCCTGAACAAACGTTGTGTTACCCAGTGGACTGACCAGCGTGCTGAGAAAATTGAATCCACCCGACTTCGCTGAAGCACTGCCAAAAGCCGCCGTATCGATAATGCGTCCATACGGATTACCGGCCCCGGGAGGACGCAAAGCAGGATTGTTGGTGAGGTACCAGTTCACCCCAAACTGCAATTCTTCATTGAGCTCCACATCCAGTACCTGGGATTCAATCAGGACCTGCAGGGGCTCGATGTCAATGCGTTCGATGGCTGCCAGTATGGAGTTATATTGAGACTGGGTTGCCTGTATCAGCAGGGAGTTTGTTTCCAGCACCGAAGTAATCCGGATGTCGCTCTGGCCGACACTTAAAACCGAAGCACCAGCGCCTGCGGATGCGCCGGTCTCGCTTCCTCCCGGCGCAGTCACACGGTTATTGTTAAAGTCCGACACACTGCCAATTTGCACCGCCTCCAGCCCAGGTGCCAACGTGCCTTGTGGCGTGTTGGACGTGGGCTTGCCACCGTCACCACCGAAAATTTGTGTCAGGTAGCCTGCAAGAATGGGCGCTTCAAGGTTCTTGACGCGGTAGACGTAAAGCTGCTTCCCTGCACCTGCCGCGCCACGATCAAGGATCTTGATCCACACTTCAGCCTTGGTCAGGTATTCCGGCTGGTAAGTGATTACCATAATGGAACTCAGGCGCTCCAGCGGAACAAAACGAAACATGCCGGCCAAAGGTGTATCGCCCTCGGTACCGAAAATTGCCTGCAAATCGGTGATGATGGCAGCAACATCAACAGTACGCAGTGGATAGATTCCAACAGACATGCCTTTGAGCCAATCAACGTCGAATATTTGAACTATTCTCATGTAGTTGGCCAGCTCGCCAGGCGTTCCCGCGAGGAACAGCATGCTGCGAAACTGGTCAGCCTGCACCATGGCGCCTTCACGCACGTAGGGTTCCAGGATTTTGGCCATCTCGGTTGCTGCAACGTACTTAAGCGCAACGCCCATCACCTCGTATCCCCGGGCGCCCTCGACATCTCCAATGTGTGGCGTAAGATTACCTGCAATAGCGTTGGCTACCGGTAAAACCTGATAGCCACCATCCTTAAACACCAACGTAGCCCCGTTCCACTGCAGAATCATTTCCAGGATAGGCAGGAGCTGATCACGTGATACCGCGCTGGATGTAGAAAATGTGACCTCGCCACCCACGCCGGGGGCAATGACGAAGTTTTGCTGCAAAACCTCTCCCAGGATGGTGTGGATCACGGACTGGATCGACTCACCTTCAAAATTGAGCACAATTTCGCCATCAGCCGATACCGGCGTCTCTCTCCTGGTGGCTGCCTCTTTATTAACAAATTCACCGCTGCCAGTATAGACTTCCACCTCGGACACAGCCCGGCCTGCTGCATCACTCACCGGACTTTCAACGACAACCTGCGCAGGTTCAGAATCTGGCGCAGGTTGAGGAACCGAGTCATGCGCGCGTGAGGATTGTGATGGCGGTTGCTGACCGGTGGTGGCGCAACTTGCTGCAACCAGCAGCATGGTCGTGACCAGCAAACACTTTTGCATCAATCCCCCGGCAAACTTCCGCTCTGAAGACTGTTGTCGCTTCGGAGGGGTGGAATGATTTCGCATAATGGACAGGCCTCTATTGCTTATCGTCATTGTTGGTCTTCTTCCCGCGATTGCGGCCCATCAGGCCCTGGATCGCCTGCTGATAATTCTCTTGATCGGCCTTGTCACCGTCTTGATCAGCAGGCTGATCAACAGACTCATTAGGCTTTTTGCCGGCTTGGCCTTCCAGCTCCGCATCACGCCTGAGTTCTTCCCGGCGTTCTGCAATTCGCTGCCGGATCTCTTCAGCTCTGGACAAAGGCTCAGCTTCGGAATTTTCCCCAGCTGCAGGCGACTGCCCGCCCGCTTGTGCTTCTTTCTTGTTTGCCTTTACCGGCTGAATCGGTTCTTCAATCTTCGCGTCATGGACCTTCAATTCCAGTTGCAGTTCCTCGCCGCTACCTGAAGTCAGTGTTGCTGCACGTGCCTGGATGCTGCTCACTTGCCAGCTTCCAAAATCGGCTTCAAGGGGCTTGCCTTCAAACGCCACCAGGGATTTCGCATCATTCGTACGCTTCAAAGTCACCAGGCGCAAGGTCGGTGTGATGACGACACCCGACAACTCGACCTCTGGCGCACCGGATGGTTCGTCCAAAGGCACGGGCTCGCCATTGGAATCTCCATCATGAGGGGCGGGCTGCCGATTTTCATTAAACAGCGGACGCTCAGTAATTATGGCGTAACTGGCAACGGGGAGATTTTGCGCCAGGACCGGTAGCTGCAAACCTTCACCTTCGCCTTGCGAAGCAGGAATCGCAACTGTTGGTGCAGGCAGCGAAGCGAGCAGTGTCAACACCAGCAAAGCGAAGAGCAGTAAGCCACACAGGGCGCTGAGTGCCATGCCCAGGGGATTGTCTTCCAGCCACTTGAGAATACTCCCCATGGCTAACGCAGGTATCCTGACATGTTGAAACGCACGTCAAGGGCTTGTGCTGTCGTGTCCGGCTGATTTGCCACCTGTCGCCGTGCCCGCGGCTTGATGATGGTGAGCTCCTCGACGATGATCATCGGCACGCCGGTTTCCAGCGAATAAAGCACACTCATCAGGTCTTCCACGCTGCAACGCATGCGAACGTTTACTGTTACCTTTTCGAAACGTTCCACCTCGCGCGCCTGCACCGGTTGGCGACTGACAATCTGGCAGGATTCGTCGGCCTGTCCACTTACCATCTGGTTCAGCCGTTCCGACATGGCTGCTGCTGCTTCGTTAAAATCACCTTCTTCCAGGAACAGGTTGGACTCTGAACGCCGCCCCTGCAAAGACTGCAATTGCTTTTCGACCTGTTCGCGCTGCGCTGCCACCCGCTGGAAACGGCCGAGTTGCTCCGCAAGCTCTGAGACTTCTGTGCCGTATTCCAGGTGCCGCACGATAAACCAGTGAAACCCCAGGAGGTACACAAGCAGGACCGCAACAACCAACAACAGTATTGCGGTCCTGCGACTCTTTGCTTGCTCAATTGCAAAAGCCATCAGGATTCACCCGGTTTCGCAATGGTTGCATTGATCTCAAAAATCTCCAACCCGCTGGCAGAGTCCAGCCTGGTGGATCCACGAAATGCCGCATTGTCAAAAAGCCCGGAGCTGTTTACGGTCTCGATCAGATGCTGGGCATTGCTTGACTTACCCTGCATGAGAACACCTTCCTGGCTAATGACCAGGCGGTCAAGGTAGGTATCGTCAGGCAGCGTCCTGGTTATCTCGGCGAGTAGCTCAATTGCCATTGGCGAGGCCGACCGCTTTCTCGTCAGGAAACTCGCCGCTTCGCTTGTTTCCGTCACCTGTTCCCGCAAGCGCTGCACCCGCCGCGCTTCATCCTGAACATCCGCAATTCCGGTTTCCAGGCTTTCCACACGATGGGCCCGCAGGTTTACCGATTGCATCATTAATACAATCACCAGGACCAGGGCCGCCGCCGCGAGTGAATAATTCAGGCGGGACTTCGGGTTGATCATGCGGAAGCGCTTTTCAGCGGGCAAAAGATTGATGCCAAGCGTCTTGTCGCGATCAATGACGTCCACGCCGCTGACGGCAAGTCCGCGCGCGGCCAATAACTCCAGCGTAGCGTCAACCGGTTTGCGTTGAACGACGAACAGGTCAATTTTTATCTGCGCGTTATCTTTGTCCGCGCCAAGCAGTTGCCAGGTGAAATAAACATCAGCCGCACGGAAAGGCGTTTGTCGGTCCATTTCAAATGCCAGGACCTGCTGCAGATTGGGTTCGGTCGCCGCCGGCAGCGTTAAGGGCTTGTGCAGAATCTTGCCAGCGTCCAGTAGCAGAAACCTGGGCGTTTCCTGGATGTCGTGCTTTTCCAGCAGGCTGCGAATTCCTTGCTTTTGCAGCGCGGCTTCCTGGTCCAGGGAAAAAGACTCCAGCCAACTGGCGGAACGATTCTCCTCTATCCCCAACTTCAGTTGCCCTGCGTTCACTATCAGGGTGACTCGCCGCAAGGCGTGCTGCATCCTTTCCCGCCAGGTTGCAGGCAGGATTTGTGCAAGCTCTCCAAACCACCAACTGAAAAAGGAACCTACCTGGCCGTTTCGAAGACGCCCGCTCCAGTATTGGATTTTGTTATTCAACGCAATCGCCATGGTTTTTCAGTGATGGAACCCTTCTTTCCAGCGCATGATCTTATAGGGAAGCCCATTCTCATTTCCCCCCAGGCTTATGGTTGCCTCGATCTGGTCCCAGACTCCGTTCGGCAATGTCGCTTTAGCCACGATACTATACGTCACCCCCCTTCCGCTGACCATTGCCACCTGACCGCTGGGCAGCGCCATGGACAAGCCAGCATTACCTTCCTTTGATTGTCGTTCTTCGACGAATTTCACCGCATCATCCAGGGTCATGTCCGGCAACGCCAGCAACGATTCAACAGGAGCATAGGCCGGGTCAGGTAAACTGTCTTCAGACCAGACAGTCAAGCCGGGTTCCATTTTCTGATACAGATCCCACGGCATGCCAATCACCTGCAGGAGTTCTTCCACCATGATGAATTCACGGTTTGCCGGGCCAACCTGGTATCCGGCACCGGTATACTCACTTTCCTCCGCTCCGTTGGGGCGGACCAATTCATCTGGATCAGTCCAATCGAGGATGGCCCCTGCCAACGAATTCGCGACATCTTCCTCCACATCGTTGGCAACGAACAGGCGCACCAGGGTCTCCTCGTCCGCAGAGTTGATGTTTACCTTGCCTCGTTCGTCCGTCACCCTGACTTCTATCGTGGCACCGTCGTACTTCAATTCGTAGGGACGGCCATCCGGCGTCCATCGCTGATCGTCTTCCGGATCGCGCAGTGACAATACTGCGAGGTTCAGACCAGCTTCCGCTATCAACCTGGCACGGGTGCCCCACATCACGCTGTGAGCTTCCAGTTGGTCCATTCGGGCCATCAGCGTGTAAGCACCCGAAGAAATTGTTACCAGCAGCAGGATCCATAAAACCATGACCAGCGCAACACCGGTTTGTGTTCGCCGCGCATTCAATTTCTTTTCTGCCTGCGGTCAATCAGTTGCTTGATGGCGGAGTTGTAGGAAACGCTTCCATCAATGCCGTCAACCACGCTGCCGTCTATTTTTATGGCAGCAACAAGCAGGGGCCAGTCCGTATAACGGCCTTCTTCAAATTCGATATCCAGTGAAATGGCCACCGGCAGGGTGTCGGTTTTTTCCCAAACCGAGGACCAGGGGAGTAGTTCTCCATTTTCGTCACGCCCCAGAAAGCTGAATTCGGCGCTGGCGATATGGTCAATCAGGCCGATCGGTGCCCGCTCAGTCAAGCGGGATTCTTCAAAGCCCTGCACCAGAGCATGTTCGAGTACCAGCTCAAGACCATCTTCCCCGGAAACGATACTCAATTGTTGTACCTGCGGTCCGCCAAACCCCAGGTAGCCAGGCATTGGACCAACAAACCGGATGGAGTTCGAGCTGCCATCAAATATTTCGGCTTTGTCCTCTTCCGTGGTTTTTCCTTCCTGCTGATTGAAAGCCAACGGAATCGCCTGGTTCAGTTGCTTGTGCACAAACTGATGTGCCATGCGCAGCCGGCCGCTTTCCTCCAGGATGGTCTGCCCACGGTCGGTGGCCTGGGTGGCGGCGTGCAGGCCGCCATAGGCCAATGCCAACAGGATGCTCAGCAGGGTTATGGCGAGCAATAACTCAACGAGGGTAAATCCCTTTGACGGTTTCACGCGCCCGTCCCCGCTGGATCGGCCAACACGGCCTTGATGGTACTGAAGCGGTCGGAGTGTTCGTGCGGGCTATCACCCCAGGTGATGACGAATTCGACCTCAAGCAGGTTAATTCCAGTTAGCTCTTCCAATTCCACGCTGCGGGCGGTGTCTGCCGCGCCGGCAAAAGGACTTATTTGCAAATCCCAGCGATAAACTCCGGATTCGCCGTTGGCGCTCACGCCTGCTTTAAGAGGAATATCCAGTCCAACCCGGTCCATCACGGATTGTGTAATCAGGGCAACCTCGGTGTACTGCCGGGCGCGCACGGTATTGCGCATCGAGCCAGCAATGATTTCCATCACCACGGAAAAACTCAAGGCAAAAACCACAAAAGCCAGCAACACCTCAATCAGGGTGAATCCTGATGCAGTTGCACGGTGTGGTGGTCGCGGTGCGCGTAACGCCATGGGCTAATCCTTTGGAGGCTGCACGGAAGCTTCGCCAGTCAGCCAGGCAACGTTGATGCGATAAATTCGTCCATTCGCGTCGAGTTCAATTGATCCGCCAGTGGAGCCTCCGTCAGGATAAAACCGAATGCCACCGACTGATTCGGCCGTCAATTCTGAGCGAGCGGTAGTGAGTAACACTTCCATGCCTTCGGGCAGCTCTACTGCTTTTCGTTTCGGCGCAATGTAGGACCGGTTTTCGGCATCGACCAGGAAAACCTGTTCTTGTTTATCCAGAATGGCACGTGTTCGTGTATAGCGCAGGGAGGCCGCCATTTTTCGAGCTGCAGTGCGCATTTCGGCGCCGCTGATGCTGCGGGAAATGGATGTTCCAACCAGGGCCAGGACCAGGCCGGCAATAACCAGCACCACCAGCAACTCGACCAGCGTGAAGCCTTTCGAATCTTGTACCGTGTCGCGCGCGGGTGTTTTTTGAGTCACGGAGGGAACCACTCGAAGCGTGCTACGCACATTGGCGAAGCACTACTCCCAGCTGTTGATGTCCGCGTTCTTGCCTTCACCGCCCGGCTGGCCGTCGGCACCCAGTGTGGTGATGTCAAATTCACCGTGCTCACCCGGGAAGACGTATTCGTAATCGTGACCCCAAGGGTCTTTCAAGCTGGCAGCCTTCACATAGGGCCCATTCCAGCCGCCTGCACCCGGGTCTTCCACCAACTGCTGCAGGCTCTCGGGTGTTGCGCCGGTATCCAGATAGTAACTCTCCACAGCCATCGCCAGCCGGCTTACCTGGGAAGCAGCTGCCTTCGCTTTTGCCCCTTCGGCTTTGCCAATGATACTTGGCAGCACCAGGCCGCCGATCAGGGCGAGTATGACCAGAACCAGCAACAGTTCCACCAGTGTGAAACCGCCATTCCGGGCAACGATTGGCCGGCCAGAACTGGCAAGCGACTTTCGCATTCCCAGCAAATTCATCTTCTTCATATTTCCACACTCCATTTTGCGGCCTCCGTTCATCCCACAAGGTCATTGATACCCAATATGGCCAATAGCACCGACATGACGATCGTACCAATCATCACGGCCAGCAATAGTGTTACCACCGGCGTGAAGATGGCCAGTAAGCGTTCAATCGTGTTGCGAACTTCAATATCGTAGCTGTCCGAGACTTTCATCAACATCGCATCAAGTTGCCCGGTCTCTTCGCCCACGCTGATCATTTGCAAGGCAAACCTCGGGAACCTGCCACCCTTGCCCAGGTTGCGCGCAAGGCCGCCACCGGTTTTCACTTCCCGCGCGGCATCAGTCACATCCTTGCGCAACACAGTGTTGTTTACGACATTGCGGGCGATAGAAAGTGCCGCCAGGAGAGGAACGCCATTGCTCAGCAAGGTTCCCAGCGTGCGGGTCAACCTGGCTGTTTCCAGCTTGGCCACCAGGTCTCCCGCCCATTTGAAGCGCAACACGCGGCCATCCCAGGCAAAGCGCTTTTCCTCAACAGCCATCATTCTGCGGAACTGGGCAACCGCAAGGAAGGCGAGCAGAATCATTGCCCACCAGAAATGCTGCAGTACCTTACCTACCCCCAGTACGATTTTGGTAATCAACGGCAGGTCGCCACCAAGTTCTTCGAATATGGGAGTGAATTGGGGAATCACGTACACCAGCAACAAGATCAGTGAGCCTGCCGCGAGCAGCAGCAAGATGATCGGGTAAATCAGTGCAGAAATGACACTGTCTTTCAGATCACGGGACCGTTCCATGTAGTCGCTCAAGCGGTTGAGCGTTACATCCAGGGTGCCGCCTATTTCACCGGCACGAACCATGCTCACGAACAGCCGACTGAAAGCACCATGTTGCTTTTCCAGAGCATCCGACAGGCTACCACCTTCGCGTACATGCTCGCGGATGTCACTGACTGTGCTTCTCACGCGGTCATTCTCGGACAGTTCCATCAAGACCTGCAGCGAACGATCAAGCGGGAGACCCGCGCCCAGCAAAGTAGACATTTGCTGGGTAAACTGCCCAACCTCGCGGGTGTTCATGCCGCGGCGCATCATCCGCAGGGCACTGAGGCTGAACCCCCCGGTGCCAGCTTCCCTGGCCTGTAATGGAATATTGCCCGCTTCTTGCAGCTTCAGAACCACGAGTTCCACGCTGGCCGCTTCCATGGTGCCGCGGACGGTCTCACCACTTGGTGCCACCGCTTTGTATTCAAACAATGGCATCAGCTTTCCTGCGTAACCCGGAGCACTTCTTCCAGCGTAGTCACGCCCTGCAGGCACTTATTGAGGCCATCCTGGTACATCGTGCGCATTCCTTCGGCCACGGCAAGGTCCTGTATCTCACCGGCCGTTGCATGCTTCATGATCAGCCGCCGAATGGGATCCGTCATGAGCAGCAACTCCATGATGGTGGTCCGGCCCCGGTAGCCGTTAGGGTTCTCTTCGCTGGGAAGCGGCCTGTAGACCACATAGCGATCTTGTTCCTTCAGCCGCGTCATACCGATCTCTTTCGCCACTTCCGGCAGTAGCTCATAGCTTTCGCGATGAATCGGGTCCAGCGTACGCACAAGACGCTGTGCCAAAATCGCGTTAACCGTGGAAGTCAGAAGATAGTCTTCAACTCCCATGTCGAGCATACGGGTTACGCCACCGGCAGCGTCATTGGTGTGTATCGTTGATAGAACGAGATGACCGGTCAGCGCTGACTGGATAGCGATCTTGGCCGTCTCCAGGTCACGCATTTCTCCGATCATGATGACATCGGGGTCCTGCCGGACAATGGCACGCAATGCATGGGAAAAGTCCAGGCCGATGGAGGCTTTTGCCTGTATCTGGTTAATGCCTTCCAGTTGATATTCAACCGGGTCTTCTACGGTGATGATTTTTCGCTCAGGCGTGTTCAGGGTGCTCAGGGCGGTATAGAGCGTCGTGGTCTTGCCGGAACCTGTTGGGCCGGTAACAAGAATAATGCCATGTGGCATTTCCAGGACCTGGGTGAGCTTGTCCTGGAGGTGCTTATCAAGGCCCAGCGACTGGAAATCCAGTACGATGCTTTCACGGTCCAGGATTCGCATCACCACGCTTTCACCATGCGAGGTGGGTACCGTTGAAACACGCAGGTCCAGCTCTTTGCCCTGGACCCTATGCATGATGCGGCCATCCTGTGGCAGACGACGTTCGGCAATATTCATCTTTGCCATGATCTTGATGCGGCTGATGACGGCAGCCGTGGAACTCGATGGCGGTGCTTCGACTTCCTGTAATACACCATCGACGCGGTAGCGCACTTTCAGGCGGTTTTCAAATGGCTCGATATGGATATCCGAAGCCCGTGCTTCAACCGCCCGCTGCATTACCAGGTTGACCAGGCGTATGACGGGAGCCTCAGAGGCCAGGTCCCGCAGATGTTCAACGTCTTCCAATTCACCTTCAGACTCAGGGCCAAGGCGATCAACAATCTGACCCATGGCGCTGCGGCCGCCGCCGAGCAGTTTCTCGATGCCATTATCAACTTCCGAGGCAACACCGACCTGCCTGATGATGTTCTTGCCACTGGCCATGGCCAGCGATTGGATGGCAAATTCATCACGCGGGTTGGCCATGACAACGGTCAGGTCGGTGTCCGTTTCAGCGACGGGGAGGATCTGGTTTTCTTTGAGGTAGCGAACCGAAATTCCCGTGAGCTCGGGCACTTCATCTGGCAGGTCCGAGGTACGAATGAAGGGCAAATTGAGCAAGGAGGACTCTGCTTCCGCCACATCCCGCTCGGAAACAAGGCCGAGGCGAATCAGCAATGAGATCAGGTCGCCCCCATTTTGCTCCTGGTAAGTCTCCGCCCGCTTGAGATCCACTTGTTTGAGGCGGTTGCTGGCAAGCAGGAATTCACGCACAGCTTCCGTCGCCGATGGCGGCGATTCCTGCGGCACTACTGCCTGAGGATTTATGGCCTGTTGATCTGCTGCTTGCACTGGATGTGTCCGTTGGGCGTCAGTTATTAGCGGGGATTATACGGCACACCGGCTTTGGCGTTCATAAGCCGTGCGCTCCAGTTGCGTCTGTCCGGCCCAACTGTCCGACCTTCCACCCAACAAACTGCTCAACCAACCGGCGATTCATAAGCACCCACACGAAAATCGGCGCCAGGGCAGGGAAAATCAGAGTACCCAGTTGGTAGCCGAGGGCGATCACCGTGTCGGACACACCGGCTTGCAGCACAAGCTCATGAGTTTGCGCCCCGAAATTGAACGACAACATTTTCAAAGACTGGAACACCACGCCCCACACCTGGACAAACGTAATCGTTGTGTAGCCGACTACAAGAATTGCAGCTTTGCGCAACAGGCTGGCATCTGAACCCATAACCAGCCCAAACAACAGCGGCAGCCCGTAGCTGAATACCAGCGGGTTCACAACGAAGCCCAGGGCCTCCGTGGTGCCATCGCGAAAGGTGTACTGGATTGTGGTTTCAACCTGGAAAAGAAAATGCTGGCCGGGTTCCACAATGATCTGGTGAAAATGACTGCCCAGGATTTCCGCCAGGACAGCTCCTGACATTATCCTCGCGGGGGCGCCATGAAAAGCAGAAAGATAGAACCACAACATGAATCCAAAGATCATCCACAACGATGCAAGGATCAGCAACTCACTAAGTCGCAACTCCTCGCCGGAATCTGCATTGGGAACATCAACCGCATTATCAGTCATTGGCATTTCTATCCTGTCCAGTGGCGGGCGTTGATGAACATGCGTCGCCAGGGTGAGTTCGGGCCCCAGTTGCCGGGCGCCCAGGAAAAGTTGACAGTCCGCAAAGTCCGTTCGGGATGCGGCATCAAGATGGTCACTCTGCCATCATCATTACACAGGCCGGTAACTCCCCCAAGTGAACCGTTAGGGTTATCCGGGAAACGTTCTGTTGCCCGGCCATAGGTGTCAACGTAGCGCAATGCAATCACTTTCTCAGCCCTGGCCAAACCAGCCCCGGAAGAGCAGAACTCTGCCCGTCCTTCACCATGAGCCGATGCTACCGGAATTCGTGACCCTTCCATTCCCCTGAAAAACAGTGAAGTAGATTGGCCGATCTCGACCATGCTGAGGCGAGCTTCGAACTGTTCGGAGCGGTTGCGTACAAAATCCGGCCATGCCGACGATCCCGGGATGATTTCCCGCAAGGCGGCCAGCATCTGGCAACCATTGCACACACCCAGCGCAAAACGATCTTCCCTGGCAAGGAATCTGCTAAAGCTCTCGCGCAGGCCTGGTTCAAACAAAATGGACTTCGCCCAGCCTCGGCCCGCGCCAAGCACATCGCCATACGAAAAACCGCCACAGGCAACAAAACCCTGGAACGACTGCAAATCCTGCCTGCCGTCAAACAGATCAGACATGTGTACATCAACGCTGTCAAACCCTGCAAGGTCGAACGCCGCAGCCATCTCCACGTGTCCGTTTACGCCCTGTTCCCGCAGGATTGCCACGGCCGGCCGGGCACCTCTGGATATCATCGCTGCGGCCGGCCCAGGTTTAGCTTCGGGTTTAGCTTCGGGTTCAGGGACAAAGCTTAACTGCGCCGACATGCCCGGGCGCGACCAGTCGCACGCATGATCAAGCTCCGCGTCAGCGCATTCCGGATTGTCCCGCAATCGTTGTACGGCGTGGCTGGTTTCAGACCACAAACGCTGCAACTGCGGCAGCGATTCATCCAGAACTACGTCATCGAAACTGCTGAGGCGCAACCTGTCGCCATTGACCGGCCGGCCAATTTCCCTGGCCACGTTGGAAACCTTGTGCTCCGAAAGGACTTCATGCACACGGGACAAGTCGCGGGCACGCACCTGGATTACGGCGCCCGGTTCTTCAGCGAAAAATGCCGCCAGGAGCTCGCTGCGCTGCACGCATAATTCCAGCTCCAGCCCACAATGCGCGGCAAATGCCATCTCACACACGGTTGCTGCCAGGCCACCATCCGACCGGTCATGGTAGGCCAGCACCAGGTGTTCCCGGTTCAGTTGCTGAATTGCGGCGAAGAAACCACGCAAAACTGCAGGTGAGTCCAGGTCGGGGACTTCTTGTCCAAATTCGCCATGCACCTGTGCCACTACGGAACCGCCCAGTCGATTTTTTCCTGCACCCATGTCAAGCAACAGGAGACTGGTTTCACCTTCGGTCAGAATGAGTTCCGGCGTCAGGCATCGGCTCACATCATTCACAGGCGCAAATGCAGACACAATCAGGGAAACCGGAGATTGTACTTTTTTCTGCGTACCGGCTTCGCTCCAGATGGTTTTCATGGAAAGGGAATCCTTGCCCACCGGGATGGCGATACCGAGGTCGGGACATAATTCCATGCCGACGGCTTTAACCGTGTCGAACAGCACGCCATCCTGGCCGTCTTCGCCAGCAGCGGCCATCCAGTTTGCAGACAAGCGGATATCAGAGATATCGCTTATTGCTGCGCAGGCAATATTGCACACGGCCTCGGCAATGGCCACGCGCCCGGAAGCAGGCCCGTTTACAACGGCCAGCGGGGTTCGCTCACCCATCGCCATGGCTTCACCGCACTCACTGTTGAAACCGGCAAGAGTAACGGCGGCATCAGCCACAGGCACCTGCCAGGGGCCAACCATCTGGTCGCGCACCACCAGCCCCCCGACAGAGCGGTCTCCAATGGTAATAAGAAAGGACTTGCTGCCCACCGCCGGAAAACGCAGGACACGGTGCAAGGCCGTCGCGATATCCCACCCGCTAATATCTGCCTCGCCCCCCACGATAGCGCGACGTTCAGCCACGCGATGCATGCGCGGGGTTTTACCCAGCAAAACATCCAGCGGCATATCGACGACGTCCGCCTGCAACTGGCGATCCGTTACGCGCAGGTGCCGCTCCTGGATTGCGTGTCCCAGTACTGCATAAGGACAGCGTTCCCGCTGGCACATGTTTTGAAACACCGTCAGGCCAGCCGTATCAATCGCCAGCACATAGCGCTCCTGCGCCTCATTGCACCAGATTTCCATTGGTGACATAGCCGAGTCCGCAGAGAACACATCGCGCAACTCAAGCAAGCCGCCCCGGCCGCCGTCATTCAGCAGTTCGGGCAGTGCATTTGCCAGCCCCCCTGCCCCTACATCGTGGATGGACAGGATGGGATTACGTTCGCCCAGTGCCCAACAGGCATCGATCACTTCCTGGCAGCGACGCTGCATTTCGGGATTTCCCCGTTGCACCGAGGCAAAATCCAGCTCTTCGGCGCTTTGCCCGCTACCAACAGAAGATGCAGCCCCGCCCCCAAGCCCGATCAGCATTGCTGGCCCGCCCATGACGACGATGGCCGCTTGCGGAGTCAGGGGCAGTTTCTTGACCATGTCCGGGCGGATGCTGCCAAGACCCCCGGCGATCATGATTGGCTTGTGGTAACCCCATACGACTCCGCCCACTTCCTGCTCAAACGTGCGGAAGTAGCCGCACAATGCCGGACGGCCAAATTCATTGTTGAAAGCCGCCCCTCCAATTGGCCCTTCGAGCATGATCTCGAGGGCGCTGGCAATGCGGTCAGGTTTTCCGTGCGCTTGTTGCCATGGAAAGGAATATCCCGGGATATCCAGGTGTGAAACGGAAAATCCCGTTAGCCCGGCTTTGGGCCTGGCGCCACGACCGGTAGCTGCTTCATCGCGAATCTCTCCCCCGGAACCCGTAGCTGCGCCGGGGAACGGGGATATAGCCGTAGGGTGATTATGCGTTTCGACCTTGATCTGGAATGGCAGGCTTTCATTGACCCAGCCATAGATCCCGGAGTCAGGCTGCACGAAGAACCGCTCGCCTTCCGGGCCGGCAATGACTGCTGAATTGTCATGGTAGGCCGACAATACTCCCGCGGGCGATTGGGCGTGAGTATTGCGAATCATGTCGAACAGGCTGTGTTTGGCCGCCTCTGTGTCAATGGTCCAGGAGGCATTGAAAATCTTGTGCCGGCAATGCTCCGAGTTGGCCTGCGCAAACATCATCAACTCCGCATCGCTGGGGTCCCGTCCCAAGCGCTTGAAAGCCTCTGCGAGGTAGTCTATTTCCTGGCTGGACAATGCCAGGCCAAGTTCACGATCAGCACGGCTCAGTGCAACCGCACCTTCAAGCAGAACGGGAACGTGCCGCAACGGCCGCGGTGATCCATGCAGAAAAAGCGCTCTTGCAGCGTCGATGTCATCGAGCACTGACTGGGTCATGCGGTCGTGGAGCAAAGCATGCAGCCCCAGTGAGTCGGCCGTTGACAGGGAAGATGTGCCCCCGACCCAGTAGGCGGTGCCGCGTTCAATGCGTTTGACCCTGCTCAGCCCGCACCGGCTGGAAATGTCGGTTGCTTTGCTTGACCAGGGCGATAGTGTACCCAGGCGCGGGACGACGAGGATCAGGCCATCACGGTCCAGAGCGGCATTGCTTTTGGCGTGCAAGAGGTCGCCAAGGCGTTGAGTATCCGCAGCTTCAAGGGGCGTGTCGGACTCTATGAAATAGACAAACCGGGAATCAATTGAGCATTCCAGGCCAAAACGTTCCACCAATTGAAGGGAAAGCCTGGTACTGCGAAACTCAGATAATGCAGGTTCGCCCAACAGCCAGGTGAACTCCGACAAGTTTGTGCTCCCGGTTCTTATTTGGTCCGATGCCAAAGCCAATGTCAAAGCCAAAGCCAAAACAAAAGGTCAACTAATCGTGCGTCAATCCAGCGGTGTGCCCGGCAGCAGATACGTCTTCAGGCTTTAAGCTCATTTAAAGCCTGAGCGCATCGAGCGTGTAGCAAGCGACGGTCGAGCTAGTTTGCAGCCGCTGCAACTCCGGCCATGGAGTCTAGTCGTTGCCGCAAATCAGCCGGCGGCACATAGCCTGGAATCAACGTCCCGTCCGCCGTCAACAAAGCCGGGGTTCCGGTGACACCCAGTTGGATGCCCAACTCGTATTGCGCTGCAACCGGGTTTTCACACTGCTCTGGAACAGGATCATTACCAGCCTTGGCGTTGGTGAGTGCTGTCTGCTGGTCGTCGGCGCACCAAACAGAGACGAACTTATCGTATGACGGAGACCCTATCCCCGCCCGGGGAAAAGCCATGTAATGAATGGCTATACCTTGCTTGTTGTACTCTGCAATCTGCGAATGCAACTTACGGCAATAACCGCAATCGACATCGGTAAACACCGTCAGGTCATATACTGGGTCAGCAGGCGCAAATGTGATCTCCTTGGTCTTGTCTATGCCTTTGAGCAACTCCAGGCGTTGGACCGCTTTTGCCTGTTCAGTAAGGTCGGCGCGCGTTTCCATGTCAATAATGCGGCCCTGGATGAGGTACTTGCCATCAGCGCTGGCATAAACAATGTCGCCGTTCACCTGCACCTGCAAAACACCCTGTATGGGGGTCTCGGATACTGCTATCGATTCTGCATTGGGCGCGAGAGTGCGGATGCGCTGCTCTACCAGTTCGAACTGGTCTTGTGCAAAAACCGGAACAGAAGCACACATGGCCAGTGCCGGCATCGCTATCATCTGAATTGAACGTTTCATAGCCTTTCTCGCTTCCTGTATGAATTGTCGCACTGCCTTTGCGGCAAGGCAGCCCTGCCTGACAGAGCCTGTAAGGAGAGAAAAGTTCCCCCTGACAGCATGGATTATCTCATATAACAGTCACGCACGGCACTTGCAACGACCCAGAACGTACTAAGCCCTCGGGTGATGCTTCGCATGCATTTGCTTCAGCCCCTCTTTGGCAATGTGAGTATAAATCTGCGTTGTAGACAGGTTTGAATGCCCCAACAGCAATTGCACTACCCGCAGATCTGCCCCGTGATTCAACAAATGCGTAGCAAAAGAATGCCGCAACATGTGGGGGGAGACGTCATGGCTGATACCTGCAATGTGTGCATGTCGCCTTATGGCATGCCAAAACGCCTGGCGGCTGAGTCCGGCCTTGCGATTAGTCACGAATACCTGTGCGCACTGATGTGGTCCCATCAATTCCGGCCGCGATTCATGCAAATATCGCTGCAACCAGGACATGGACTCCTCTCCCAGCGGAACCAGGCGTTCTTTGCCTCCTTTGCCCAGAACACGCACGACCCCCTGGTTCAGATTCACCTGCCCAAGTTCCAGCGAAACCAGTTCACTGACCCGCAAACCCGCGGCATACATCAATTCCAGCATGGTGCGGTCGCGCAAGCCAAGAACCTGGCTGGTATCCGGGCTTTCAATCAGCGCCGTAACCTGCCCCTCGCTCAATGCCTTGGGCAAGCCCCTGCCCAGTTTGGGGCTTTCAATGAGGACGCAGGGATTGTCTGTGCGACGACCTTCGCGCAGTTGCCATTGGTAAAATTGCCGGAATCCGGAAAGGTAGCGAGACAGGGAACGGGGGTTACGGCCCTGCTGCACTTGCGCTGCGAGAAAACCGAGTATGTCTTTCCGTCCGGCAGTTTCGAGGCCCAGAGTGCGGGCCTGCAGGTAAACCGCCAGTAACTGCAGGTCATACCGATAGGAATCCAGCGTGTTCTTGCTCAGTCCCCTCTCAGCCCAAACGGCGTCCAGAAAGCGGTCGATCAACCCTGAGTCGGCTTGAGCTACAGGAAATCCCTCGCTCGGCGCGCCAGGACCAGTCTTCCGGCTCTTCCGATTCCGTATTGGCCTTGATGTTGTGATTAACCACTCTCCAACCCAATGACGGGTGGCAAATGTACGTCTGATTCCTTGTGCTTTAAGCATACCAGACCAAGCTGGGGAGCCTCTGATCCATTATGCACGGGCGCGACGAGTCTTTGCGGGAGAAGGTGAGACCGGGAACCGGTCGAGAGGCTGGCCTGGGCCATGCTCCGGTCCGGCTCTGGCGAGTGCGGTTTGGTTAGTCCAAATAAGCGAGCCGGAACGGGGCGGAGCGCCCGCAAAGGCCCGTCCCATCCGGGTTTCGCCGCAAAAGGCGCATCTCGCACGTGGCGCGCCTCGGCCGTAGCGGTGCTACTGTCACGCGGCTCGCTCCGCACGATCTGCGCCTTTTGCGGCAGAAACGCGCTCCGCGCATAATGGACCAGAGGCTCCCTAACTACGAAAGTGCCCGTAACTGGCACACAGAGGCTGAACCGGTTCAGGGTCTGTCGGGAACAGAAATCAGGGATAATGTCTTGACGTTGCAGCTGAAACCATTCTGATGTCTGCCAAGCCCGGGACCAAACCACCTGAACTCACGCTGGACCGGCACGTAACCGGCCCCGTGGCCTGCGGTTTTGTGCGACGAACGCTGGTCATGTTATACGATGCGGTGGTAATCCTTGCACTCATGATGTTCGCGACCGGCCTGGTCTTGTTGGTTCATCCAGCCACACTTACGGCCGGAAAGGACTTCTGGTACACCCTCTATCTGCTCATTGTGTGGTTTCTCTATCTGGCCTGGTGCTGGCAACACGGAGGGTTAACCCTGGGAATGCGTGCATGGCGGGTGCGCCTGGTCAGCGACAATGCACAGCCTGTGGGTTGGGTTCAGAGCGGGCTTCGATTTGGTGCGTCCTTCGTATCGGCCTTACCTCTGGGAGCAGGTTACATTTGGTCACTTTTTGACCGGGAGCGCCGCGCCTGGCATGACCACTGGAGTCGAAGTCGCCTGTGCCGGACCGGACCCTCCGCCTGACCCCACTTCCGGGCGCTCCCTTCACTTTCAGCCCAGTGTCCTGTCACGCATCTTATGGCGCTTCAGAGCCCCGCATGCGCGCCAAGGCCAGACGCAGTCCGCCGGGAATGGCGCGCCCTTGCCCAGGACTGCAACGCCGCATTGACGTGCATGCGGGGCTCCCTCCGGGCAAGGCGAGAAGCCACCATCTGCGGTGTTGCGCTCACTTGAATTAGCCAAGCTAGTCCTGCGTTCGCGCGCCTGGCAGCTGGTGGCTTCTCGCCTTGCTGAATGTGCCATAAGATGCGTGACAGGACACTAGACTGTGCGGCGCAATGCCATGATCGCAGCTATTGCCAGTATCAGCGACGGCAGAACATGGCTCAACACCGCAGGCACCGCATAGGCTTCGCCAAAATTCTCTGCCATGCGGTTAAGGACCATGAATACGCCCCCCAGAATCATGCCGAAAAACAGGTGCACACCGGCGTTGTGACTGCGAGCAGCGCCGAAAACGAAAGGCATTCCCGCAAGCACCAACGCAATCACGGTCAACGGGAAAACAAGTCTCTCCCAGAACGCAGCCCGGTACACCGTGTCATCCAGTCCGTTTTCTTTGAGGTAATCAAGATAGCCCACCAGTGAGCGTAACGACAGGTGCTGGGGCCGCGTAACCGCAGAATCCAATAACTCCGGTTTCACTTCGGTTGCCCAACCGCGTTGCGCGACTTTGTGCACGGATGCACCGTTCTGCGCAAAGGACACCTCGCTGACGTCATTAAGTGTCCAGTTTTCACCGCTGTGAACAGCACTGGCAGCACGCGTAATGGACTTCAGGTCAACCTGGTCAGAAAAGCTGTAAATGACTATGTCATTGAATGCTACGGATTGCTCACCGCGATTGGCTGAAAGCAGCGGCAGCTGGATGTTGACGATATCGGTTCCATCGCGCATCCACACTCCCCGCGGACCCCCGATGATGGCCCGCCCCACGATTTCACTCAGCCTGAAAGCCCGCGCCTGGTGCTCCGCCGGTGGCGCCACCCACTCCCCGATAATGACCGCGGGAACGGTCAGCAGCATGACCCCGGCCAGTGCTGCTGCAGACAACCTCAGCCTGGAGACGCCGGACGTGCGAAACACTACCAGTTCATTCGAAGCAGCGAGGCCTCCCACACCCAGCAACGCTCCCAGCAGCGCGGCGACGGGAAAAATCTGGTATGCCATTCGCGGAATGGTCAACATAATCACCCAGAACACATCACTGGCGGTGTACTGGTTTTGCACAGAACGCATTTCCTGCAACAGGGAGAACAGGACGAACAGTACAGTCAATCCAAGCCAAACCAGGAGCACACCCTGTATGGATGCCTTGCCGAGATAGCGATCGACCAGCTTCACCATACCTAGTGTCCTGTCCCGCCTATTCTTGCGCATTCAGCAAGGCGAGAAGCGGTCAGCTGCCAGGCGCGCGAACGCAGGACTAGCTGGCCTAATTCAAGCGAGCGCAACACCGCAGATGGCCGCTTATCGCCTTGCCCGGAGGGAGACCCGCAGACGCACCAACGCAGCGTTGCAGTCCTTGGCAAGGGCGAGCCATTCCCCGCGGACTGCGCCTTGCCTTGGCACGTCTGCGGGGCTCTGAAAACGTAAGAATAGGCGGGACAGGACACTAACCACCTCCGACTTTACCGCTCAGGCGGCGAAGCCAGATGACACCAATCGCAAGCATCAGCAAATGCACCCACCACAGTCCCAGGAGAGGTGGAAGCACGCCGCGCTCGAGCCAGGAACGGCTGATGTGCAGAACATTTGCGTAAACTGCATAGACCAGGATTGCAAAAAGAATCCGTCCACCCCGGTTTTCCCTGGGTGCGGAATGCGCCAGGGGCAAGGCCAATAGCCCCAGCACCAGGATTGTAATGGCCGGGGAAATCCGCCACTGCATTTGCGCGGCCTCCACCGGATTTCCCGAAAACAACAACTCGGTGCTTGGCCGCAGCCTGACATCCAGTGGTTTGTTACTGCCCTCCGGTTCCGGGAGCCGAATGTCATTACGCGAGAATCGAACTATGCCGAAATCAAGACTGCCACTACCACCTTCAGTAATCTGGCCATTTTCGAGGGTCAGGTAACGAATGCCTGTCGCAGCATCCAGCCAGTAGTAGCCCTTCTCCGCTATCCAGATTTGTTCTCGTTCAGCCTGCCTTTGCTGAATAAAAATGTTTCGCAGGGTACGGCCATCCTTCTCCACGGCCTCTACGTACAGAATCAGGTTTCCATCCTTGAGAACGTGAAACTGCCCCGTTTGCAAACCCCATTCGGCTGCTGTTCGGAACGCATTCTCCAGTTTCGTCTGCGCAGTCTGGGCAGCAAGTGGTGCAAGGAACACACCAATTGCGAAAACGCTGGCTGCCACCGGAATGAGCAGGTTGAACAGCGGGCGCATCATCATTTTCCAGCGGAATCCGCTGGCGCGCATGACCACCATTTCCTGGTCACGGTAGAGTCTGCCCAGGCCCCATATCACCGCAATAAAAACAGACAAGGGTAACAAGGTGTTGAAAATGTCTGGCAATTTCAGCACCAACAATGAGCCCAGCAATCCCGGCGGTACGCGCCCGCCGGCAACATCGTTAAACAATTCCCCGACCGTGACCCCGAACATCACCACCAGCAATACCAGGGTGATCGCGGCGAAAGTCCAGAACCACTCGCGAAGGATATATTTTTGCAGGATGTTCAGAGCTGCCTCACGAGCTGCACCAGGGTCTTATCAATGTCTGTCTTGACTCGTGGCAGTTTAACAGCATTCCTGATTGGGGCGATGGCACTGAGCGTGAACATCCTGACCGGCCATGCCAAGGCCTTTTGCAGTAGAATGCCGGGTTCATGGTCTCCTCCCGGTCCGCAAGCATCGCGAAAATCAAAACAGGATTCTCTAATATGAAACTGTGCCTCAAGAGCGCCCCGCCCGAAACTTTCGCGACCCCTTGCATCGTCGTGGGCGTCACCGAGGACGGGCCATTTGCCCCTGCCACCGCAGCCATTGACCAGGCCAGCGGGGGCGCAATAACGCGCATGATCGCCAGTAAAGATATTTCCGCTGCAACAGGAAAAACCACTCTCCTCCATGCCCTGAAAGGGATTGCGGCCGAACGCGTCCTGGTGGTGGGTTTTGGCAAGCTGAAAAAACTCACCGGCAGCAGTTTTGACCGGGCATGTCTCGCTGCAGGCAAAGTTTTGCGCAATCACCCTCTCAAGTCCTGCCATGTTTGTGTTCACGAAGTCGAGTTTGAAGGTCGCGATTTTTCCTGGCGGCTAAGGCAGGCGGCGTTGGCCATTCACCGGGCAAATTATCTCTATACGGCAACCAAGAAACTGCAGGATGACGCGCCGGTTCCACTGGAGCTGGCAAGCTTCCAGGCGGATGACACCTACCAATCCCAAATTGACCGGGCCAGCGGTATTGGACGCGGTTACGACAAAGCCCGCGAACTGGGCGATCTGCCCCCCAACATCTGTACCCCCGCTTACCTCGTGCAAGAGGCCAGGGAAATCGCACGCGAGTTTGATTCCGTGGCCCTGGAAATCCTGGATGAAGACGAGATGGCCAGGCTGGGAATGAATGCACTGTTGGGTGTCTCACGCGGCAGTACCAACCCGGCATACCTGATCGTGCTGAAATATTCCGGCGGTAGTTCCGGTCAGCAGCCAGTCTTGCTGGTTGGCAAGGGCATCACGTTTGATTCAGGGGGCCTTTCATTGAAGTCCCCGGACAACATGACCCAGATGAAATATGACATTTGTGGCGCCGCCAGTGTGATGGGCGCGTTCCTCACCTGTGTTTCGCTGGGACTGAAGGTCAATGTCGTGGCGGTTATGGCTGCAGCGGAGAACATGCCTGATGGCAATGCGCTCAGGCCAGGTGACGTAGTGGCCAGCATGTCCGGAAAAACCATCGAGGTGTTGAACACAGACGCGGAAGGTCGGCTCGTATTGTGTGATGCCCTGACGTACTCCGAACGCTTCAAGCCTCTCGTAGTTATTGACGTTGCAACCCTCACGGGAGCGTGCGTGGTGGCCCTGGGCCATCACGCCAGCGGCCTGATCAGCAATGATGATGTCCTGGCAAATGCCTTGTTGGCTGCCGGCGAGGACATTGTCGATCGCGCATGGCGCATGCCGCTTTGGGATGACTACCAAACCCAGCTTGATTCTCCTTTCGCCGACATGCAAAACATCGGAGGCATGTCCGGAGGCATGATCACTGCCGGTTGTTTCCTGTCCCGTTACACCGAGAGCATGCGCTGGGCACACCTTGACACCGCAGGCTCAGCCTGGAAGTGGAACGAAAAGGAAGGCGCGACCGGCAGGCCAGTCGGCTTGTTGAGCCGCTACCTGATGGCGGTTGCTGACGGCGAGACCTCCTAGTGGCCTGCCAGGTTGATTTCTACGTGCTGCAGGATGACACGCAATCAGCCGACCTGCTGGCCTGCAGGCTGGCCCTGATGGCCTGGGAACAAGGTAAGCGCATCATGGTGCTCGCGGCCAGCGATACCGAATGCAAGCGCCTCGACGAGTTGATGTGGGAACACCCGCAAGGCCGTTTTCTTCCGCATGCCCTGGCACACGACCGCACCACCTGCGTCATGATAGGCACAGTTGCAGAGCTGGATAGCGCGGCAAGCGATGTGCTGATCAATCTGACGCCGACCGTAGTACCAGAGCCCGAACGTTTTCAGCGCCTGCTGGAACTCGTTCCGGCAAACGATAATCAACGTAAAGCGTCACGCGAAAAATTTCGTGACTACCGTGCTTGCGGCATGGAACCCGTAACTCACCCCATCAACCGGAACTGAAGCCGCGGCAACGGGCAGCGCCGCGCCGAACAGATAAACACTACCATGGATAAGAGCTACAACCCCCGCACCATCGAGCAACGCTGGTACCAGCAATGGGAAGAACGGGGTTATTTCGAGCCCGCCGGTAACGGCCAGCCTTACTGCATCATGTTGCCTCCGCCCAATGTCACGGGCAGCCTGCACATGGGCCATGCCTTCCAGGACACGATCATGGACGCCCTCACGCGCTGGCGGCGCATGAAAGGTGACAATACCCTGTGGCAACCCGGCACGGATCACGCGGGAATCGCCACGCAAATGGTGGTGGAGCGAAAACTGCAGGCTGAAGGGCGATCCCGTCATGAATTGGGGCGTGAGGGATTTATCGACGCAGTGTGGCAGTGGAAGGAGCAGTCGGGCGACATGATCAGTGGACAAATGCGCCGTCTCGGCGCATCGGTCGACTGGTCCAGCCATCGCTTCACCATGGATGATGAGCTGTCGCATGCCGTGCGCACCGTCTTTGTCAGGCTATTCGAAGAAGGTCTGATCTACCGCGGCAAGCGGCTGGTGAACTGGGACCCGGTGCTGCGCACGGCCTTGTCTGACCTCGAAGTTTTGTCCGAGGAAGAAAAAGGCAAGTTGTGGCACATTCGCTACCCGATGGCGAACGGAAATGGTGATCTGGTAGTCGCCACAACGCGGCCGGAAACCATGCTGGGTGATACTGCCGTGGCCGTGCATCCGGAGGACGAACGCTACCAGGACCTGATTGGCAAGGAACTGCGCCTGCCACTGTCCAACCGCACCATTCCTATAATCGCCGACGAGTACGTTGACCGCGAGTTCGGTTCCGGTTGCGTCAAGATCACTCCGGCGCATGACTTTAATGACTATGACATAGGCAAGCGACATGGCCTGCCATTAATCAACATCCTCAACCCGGATGCCACGCTGAATGACAACGTGCCGGAAGCTTACCGTGGCATGGATCGGTTCAAGGCCAGGACGCGGATCGTGGCCGACCTGGAACAACTGGGCCTGCTTGAGCGCATAGATGACCACCGCCTCATGATTCCGCGGGGTGACCGCTCCCAGGCAGTCGTGGAGCCCTACCTGACAGACCAGTGGTATGTGAAAATTGCGCCGCTCGCTGAACCCGCTATTGCGGCCGTGAATGATGGCCGTATTACGTTTGTTCCGGGCAACTGGAGCCGGACCTATTTTGATTGGATGAACCGCATTGACGATTGGTGCATCAGCCGCCAGTTATGGTGGGGACACCGCATTCCCGCGTGGTACGACGAGCGGGGAGCCATCTATGTCGGCATGGACGAACAAGATGCCCGGCAGCGCGCAGGCCTGGCCCTGGACCATGCCCTGACCCAGGACGAGGATGTGCTGGACACCTGGTTTTCATCTGCCTTGTGGCCTTTCTCCACCTTGGGGTGGCCACATGAAAGTGCCCGGCTGAAACAGTTCTACCCGACCAGCGTGTTGGTTACGGGGTTTGACATCATCTTTTTCTGGGTCGCCCGCATGATCATGCTGGGCCTGAAGTTCATGGATGATGTTCCGTTCAGAACGGTATACATCCACGGATTGATACGCGATGGGCATGGACAAAAAATGTCCAAGTCGAAGGGTAATGTCCTTGATCCTATCGACCTGATCGACGGCATCGAACTTGAAGCCCTGGTGCAAAAACGCATCAGCGGCCTGATGCAAACGCACATGGGGCCTGCGATCGAGAAAGCCACGCGCACCGAGTTTCCTGCGGGTATCCCCGCATTCGGCACGGATGCATTGCGCTTCACCTTTGCCGGCCTCGCTACTACCGGCCGGGATATCCGTTTTGACCTTGGGCGCATGGAAGGCAACCGGAATTTCTGCAACAAGCTGTGGAACGCAGCACGGTTCGTGTTGCTGCAAACCGAGGGTCAGAGCTTTGCGGCAGCGGTGCAGCCCAGCCCGGTAGATCGTTGGGTTTTGGCACGCATGAACCGAATGGTCGCTGCAGTTGAATCCCATTTTGCGGAATTCCGGCTGGACCTTGCCAGCCAGGCACTTTACGAATTCATCTGGAATGAGTATTGCGACTGGTATCTTGAATTCACCAAGCCGACCTTGCAGGGCACTGACGAGCAGGCCAAGGCAGCTACCCGGCACACCTTGTTAACCGTGCTGGAAACAACCCTGAGAACGCTGCATCCCATCATGCCGTTCATCAGCGAAGAAATCTGGCAGCGCATCCGGGGCTTGC
>Ga0315278_10000732_pt1 | contig 28603 bp, 21 predicted proteins | sample YL17G06_0_MG_FD_203880 | JGI IMG/M metagenome (GOLD analysis project Ga0315278, IMG submission 203880) | Sediment microbial communities from Yellowstone Lake, YNP, Wyoming, USA - YL17G06_0 | ecosystem: Environmental > Aquatic > Freshwater > Lake > Sediment | place: USA: Wyoming | collected... | reverse complement strand
ATGGGAAATTGGCTGACTTCACAATAAGAACTTACTTATCATTATTATGGAGGTTAAATCATGGCTGTATTCAATATAGAAAAATTAAAGGAATTAAAAGAGAAAGAAACCGCTAAAAAGCACACCATCATGATCGTGGATGATGAGGAGTCCCATCTGCGGTCCATGGAGTCTCTTCTTTCGGAGGACTACCGGGTTATAACTGCAAGGACTGGACAGGATGCATTGGATATTATCGATAATTCCAGGCAACTCGGGGACATTAGTGTGATTATCGCCGACCAAAGAATGCCCGGTCTCACCGGTATCCAACTGCTTGAAAAAATTAAAGACATCATTCCCAGCGCCATCCGAATGATTCTCACTACCTATGATGATAAAGATGTCATTATCGATGCGATTAACAAAGTGCATATTTACAAGTTTATCTTGAAACCCGTTAATCCCGAACAATTAATGAACATGGTTAAAGATGCTGTTGAGGCTTTAGAGCTCCAGAAGGAGTCCAAAGAGGATCATCCGGTAAAAATACCTCCAGTGGAAATCGTTAAGAAAGGAAGAACCGCTGTTAAGGACTATCTTGAGTCGCTAAAAAAAGATGAAAGTCTTCCGCTAAATGAAGTCAAACTGCTGCTGGTAGGAGACGGGGGTTCAGGCAAAACCTCATTATTCAGGCGGATGATGAAAGAATCCTTTAATGAAAACGAACCTCAGACACATGGCATATATATCAATTCCTGGGAAATAAACCGTGATAAAACGGATATAATCGTGCATACCTGGGATTTTGGGGGGCAGGAGATCATGCATGCCACGCATCAATTCTTCCTATCCAAAAGGAGCATATACATCCTGGTATTGGATGGTAGGAAGGATGAAAAAACAGAATACTGGCTCAAACATATCGAAAGTTTTGGCGGTGATTCCCCGATACTGGTTGTAATCAACAAAATCGATGAAAACCCCTCTTTTGAAGTTAATCGAAAGTTTCTCCAGGATAAATATAAAAACATAAAAGGCTTTTACCGTGTTTCCTGTAAAACCGCGGATGGCATTAACAATTTTGTTTATGATCTTGAAAACGAATTGACAAAGGTTGAAATGATTCAAACCACCTGGCCTGGGAGCTGGTTTCATGTCAAAACAGGGTTGGAAAATATGACCGGCCACTTTATATCTTACCGGGAATACCGTGAGATATGCGAAAATAAAGATATAAACGATGAATCCAGCCAAACTACCCTGGTGAATTTTTTGAATGACCTGGGCGTTGTGCTGCATTTTAAAGACCTGGCGCTGAAAGATACCTATGTATTGGAACCTAAATGGGTTACTCAAGCCGTATACAAAATCATCAATTCTAATAAACTGGCAACCGGCAGCGGGGTTTTAGAACTAAATTTATTGGACGACATCCTGAAACAAAAGACAGACAACGATTTTTATTATCCGCCCGATAAATACATGTACCTTATCGAATTGATGAAAAAATTTGAACTCTGTTACCAACTTAATGAAGATTGCGTGCTGATCCCGGATATCCTGGAGGTTGAAGAAAAGTCCTTTGATTTTGATTACAAAAGTTCATTAAAGTTCATTATCGCTTATGATTTCCTGCCCAGGAGCGTGATGTCCCGGTTTATCGTAAACATGCACCAGGATATCAAAAATGAGCTGAGATGGCGCACCGGTGTTGTATTAGAAGATATGGAATTCCAATCCACGGCAGTGGTCAAAGTGGACTATGAAGCTAAAAGGATTTTTATCGATGTCAATGGCAGACAAAAGAGAGATTATTTCGCAGCCATCCTGGTAATGCTGCGCCGAATCAATAAAAGTTTTGAAAAACTAGAGACCACTGAAATGATTTCTTTACCGGATGATCCGAACCTGTTAGTAGATTATGAACATCTAATCAGACTGGAAGAAGAAGGCAACGAGTTTTATTTACCTGGGAAATCGAAAAACAAATATAAAGTAAAAGATTTACTGGGAACCATTGCGCCTGTAAATGCCACTGAGGAAGAAATTTTGCAGATATTGAGAAAAATAAAAAGCGATCAAGATACAATGGAAAGCCTTTTGAAAAAAGCCAATGATGTCATCCTCCTGCAGCCCAATATAGGGGGAGTTGGCATCAATTTAAACAATCTCATCCAGAAAGTATTTCATAAAAAAGAAAAAAATGAGTGAGAAGGATATAGCTATCTTATCCAGCAATATGGACGAAATTAGAATGGATGAAAATCCTTTGAACAGTTATTGAAGAGCAGGAGGTACCATGGGGATACTTAACTTTAAGAAGCAAGGTGCGATGGCAGTTAAAAATGATGGCAATAACACCTCTAAAAAACATACCATCATGATCGTGGATGACGAAGTGAATCAATTAAGTTCATTATCATCATTACTTTCAGGAGAGTATAACGTGATTACGGCCCCGGGGGGAATTGAAGCGCTTCAATATATCCAACAAATGGAACGGCCCCAGGATATCAGCCTCATCATCAGCGATTTGAAAATGCCCGGGCTCACCAGCGTCCAATTCTTTGAAAAAGTGATTCCCATCATCCCCAAGACCATCCGTATCATGCTTACCGCGTATACCGACCCTCCTGCCTTTATGGACTCCATCAACAAAGCAAAGGTCTATGAATTGCTGAAAAAGTCCTTTGACCCGGAAGGTTTCTTACGCAGTATAAGGAAGGCTATTCAATCCGCTGAACAACAAAAGCAAAAGGATGGGGAAAATCAATTACTGAAGCAGGAAAATAAAAATCTGAAGAACACGGTCGAAGAACTAACGAAAAAGTTAGAAGAGAAAGAAAAAGACCTGACGCGAATCTATGATTTAACCGACCGGATTGCCGGAAGAAAAGAAGAACAAGCCCACGAATGACACGAATTCCCACGAAAAACGCGAAAAAGTTGCCACGGACAAACACAAGCGCCGCGACACTCACGGACAAAAAGAAACCGCACCCGAATTACATGGGGCTTTTTTCATCATTCATCATTCATCATTCATCATTCTGTTTACTATTCCAAAACTTCTGTCATCACGGTCCCCGATGAAGCGGACGGCGCTTCGATCCCCAGTTTTAATGCGACGGTACCCGCGATATCCAACGGCGAAACGGCCCGGTAAACAACCTTTGGCTGGATACCCGGACCCGCGAAAAATACCGGCACATGGGTGTCGTAGGAGTACGGAGAGCCATGCATGGCCGCATCCTGGTCATGCACCGGGTACAATAACCACGAAGAATCCTGGTATATTAAAATATTGCCGGAACGTTTGGGATGAAATACGATTTTTAATTTATTCGCCATGGGCGTATCCGGCCCGTTTCCCTTTAACATCTCCGTCCGCGTAACCGCCAGGGCAATGCCTTTTACTGTCATCACCGCCTCCGCGGCAACTCTTTCTACTTCCATTATATCCAGTTTCAACTTTTCCACTACCCGCGGGTCCAGGTATATGGAAGGATTCCGAAACCCGAACACGAAATCTTCCCGGGTATTGTATTTGTTTTGCAGGGCCCGGTTGATGGCAGTTTTTAAATCCGCCGGATCGATGCGCCCCCCGGGCATGCCCAACCGGGTCCGGTATTCCGGGACTATGTCCCCGCCGTGATCGCCGGCCAGTACGATCAAGGTGCGATTCAAACCGACGGCCTGATGGACGTCCTTAAATAGTTTTGCCAATGTTGCATCGACATGTAAAAGATTGTCTTCGTATTCCAGGCTCTCAGGTCCGTAAGAGTGTCCGATATAATCGCTCATGGATAAACTCACAATCAACATGTCGGTATATTCTCCCTGTCCCAGTTTTTCTTCCTTCAGTAGGCGACAGGCAAAATCCGCGGTTAATTCATCGGCAAAAGGGGTGAAACAGAGCTGATTATAATATTCTTTATCTTGATATCCGGCCAACGAATGGGGGAATACATTGGTGCGGTGGTTGGGTTCGTTATATGTTTTTTCTTCGGGCCGGTCGTCGCTGCTGCCGTGGATGTAAGTCGATTTGTCCTGGAGCAGTTCCCATGATTTATTTTTATATTGATCGGCTTTTTTGAGTTTGTTCCAGTCGGTCAGCCATGGGGGTAATGCGGAATTATTATAATAATAGTCGCCTGTCCTGAATTCACCGTTTTCTTGATTGTACCAGAACGCTTTTCCCAGGTACCCTGCCGGGAGAATGGCGCCGCGATCTTTGATCGATACGCCGAAGACCCGTGATTGCCTGTCAAAGGCCAGGACCAGTTCGTCGCCGATGGTGGTGGCGGTTAATAGGGATGGGTCTGCGATTTTGATGGATGCACCGGTTTGACGGTCCAGCCAGGAGTTTCCCACGATGCCGTGGTCGGTGGGCGTTGCCCCGGTGAACAACGCGGCGTGTCCTACCGCGGTTAAGGTAGTGACATAAGGGTACCTGGCGTTTTTATACCATACGCCGTTATTCATCAAGTACTTAAAACCGCCTTTCCCGAAACGGTCTTCCAATCGTGAAACCATCTCTGCCGGCAGTTGGTCGATGACGATCGCCACGGCCAGGCGGATATGGTTGGTTTTCTCGATTTTTTTGCCGCAGCACCCGGCGTTGGCGCCGGATAGGGTAAGCATGACGCAGAAAGCGATAATGATTGAAATGGTAATATTTCTCCGCATTTTATTCCTCCTTGAACGTCTATAAGGTCGCATTGTATAAAAGCCTGATAGAAAAATCAATCCCCCCCCCCATGCCCACATGCCCCCATGCCGGCTACGCGGCGCGTGCGGCCTATAGTAGAACTATTCCTGGAGAGCCTAATTAAAACGGATGTATAAAAAAAGAAGCCCGCGAAACACGCGAAAAACGCAAAAACTTTGCCACCAAGAGACGGCGCACCAGGTCATCATGGTTTTTTTACCATTGCTTTTCTCTTACCTTCTTAACCTCCTAACTTCTTACCTTCCATCTTTTCCCCCTTCGTGCCTTTGTGGCAATTTTCATAACAATCTAAAATGAAAATTTTGCGGCTGAGCGCTCCGCTTATTGACATCTTTTTCATTCTTTTGTAAAATGGATTCTAAAATATCAGGGAAAACGGAGCAAACATCCGAAATATGATGAATGTTATGCAGATACAGGGCCAGGTTGACGAGAGTAACAGGTGTGGGATAAGTCACGATGAAATTCATAAATAAGTTTATCGGCCTTCCCGGCGGAAAAAGTTGGACAAAATCAGTCTTTGGCGCTTCGGATGTGGGAAGAGAGCGGTCCGATAATGAAGATTATTTCCGCATTGTACCTGAGAAATGTCTTTTTATCGTGGCAGACGGGATGGGCGGGCACAATGCCGGCGATATTGCCAGCCTGAACGCTTCCCAGATGGTGGACACCTATTTCAGCCCCCAGGTAATAGCGAAAATCCAGGACGATGATGAGAAAATCCGGGAGGCCATGGTCGACAGCCTGCTGAACGCCCATCGTGAGATTCTCCGCATGGCAAGGGGCAGCCGCAATTATGAAGGCATGGGCTGCACCATCGTGGTGAGTTTCATCCGGGGCAATGCCCTTCACCTGGGACACGTGGGAGACGCCAGGGCGTACGTATGCAATAACTGGGGCATCAAACTGCTGACCGAAGACCACAGTTTTGTAATGGAACTGGTGAAAAAAGGAAAGATGACCATGGAAGAAGCGCGCTTAAGCCCCCTCAAAAACCGGTTGAACCAGGCCATCGGCGCTTCGGTAAACATTACCCCGGATTACTGCCTGTACCCGTTGGAAGAAGGCGATAGGGTCTTGCTGTGCTCGGATGGCCTGTGGGACATGCTGACGGATGAGCAAATGCTCCAGACGGTCATGCAAGATTTGCCGCCTAAAAGGATTTGTGAAAACCTCATCGATATAGCCAATAAAGCGGGTGGCCATGACAATATCACGGCCGTTGTGTTCATTTACTCCAGCAAAACGTCCAGGGAAACAACATCAGGCAGCGACGAAGAATTTAAGGATACCACGGGCGAATACTCTTTCGTCTTCAAAGATTAACTTTGCCTCTCTTGGAGAAAATTCAAATCAAAAACCGCCCACCAATTACACGAATTAACACGAATGAAAAATGAGCCACGGACTGACACGGACGGGCACAGACTAAAAAGATAAAAAAAAATAGCCGCGAAGAACGCGAAGATACGCGAAGTTTGGGTAATTCATCATTCATCATTCATCATTCATCATTCATCATTTTATCCATCAATCCAATATCACATCCCATTCCACGCCCTGGGGCGTGTCCTTGAGCATAATCTTCTGTTCTTTTAACTGCTCACGGATTTTGTCCGCGGTTTCATAATCTTTACCCTTTTTGACCTCTGTCCGGGCAGCGATCTTTTCATCTATTTCCGCCGCCGAAATATTATGTTCCGCCAGGAACCTCCGCTTGAACTCTTTTATAAACGCTTCCGGGTCTTCATCGAAGATTCCCAGTACATCGGCCACTTTCTTGAACTCTTCCCGGAACAACCGGAGGGTATGGGCTTTCTGTTTCATTTTGGGTTTTGGGGCGCTGAGAAACGCATTTACCTGGGTGAACAATTCGGAAAAATTGGCCAGCGCCCTGGCGGTATTGAAATCGTCCGACACTGCTTCCCGGAAACCTTCCCGGATGCCGGTGATCACTTCCGGAAGCAGGTTGTCGTTATCGCCGGGGGGAAAGGTTTTGAGCACCTGATCCACGGTATTCAGGGTTTTGTAAAAATAATAGACCCGTTTGCTGGAAGTGGTGAATATGGCCTCGGCAAAATCGATATTGGACGAATAATGATTGGAAAAAACAGTAAAGCGAATAATATCGGGATGGAATTTTTTTAATATATCTTTAATGGTGTAGAAATTACCCAGGCTTTTGGCCATTTTCTTGCCGTCCACCATAACCAGGCCGTTGTGAACCCAGTAGTTGGCAAACGGTTGATCGCTGCAGGCCTCGCTCTGGGCGATTTCATTCTCATGGTGGGGGAATACCAGGTCCAATCCCCCGCCGTGAATATCCAGGGTCTTTCCCAGGTACTTACCGGCCATTACCGAACATTCGATATGCCAGCCGGGCCTCCCCGGTCCCCAGGGCGATTCCCAGGAAGGTTCGCCCTCTTTGGCGGGTTTCCATAAACTAAAATCCCAGGGGTTCTTTTTATTGGGCGTATCCTCAGTACTTACCAGTTGATCGAGTTTCTGCCTGGAAAGCTTACCGTACGCCGTGAATTTTTCCACATCGAACAACACTTCATGGTTGTTGACATAGGCAGACCCTTTATCCACCAATTGTCGGATAAATTCGATTATATCGGGCACATGCTCCGTGACCCTGGGTTCATGGTCCGCGGGCCGGACTTTCAATGCGGCCAGGTCTTTGGAGGAATCTTCGATGTAATAGGAGGCAATCTCGTCCGCGGTCTTGCCGGCGGCGGCGGCTTTCCTTATGATCTTATCGTCGATATCGGTGAAGTTCCGGACATAAGTGACTTTGTAGCCCAGGTATTTTAATATACTGCGTATGGCATCGAAAATGATGGCCTGGCTGGCATGGCCGACATGGGATTCATCATAAACCGTGATGCCGCAGGCATACATCCGGACTTCATTTTCATTAATGGGTTTAAAGGGTTCCAACCGGCGCGTCAATGTGTTGTAAATTTTTAATGTATTAGCCATTTGTTATACTCCGTATTCTTTGCTCAAGTAATATTAAAGGCTTTTAGAGCTTATGTCAAGTACTAAATAAACCTTGCAATATTTTTTTATTTTTTATACAATAATCGCATGATAAGAGGTATAAAATGAAAAAATATTTAAGACTAAGCCCAATTATTATCATTACCCTTATATTGGCTTTTATTATCGTTCAATGCGCCGTTAACCCGGTAACCGGCAAAAAGGAAATCATGTTGATTTCCGAGAGCATGGAAATAGAGATGGGCAAGGAGATAGACAGCGGCATCCGGCAGGAATACGGTTTGTACAATGATCCCCGCATGGCCGATTACGTGGCGCAAGTGGGTGATAAATTGGTTCCCTACACGCACCGGCCCAAACTGCAATATCATTTTGCCATCCTGGACACGCCGGTGGAAAACGCCTTTGCCGCACCCGGGGGTTACATTTACATCACCCGCGGTTTGCTGGCCATGATAAACAGCGAAGCGGAAATGGCCACGGTGCTGGGTCATGAACTGGGGCATGTCAATGCCCGGCATTCGGCCCGCCAGATTACGCGCTCCATACTGGTTACGCTGGGAATCGTACTGGCCGGCGAGTTGAGCAAGGATATAAAAAAAATCGCCCCTATTTCCATGATTGCCGCGGAACTGCTGTTCTTGAAATACAGCCGGAGCGACGAATACCAGGCCGATGAACTGGGCGTGCAATATTCGCTGAAAACCGGTTATGCTGCCGGTGAACTGGTCAGCTTTTTCAACTCTCTCCAGCGTTTAACCGCGTCCGCCGGCGGCGTGCATCTACCGAACTTCCTCTCCACCCACCCCATGACCCCCCGCCGGATCGACCGGATAAAAGAACTCCTGGCTGCTAATGGGTACGGTGAACCGGGCAGCATGGCCGGGCTGGCAGTGGGAAAAAACGGCTACCTGCAAAAAGTTGACGGCCTCGTGTTCGGTAACGACCCCAGGCAAGGGTATGTAGAAAGCGGCGTTTTTTATCACCCCGGGATGCAATTTTATTTCCGGGTCCCCACCGGCTGGAAAGTCAGCAACACGCCCATGCAGGTCACCATGGCGCCTGGAGACGGGAAAGCGCTTATCATCTTAAAAACCGAAGATACCTCAGAATCCCTTGACAGTTACTCCCAAAAAATGATGAAAAATCTTACCAATCCGCAGTTGATCCAGCAAGGGTTCAGGTATGTCAACGGGTTGAATGCCTTTGAAACCCTGGCGGCGTTTTTACCTGCTCAAAATGAGGGCAGCCAGGCCGCAAAAAGTGAAGAGGTTAAGGTGGACCTGACCTCTATACGAAAGGACAATAATGTTTTCACCTTTTTTTCCGCCGCTTCTCTTTCGGATTTTTCTAAGTACCAACCCGAGATTAAACGCGCCGTCAACTCTTTCAACCGGCTAACGAGTCCCGAACATTTGAACCGAAAACCGCAGCGGGTGTTTCTTAAACAGGTCAACCGGTCGCAGAGTTTGAGATATTTCCTGGTAAACCTGGGCATCCCGCAGCAAAATTGGGATAAAATCTCATTGATCAATGCAATGGAACTGGATCAACAACTGTCCGCCAACCAACCGGTCAAAGTAATTCAATAAGACATTATTTTTTTCTTGCCTTTTACTCGATTAATTGGTATGATTACCTTTTGATTTTTAAGAGTCCTTCCCAGGGCAAGATGTTCGGTTCATCACGCAGTATCCAGGGTTTAAAAAAATCGAAAGACAAATGAGGTGTCTATGAATATGCAGAGCGAAGAATCCAGGAAAGGATTCTTTAAAAAGTTTACCGGTCAGTTCTGGTTAGTGGTGATGTTCGAATTTTTCGAAAGAGGCGCGTTTTATGGGATGATGAGTTTTTTATCCCAGTATTTCGTCGATTCGCTGCATTTCCCCAAAGAGAATGTCGGCATAATCAAAGGGGTCATCCAGCCGCTGCTTTATTTTTTGCCCATCCTGGCCGGGGCCATTGCCGACCGTTTCGGTTACCGCAAAATTTTAATGGTCGCTTTTGCGCTGTTGGGGGGCGGTTATTTTCTAACCAGTCAAACGACTTCTTACACCGCTGTTTTTGCCGCCCTGGTGGTTATGGGGTTCGGGGCCGGGACCTTTAAACCCATCATATCCGGCGCCATTGCCAAAATCACGGACGAATCCAACAGCACCCAGGCTTTCGGCGTCTATTACTGGTCGATTAACATGGGCGCCTTTTTATTCCCGTTGATCCTGGTTCCCTTTTTAAAAAGCATCGATCCCAGGTACGTGATTATCGCTTCCGCGGTTTGCACCGCGGCCATGATTATTCCCACCGCTTTTTTCTTTAAAGAACCCGCCAAACAAAAAGAGGCGGAAGCCAGGGCAAAGGAAAGGGAACAAACCGGTTTGCTCCAGACCCTGGCCAATGCCTTCGAGATCATCTACTCCCCTATCGTACTGCTGCATAACCTGATGAAAAAATCCTCTACCTGGAAAATTGTCATCTCCCTGGTATTGGCGCTGCTGCTGGGTTATTCTGTTTACAGTTATATGGATCGGTCGCCGGCGCCCGTTAAATTTCCTACTATCGGCATTGAAAAAGATAATACCACGCTGCTGTTCAAAGTCCAGAGGAATATGTTGAAAAAAGTCCCTTACGAGTTAACGGGACCATCTGAAAAGGAGAAATCCGAAAGTAAAACGCCTTCTATAGTCGCCTTGACCATTTACAAACCTCAATATATTAATACTGATGTGATGGCCAAACTGCTGCGGGAATTGTCGGAGTACCCGGGCCTGGCCTCCGTCACGGAAAATGAAATTAACGGTTATATCACGCAGTCCATCGATAAAATCGAATTGTCGTTTGAAGTAGACCCGGCCGCCGGCGCCGGCGCCGGGGTAGAGAGTCTACCCGGTAATCGCTACAGGGTTTTCTTAAAAAGTCTCGACGATTACGACAGCGATAAAGATAACCTTTTGAAAAAAATGCATGAAATCCCGGCGTTGCGGGGTATTACCATAAATGACTGCGATACGCTTTATCAAGGGCTTAAGGGACGTTCGTTTTTCCCATTCTTCGTAATTTCGCTGGTATTGTTGGCGCTTTTTATCGTGGCCGTTTCCCCCGGTGGTGTGCGGGCGCCCCGGTTGTATCTCCTGTTGGTCCCGGCGGTTATCATTGCCGTCTGGTTCTTACCCGGGCTTGATACACTGGGTAGGATTGTTTCTTCCGTCATCTATTTATCCGTGATGTCCCTATTCATCATCGATAAAAGCGATTCCCGGAAATTTGTGGACCACGGCAAATTCCTTTTGATGATCGTGCTGTATTCGGGGTTCTGGGTTCTATATTTCCAGATGTTCGATTCGGTTTTATGGTATGTGCAGGCGTATGTGGACGCCGGTTCCTTTAACCATGCGGTCAACGGATTCCTGGGTATTTTCGGCGTCAAGATGGATTGGTTCTTCGATGTGGAGCATGTGACCGCCATTACCGCCGGCACCATTATTTTATTGCAGTTGTTCATATCCAGTATCGTTAAGAACAAAAAAGCCATGCCCACCATGATCGCCGGCATCGCTATTGCCACCGTGGGGATGGCTGTATTTGCCATATCCACGCATATCTGGGTATTCATTGCCGGGGCCGCCATTTTTTCTATCGGTGAGATGACCGCGCATCCCAAGTTTATCAGTTACGTCGGGTTGACGGCGCCCGCCGACAAAAAAGCTTTGTACATGGGGTATATATTCCTTTACGGGGTCTTCGGCAGTTCCGTGGGCGGCATTTTAGGGGCCAGGCTTTACGTTCATTTCGTGGACAACCTCAACCAGCCGCGGACTTTGTGGCTCGTTTTCAGTATGATCGGGGTAGTCACCATCATCAGTCTCTTGTTGTACAACAAATTCCTGGCGCCCAGGAAAGCGGAAAAGGAAATATAAATAAATAAAACCAACTCTACTTGCAAACAATTTTCTTTTTTTGTATAGTTAAAAATAAAATAAAAACAAGGAAATATTAACATGAAAAAATCGAATTCAGATCGGGAAATTATGGGCGACCAGGGAGCGCCAGGGAAATCCTGGGGCAAACGCCTGGGGCAATTCTTACAAAGCTATCATTGGTGGATAATAATAATTGCCGCTATAATCGTTTCATTTTTGGGTTACCTGGGATTTGCAGAATATTTTTCAGTGAGAAAAGAAGCATACTCTCCCCTGGATATTTTGTATCGCACTCTCCAACTTTTTGTATTAAATTCCGGCGCATTACCCTCCCCCTTAAATCTCAAATTGGAATTCGCCAGGCTGCTTGCGCCGGTAATAGCCGGTTATACAGCGGCAAGGGCATTGGCAACAATCTATAAGGAACAATTCCAATTATTCAGGATTCGATTCTTGAAAAATCACATCATCATCTGCGGACTTGGTAATAAAGGACTTCTACTGGCTTTAAAACTTAAAAATTATGGTTACAGGGTGGTGGCAATCGAACCGGATAAAGAGAACGACAACATCAAAGAGTGCAGGGACAACGGTATTATCGTATTAATCGGTAATGCGACATCCGCCTATTATCTCTATAAAGCCGGCCTGGACAGGGCAAGGTATTTGTTTTCCGTTTGCGGCCAGGATGACATTAATGCCGAGATTGCGGTTCAAGTCCGTTATTTAATAGCAATTAACAAACGGAAACCCTTGACGTGTGTGGTTCATATCATAGATCCGCATTTTAACCGTTTTCTTAAAGAACAGGAATTTGGATTGGAAAGAATGGAAGGATTCCGTCTCGAATTTCTCAATCTTTTTGACCGGGCAGCCCAAGCCATAATGGATGATGAACGATTATCCCCATTCGAAAATAGAGAAATCGGCGCTTCTCCTTTTTGTCAGTTGCTGATTATTGGAGTTGGGAATATGGGGGAAAGTCTGGTGGTTCATGCCGCTAAAAAATGGATGAGGTTATCGAAAAAAGCTGAAGAAGAATTAATAATTACTATAGTCGATCAACAGGCAAACAATAAAAAAAATTTGCTCAATAGTCGCTATCCTGGCCTGGAGAAAGTATGCCGGATTATTGCCCTGGAAATGGATATAAAATCAGTGGAGTTTGAAAATGGCCACTTCCTTTTTAACGGTGCTGGAGACTGTAACCTGGATATTATCTATGTTTGCCTCGAAAATAACTCTTTTGCATTATCAACAGCCCTGGCCCTGCACCACAAGTTAAGAAAATATAATACCCCCATTGTCGTTCGAATGAATCGCGAAACAGGATTAATAGAATTATCAAAAAATCACACCCACACTTTTGGCCGTATTAGAGGGTTCGGATTACTGGATAGAGTATTAAAACCTGAATTACTGGATATTTTTACACATGAAATGTTAGCCCGTAATATTCACGATGAATATGTTAGAGAACGATTAAACGAAGGTGAAACAGAACGAATCAACCCATTCTTAGTGTCATGGGACAGACTACCGGACCGTATGAAAGAATCTAACCGAAGACAGGCCGATCACATCGGGTACAAATTGCATGCCATCGGCTGTTATATTATTCTGATGCACGACTGGAACGCCCCACCTTTTGAATTTGCACCCGGTGAAATTGAGGCAATGGCTAAAATCGAACATAATCTATGGATGGAGGAGCGATTGAAGGATGGGTGGAAATTTGCACAAGGTCTAAAAAACCCTGTGAAAAAGAAAAGCCCTTTTCTTATCCCGTGGACTCAATTGCCGGAAGGGGAGAAAGAAAAAGATCGGGAAACTGTCCGGAAAATGTCTGCGTATCTGTCAAAAGCAGGTTTTCAAATATACCGCGCATAAAAAAACTGTCTCTTCGAGTTGTTAACAATTTACTTGACATTTCTTTCTTTATATGATTAAATTTGTACCTATAGGAGGACAAAGTGAAAATCCCGGTATTCGTATCAAGCCCAAGCAACTTAAATGATGATCAGCAAAAATCGCATGATATAATTAGTAATGAGCTGGAAGTTTTACAATTTGAGCTCCGGTCTCTTGGCAAAACAGACTATCCTACAGATTTCCCATTACGCGAAATCTTATCTATCGCAAAACACTGTTCAGGCGGTATTATCCTTGGATTTTCTCAGTTTGAGACAGATTCGGGTACATGGAAAAAAGGCATTGAAGGAGAAGAAAAAAAACAATCGGGACTTTTACAATTTCCGACTCCCTGGAATCAACTGGAAGCCGGGATCCTTTTCGGGCTCCAGATTCCTATTTTAATTTTCCGGGAGATGTCTATTATTAAAGGAGGCGTCTTTGATCCGGAAGTGTCGGATGTCTTCATTCATAAAATGCCGGTACCAACGCTTAGCAAACATGACGAAGAATCACTCAGGCAGGTTTTTCTGAAATGGTCGGCAAGAGTGAGAAGGCACTATTATGGAGAATAAAAATTGTAACCCCCGGAAGTCATTCGAGTTCACTCAAGATTCGTGCGAATTCTTTCTGGGGAACGAAATAATATGTCTCCGGTAAAAAAGCTGGCGTCTAAAGGTATAATCTAAGAGGTTCAAAATGAATATTGTTGAACTCATCCCCATCCGGACGATGCCTGAAACAAGAGGATTTCTAGAGGGATTAAACTTCGATTTCAATTGCGAGAAAAAGCATAAAGTATTATCTTGTCGATACTTCCGGTTGGCTCGAATATTTTTGGGATTTGATATTACCTGGCTGCTTGAAAGGAGGAAAGCAATGAGTTTAAAAAAAACATTAATTGGATTATTATTAATGGTGTTCTTCATCAATCCGGGGTATTGTCAGGATAATAATAACCCCGATAACCCAAAAAAATCCGGTAAAACTATATTAGCGTCAAAAGATACAACTCAGACAATACCTATGGGGAATACATTTGAGCCCAACACGGTTGAAGATGAACTCTCTCAAGAAAAACTCAAAGCAGAGGTCTGCAAGCTTCAAGAAGAAGCAGAAAAACTTACGGCAGAAGTGTCCAAACTTCGAGAAGAGACCGATATTATAAAGAACTCGAATAACGCCCCTGACAAAAGTTTTAGGTGGTTATCAGTCTGGCTAACTGCACTTGGAGGAATACTTCTTGGAATGATTGGTTTTTTACTTAACAGTACACTAAATCGTACTCAAAAAAGAAAAATCAAGCACCAAAAAAAGCTCAACGATGAAAAACACCTGCTAAAAGTATTTCGTGAACTCAGTTCGGATAAGTTTCAAATTCGAATCGGAGCTGTTGCAATTTTAATTCAACGGCTTAATAAAATAAAAAATGGGAAGCCAAAAAAAGGGCTAAAGAAAATAAATAAAAATGATAAGTCAAAAGATGAAGAAAGAAAGTATGATCTTCCTATGATTGCAAGCGTTCTCCTCTCTGTAACAAAACGTGAAGATGATATAATAATTCAAAAATACATTGCTGATGGGCTGGTTAAAGCGCTTGGTGCTATTGTAGAAGTGAAAAGGACAGATGGGAAAAAGAATAAGATACCCTCAGAGAAAGAGTCTATATTAAAAATGTACGGTCTTGACTTCCAAAAAACAAAACTGTATGACGTTTTGTGGAAAAGAATAGATGCTCGTGGGGTAGATTTCTTTGGCGCATATCTTGCCAAAGCTAGCCTCCGGGAAAGTTTTTTGCAAGAAGCGATATTTTATGAAGCCGATCTTACAGACGCCATTCTTATAGAGGCTAACCTGGAATCGGCAAATTTAGAGAAGGCAATACTTAAAAATGCAAATTTCACCCGGGCGAAGCTTATCAATGCAAATCTCACGGAGGCTAATCTGGTGGGAGCGAATCTCAGTGATGTTGACCTTAGCACTTCTATAATTGATGGCGCTGACTTCAGAGATGCAATATTTAACAGAAATACAAAACTAAAACGCGACCAATTGGGAAAAGCCAAATTTAATGAGGGTATTTCTCAAATCGTCACCCTTATTGACTAAAAATATTTCCACCCGTTTCTCTTGATTAACGGTATTTTCAGAGGGGACTTTGTCTATGACGAATCCAACCTGTCTTAAATCCATATAGTGGTAGACACCGGAAACCTTTCGATGCCATACAGTAGTTTGCCTGAGAGTTCCTGAAATCAATCGCGGCGATACTGAAGAAAAAGGGGACATACAAGAAATCCTACATTAAGGGCGGCATCTTTGACCCGGAAGTGTCGGATGTTTTCATTCATAAAATGCCGGTGCCTCTGAACTGCTGATGACGCCGATTAAAAATCCTCTTTTTAGCATCCGTGTAATCTGCGCCATCTGCGTAATCTGTGGTTCGGACAGTCTTTAAAAAGGGTGCAGCACTCGTATGTCGGTTTTCTAAAAAAATATAAGGGGGCCTCCCGCCTTCCTACGAGAGGAGCTAATTAAATTGGGGAGAATTTAGAATGCAAACCAGGTTGACAAATAGTAAAAAAAATATTAAAGTAATAAGCAGATGGGCGTTTAAAATGTCTGTCGGAGGTTAACGTGAGTGAATTAGAATTAAAAATGGAAGCTTGGCCGGAAGCGGCCAAAAACGAGTTACGGGTTCTTTACGAATACCTGGCATTTAAGTATTTAATAAAAAAAACCAGCGCAACGGGAGAAGCAAATGAAACCAATAAACATCTCACAGCATTTCGGCGGTTTAAAAAATACAGAAATCGCGTGAACCCGGTGGTAGATAAGTCCGTAGATATCGATAAACTTATTAATGGGGGAAACAGTGACATTTTTTGATACAAATGTCCTGGTATATTCGACTGTAAACCTGGATAAAGTTAAACAGGAGGCTTCGGATCGATTAATTGAAGCAGCGATAAAGGAAAAAGCCTTCACCATCTCTACGTTGGTTCTAAGCGAATTTATTTATGTCTTAGCAAAACTAAAAATCGATAACCACCTGGTAGAAAGGGCAATATCTTTGTATAAGCCTTTTGTTGAGCATGCGATAGAGCCATCAATAGTATTTGATGCGTATGAATTATGCAAGAAATTGGGGGCAGGCAAGAATATCAATGACGCCATACACTTGAAATTTGCTGAGATACATTGTACAAAGCTAGTTACATTTGATAAAGACTTTAAAAAATTTAAGGACTCGACAGATATTGTAATTGACTTGTTAAAGGCGGAATAAAGAATCGTATCACTAATAAATGAAGCTCCAGCTCATTTCGCACGAAGAGCAAGGAGTTTTTGCTGTCAAGGATTTTAATTTGTTTTTAACCCATCCAGAAAACTGAGAAACTTGTCTTTCTCCATGAAACCGGAAAACCGATCGATCTCCTTGCCTTCCGGGTTGAAAAACATTACCGTGGGCATGCCGATAACCTGCAGCGATTTCCGCAGCGCTTCATTGGCCTCGCTCTTTTTGGTAAAATCCAGTTTCACCAATACAATCCCCTTTAACCGTTCCGAAACTTCGGGGGTGGAAAACGTATATTCATCCAACTCTTTACAGGCCACACACCAATCGGCATAAGTATCGATCATCATGATCTTGTTTTCAGCCTGCGCGACCTTCTTCCCCTCTTCAAGGTCAGCAATCCACGGCAGGTGAGATTTTTCAGCGACCGCCGGCGAATATTTCGCAGGGAAATACTTCATCTCCAGGGATTTCATGAATAAAAACGCGCCGGTAAATAAGATCAACACCAGGATGATTTTGAATAATTTACTCTTAATCCCGGCGTCTTCTTCCAGCGGTTTGAATAACCCCATAAACACCGCGGCGGCAATAAGGAATACCGCCCACAACAAATAAGTCAACCACCCGGCCGTAATCGTACCCAGGAAGTAAATTCCACCCCCCAACAATAGGAGAGAAAAGAAATACTTGACATAATTCATCCAGTTCCCACCCCTGGGCATGGCCGATACTACCCCGGAAAAAGTTCCAACGATCAGAAATATAACCCCCAATCCCAACGAAAAGGTAAAGGTCAACCAGAAACCCAATAAAATATTGCCGGTCTGGCTGATCCATGAAAGCAGGGCAATCAAAACGGGACCGACGCAGGGGGCGGCAATGATGCCGGAAACCCCTCCCACCAACAATGAACCGATGATCTCACTTTTATGCCCGGATTGCACTTTCGAGGAGATGGAAGACGGTACGGGTATCTCGAAAAGACCGGCCAAACTCAAACCCATCAGGATAAATATGGCCGCAATGATAATTACTACCAGCGGATTCTGGAAAGAAAGCCCCATCATGGTACCGGTGGTGGCCGCGATAACTCCGAATACGGAATAAACCAACGCCAATCCCAATACGAAAAAAATGGAAAGATAAAATCCTTTTAATTTGTTGCTGCCGCTGCGCGTCCCGATATAGCCCATAACAATGGGAATGACAGGATAAACACAAGGGGTAAAGCTGGTAAGAAAACCGGCCGCAAATACCAGTAAGAATAATAGAAAAGATTTACGCTCCAATTCCTGTTTAACGATCCGCTCGACCCACTGCGAATAAGATTCATCGCCCCTTTTACCCCGGTCACTTTCGCCTTCGATTGCTTTGAAAGCCTGGATAAACTTAACCTCGATATCCTTCTCTGCCGGGGGATAACAAAGTTCCCGGGGGTTTTCCTGGCATACCTGGTAGGACAGTTTAAATTTCAAAACCTGGCCGGCGGGAATCTCTTTCACTACCTTCACATAAACCGGGACTTCAAAGGCGCCTTTGAAAACCAGTTCATCGGCGTAAGGCGCCCCTTTGGGAAATTCCACTTTCGCAACCTTGAGATACTCATTTTCAGGCGCTTCGATTTTGAAGAAATTATTCTTCAGGTCCGTGATATGGTAATTCTTATCCAGCACGATCTTAAAGAGAATCATAGCTTCATCATACTTGACCTGGGTATCGACCATGGGTTCAACGGCAAAATCCTCTTTAAAGAGCTGCCCGTACAAATTCCCCTGGGCAACAAACCAGAATACCGACAAAACAAATATAAACAAACCGATTATTTTTTTTCTTTTCATAGTTGTAACCTTATTCGTAGCGTTATCGAGAGCCTATCCGAAAAAATATTGCGCAAGATGCAATTTAGTAGGGAACAGGCACTGCCTGTTCCTTCAAATGCCTCATGGGAACAGGCAGTGCCTGTTCCCTACCAGTTTTAAATATCAAAACATCCATGACTTTTCGGATACCCTCTAGCGAAGCTAAATTCTAGCAGGGTAAGCAGTGATTGTCAATAGAGATTGATTTCGCATCCCCCTGATGCCCTGGAACCATTTTAGTGGCCGCACTGAGCACACTTTCGGGGGGGTGAGGAAATTTTTTTGAGTGGTAAGCAGACTTTCCCCCAGGGGGGCGCCCGTCTTTCTCCGTGTTTTGCCCGTGTCCGTCCGCGGCCCATAAAAAGATTTACAATAAAATCGGTTTGTGATATATATAAAACCGTGACTTTTAAATGATGAGATTGTGAATGTAAAAAGGAGCAATCAACCATGAATATTATCGTAACGATTGGGGTTTTTGTATTGGCCCTGGCCTTCGAATACCTGGCCGAGCGCCTATTTCATTGTGAATTCTTCCGTTCCCATGGGTTTATTTCAAAATTGATGGCCGCCTTTCTCGCGGGTTTCATTACCTTTATCTTACTTATCGATAACATTCCAGGAACAGGACAACGGGGTTCCGCCATCCTTGCGGCGCTGCTGCTGATCTATGCCAACCTGTTCCTGGGAAAGCAAGAAGATGAACAATGAAATAAAAGACAAAAAACGGGTCTTCGTCGTCGAGGATGAGCCGGATATTCTTGAACTGATCGCCATCAACCTGAAAAAATCGGGATACGAGGTGGATAAATTCTCCGAAGCCGGCCCCATGCTGGCCATGCTGAAAAAAAAAGTCCCGGATCTGCTCATCCTGGACCTGATGCTGCCTGACCACGACGGCCTCGACGTCTGTAAAATTTTGAAAAACGATAAGAAATACCCTGATTTCCCCATCATAATGGTCACGGCCAGGACAGAAGAACTGGACGTGGTGCTGGGCCTGGAATTGGGCGCGGATGACTACATTCCCAAACCTTTTTCCCCACGGGAACTGCTGGCCCGGGTCAAAGCCGTCCTGCGCAGAGCCAAACGTCCCGCGGCGCGGGTTTCCAGGAAGATCGCCATCGACGATATCCTGGTCATCGACCCGGCAAAACACGAGGTCCTGGTCAAAGGCGAAAAAATTCAACTGACCGCCACTGAATTCGTGATCCTCAAAATCCTGGCGGAAAAACCGGGCTGGGTCTTCTCCAGGGAAAAAATCCTGGCCAACCTGTGGGGCGATGAAAAAAATGTCTTTGACCGCACCGTGGACGTCCATATCAAAAACCTGCGGGAAAAACTGGGTCCCGCCGGCGAATTGATCAAAAACGTCAGGGGAGTGGGGTATAAAATATCGAATGATGAATGATGAATGATGAATTTAAATTAAATAAATAGAGTAAATGTATGATGAACAAGGATCGATGAGTATGAAAGAAAGTTTTTTCAGCCGACTGACGCGTAAGTTTTTCAGGTACACATTTATCAGTTATGTGGGCATCATTGTCCTGGTGTTTGCCCTGGTTTACTTCTTCACTCAAAACACCATAAGGAAATTCTATATCGAGAACCTCACCACCCATTTGATCCAGGTGGGGTATTCCCTAAAACCGGAAATCGCAGCGTTGTTCGAAGCCGGCGACCTGGCCGGCATGGACCGCCTGGTCAAGGAAGTGGGCAAAGACGTGGAAACCCGTATTACCGTGATCGCGCCGGATGGCAGAGTGATGGCAGACTCGCAGAAAGACCCCCGCCTCATGGAGAATCATAAAAACAGGCCGGAAATCCTGAAGGCCCTTAAAGGAAAAACCCTGGAAACCACCCGGTACAGCGCCACCATGCATGAACAAATGCTTTACCTGGGACTGCCGGTGCAAAAAAACAACGAAACTGAATTCGTTATCCGCTTAAGCCTCTACATGAGCCATGTTAAACAACTGATCCGGGAACTGGGGTGGAAATTCAGCGCCGTCCTGCCGGTATTGTTCCTGGCGGCCCTGGCGCTGGCCTGGTACTTTTCCAGGAGCATCTCGAAACCGGTCCAGGAAATCGCCGCCGCAACCCGCGAATTCGCTTCGGGAAATTTCAACGCCCGCATCTTCCTGGAAAAAAGAGACGAACTGGCCGAAGTCGCCGATAGTTTCAACAACATGGTCAAAGTCCAGGCTTCCCTCTTCGAGAAATTGTCCCAAAACCGCGCCGAACTGCAGGCCATTATCGCTTCCATGAAAGAAGGCCTCCTGGTATTGGACGCCAATGAAAAGATAACCCTATGCAACGAAAGCTTCGAAGCACTCATCGATAAAAAAAATGCGCTGGGCAGCGCTTATTGGGAAGTCATACGCATTGTCGGCTTCGAGGAATTTATCAAACGGGGCTTTGAAGGGGATGAAACTTTTTATGAAGAAGTCGAACTGGGTATGAAAACCTTCCTGGTGGGTTTCAATCCCATGAAACAGGGGGAAAAACTGGTCATTATTTTCCGCGATATTACCCACTTTAAACAACTGGAACAAATGAAAAAAGATTTCGTGGTCAATCTTACCCATGAATTAAAAACCCCACTCACCGCTATTAAGGGTTTTATCGAGGCGCTGGAAGAAGAGGAGAATATTAAAAACACCCAGTATGTGGAGATCATCAAACGCCATACGGACCGCATGAACCGGATCGTCTCCGACCTGCTGACCCTGTCGGAATTGGAAGATAATAAGCGGGAGATGGTGTTTGAACCCCTGGACCTGGAAGAAATAGCCACGAATATTCTTAAAATTTACAGGGAAAAAATCAGAGAGAAAAACCTGGAACTGGAATTGAATATCGAGAAAAACCTGCCCGCCATCGATGGCGAAATATTCAAAATGGAACAAATGTTCATTAACCTGGTGGACAATGCGGTGAAATATACGGAAGAGGGAAAAATCGCCGTCATCATCGGTAAATCGGCAGACAATCGAATGATAAACATCCAGGTAAAGAATACCGGCTTACTCATTCCTGAAAAAAGCCTGCCGAGGATCTTCGAGCGGTTTTACGTGGTGGACAAGTCCCGCTCGCGCAAATTGGGAGGAACGGGACTGGGATTGTCTATCGTTAAACATGTGGCGCTGCTGCATAAAGGCGAGATTTCCGTCGAAAGCACCAAAGAAAAAGGAACTGTTTTTACCATAAGGTTGCCTATTTAACCAGCGAAGAATCATCCACTTGGTGAACCTTTGTGCCTTCGTGCCTTTGTGGCTATTTTCATGGCTGCCGGGAACTTACTGGAAAATCAGTGTAAGGACTTTAAATAATACAGCGGAACACAAGGCCGCCATGGGAATGGTCAAAGCCCAGCCCCAGATGATATTAAGGGTAACCTCCCATTTTACGGCCGAAATATTCCAGGCCGCCCCGACCCCTGTCACGGCCCCGGTAATAACATGAGTGGTAGACACGGGGATGCCCAGATGGGTAGAAAAGAAAATGCTGGCGGCGCTGGCGGTTTCCGCGCAAAAGCCGTCGATGGGCCTTAGCTTACAAATTTTTTGCCCCATGGTTTTAACGATGCGCCAACCGCCTGAAAGCGTCCCCATGGCAATTGCCGTATGGGCGCTCAAGACAACCCAGAGGGGGATTTCGAAACTATTCAGCATACCGGCGGAAAACAAAAGACTGGTAATGATGCCCATGGTTTTCTGGGCGTCGTTGCCGCCGTGCCCCAGGCTGTACAAAGCGGCGGAAACCAACTGCATCCGCCTGGACCAAACATTGATCACCGGCAGCGGTTTTTTGTGCACCAACCAGACGGTAAAGGTCATGAGCAGGAGACCGAGAACCATGCCTAATAGGGGCGCCAGGACAATAAAGAGCAGGATCTTCATCCAGCCGTTGACAATTACTACAGCGAAACCGGACTTGGCCACCGCGGCGCCCAGGTAGCCGCCCATTAAGGCGTGGGAGGAACTGGAAGGCAACCCCCAATACCAGGTCGCCAGGTTCCATATTATGGCGCCCAGCAGGCCGGTGAAAATAACCATGGGATTGACTATCGAAATATCGATTAAACCCTGGCCGATGGTTTTGGCGACGTCCGTGCCGAAGATGAGAAAGGCAACGAAATTAAAAAAAGCGGCCCAGACCACGGCTTTCCTGGGAGTTAAAACCTTGGTGGAGACGATTGTGGCAATGGAATTGGCTGCATCATGCATACCGTTGGTATAATCGAAAACCAGGGCAACTAATATTATAAATATGATAAATAGAAAACTTCCATCCATTATCGATCACTCCTTTTCAATAACCTGTAATCACGTGTTTTCAAGTACGATGCCTTCGGTGATATTGCCGACATCATCGCAGCGGTCAGTGCCTTTTTCGATATAATCCAGGATATCTTTCCACTTGATCAATTCAAACACATTCTTTTCGTCCTCGAATAGGCGGGCCAGTATACTGCGCCGGATCAAATCCGCTTCACTTTCCAGTTGCTTGATATCAACGGTAAGCTGGATGATACGGTCGGATTTTTTCATATTGCGCAAGAGCCCGATCATCTCCTTAATCAACTTTGTGCTGTCCAGGAGTACCCTGACCAGGTCCATCCCGCCCTCAGGTATTTCTTTGGGTTGATACAACCTGATCCTGGAAGCGGCCCCTTCGGTGAGGTCGAGAATATCGTCAAGCCGGTTGACCAGGTGAAAAATATCTTCACGATCGATCGGCGTCACAAATGTTTTATGAAGGTATGACATGACCTGGTGGACGTACTTGTCGGTTTCACTTTCAATGGTTTTCAATTGAACGGCAGGTTCGTCGAACTCCGATCCTTTCTCCAGCATCCGGACCAGGATTTGCGCCCCTTCCACCAGGTTTATACACATCTTGTCAAACATATCGAATATATAATTGTCTTTCGGTAACAGGGAGCTAAAAAACATGAGAGACTCCTTAATCTTAACCCTTTAGATTTTTTCAAAGATAATAATATCACACATCCGGTAAAGAAGTCAAAAAAATTAAAAATTCCGCACCAGGGACTTTAAATTAAAGTATAGGGGATTAAAATGATACCCGCCATTTACCATCTCATTAATGGCGTCCTCTACTTTCCATTCCTGGACCTTGATCCTGTATAACGCCACGGCTGTACCCGTACGGTCGGCCCCGCGCCGGCAATGAACAAAAACCGGGCAATTGGCCGGGTCTGAAACGATCTCAAGAAAACGGGCAAATTTCTTTTTCCTGGGGAAAATGGAACTAATGGGGATATGAAAATAGTTGATCCCGGAACCTGTAATCATTTTCTCATCGAGGTTCGAATTCCTAAGGTTCACGATGGTCTTAATGCCCAATTTTTTTAATTCCTCGACGCCGGTGGGTTTCGGCTGCGCACCACGGTAAAGATCGTCCGACACTTTATATAAATTGGAAAGTCCCTCCCGTTCCAGGGGAACAGCCCAATTGGCCGGCCGGGATTCTTGCGTTCCCGCTAAAGGTTTGCTCGCCTCCTGGCTGCAATATAAGAGGAGAATGAAGCTGACAATGGTCAATAATATAATCTTATTCCTGTACTTCACATATAACTCCTATTGGTGTAAATTCGTGTAAATTCGTGTCATTCGTGGGCCTGCTTCTTTTCATTCGGTTTAATACACCTCGAACCGGGATTGCCCGACTTTTTGACCTTCCAGGTAAATGGTAATGGTATACGTACCGGGCGCCCATTTCGCCGGTTCGGACCAGCCCATGCCCTGCCAATACAAGCCCGTACGGGAGCCTTTTTCCGGGGTGATGGAACCTTTTAATTCCTGGACAAATGCAGCGCCGCTGTAAAGGATCGTTATCTCGCTTTTGCTTTCGGCGACGCCATATAATTTATTATCATAGCCGATCTCCGTATAAATATACAGGGCTTCCTGCTGGGAAAACCGGGTTCCATACACACGCTGCTCCATCGGCGGCGCCTTGGGACCGAACTGGAAAAATTTAATCTCCCGGACATTTAACTTTATCCGGGTTTCCTTTAAAATCTTTTCTTTTAAAAACAGGACCCGCGTGTTGGACTCCCGGATGTGCCGGCCGGTAGGGTTCTTCGCAATATAATCTTCGTAAGCAGTAAAAGTGTTGGCTTTGGCCGCCAATTCAAAAGCCGTGTCGTCTTTGATCCGTTCTTCCAATGTGATGGTTTCTTTCAAGCGATCGTACTTTTCCCCGGCTTCTTCGGCATGCAGTCCCTGGGGATAGTCCTTGAGATATTTTTCATAGGAATAGACGGTATTCATGCCCTTTGCCCGCTGGAAAGCCAGGTCGTCTTGCTGCCGGAGTTTTTTCTGCTGTTCGGCATCCTCCCGGTTTTTTTCCGCGGCTTCCGCTTTTTTCTTCTCCTTCTCCTTTAAAATATCGGCCAGTTGTTTTACCCGGTCTTCCAGGGCTTTTATTTCCGGGGTGTCCTCGATGCCCCGGGCTTTGGAAAGGTTCTCCAGGGTTTTTTCATATTCGTTGTTTTTTAGATATTCTTCCGCCAGGATAAAATACCGTTTGTAATTTTCATCGATTTCAGCGGGTTTCGGTTTCCCGGCAACACCGGCTGCGCCGGTTTGTTTTGCCGCGGGTTGATCTTTTGGCGCCGCGGTTGCGGTTGAAGGGGGCGGCGAAGTGTGTTTGGTTTGGTCCTGGAAGAAAAGAAAATAGATGGCCGTCAAAATGAAAGGAATGGCGATCAAGGTGACCACCAGCGGGCCTTTGGTTCGTTTAAGGGGGTGGTGGGATTGGAGTTCGTAAGTATCGTGGACCTGGGGGACGGCGGCGGCGGCGACGGCGGCGGCGACAAGAACGTCGCGGGCGGCAGGGGCGGGGATGGGCGTCGGGCTTGTTTTTACCAGGGATTCTTCCAGTAACGTGGCCGGTGGGGAGGATTTATCGAAAAACCAGGCGTCGCCTTTTGTTCCTTTGATGCTATCTAACCGGCTGTCCGGGCCAAACGTATCCAGCAGTTGGATGAATTCCGCCGCGCTTTGAACTCTCTGCCGTTTGTCTTTGGACATTACCCGCGTAATAATGGTTTGATACCTGCTTAACTCCAGCGGCAGCATTGGGACGGGGGCCTGGACATGTTTCAACAAAACCCCGGCGGCGCTGTCTGCCCGGTAAGGCACGTCGCCGGTAAGTATTTCATATAAAACGATTCCCAGGCTGTAAATATCGCTCAGGCCGTCGATGGGTTCGCCCTTGCACTGTTCGGGGCTCATGTAATGGGGGGTCCCGATGATCATGCCGGTGGTGGTTAAGCGGGCGCTGGAGTCCAATGCCCTGGCGATGCCGAAATCGGCTAAAACGGGTGTACCGTCTTTGCGAAAAAGGATATTGTCCGGTTTAATATCGCGGTGGATCACGCTTCCGCGGTGGGCAAAATCCAATGCGACGGCGATCTGTCGTATGATTTTAAAGGCTTCCAGGGGGGTAAGCCGGCAGTCGGGTTTGAATTTCACACGTTCTACCAGGCTCTCATGCAGCCGCTCCATAACGATAAAGCAATGGTTGTCCACCTGGCCGACATCGTGGATAGTAATGATATTGGGATGGTTTAATTGCGAGGCGGTGCGGGCTTCGTTGAGAAAGCGCTGGAGATACTGGATATCCTTGAACATCTCCGGCTCCAGTATCTTAATAGCGACTTCCCGCTCCAGTTTCTCCTGGACGCCCAGGTACACGGTGGCCATGCCACCCTGCCCGAGGATTCTCTCTATGCGGTACCCGGGGATTTGTGGTATTTGTCTCATTATTTTCCTGGTAAATTGTTTTTAATATTAAATGGTATAACTTAAAGATTATTTTGTCAAGGAAATCAACCCGGCAACCCCCCATTTTTTCCCCGCGGCGCGGGGGGCCGTTTTGTATGACCGTACCGGGAGATTTAACTTCCTAACAGCATCCGGCTCGGAACCTACAAATTTTATTTCGTCCCGCTGCTTAAGGAGCCGGAAAAAACTCCTGGTGGATTCCGGTGGTCCAGTCCTACAATCGGGACCCCCAGCATGGGGGGGGGTTGTAAAAGGGAATCGCTTGTATTATAATGAAACATGCTTGAAACAAACCGCATGAATGAATTAAACAACCTGGTGGGCCAATTCGAGTTTAATATCGACCAATACAAGGGGAAAAGTTACGACGAGGCCAAAACTCGGGCTGATTTTATCGATAAGTTTTTCCATCTGTTGGGCTGGGATATTTACAATGCGCAAGGCTATTCCGAACAATACCGTGAAGTTGTCCGCGAAGACAAAATCCCCATTAAAGGTAAAGTCAATGCGCCCGATTACTGTTTTCGCATCGGAAATGAGCGGAAATTTTTCGTCGAAGCCAAAAAACCAGCCGTCGATATTAAACACGATATCACTCCCGCCTTTCAATTAAGACGGTATGCTTATACCGCCAAACTGCCGCTCTCTATTCTTACCGATTTCGAGGAGTTTGCCATTTACGATACCCGCATCAAACCCGATAAAAACGATGGGGCGTCTACCGCGCGGATTTTCTATTGCACCTACAAGGAGTACAACGAGCAAATCGACTTCATTTCGCAAACCTTTTCCAGGGAGGCCATTTTAAAGGGAAGTTTCGATAACTATATCGAGGAAAACAAAGGGAAAAAAGGCACTTCCGAAGTAGATAAGGAATTCCTCAAGTTGATTGAAATATGGCGTGAAGACCTGGCAAAGAATATCGCGCTGAGGAATAAAGACCTCTCCATTTACGAGTTGAATTACGTGGTCCAGGCCATTATCGACAGGATTATATTCTTACGCATTGCCGAAGACCGCCAGATCGAAACCTACGGCCAGCTCCAGGAACTCCTGGAAGCCAAATCAGCCATTTACCCGGGATTGGTGAAACTTTTTTACCAGGCCGACGGGAAATATAATTCCGGTCTTTTCGATTTCCAAAAGGATACCATTTCCACCAGGCTGGTTATCGATGACCGGGTGTTCAGGGATATTATCAAAAGTCTCTATTACCCCGATTCGCCCTATGAGTTTTCCGTGTTCGATGTGGAGATACTGGGGAATATCTATGAACAGTTCCTGGGGAAAACCATTCGTTTGACCGCGTCTCACCAGGCAAAGGTAGAGGATAAACCCGAGGTGAAAAAAGCCGGCGGGGTTTATTATACGCCCAAATACATCGTGGATTACATTGTGCGCAATACGGTGGGGGAAAAGATCAAGGATAAAAAGCCGGAAGAGATTGCTCAATTAAAAATTCTGGACCCGGCGTGCGGCAGTGGGTCGTTTTTATTGGGGGCGTATCGATTGCTGTTGGACTATCATTTGAATTATTATACCGTCGGTCACTTGGACAAAAAACTTTCCGCATCGGATAAACAGCTATCGATCTTGAAAAAGGCCGAAAAAGAGAACCGGGTGTATGTCGTTGGTGAAGGCGAGTACCGGTTGACTTTCAATGAAAAGAGGCAGATTCTAGCGAATAATATTTTCGGGGTGGATATCGACCGTCAGGCGGTGGAGGTAACGAAACTTTCGTTATTATTGAAGTTATTGGAGGGAGAGTCCGGTGAGTTGAAGGGGATGTTGATCAGGTATTCGGATAAGAAGTTGCTCCCTGATCTTTCCGGTAATATTAAGAGTGGCAATTCGTTGATCGGTTCGGATTTTTATCAGCAGGGGCAAATGAGTTTGTTCCAGGATGAGGAGACGGTGCGCCGGATCAATTTTTTTGATTGGAAAGAGGAATTCCCGGAGATTTTCAAACAAGGTGGTTTCGATGTCGTCATCGGCAATCCGCCGTATGGCGCAATATTCGTTGAGAGCACTTTAGAATATTTAAAAAATAAATTTGAGACTTTTGTCTGGCG
>Ga0315278_10000729_pt1 | contig 28641 bp, 22 predicted proteins | sample YL17G06_0_MG_FD_203880 | JGI IMG/M metagenome (GOLD analysis project Ga0315278, IMG submission 203880) | Sediment microbial communities from Yellowstone Lake, YNP, Wyoming, USA - YL17G06_0 | ecosystem: Environmental > Aquatic > Freshwater > Lake > Sediment | place: USA: Wyoming | collected... | reverse complement strand
GGCCCAGCACCCAGGAGTGGATGGGGCTGCTTGAGGCCGTGCAGCTTGGCCTAGCCCATGAATCGATGGCCGGGTTTTACGAGCTGTGTCGCTGTTTACTGGTCAAAAAGGAGTCGCAGTTCGACCTCTTTGATCAGTGTTTTGCCGCCTATTTTCGCGGTGCAGAGGCACCGACGCACCTCAAAGACGAACTCAATGAATGGCTCAAACACGCCAAGCTGCCGCGCGAGCTGAGCGCCGAAGAAAGGGCGGCCCTGCAGGCCCTCAGTCTTGATGAACTGCGCCAGAAGTTTCTTGAGCGCATGGAGGAGCAAAAGGAGCGGCACGATGGCGGCAGTAAATGGATCGGCACTGGGGGCAGTAGTCCCTTTGGCCACTCCGGCACGCACCCCACCGGCATTCGCGTCGGTGGCGACAGCCGCAGCAAGTCGGCGATGCAGGTGGCCGAGGAGCGACGCTTTCGCGGCCTGCGCAGCGATGTCACCCTGGACACGAGGCAGCTGACTCTCGCGCTGAAGAGTCTGCGCCAGTTGACGCGGGGCGACGGACCGCAAGAGCTATCGTTGGAGGATTCGATTGCGGCGACCGCAAAAAATGCCGGCGATATCGAGCTGGTCTGGCGGTCGGCACGCAAGAATTCGGTCAAGCTGCTGCTGCTGATGGACGTCGGCGGCTCGATGACGGTGCATTCACAGCTTTGCGATCAGCTCTTTTCAGCGGCGCATTCGCTAAATCACTTCAAGGAATTTCGCAGCTACGCCTTTCATAATTGCCCCTACGACGATCTCTACGACAGCCACCGCCCGAGTGAAACCGTTGCGACGCTTGACGTTCTTAAGGAGGTCGACTCGTCTTGGTACCTCTTGATCGTTGGTGACGCGATGATGAATCCCTATGAACTGACGGCTCCAGGCGGCGCCATCAACTACTACCAGCACAATGCCGAGGCGGGCATCGTCTGGCTGCAGCGGCTGCGCGAACGTCTGCCGCGCTCGGCTTGGCTCAACCCAGAGCCGCCCCAGGCATGGCGCATGACGACGTCGGTGCAGATCGTGCAGAAGATCTTCCCGACGATGTTCCAGCTCAGTATAGACGGTCTGCGCGATGCGATTTCGAGCCTAAAAAAGGTCTAGTCCGGCTGCGTTAGGAATTTAACGATCGCTGCTGTCGACTCCTCACGCCGCTCGAGCGGAAAGAGGTGACCGACGCCGGGATATTTGATCAGGTGCGAGCTGCGGATTTTCTTGGCGAGAATATCTGAGTTCTCGTGATTGATGATCTGGTCGTCGGTGCCCGCAAGGATCAGAGTCGGCACGCGAATCGCTGTGACCTGATCGGCTAAGTCGTAATGTTTGACCGCAGAGCTCTGCTGCTTGATCGCCACCGTACTCGCTGGATGGTCACGCGCCACCTGTGCCAAGCGGTCGACTGATTGGGGATGGGTGTCGATGAAGTCTTTGGACAACATCGCGCGCATCGCAAAGCGCGGCATCCACTTCAGCAACACGAGGCTGGCGATGCGCGGATTCTTACGAATCAACTTAGAGCTGCAGGTGGTTGCACCGAGGATCAGCTTCGACACTCGGTTTGGATAACTCACCGCCACCTGTTGCGAGATCATACCACCCATCGAAATTCCGAGCAGGTGCGCCTTGGCTAAGCCAAGCTGATCCATCAGGGCAATGACGTCACTGGCATACAGTGGCATGGTGATTGGTCCAGGTGGCGCCATTGACCCGCCGATGCCGCGATTGTCAAAGGTGATCACCTGAAACAACTTGGCCATGGGCTGAATAAACTCATGACTCCAAAGATCCAAAGTGGCGCCAAACCCGGTGACCAAAATCAAGGGATAGCCGCTACCATGGATTTCGTACTTAAGACTTACACCGTTGCCCAAATCAGTCTGCATCGAGAGCCCTTTATCCGTTGTGTCCGTCCGCTGCCGTCAGCCTCAAGCTCATCCCGGCGTATAGGTGCCAAGTACCTTGAGTACATCCGTCATCTCTGCCAAATGGCCCAAGGCGCGACGAGCGATCTCCGGATCCTTGGGCTGCACGAAGTCCAGGTAAAACATATAGTGCCACGGCCGCCCAGGGATAGGTCGCGATTCGATTTTGAGCAGATCGATGTCGCGAACCGCAAACGCGCTCAGACTGCGGTACAGAGCGCCCTGGGCGTTTTTCAGTGAAAACACCACCGAGGTCTTCTGCCCTTGAGCACTAGGCTTAAACTTAGGGCTGACTCTCCCTTGGCGCTGAATGACGAGAAACCGCGTAAAGTTTGCTTGGTGGTCCTGAATACCGGCCTTAAGCGTGGTCAGTTGGTAGCGCTCACCGGCGGCCTCGCTGGCAATAGCGGCGATGTCCAGACGCCCGCTTGCGGCAACGAAGCGCGCGGATCCGGCGGTGTCGAAATAGGGAATCACTGCGGCCTGCCGCAACTTCACGCGGAGAAAATGGGCACACTGGGCCAAGGCCTGGGGATGGGAATAAACTTCTTTGATGCTACCAAGCTTGGCACCAGGTACCGCCAGCAGACTATGCGCCACCGGCAATTTGACCTCGCCAACGATCTGCACTGGATAACCAAGGATCAAATCGTAGTTTTGATGGATGCTACCGGTCAGCGAGTTCTCTACCGGCAGTACGCCAAAGTCGACATCGCCGTCGCTAACCGCTGAAAAAACCGCAGCAAAGTCGTCTCGCGGCACGACCGTTAGACCCTTGCGCGCAAAAAACAACCTAGCCGCCTGCTCGCTGTAGGCACCTAGGACGCCTTGAAAGGCGACGCTCGTGCCGACGCGCGACGACGTGCTCTTGGCTCCTAGTTTAGACCTGGGCTTTGTGACCATGCGCGAGTGTCCATTAAAGAGGTCGAAACGGTGCCACCTGATCGGCGGCAAAAGACTGAATGGCGCGACTGGTGCGGGTAAACAAGGCACCGGGAATCACCTTCACTGCTTGCAAGCGCAGGAAATTAGCCCTGGGGTCCTCCCACTGCCCCAAAGCACCGAGCCAGCGGCAGCGACGCGCCATGGCACGAACGCGCGGTAGTCGCATCTGTTCAAAGCGTCGCAGCGCGCCGTGGACCGCCTCGCGACCCTGTACCCCAATCAGCAGACGGCCGAGCACCACCGCATCTTCCAGCGCCAAACAAGCGCCTTGGCCGAGGTTTGGGGTCAAAGGATGCGCGGCATCGCCGACTAAAGCGACGGCGCCACGACTCCAGCCAGCCCGCACGACACGGTCATAGGTGGCGTGCTCAAGGATGGCTTCGCTGGGGGTCGCTGCCACCAGCGACTGAACCGGATCGTGCCAGCCGTCTACCATGGCCAGGATGGTCGCTTGTCGGTCCTCGGGCCTGGTGGTCTTAGGCTGGCGAGCGTTAGCGGTGGCATACCAGCAAACACGTCCCCCACCTAGTGGCAGAATGCCAAAGCGGTGGCCAAGACCCCAGGTTTCTGAGATGGCGCTTTGCACCGGTTGCAGCGCATCCATCTGGGCTACTCCACGCCAAATAGTATAGCCGCGGTACGACAGCGGCTCGTCGGCCCCGCGCACATAAGAGCGAATACACGAGCGCACACCATCGGCACCGAGGACCACATCAAAGGGTCCACGTTCGCCCGTTGCCAATTGCAGATAAACCCCGCTGGCATCTTCGCGAATGCCGAGGCATTGCTGCTGCGTCATGACCACACCCGCAGGTAAGCGTCGGACTAAAGCCGCCTGCAGGTCGGCACGGTGCATCGCCACGGCGTGGGTGGCAAAGGCCTCGATCGGGATACGCATCAGCATCCGCCCAGAAGCATGCTGCAGATGAAAGTCGTCGATCCGGTGGCTACGTTCCAAGCAAGCATCCAGGGCCCCAAGCTCGCGTAGCACCCTGGTGGCATTGGCCCACAGGGTGAGCCCTGACCCGACTTCCTGAATCTGTGGCGCCCGCTCAAACACCTCGGGCGCATGGCCGACGCTGCGCAGCGCCACCGCGGCAGCAAGGCCACTGACCCCTCCTCCGACAATCCCCACACGCAGCATCGTTGAGCCTCCCTTCCCTGCGATCCTCCGAGCCTGAGGATGTGCGATCAGATTAGCCGGTTCAGCCTAAGGCCGCCATCGGGGCTTTGACTCGATGTAAAATATCGGTGTATTTAGAGCGTTAGAAAATCCTGCAGCACCTACCAATCCAGCAAAGAGCACAAGACGGGAGAATCATGGATCAAGAGCTGCCGCATGTGGGGGCCCCTTTGCTGCTGACGAAGCTACACACCCAGCTCAGAGCCTCCACCGTCGACGTCGACCTAAAGCACTCGTCCATCCTTAATACCTGGGTTCGCTTCAAGCGCACCTTTGGCGCCGAACGCTCCCTGCACATTCCGCCTCTAGAATTTGTCTCCGACGGAGTTTACCGCGTTAAACTACGCAACAAAAATCATCCGCACAGGCACCTGACCCTGCGCTTGCCGGCAGCGACGCGTGAATGCTTTGTCGGTTTTGGTGAACGCTTTGGCGGCGTCAATCAGCGCGGCAAAATCTTGGAGGTCTGGACCGAAGAAGGCGCCATCGGCTTTGGTGAATGGCTGTCAAAGGTCTTGACGGTCCTACAGGCCAAATTCAATCCATTCCCCAAGGGTCCAACGACGGCCTATAAACCCATGCCCTGGTTTGTCTCGTCGCGGGGCTATGGCGTCTACCTGGATACGACCTATCCGGTGTTCTTTGATGTGGCCGCCACCGATAGCGAAGTGCTTAGGGCCGATATCGCGACGAACGAGGTCGACGTCTATCTGTTTACCGGCGCGACACCCAAGGCAATCGTCGAACGCTTCGTCCACCATCTCGGCAAGCCCAAGCCACTGCCGCCTTGGGTCGTCGGGCCATGGAATGATGCCGTTGGCGGCTCAGCGCAAGTCAGCCACGTCGCGACCGTCCTCAGACGAGAAAAGATCCCGTCGTCGGCGATATGGACCGAGGATTGGGCCGGCGGGGATTGGTCCAACGTCGCCATGCTATCGCCCGGCTTGTACAATATCAATCCGGTGCGGCGCCGCACCGATCGCGGCTTATACCCAGACCTAGAAGCCTTGGCGACCAGGCTACACGGTGACGGTTTTAAATTCCTCGGCTACTACTATCCCTTCATTCCCGATGACGATCCGGACTTTAACTTTGCTGCCGCCAATGGCTACTTGCTGCGCAACGCCCACGGCTCACCTCTGGCGTTTCCATTTATTACGGGAAAATGCGGCCAGATCGACCTGACCAACCCAGCGGCGAAAGCCTGGTACGCGGCGGAACTTCGCCACGGCATTGCTTTAGGCTTTGACGGTTGGATGGCAGATTTTGGCGAATACACGCCGATTGATAGCCGCACGGCAAGTGGCGAGACCGGCCTCCAGCACCACAACGCCTATCCCAAGCTATGGGCTGAGCTTAACCGCGAGGTGTGGGAAAAAGCACGGCCAGATGGCGATTATGTCTTTATCTCAAGATCCGGTGCGGCTGGACAGCAAGCGGCGTCGCCGGTGTTCTGGAGTGGCGACTCAAACACCAATATGGAGCGCTGGGACGGCCTACCGTCCAACCTCTCTGCATTGCTTTCTGCCGCTTGGTCGGGCATCCCGGTGTGGACCACCGACCTCGGTGGTTATATGTCGCTTTGGACCCGGGGACGTGACGCCGAAACCTTGGCGCGTTGGACGGAATTTGCCGCCTTCTTACCGGTGATGCGCACCCACCACGGCACCCATCCAAAGCGCTCGGTACAGTTTGACCACTCAGCGGCAACCTTGGAGCACTACCGCATCTATGCGCGGTTGCATCTGGCTTTGTATCCGCTGCTACGGATTCTGCTGGATGAAGCAACGCAGCACGGCACGCCCGTTTGCCGCCCGCTGTTATTTGAATTTGCACACGATGACCGGTGCTGGGAGATTGACGACGCCTATATGCTCGGCCCTGATCTACTTGTGGCACCAGTGGTGGAACGCGGCGCGACTACACGTATCCTCTATCTGCCTGCTGGCCATGAGTGGATCGATCTATGGACTGGCGAGCACCACCAGGGCGGACAAGAGGTGGTGGTGCCGGCGCCGCTGGGCCAAATCCCGCTGTTTCTTCGCAATGGCGGCTACTTGATCTTGTTTGATCGCTACTTTGACACCTTGGTCCCGAGGCGTCAGGTTGCACGCCCAGAAACCTTGGCCTACGAAGACGGCGATGCCAGTGTGTCCCTTCTACTGAGCCCGGGGTTTACAGGAGAAGGGCGCCTCCACGACGGGGGCACTTTTACCACGGATCCAAAACGTCGCGACACAGGGCTCCGGCTTGAACCAAGGCCGCCTTGCGACAGTGATCTGTTGCCACTGAAAATCAACACGTTGTGGCAAAGCAGCGGCTGCGCCTCTGGTCAAGACGGCAGCTTTGCCTTGAATGGAGCTCATGGCAACAGCCGACACGAGTTGCTGAGCATTCACAACTCAACAAGGATCAGGCAATGGACTGTCAGGTGCCCATCAATGGCCAAGCTCGAGGGGGCCACGGACAGTCGCTCCTGACCGGCAGCGTTAAGTTATGCCCAAGCTTCCTTCATCCGGACCTGTTGGACAAAAGGGCCGATCGCACCGCAGGCCCGTGAATTCACGTTTGGTGACAGCCAATCCCGTTGCATCCGAGATCGTCGATCATAGCTCGCTATATCTATCGGTAGGTTTTTACCAAACCTTAAGCCCCTTCAACTAATTCAAACCTTACGGCCGGTTGCGAGCGCAATTTAGGTGGTTTTCGACAACTTCATTTTCGACAACTTCATTGGTATCGATCCAAGCGCGGGTGGCGCACGAAGGATCCGAGACCTTTGCCACCTCGACAGGTCGCATCAGGGCAACAGCCACTTATCCCTGACTCAAAACAGCATCTAAAGTTTTTTTCGAAATTGCCGATAAGTATGTAGATTCTTCGGGAATTACATTCTGAATCGGATCACGAAATTGGGGAGCTAACGCTATGACTTCATTTGCTGGAAAGAACGTCGTGATCACCGGGGCGGGCTCAGGAATCGGCCGCGCGTTAGCGGTACGGTTTTCCTCAGAAGGCGCAAACCTAGCGCTGTGTGACATCTCAGCAGATGGTCTTGCCGAGACCGTGCAATTGATCAAAGCGGCGCATGTAAAAACAGTGTCCGAACGCGTCGACGTCAGTAGTCAGACTGAGATGGAACGGTTCGCGCGGTTGGTAGAGACTCAACTAGGTGGTGCTGACATCATCGTTAATAATGCGGGTGTTTCCTTGACACAGATGGCCGAGGAGATGCCTAAGGCGAACATGGAATGGTTATTTGGTATCAATTTCTGGGGTGTCATCCACGGATGTACGGCATTTTTGCCCCAGTTGCGTACGCGAACCAATGCCCATATTGTCAACATATCTAGCCTTTTTGGGCTGATACCGATGGCCTCACAGTCGGCTTATGTCGCTAGTAAGTTTGCTGTTCGTGGTTACACGGAATCGCTACGACTTGAACTCGCACATACATCTATCAAAGTGAGTTGTGTCCATCCAGGTGGTATCGACACGGGGATCGTCCGCAATGGGCGTCACATTAGCGCGAGTCATGGCCAAGTCGATCCTACTGTGCTTGCGAAAAACTTTAAATCTGTCGCGCGAACTAGTCCAGATCAAGCTGCCGCAAAAATCATCGCTGGCATTGCTTCAGGCAACCCGCGTATTCTTATCGGACCTGATGCGATCATCCTTGATCTTCTCCAGCGCTTCGCTCCACGCGGCATCCAGCGCCTCCTTATTGCGTTCCAACGCATCGTTGACCGTCGGGCACTGAGGCCCCACGAAGCCATCCCAGAAGGTCCAAACAAAGCCGCTTGAATGCGGGTGAATGTTCCTGATTTTTTGGCGAGGAACTCTGTCCATGCACACGAAGGAGAAGGTCAAGTTATGAACCATTCAAACCATGATGTCATCGTCATCGGGACCGGATTTGCCGGTTTAGGCATGGGGATCAAACTTAAGAAAGCCGGTATCACCAATTTTACTATTCTTGAACGCAGCACCGATGTCGGTGGGACCTGGCGCGACAATCACTATCCTGGGGCTGCATGCGACGTTGCATCTCACCTTTATTCGTTTTCCTTTGAGCCCAACCTCACTTGGTCGCGGATGTTTTCGCCGCAGGCCGAGATTTTGGCCTACATCAAGCATTGTGCGAAAAAATACGGGCTGCTCCCGCATATTCGCTTAAAAAGCAATGTTATAGAGGCGACCTTTGACGACATTTCCGGCAAATGGACCGTTCGCACCGATGATGGTCAAAGTTATACGGCTAGGTTTCTCATCACCGGAACTGGCGGCCTAAGTCGCCCATCCTACCCAAACATTCCTGGAATCCAGGATTTTTCCGGAGACCTTTTCCATTCGGCGGCGTGGAACCACTCGGTTGCATTGGAAGGTAAACGCGTCGCGGTGATTGGCACCGGCGCCAGCGCCATTCAAATCGTACCGTCCATTGCCGGAAAGGTAGGCAAACTTCATTTGTTCCAGCGCAGTGCTGCCTGGATCCTACCGAAGCGGGACTTCGCTTTTACGCCAAGGCAACAATGGCTGAAAAGGCACATCCCTTTTTGGGAGCGTGGGATCCGACTGTCTATTTTTTGGCGTAATGAACTCTTTGGACTAGGGCTTCGCTACCCCAAGTTTATGAACTTCGCTAAAGGAGTTTTCCTAAAATACTTGGAGCATAAGGTCAAAGACCCTGAGCTCCGGGCAAAACTAACGCCAAATTACGCACCAGGTTGCAAACGCATCCTGTTGTCGGATGAGTTTTACGCTGGCGTTTCGCGTGACAACGTCGACCTTGTGACTGCGCCGATATCGCATATTTCAGCAAAGGGTATCGTCACGAAAGATGGTAAGGAGCACGTGATCGATACCCTTATTTGTGCGACGGGTTTTCAAGCCTCCGAAGCCGTATCACCGTTCCCGATCAGGGGTAGGCAAGGTCGCCTCCTGGCCGACGTTTGGGATGCCAAAGGGGCTGAGGCCTACAGGGGGACGACGGTGTCTGGATTCCCAAATTTATTTTTTATCGTCGGACCAAATACGGGTCTTGGTCATACATCGATGGTCCTCATGATCGAGTCACAGGTTCGTTACGTCGTGGACGCGATAAGAAAGGCTACCAAGCGTCAATTGAAGTTCGTTGACGTCTATCCAAAGCGGCAAGAGGAGTTCAACACCGACCTGCAGGCAAATTTGCAAGGCATGGTTTGGACGCAGGGCGGATGTGTGAGCTGGTATCAGACGGCAAGTGGTAAGATCACGACCCTATGGCCAAAGTCGACCATCGCCTTTAGCAACATGTTGCGCCACTTTGATCTCGCAAATTATCACCAGGAGCCGCTAGTCAGTGCATCGAAACAAGATCGCGAACCACCTCTGATGGTGACTCGGGACATCAGTAAAAGCGCCTAAACCATAAGGAGCTAACCAATGGTTCGATTCCTTGAATCACTGCTGCAGAAATTGCTGCACCATGCCGGGCTGTCAAGCCAATACCTCCAATTAGATCAAGGTCGGCAACACCGGTACCACATCACCGGTTCGGGTCGTTTGCCGCCGATCTTGCTGTTTCATGGCATCGGTGCCAGCGCCTCGTCCTACGCTAACCTCATGCTGCGCTTGGCAAAGCATTCACGCCAGGTTCAAGCCATTGACCTGCCCGGCCACGGACTCAGCGATCCCCTGCGCAGCGGATCTGGTTATGAGGCTGTGTTTGAAACGGCCTGTACCGCGGCCTTCGCGGCATTGGATGAACCGGCCATTGTCTTCGGCAACTCATTGGGGGGTGCCTGCGCCGTCGAATTTTCCCGGCGCTATCCGGAGAGGGTCGCAGGACTTGTTCTTTGCTCGCCAGCTGGCGCGCCGATAGACGCTGCGCTGATCGATGGATTTCTCTCGCGGTTTGCCTTTGCCGACCTTGCAGCAGCCAATCGCTTTCTTCGCAGCATATATGCTAACCCACCGTGGTATACTCCCTTGCTTTCGTTTGTCGTTAAAAAAATATTCGCTTCCACAACCATTCGAGGAATTTTAAGCGGCTTGAGGCCCAACCAAGGGCTTAGCCCAGACATGCTTACACAGATGCGGATACCTGTAGAACTTATCTGGGGCCGCGCCGATAAGCTGATGCTGCCACAGCATCGCGATTTTTATCTGCATCATTTACCGGTTCATGCCAGCATCAAGCAACCTGAGCATTTCGGCCATTGCCCATTTTTGGAGCATCCGGGCGAAGTCAGTCAGATGATTGTTGAGTTTACGCAGAAGATCGATGCAAATCATGCGACGTCCGCAACCACAGGTGGAACTCATCATCCCACAGTTTCTATCGGAGCATAAAACTCGCGCATATCATTGGCTTCGGTATGATCAGGACGCCTCGCTCGCCTTTGGCCGCGATGGTGGACACTGGCTTTAGTTCTGGTCACACACTACAAGGTCGCTACGCTGACAAGGACTGCCGTCCAAACGTGCGAGTGATTTATGGATGAGTCCTAAAGTGTGCAGGTCCACTCCTACCTCCTACACCCTCAAAACAGTAAGGCTGGACGCAACGCAGTACGCCCAGCCAATCCTATGAACAAACCAGTCTCGAGTGCTTATTTATCGACACGCTTGACGGTAACGTCCGACAACACGCTGACTGCGACAATACCGGCGTTGCTGCCTGCACTAAGGATGTCGACATCAACCCTGGAGTCGGCAAGATGCGCATCGGTGTGCAACTCGACCGTCAATTTTGAAGCGACATTGACATCGGCAATCAAGCAATACCAGCCTTTAGGGTTTAGCAAGCGATACTTCGTAATGCTTAGAACATTGACCGCAGCACCTATGACCACCAGCTCAGGATCAGCGGAAGCGTTGGTGTCGTCGATCGAACTACCAAAGCCCAGGACGCTGACTGCAGCACCGATCTTACGATAGGGCGAAGCCGTCGTGAAGGGAGACTTACCGCCCCAAGCATCGAGGCATTTCTTAAGGCCTTTAGCGATCTTGTCGCCAGTAATAGCGCAGTCTACGGCGATCTGAGCCGCGGCTTTAGCTTTATCGGCATCGGTTTTGGCATTATGCGCCGAGGCCGTGGCTGCTTTGCATTTTTCACTGGTAGCACCGCTATCGCCGATCGTGCCGCCCGAACCAGAGCCGTTGCTGGCCGTCCCTTCGCCCTGACCTGCGGTCCCACCGCCTTCTGAAACGGTGCCCGTACTGGAGCCACTACCGTTGGCAGAACCGCCAGTGCCAGAGCCAGTACCAGTGGCGTTGGCGCTGCTGCCGCCGTAGTCTTGCGTCAACGCTTGGTCGGACTTCGAGTGCGTGGACCCAGTCATATTGCCCGAGCTACAAGCACCAGAGCTAAGCAAGATGGTCAGTGATGACAGCTGAACTAAGCGAAGGCTGAGATGATGCATGATGGCGATCCCCCTAAGTTAAGCGACCTAACTACTCTTCGGCTCATCTAGGGAAAATATTGAGGGGAATTTTACAAAGTTCCAAAAGGTACAAAATGTCCAGGAATATCCGCAACAAGATAGATGCCTCCGACAACGAATACCGACAAATTAAATCTTCAGACGAAACGCCCTAGGTGAAACGCCCCAGGCAAGTGGGCGAAACATTCTGGGTGCATTCACCACGGCTTTAAAATACGCAAAAAAGCGGTCACCCATGCCTGGAAGGCAAAGGCGACCGACCCTGTATGAGTAAATATATAATATTTAGAGAGTTTTTAAGTACTGCTCGAGATCACCGACATCGCCGTCGCTCAAGTTCAAATGCAGCAGACTGCTGATGTGGCTGATCGTGTCTTTTAAGTTATCGATCGAAGCATCGTGAAAGAACACGGCGTTATCAAAAACCCCGACCAAACTCGGCGCCTTGAACTGACCAAACTTCCGCACGGGACGCTGGCGATAATCAAGAATCTTTTGGATTTCGTCTCCAGGACCAAGGTCGCGGTCGCCCTTCAAGGTCGTGGCGATCTGCTCCGATTTTGCATCGGCCAGTCCGATCAGTCGATTAGAAAACCGACCAGAAGCCACCGAGTGATCTACCGAGCCCGTGCCGATATTAAACAAGCGGGGCTCACCACCTGCTGTGGCGCCGCTGGTGTAAGCTGGTCCAGCGTGGCAGCCAGCACATTTTTTTTGGAATAATTCGCCGCCGCGCTTCGCTCTGACGAGGTCAACCCGAGGATTTTGCAGTTTTGGGATCCCGTAGTTGAGGTACATGACCATGGCGTCTTGATCGTCTGGGGTCAGCGTACCACCTAGTCTCTCCGGCACGATGGTCTCGGCAAACTCTTTGGCATTCGCATGAGTTGCGCTGATGTGCAGCCAACCGCGATCTGCCAGCCCACCGCGTAGCGACATAGTGCGCCGCGGACCTTCCATTGTGACCCAGCTGGAGCCGTCGTTGCCGCCATTTGGGTGGCATGAGGCGCAAGCACCAAGGCGATTGGCCGACACGGTGTATTTTTCTGGGTTAGCCGTTTGAAAGAGGATCTTGCCGCGACGCACTGGTGCTGGGAGCGGATCTTCGGCGACCAGAGAGATCTGCGCGACCTCTTCGATCTGTGGTTTAAGGGGCACCTGCTCGATGTTGCGGATCAGAGGCAGACCAACGACTCCACCGAGCTGCACCAGGTTTTTCGAGGTCGGCAGGTAATAATAAGGAATCTCGTAGGGCTGAGGCAGTTGGGACGCATCATCGGCAGCATAGGCCGAAGTATCCAGCTCGGAGATAAATGGCGAGTTTTCGTAGAGCACGTACGCCTTCTTGCCATCCGGAGTCAGGGTCATGCCCGTGGGGTTATCGCCAGAAAGCTGCATGTGCAACTGCGACGCCGGGTTCATCGTGACCCCATCGTAGATAGCGATCTCGTCCGAGGTGTGGCTGAGCAAGAACGCTTTGCGGCCGCCCTTACTAAAGGTAATCGTATTGACAAGACCCAAACCGGTGAGTCCAGCATGGGGAATGCCGTAGGCTAAAAATGGATTACTTTGCTCTTTGTCGTAGTTTTGCAGGGCGCGATCGATGAATTCAATCTCGATAGGGTGGCGCATACAGATGACGATGTCTTTAAGCGTCGGAATCGCCATCTCAACGTCGCGGGTGTAATACTCCTTGAGCTGAGACTTACTGCTGGCATCAAAGGGGAACAACAGTGGCGCCGAGAGCTGTGCTGGCTGTAAGCCACCAAAGCGCGTCAGCGACTTGTCAGCATCGGCGCCGCGCTCGATGACGACCAACGCACCGGTGATACGAGTACCTGGCACCCAGGCGGTCTGCCCCGAGGGGTCGAGAAACACGCCTGACAACTGGCTAGACACCCCTTCCAAGCTGAAATCCCTGGCGTTCAGCTGGCCGTAGATCAGTTTGGCTGGTAGGTAATGATTGTAAAAGTCGGCCAGACATTGCATGCGCGGATTGCCAGGATTAAACAGATCTTCGAGAATGGTCTCGCGCTCCTTGGCAAAGGTCGTGAGATTGACCAGACTGAGCCAACCTTCGTTGTGCTGGATATCGCCGCGCGGCAAATAATGGGCGACGTAGAGGTAACTCTCGTCGGCCGTGATGCTCATGCCGCTCGGGCGAGCGCCAACCTCCACCGTCGCTGAGGCGAGCACCTGGGCATTCTGATCCAGGTCAATTTTGCTGAGAATACCTTCGACGTAGCTCGACACATAGATCGTCGGGGACTTCTGCGAGGTCATGACGTAGCGCAGCTCACGGCCATAGACATCGCCTTGGCCGAGCGTGTTGAGAACCGCCTTGGATTTGCGGTCGATGATCGCCACGGTGTTGCTTCCAGCAGACGCGACGACGATCCAGTCACGCTCTTGCTGCAGCGCCAAGCCAGATGGGCGAGCGCCGACGGGAATGCGGGCAATTTCTTGTTTGCCGGGAAGGGCAAAGACGACGACTTCGGCGGTGTCAGTGCTGACGGCCCAAAGTTCATCGTTAAGCGGACTGACTAGAAGGTTGGTGGTGGTCTGACCGGATCCACTGCTCGGCGCGTAAGATATCGTTCCGGTGAGCGTCGGAGCGAGGCTCTTTTTCGTACCCAAGATGAGGCGTTTGATGCCGTTGCCAGTGATCCGACCGACGTTGATCGCGTAAGGCGGGGGGAGCGCCTCTTTGCTATAAGCGTCGGTGGTGTAATCAAAGATCCCAGCTGCGCCGCTGGCTGCGGAAAAATGCACGGCCACCTGATCGATGGGATAGGCCTGCAGGTTCTCCACGTACACTTCGATCTGCAGCGAGTCAAAGGTACCGCCAAGCTGTTTAGCCCGCGCCGTGATCTTGATATCCGTACCACGCTCTGCCGGCGCGACCAGATCCTGGACCGTGCCAGCTTTGGGCTCGCGACTTAGTGACAGGGCATCGGCCCTAGCCATGTCGACGCGCAACGAGAAGGGTGTCCGGTTCGCAGCAGCCGCGGCCGAAGAACCTACCAACACGGTGGCTAGCAATCCCACCAGACGACCAGCCCTAACCCTACTATGAACGCGATGTCTCATGGTAACCCCCCAATAACACGTGTCAGAGTACATAGTTCGGAGGGAAACTAATAACCTGCGGGGGTAGACACTAGCAACCACTATTTTGAACAAGACTTAGACAAGAGATAGATACAATGTAAATTGACTTTAAATTTCTTATAAGAATTTGATGCCCTTAGAGACGCAGCCAGGTGTGCCGTTAAACGAAATTGACATCGATAGTCCCCAAGTTTAACCTGAAAATGGCGGTCACCAGGAGGTCTACATGTCAGTCAAAGTGTCTCCCAAATATCAGGTCGTCATCCCAGAAGCTGTTCGGACGGCCATCGGAATTTCTGTAGGCTCCCGTATGGAGGTCATCGCCAAGGGTAAGGTCGCATACTTGGTTCCTGTTCCCGATGGGGCTGATTTGCAAGCGACCCTTGCTGGTAAACTGGACCAAGCCAAAGTACGTGACAAGAAGGATCGAAAGCTATGAAGACTCGCGTTCTCCTCGATTCGTCTGTCTGGATTGAATGGCTGACGCGCGGCAAACGCCTGACGACCTGCCAGCGATACATGGACAAGAGCCATATCGTCGGGGTTCCTGCTCTCGTTATTTTTGAAGTCTGCCGCAAAGTGACAGCGCGAGTGTCTGACGACGAGGCCCTTCGAGTTGCCGCTTGGCTCAGAACTTTTGGCATCCTGAATCTCACCGATGAGATCGCTCTACATGGCGTCGACCTATCCATTGCCTATAAATTGGGGATGGCTGATAGCCTTGTTTTGGCTCATGCATTGCGCGAAGGGGCGCAGCTTGTGACCTTGGACAACGACTTCGCCTCAATCAAAGAGGCCAGCGTGATTCGAGCCTGAATTGGACCAGACAGTCATCAGATGTCACCTAAAAAGTTAAACACAAGCGTCGCACCGATGGAAGGTTTCACCACCTTTCCCATGCGGTTGTGGCTAAACATAGCGGCTCGGCCGACGGTGATGACGACGCCTTTTTTGCGCGTGACCCGTGCTCACCCGGAGGGACAGCTGCCGCTCTTGTTCGCTCCCGAGCTTTTTGAGCTGCGCGGCGTCTTGCCCTATGCGGTGACGCCGCAGCTAATCACAGCGGATTCTCAATTGTTTCTCCGCGCCGCGCAGCTCCTTCCGCCCGATGTCTCCTCCGCAGTCGAACTAAACTGTGGCTGCCCCTCTCCTAATAGCGTCGGTCGCGACGCGGGTAGCGGCATCCTTCGCGACCCGAAAGCTTTTGCGGCGATCATCAGGGGAATGGTCGCGTCTCTGGGGCCCCATCGCCTGGCGGTTAAGATGCGACTTGGGTTTGCCACCGCAGACGAGTTCGGGCCTCTCTTGCAATCGATCGCCACGCTGCCGCTGGCCCGCCTGACCGTGCACGGACGGACCCGCGCCGATGGCTACCGCGGGAAAGCCCGCTGGGATTTGATTCAGCAAGCCGCTAGCGTCACCATGACTCCCACCTGGGCATCCGGAGATGTCTGCGGCATGGAGACAGCTGCGCAGTTGCAGACGGCCGCACCAGGTATCGCGGGTGTCGTCATTGGTCGCGGCTTGCTCCGCAATCCTTGGATCTTTGAAGAATTGCGCTGCGACTCCCATCAGTCTATCACCGCCGCAACTCTGGCCAACGCGCTGCTTTGTTTCGGACTGCTGCAAGAGCTTACGATCACCGCCCCGGCAAAGTTGATTACGAAAGTGGGACGCGGTCATTTTGTCGATTTCTGCGGCACTTCAGCACAGGGTTGGGAGCGGGTGACGGCAGAATTGACCAGCATGGTTGGTGGCTACCCATTCATATTGGGTACTGACCAAGTGTCGGTACGTGAGTTAGCCGCGCTGCCCCTATCACCGACCGCATGGGCACGCGTACGCATGCTCTGGGCCTACCTACGGTCGAGTCTTCCCGAGCCATTCCAGGCACCGCGATTGATGCGCGCCCGGTCAGCAAGCGATTTCTTTAGCGAGTTTTTTGCCGCGAGCGCGCCCGTTATGCATAGTTTGGGCGCGGAGACGCTCATACTCCGTCACCAATTGGCACTGGATGATTGCTACGGTGGCGCACGCGGGACTTGAAGGCGTGATCGGGGTCATATTGGGTTCCAACGCCCGCCATCGTCGCCTGTTAGCCTAGTGCAGAATATTGTTTAGTCCCAACGACATCCCATGCTGCTTGAGGCACAAAAAATGTGCCCTAGTCGTCCGCCGCGCGCCGAAGCCTCTACGTAACCACCCGTCATGATTCAAGTGTACTCCCCTCATAGGTTGGCCCCCTGCTTGCAGTAAAGGAGGCAACACCCAACCCGTAGGAGTGCACCATGAAAACCTTCAAACGAGTCTTTGTAACCCTGAACGCCCAAGTCGACCAGATCCTCAATACCCTTGAGCATCATGACGCGGTGGCGGCCGCAGCCATCAACGAGGTGGCCGGGGCCCTGGCCCGCACCCGCACCGAACGCCAGCAACTGCGCCGCGACCTGGCCACCTGGGCCAAGAGCGCCGAGGATGCGCGCAATGAAGAGCGTCTTTGGGCCAATCGCGCTCGGTCGTCCCAAAACGACAACCCGCAGCTGGCCCAGGATTGCGTCCGGCGGATGCTGGCGGCCCAACGCCGCAGCGTCGACCTGGACGCACGCAGCGCGAAAGGCCGCGAGCTCGACGACAAACTGACCCACGACATCGACCAGATCGACGGTCGACTGGGTGATCTGCGGCAAAAACGTCGGGAATTGCGCACGCGGGAGGCGCGTAGCTCGGCCATGCTGGCCGCGGCCAACCATGGTACCGACGATGGAGTCTTCGAACGCTGGGAAGGCAAAGTCCAGCACAGTGAGGTGGTCGCCGCCATAACGGACGAGGCGCCCCAGGACCCGATCCTCGCCCATTTCACGGCGGCGGAAGAAGAACAGGAGATCCGCGAGGCATTGGCGCGTTTGATGACTGAACCCAATCAGACGAACCAGGCGAACGAGACGAACCAGTCCAAACAAGCAGGCCAGAAATAATCACCAACCCACATCGACGGAGGTACGCTATGAATTCGCTGCAATCCAATCAAGACGACGAATTTCAGACTCTTAGCCAAACCGACACCGAGTATGGCATTGAACCAGCGTCCGTCGCAGGTCGGCTGCGGGCGATCGGTGTGCTGGTGCTGGCGACTGCAATGGTTGTGCTCCTCGCCCAGGGGATTGGAGACACCTTGCCGTTGATCACTCGCAACTGGGCGCTCCCATTCGCGACCGTCGGCTTCGGCCTGCTGGGCGCTTATTGCGGTGTCTCGATGCGCGATGAGCGATCGGGTCGAGCCCTGTTCGCGATCGCTACAGCACTTTATGCGATTTACATGTCGCAAATCGGCGCGCAATTCTTTGAGATGTTTCACCAGCACCACGGCAACCACTCTGACTTGATGCGTTGCTTGGCCCAGCTCGCCGTCGCGCTGGTGGTGCAGCTACCGTTCGCCTACTTCGGATTCCGCATTCTTGCCCGTCCGGCAGTCAGGCCGCTGCTGACGGTGTTTACCATCTCTAGCCTGGCCCTACTCGTCCCGATTCGCGAGGGCTACTCTAGCCTGATGTTGATCGGCGTGCTGCTGGCAGTGGCGCTTCGTCTCGAAGATCGCTACCTCAGCCGCTTAACGGCGCTGGCAACGCCTAGTGGCCTGATTGCACGCCTCCTGGTCGTTCTACCTTTGTTGATCATGGTCGCCAGGCGGCTGGTGTATCCAATGTCTGAGCTCGGTTTTGCGACGTTGCTAGGGATAACCTCAGCGGCTTTGTACTGGTTGGCCTCTCGGCCTCAACTTCCCCAGTCGGGCCCTAAAGTGTATCTATTGGCGACCATAGCATTGGTCGGCTGCTGGCTCGCTCTGGTCGAAGACTGCGTCGCTCACATGGCCTCTGTTGACTCTGGTATATTCCTGGCGGTGAGTTGGGGCGGTGCGGCCATGCTTGTGGGCGCGGCAGCCGAATTCGCCACAAGGCATGCGCGAGGCCTACGCTCCATGGCGGCTTTGGCGGCGCTGATCGCCGCAATAGGGGCACAATACGCTGACGGGCTGCTCACCATCAGCGTGTTTGGCATAGTCGTCGGCGGCGCGCTGGCGTTGGTCGGTATCCGCCATCGGGAACGCCAGCCGCTGCTTGCTGCGACAGTCATTGCGGCACTGAGTGCTTATGCGTTCATCGCTGCGATCATGCACAACATTCACATGACGCCGCTCGTCGGCCTCACCATCCTCGGCACTTTACTATTGATCACCGCCGGGGTTGCCGAAAAACGTGGCGCCGCTTATGCGGCCCGCGCGCGAACCTTCGTGCACACGCTGCGTTAAAAACCTGAGCTGCAGCCATATCTGGATGTCCTGCCGGCATAACGCTGTAGGCGTTATGCCGGCCGCCGTATAGCCCTGGAGGTGAGTATTTCAGGGGTATCAATGTGTTGTCTGATGGAAACCTCAGGAAGCCAAATACTTTTTCACCGTGCGAGGATCCAGGTCCAGTCGCGACGCGACCGCCTCAAGAGTGCCAAGATGTTTGTAGAGTTCTTTACAGTAACGACCGAGCAGCGCGTCGGCAGTCAGCGAGCCAGAACGAAGTTGATCCTCTAGACTAGCGATTGGCGCTGCAGCAAGGTCGCCCTCGTAGCGGCCAGTCAGGAAGATGCGCCGCACCGCCTGCTCTAGCTCCCGGACGTTGCCGAGCCACGGATAATGAGCGGGCAGGCAGGCTTGAATCAGCGCTAGCGTCTCGTCCGCCAACGCCACGGCTTCCGCGCCGACGATTTGACGCACTGCGACGGCGACAAGCAGCGCCAGCTCGTTACCATCTTCGGCGATGCGCTGCCGAAGGGTCGGCACCTGTATGACATGGGCCGATAGTCGGTAATAGAAGTCGTCACGGAAACCCTTCTGCCGCCGCAGCTCGTCCAGATTGCGGTTCGTCGCGGCCAACACCCGGCCGGCAAAGCGTTGCGACTGCTGGCCGCCGACCGGCACATACCTTCGCTCTTGGAGCACGCGAAGTAGCTTGATTTGGACATGGACCGGAATATCTCCTACCTCGTCAATAAAAATGGCGCCAAACTCCGGACAACGACCGAACACGCCCTCGCGGTCGGCAATCGCGCCGGTGAAAGCGCCTTTGCGATGGCCAAAGAGTTCGCTTTCCAGCAACGACTCAGGGAACTCAGCCAGGTTGGTGGCAATCAGGTTGGCGGCAAAGCTGCTGGCGAAGCGTTTCCGCTGCCGGTCAAATGGTATGAATCCCGAGCGACCGATGGCGCTGGCCACATTGCCCTTGCCCGTACCGGTCTCGCCGAGAATCAGCGTCGAGAAGTCATCCATACGATTCCACAAGAATTGTTCATAGAGTCTTGGGTCGCGGGTAAAGATGCTGTCCCAAACCTGGCAGCGCAAGGCGTTCATGGACGGAGAGGATCCGCCGAGTTGGCGCGTGATGAAGTAGTAGGCTCGGCGCAGCTGGAAAAAGATCGCGAACCAACGCTCAGCGCGGGCCGTTGCAAAACCCAACTCCTCCAGCCGTCGCAGTACATCTGTGGCAAAGTCAACGGCGACAGGCTCACCGCTAGCCCGAATCTGCTCATCAATGTGGGCATCAAATTTGTCCATGTAGGCGTGAAAGACATCGAACAAATAGAGAATCTCATGCAGCTGCCTGGTTTCGCCACGGTACTGGGCCAGATCCGCGGCCCCCTTTTGCTTCAACTCAGCGACATGGTCGCGGACCTTTTCTAGCACCAGCGCTAGCAGCTTCGACGCGGACACCTCGCCGATGCAACCCGCGATCTGGTGATCCAGGTCATCACGCACGCGGCCAAATGGATTGGCAAAGGCGGCATCGGCTACGAGCCTTAAGAGTCCACCCTCTGCCTGCTGGTGAAGTTTGTCGGCGCGTGCCACTTTATGCGCTCCGACGCGAGCTCAAAGCCGGTTCGTCCGCCAGGGAACGCACCGCATGCTCGAGGTCTGCAGCGCTCGGTGCGCCACCGAGTGGCTCACCGATATGGCATTCGATGGTGCGTCGGGATGGCTTGGGCATAGTGCCCATCGCGCTACCGCTTTTTCTGCTAAAGAAGCTTCCCCATAAGCCAACCAGCGCCATCGGAATGACCGGTACTTGGTCGCGCGCAAGAATGCGTTCGACACCCGAACGGAAGGGCATGATATTGCCATCCCGGGTGATGCCCCCTTCAGGAAAAATACAAACGACTTGGTCATCGCGGAGCGCCTCAGAGATCCTCGCGAACGCCGCTTCCTTGATAGCGGCATCTTCCTTGGCTGGAGCGATAGGAATAGCCTTGCAAAGGCGGAAGACAAAGCCAAGCACCGGCGTCGCGAAAATGCGATGATCCATCACGAAGCGGACCGGGCGACGACAGGCGGCGGTGATGATCAACCAGTCGATGAAACTCACATGATTGGCTACGATCAGCGCCGCGCCATGACGCGGGAAGTGATCCCGCCCCTTGTAGCGCAAATCGTAGATGGTACTGGCTAGGATCCATAGCCCAAAGCGCAAGGCAAACTCTGGGACTTGCGCGAAGACATAGGTCGCTACCGCCAGATTCGTGGCCGCAAGCACCGCGAATATGCCCACCGTGGTCAGTCCAGCGCGGTAGAGGAGCATGGTGGTCACTGCCGACGCGACCATGAATACACCGTTGAACACGTTATTCGCAGCGATCACCCGCGACATCACGCGCTCTTCGGCGCGATGTTGCACCATGGCATAGAGCGGAACGATAAACAGGCTTCCAGCTACCCCCAGCGCTGAAAGGTCGAAGAGAATCCGGAAGATTGGCAGTACGTCGCGGTCCGCGAACAACCCGGCGATCGTCCGCAATTCCGTGGGCGCGACGCCGTAGTCAAGCAGGAACAGATCGGCGGCAAACAAGCTAAGGCCCAGGGCGCCAATCGGCACGAGACCCAGCTCAACATCACTTCGTGACAGGTAAGTACACAGGCCGGCGCCAAGTCCAACGCTGAGAGAGAAGATCGCCAGCAAGAAGGTTACGACGCTCTCGTGCCCGTGCAGGCAGTATTTGGTGAAGTTGGGCAGCTGTGCCAGGACGGTCGCCCCAAAGAACCAGTACCAAGATATGCCCATGATCGACAGGAACACCGACTGGGGTTTACTGGCGATCCTGGCTAGGTTCATGGTCTCGGTAAATGGATTCCAGTTGATCTTCAAGGTGGGATCTGTCGCCGGCGCACTGGGGATCAGCATGGTGGTGGCAACCCCGAGCACGGCCAACAAGATCACGCCGACCGTCACTGGCTGCACACCATACTGCATGAGAACGCCAGCGGTGGAGGTACCCAGCAGAATCGCTAGGAAGGTGCCCATTTCCACCAGTCCATTGCCGGCGGTCAGTTCGTCCGAGTGCAAATGCTGCGGCAATATCGAGTATTTCGCCGGCCCAAAGAACGCCGAATGGCTACCCATCAGGAACAGGATGACCAGCAGGTACGGGATGTTTCCTAGAACCAGACCAATACCGCCCAGCGCCATGATGACTAGCTCAGCGACCTTGGTGAAACGGATGATCCGCGTCTTGTCGTATTTGTCGGACAGCTGGCCGGCCAATGGCGAGAACAAAAAGAACGGCAGAATAAACAGTCCAGCGGCCAAGTTGACCAAGATTCCGGACTCCGCCTCGCTGGTCACCTTGAAGGCCACGAGCAGGACCAGCGCATTCTTGAATAAGTTATCGTTAAATGCGCCGAAAAACTGGGTCCAAAAGATTGGACCAAAGCGCCGCTGTCCCAGGAGTCCCAGTGAGTTCATACCACCCCCTCTATTAAGGTCTATGTTTCGGAGCATAAGAGGGATTTCTTTAGAGCGTGTCCGGAACACCCGGCTGGGACCTGGCCGTTTGGCGACCACGGTCCTCGCTTCATCACCGGAAACCCCGAGCTCACTACCCCCCCCCCAGACTGGAACCGGTCAAAAACGCCTCATCCTCAGCTTAATGGCCTGAAATCACCGTGTTTAAGCAGGCACCGCGGAAGCAGCCGAACCGGCGTTAACATCTCGTCGAACCCGCATCATAAGGACCTCGCCCAACGCCCCAGGTTGTCGCCAGACCGCACTCCGTGTAAAAGCGACTTCTATGCGCTCCGCTCAGCCGGACCCCACGCCAGAAGAGAGTCCCTTGACCCAACCAGACCGCAAACCAAAGCCACGCAGTGTCCTCGTCGGCCTGCAACTCCCCGGTGTCAGCGATGAAGATCACCAAGCTTCGCTGGCGGAGCTAAGTCGTTTAGTCCATACGCTTGGCTTCACGGTCACGGCCACGGTGACACAAAAGCGCACTGGCCCTGTCACCGCCACCGTCATCGGTGCTGGCAAGCTTAAAGAACTCGCCCGCCTGACCGGCGGCACTGGCATCGTCGCCTCGCAGGTCCCCGAGACGCGACGCAAGCGGGAGGCCCGCGAGGATGTCGAAGCAGAGGCGGCGCCAGACCCTTATGAACCGGAGCTGGAGCCGATTGCCGAGGCCCTCCAGGCGACCATCGTCATCTTTGATTCGGAGCTGACGCCCAATCAACTGCGCAATCTCGAATCGGCCACTGGCGCCGAAGTCCTCGACCGCACCGGCGTCATCGTCGAGATCTTTCACCGCCATGCCAAAACCCGCGAGGCGCGCCTGCAAGTCGAGATCGCTAAACTGAAATACCTGGCGCCACGGCTGCGTCAGGCTCGCGGCGGCGCCGACCGGCAAGCTGGTGGAATCGGCGCGAAAGGCGCCGGCGAGAGCGCCCATGAACTCGATCGCCGGCGGATCCGCGACCGCATCGCCGAGCTCAGCCGCGAGCTTGACAGCATTCAGGTCAGCCAAGAGGAGCGCCGCGGGCGCCGCGCCGAGCAGGCCCGGGTCGCCTTGGTCGGCTACACCAACGCCGGCAAGTCCTCCCTCATGCGCGCCCTCACCGGCAGTGAAGTCCTGGTCCAGGATAAGCTATTTGCCACCTTGGACACGACGATCCGCGCCATGCATCCGCCGAGCCAGCCGCGCATCCTGATCAGCGACACCGTCGGCTTTATCAAGAAGCTGCCGCACGATTTAGTCGCCTCATTCCGCTCAACGCTGGATGAAGCTGCCGAAGCGTCGCTCCTGCTGTTCGTCGTCGACGCCTCGGATAAGACCTTTCGCTCGCAGCTTCAGGTCACCCGCGAGGTCCTTGGTGACATCGGCGTTGACACTGCGGCATCAAAATTAATTCTAAATAAGATCGACCGTTTGTCAGAGGATGAACTCGCCGCGCTGCGACTGGAATTTCCGGATGCCATTGCACTCTCCGCCCAGAGGCCTGCGGACGTTGCCGCGCTGCGCGAACAGATCATTGCCTTTTTCGAAGCCGACATGAGCGAAGACGAGCTGCATGTCCCGTACAGCCGCAGCGAGGTCCTCGGCGAGATTCGCCGTCACCTGCGCGTGCTGCAAGAGTCCTATGACGAGACCGGGACGGTGATGCGGGTTCGCGGCCACCGTGGTACGATCGACAAGCTTGTCAAGTTGCTGCAATCGACCCAGTAAACCGTCGTGTCGGAGCGAAGCAGGCTGAGCCGTAGTCACTGGTTTGAGTCCCATGGTCCCACCTTGTTGGAGGTCGCTTATGCGTTCATGGAATTTTGTAAACATCGCTCGCGTTCTGACCCTGCCCCGCTTCCTCCCTCTTGTCATGGTCTTAGGCTCGATGCTGGCATGCACCACCCCAAATCAGGTGCATGAGCTGGAAACAAAGGAATTCCAAGCAAAAGGCTCGGCCTCCGACGGTAAGATCGGCATCAACGACAAGAACCAGGCGGTCATTCTCGACAACTCGGCAGCGCAAGACGATCTAGCGGTCTTAGAGCTGTCCAACAGCCATCTGCGCGACGAGGTCGAGCGCGAGCTCACCGACTTGAAAGCCTGCGAGGATCAGCTCAACGATCAGCGCCTCGGCGGGTCCGGACGCACCATCCAAGTCCCAGATATGGAGGCTCTTCGGAATGATCCGGAAGTCAAAGAGGACATGGGTATGGACGAAAACGGCGACTTGCGCGTCACCCGTGAGCAATCCTTTGAGAAGCGGATGAAGGCCGAAAAGAAGTTCAGCGTGACGCTCAAGAAGATGACCAAAACAGCGAAGTCCCAACTAGAAACCTGTGACCGTCAACTCACACTGGCGCGCGAGCAACACGGACTGCCAGGACAGCGCTATAAAGCATCGGGATACTTCACCTCAGACGGCACTTGGGTCGAGACCGGGCATGGCGAGCAAAACCTAGGCGATGCGTTTGAGATCAGTGCGAAGGCAAAAGAAAAAGCCAAAGCCAAGGGCAAAGGCAGCGACGAAGGACAGTAAATCGATGACGTTTCGAGTCGCTGCGCTATGTTGCGCCGGGTTATTATATAACGGCCTTTCTGTCCCAGCCAAAGCGGTGCCAAACGAGCAGCAAGTCACCAGCGTGCGGCGTTCGCTATCGGACTGGATCAAGGCCGACACCTCAAATCCACCTGGCAACGAGGCGCGGGTCGTCAAGATGATCGCCGGGCGCTTACAGCAAGCGCAGATCCCCTACGAGATCGTTGCCTTCGCTCCTGGAAGGGAGAACATCGTCGCCCGGCTTAAGGGAAGCGGACCAGATAAGCCCTTGCTGCTGCTCGCCCATCTCGACGTGGTCGGCACTAAAGATCAGGCCTGGACCAGCCCGCCGCACGTTTTAACCGAGCACGATGGGTACCTTGTCGGTCGCGGTGTCAGCGACGATCTGGGCATGGCAGCGATCAATCTTGAGGTATTTTTGGCGCTAAAGGCGGACGGCAAGCCGCTGCGCCGCGACGTCATCCTTGCACTCACCGGCGACGAGGAATCCGGGGGGGCCGGCATACGCTTGCTCCTAGACAAGTATCCCCAGCTCGTCGACGCGGGTATTGCCCTGAATGAAGGTGCATCGGTGACCCTTGGCGACGACGGCAAAGTTGCGTACGTCGGTATGCAGACGGCGGAAAAGAATTACGCGGACTTCACCGTCACCGCCACTGGGCCAACCGGCCACTCCTCGGTGCCGCCGGTTGACACAGCCATCTTTACCCTCGCCAAAGCGCTGGTGAAGATCAACGAGTTGGCGATGCCGGCACATTTGCTGCCCGTGACCAGAGCCTACTTTACCGAACAAGCGGCATTCACCTCCGGCGAGGAGCAGGCGGCGATGCGTGCCTTGGTTGCGGCCCCGAACGACCACCAGCTACCGGAGGCAGCTCTGGCCGTGTTGGAGCAAGACCCTCTCACCAAAGCCAATCTGCGCACAACGTGCGTCGCGACTCTGATCAGCGGTGGCACCAAGGAAAACGCCTTGCCGCCCTCGGCCACGGCGATGATCAACTGCCGCATTCTACCGGATGAAACGGTAAACCAGGTGCGCAGGCGCCTCGTCTCGGCCATCGACAACCCCGAGGTGACCGTCAACGTCATCCATGACTACGGTGTGCCCAAAACCTCGCCCGTCGATGGCGAGGTCGCAGTTGCGTTAAGGGCCGTGACCAAGCAGCTCTACCCTGGAGTTCCTCTACTACCCGTGATGTCGCGAGGCGCCACCGATTCACGCTACCTGCGCCGAGCCGGGATCCTTGCCTACGGGATTGGCCCCATCGCTATGAGTGAACTAGATGGCAAGCGCGCCCATGGAATCAACGAGCGAATCCCGGCGGCCAGCATCGGTCCAGGATTGGAGTTTATGCGGCGCTTGGTCGATCACCTGGCGGTCGCGCGTTAAATCCACCGACCCAAGTCGCCCAGCCTAATCGCCATTGGCTTGAAGGAGTGACTTTTCGATGTTGACGATGAAGTTGGTGATGGTCTGCATCTGCCGCGCCAAGCGCGGATAAAATTTAACATGCTGATGCTTGACCTCACTGATCCGGCTTTGCAGGCGGGCGATCGTGATACCCTCACCGGGACACTTCGTGCGTAGGTCCTCACTGAGCTGGACGACGTCCTCGACGGTCGCCAGGACCTGTTGGTTCTGCTTTGCTAGATCGGAAGGTAACACGTTGATATCAAAAGAAACTCCGGCCTCGTCGGCACTGAGCTGGTCGAGTAACTGGCGCCCCGCTTTGATTTCGGCGGTGATCTTCGCCGTCGTCGTGCGCAGCTTTTGCGACAGGGCTAGTGACATGCCGCGGTAAAGCGCTAAGCCAAAGGTCGGGTCATCGGCGATCATCGCCGTAAGATCCGTGTGCAACACGAGCATCAGCTTTGCTCCGGGCTCTTCAGCACGGATCGTCGCCGATGCTTTGCCGCTTTCAATAAAAGACATCTCGCCGAAGGACTGCGATACGGTCAGCCGGGCGATTGGCTGCAACGAAGCGGCTGGATAAACGCCGACGACCCCCTCACCGATGACGTAGATACCGGGCACCGATTCACCCGCCAGCAACACCACCTCACGCGCATGCTTCTCCACACTCTTGCCGTGGCTCACCAGGAGCTTGACCTGAGGCGGCGTCAGAAACTGAAAGATCTGCACTGAGGTTAGGGACAGCTTTGAAACCATAAAAGTCCCCTTCGGCTGGCGGCAGGGTCAGCTGGTCGGCCCAAGGACCGGGCTCATCGATGTTGCAAACGGGTTTATACTAAAACCAATATAGCCTGGTTTAGTCAGGATTAAAACCGTTCACCAGTGCACTCAACGTAATATGGTCAAGGCACTACAGACCTTGGTATTCACCAATACCCTGTTTGACTTTAACCAGGAGGTCAACCAGCGTTCGTTTGGCATCCATGTCGAGACGCTGCATCAATTTGCCGGTCCTAGCGAAGTTCTCTGGCAGCATCCGTTGAATCAGCTCTAAGCCTTCGGCGGTGATCCGAATTAAAATGGTGCGTCGGTCATCGGCGCGCGGCTTGCGCTGGATGAACTCCTCCTTCTCTAAGGCATCGAGCAAGCCGGTCATCGTGCCGCGGCTGACCTCGACCTTGGCGGCCAGGTCGGCTGGCGTGAGACTGGAATCGCTGGCCATCATAAGCTCGAGCAGCACCTTGAAGCGTCCCCGCGACAGGTTGAAGCAGCCGAGGTTGTGCTCCATGGCATTTTGCACCTCTTCGGCAACCAGCAGCAGTGCCAAGGTCGCCTCCAGTGCCGCAAAGTCGACGTCGGCGTGGCTTTTGGCCAGGGCTAGGAGGTGTTCGTATTTGGCGACGTTAATTTTTTCGAGCATGCACATTCCAGGTTAGGACACAGTGATCGGCTCTAAGAAGCCAGCTAACCCGCGTGTGGCCCGGGCAGCAAGGACAGGAGATGAGCCAACAACATCAAGCTTGCTGATTTAGTCATACCCTTGTATGGTATTCATGGTTGGCACCTGTGGCGGTAGCAACCCCGTTGCGCCCGCACCCTACCAACTTCGGTGGAGAGTATCCATATGAAGCAGCCAAAACTCCGACCACTCCGGCCCTGGTTCGACCTAGTTCCTGCCTTTTGCTCAACGGCAGCCGCCTTCGGCAGGCGGACAGCCCCACTCACTGATCCCACCCCCATGTCCTCATCGCATCTGCTAACCGCGACTCCGGAGTGGTCAGGGGCTGGCTGGCACGGCCCCGGTCAGAGCCAACGCTCAAAGAAGTCTATCTCCGCCGCAACGGCTAAGTGAAGGGTCGGCTCTAGGTAGATATCAAAATGCTGCACATCATAGCGGACGACCTCACAGCGCGGGGCCCGTGCTGCCGCTGCAAGCGCCTTTGCTGCCGGGGCGGTCCCATCGCGGTCAGCGACCAGCATCAACAGCGGGCAATGGACCCTACTTATATAACGGATGGGGAAATACAGCGCGATCGCCAGGCCCGCAATGGCGGCGACTTCGACCCGCATGGACGGAGCCACCGCCTGCGTGTGCGCGATGAAATCAGCGCTTGCATCGCCGGTCATCATCGCTTCATCCCCGGGACGACCGATCAAGGGCACCATGACTCGGCGGCCGCCAACGGCCCAGGCCACAAAGTCATGCACCACGGATGGCGCCAGCAGCAATCCATGCCGCCAGCC
>Ga0315278_10000728_pt1 | contig 28665 bp, 17 predicted proteins | sample YL17G06_0_MG_FD_203880 | JGI IMG/M metagenome (GOLD analysis project Ga0315278, IMG submission 203880) | Sediment microbial communities from Yellowstone Lake, YNP, Wyoming, USA - YL17G06_0 | ecosystem: Environmental > Aquatic > Freshwater > Lake > Sediment | place: USA: Wyoming | collected... | reverse complement strand
GTTCTTCATTTTTTAACCTCAGAACATGTAACTCTAATAATTTCATCTCTTCATCTCTAAACTGATCATATTCTTCTTTTTCGTCATGTATTGAACCGTCAAGTTCTATAACCGTCTTTTTTGAATCACAGTAAAAATCTGCTATAAAGTAATTTAATCCTTTGTAGTCGGCTTTATATATAATCGGATGCTGACGGAGAAATTTGTAACCTGAAAGTCTTCTGTTTCCAAGTTGTTCCCAAAGTTCTTTTTCAGAGTCAGTTACATTTCTCCGGAGTTCTCTTGCATGCTTTTTTATAGTCTTAATATCAAGATAATTATTTTTACTCATGACTGTAAAATCCTATAATCAAATATAAAACTATTTTTACAGTCACCCCCTCTTCTAATCCATGTACTCGCCCCCTTTTGTTCCCCCTCTCTACTTTGTAAAGAGGGGGAATGTCCTGAATTACATTGCATTACGCCCCCTCTTTGCGTAGCAGAGAGGGGGCTGGGGGGTGAGTTCATGAGGTGCAGCAGAGAGAGCCTGCCCCGCTATAGAGGGGGCATGGGGGGTGAGTTCATGGTGTCAATGAAGCAGAGATTTTTAGAAATCTACTGGAAATGGTTGAGTAAATGTTCTGAAAAATACTTTTGCAACACCCAAATTCAATAATCAAACCTCATTAACTGAGGGTTTCAGAACCTATTTATTAAAAGTGCGTAAAACAGGAAAGAATACAATTACAAACTAAAGAACTCTTTTCCCTTATTATAGCTCATTGAAATGTCAGTCTCAGATTATTAATTTTCTTGGTTGAATCTTTCTTGACTCTCTTCGTGCTGATGAATTAAATTTAAATAGCGTTAGAATTTCGACAAAGCAACCATTATGTTGCGGATTCAGTCATATAATTACTTCACAATATTTACTCAATCATACTAAGAATTTTTTTTTCTATATTTGTAATTAATACTAACTATAAATCAATCCTAAATGCCATGAATAGATTCTTCACAAAACGAATCGGGACTCTGATGAGCGCCTTCCTAATTATTTCATCGGCATCATTTTCACAGTTTGATAATACTGAATTTTTAAGAGCAGGTACGGTAGATGGGCTGGCGCTTCTGGAGGCTTATGTTACACCCTGGGCGAATGCTTTTGGGGCAGGCGTTAACGGAAGCTGGTACAATACTGCCAAACCACATAAGTTAGGTGGTTTCGACATAACATTCGGAATAAATGTAGGATTTGTTCCCTCTTCTGCCAACACATATGATGTAAGCAAAATAGGCCTTAAAACTTTTAAAGGCACTGGCATGGCACCTACAATTTCCGGGCTGAACGATGACGGTCCTTTGATCACTGGCCCAACTATACCTGGTGCTCCGGGGATAGCACCTATTACTTTCAGGACACCTCCCGGATTGAATTGGGGAATGATGCCTGTACCTACTCTGCAGGCTGGAATAGGGCTCCCGTTAGGTACAGAACTAAAGGTCAGGTATACTCCTAAAATTCCGATAGGAGATGGAGACTTTTCATCCTGGGGCCTTGGACTTTTACATAGTATTATGCAATATATTCCCGGAGAAAAAGTATTCCCATTTGATATTTCATTGTTTGGAGGATATAATAAACTTCAGGGGAATGCACCTGTTGATCTGCAGCCTGATCCCAACGGTGTATTGAAATACACAAGTGCTTACCCTCTGCCATTTAAGGATCAGATATTGTCAGCCGTAGTTGAAGCGTGGAATGTCGGTGCAATAGGATCAATAAACCTCCGTGTAATTACATTTTACGGCGGCCTTGGCTATACTGGTACCAGTTCAACTGTCAACATGAAAGGGAATTACCCCATGCCACGAGTTGATTTAGCTGTTTCCACCACTAATTATGTTTATGATGATGCCGGTGTTCTTAAAGGCTTCCCGGCATTGGAAATCAAGAATTATTCGGGCTTAAGAGCAAATGCCGGATTAAGGCTTAAGTTTGCGTTTTTCACTATCCACGCAGATTATACATGGGCCCAATACAGCGTTTTATCAGCAGGTTTGGGAATCTCATTCAGATAATAAAAATTAAAATATTTTCTGAAATCCCCGGTGTTCCAAAACTTTCCCGGGGATTTTTTTGTTAGTACAGGACGATTATTAACATGTATCTTTAAAAAAGAAATAAAGCTCTAAAATATCGAGATTAATGATTGCAGACTTAAAAAAAATAAATTCCGGCTACAGGGCATTACTACAGGCGGCAAGTAATACAGTTGCTTCAAAAGATAATGTTAAGATCAGAAGGGCTTTGGATCTTGCATTAGAGGCCTGTGGTGATAAAATAACAATTACGGGAGAACCAGAAATCCTTCATGCTCTCTCTGTGGCAAAGATTATTGCAGGGGAGATGGGACTTGGACTAACTTCCATAATTACAGCATTATTGCATGATTCCTATAACAATCTGAACCTCCCGCCAAAAGAGCTCGAGAAGGAGTTTGGGAAAAAGGTTGTTGAAATTCTGAATGGCTTTTCGCGAATTACAAGCATTGATTCAATGCAATCTTCATACCAGGCAGAGAATTTTCGCAAACTGCTGTTAAGCCTCGCTGATGATGTAAGAGTAATACTTATTAAGCTCGTTGAACGGCTTGAGTACATGCGTTACCTGGATAAGGCTCCTGAGAAGGAGAGAATACCATTGGCCTCTGAGACCTATTTCCTTTATGCACCTCTGGCACACAGGCTTGGCTTTTATAACATCAAGTCGGAAATGGAAGACCTCGCTGTAAGATACCTCGAGCCTGAACAATATAATATTGTCGAATGTCGCCTCAAGCAAACAACAGCATCGAGGAATAAGCTGATACGTGACTTCTCAGTTCCTCTTAAAGAAAAACTTGAGAAGCAAGGCTTTAGGTTCAATATCAAAAGTCGCACAAAATCAATACATTCCATAATGCTGAAAATGAAGAAGCAGGGAGTGGAGTTTGAGGAAGTATATGACCTTTTTGCTGTCAGGATAATTATTGAAAGTGAAAGTGAGAATGAAAAATCCGACTGCTGGAGGGCATACTCTATTGTGACTGACTTATATCAGCCTAATCCGAGCAGGTTGCGTGATTGGATCTCAGTACCAAAATCAAACGGTTATGAGTCCCTTCATACTACAGTGGTGGGTCCAAGAGGCAAATGGGTTGAAGTTCAGATCAGATCATTCAGAATGGATGAGATTGCTGAAAAGGGGCTGGCTGCCCACTTTAAATATAAAGGCATAAAAGGAGAAGGAGGGCTTGACTCCTGGCTGTCGAAAATGCGGGAGATACTTGAATCGTCTGAAAAAGAGGATAGTGCATTTATTGATCAGGTGAGGTCGGGATTGTACACCGATGAAGTTTTTGTCTTTACGCCGAAAGGAGATCTGCTTCAATTGCCTGCAGGAGCAACTGTACTTGATTTTGCATTCGATATTCATACCGCAGTAGGAGCATCATGTGTCGGGGGCAAGGTAAATGGGAAGAATGTTACAATAAAGTATGTCTTGCAGAATGGAGATCACGTATCCATAATAAGGTCAAAAAATCAGAAACCGAAGCAGGATTGGTTGTCATTTGTGGTTACAACAAAGGCAAAAACAAAGATTAAACAGGTTCTGAACGAAGAGAAAACCAAAGCAGCAGCCGAAGGAAAGGAGATACTGATGCGCCGGCTGAAGAACTGGAAAATAGCTTACGGAGATATTGTGATACAAAAACTACTCAATTCTTACAATCTGAAAACTGGTCAGGATCTTTATTACCTTATTGCAACCGAAAAGATTGAACTTCTCCAAATTAAAGAGGTTTTACTTAAGGAGGAATCAAATGAATCAACTATCCCGGCCACGATGGTCCCGGAAAAAGAACCAAAAGAATCTGGTGATTCTCAATATTCTGATTATCTGATAATTGAAGATAGGGTAGAGGGGCTGGATTATAAATTGTCTAAATGCTGCAACCCGGTTTTCGGGGTTAGCGTTTTTGGTTTTGTCACAATTTTGGAGGGTATAAAGATCCACCGGAAAAATTGCCCTAATGCACATTATATGATAACAAGATTTCCTTACAGGATTGTTGCGGTACACTGGACCAAATCAAAGAACAGCCCTGTCAATACCTCTGGTCGGGTCTGACCGGAAGTTTAGCCATCTTTTCAACCTCAAGCGACGGAAAGCCGAACTCTTCAACTACTTTTCCAAGGATCAGATAAGTACCGCTTCCTTTAAAGGGCCAGTTTTTTAGCGATTGAGAAAAATGGGTAGTATCGAAGAAATTGCCTTCTGCATCGATAAAGCATCCAAAATTCATCCAGTCATTTTTTATCGTCTTGATATATTTAACAGTCACAAGGTGCCCGACCATCCTGATTTTCTTCCCTGTATATTCGTGCATTCTGCGGGCCGATACTTCGCCACGGAAAGAGGTTTCAAGCATATCGAACCAGCTCATTGTGACAGGAAATCCAAAGAGTTCAATTTCATCGTACACATCCTCGATCGTACCCTGGACAAGATCAGGTAATGAAAAGTCCCGGACAGGAGAGGAGAAGAGCGGGCGTATATTTTCCTGTTTGTTTTTGTTGATCATCATATGGGCTTCCCATAAAAGCGCTGACTTTTTTTTGCCTGTAAACCTTAATGCCCCAGCCCTGATCAGCAGAATGACCTGCTCAAGTCCGGGGTTTACTTTTGCAACAAAATCGTTCAGATCTGTGAACGGGCCTGAATCACGGCGGATCTCTTCAATTGACCGGGCAAGTTTATATTCTATACTCAGAATATGAATGAATCCTATATATATATCCGTACCATAAATTGTTGTCTTATAAGTGCTTTTATTTACACACGGAAGTTGAATTGTTGCGCCGAACCTTCTTGCTTCATGCACATATACCCATGTCCTGTAAAAACCTCCGAAATTATTAATTACGGCTACCATGAATTCAAGCGGATAATGCGCTTTAAGATAGAGGCTCTGGAAGCTCTCAACAGCATATGAAGCAGAATGGGCTTTTGAGAATGAATATCCGGCAAAAGACTCAATTTGCCTCCATACCTCTTTTGTTACCTCTTCGCTGTAACCCTTTTCACGGCAGTTTGAGAAGAACTTTTCAACAATCCGCTGCATCTCCTGCTTCGATCTGTGTTTACCACTCATAGCCCGGCGCAGGGTGTCAGCATCAGCCAGATCCAATCCTGCAAAGTGATGACAGACTTTCAGCACATCTTCCTGGTAAACCATAACACCAAATGTCTCTTCAAGCTGCTCCTTCATAACAGGGTGTATGTATTCGAATTTTCCGGGATTATGAAACCTGTAAATATATTCCTTCATCATTCCTGATCGTGCAACACCCGGTCTGATCACAGAACTGGCAGCAACAAGTGTTGTGTAGTTGTCGCACCTGAGTTTTTTAAGAAGACCCCGCATTGCAGGACTTTCGATATAGAAGCATCCTTTAGTTTCTCCAATTCTCAGATACTCTTTGATCTTTTCATCGGTCTTAAACTTCTGTACGGCATGGACATCTACATCGATACCGCGGTTTCGTAAGATTATTTCCGCACTCTCGCGGATATGGCCAATACCCCGTTGGCTCAGTATGTCGAGCTTCTCAAAGCCGATCTCCTCGGCAGTGTACATATCCCACTGGGTTGTCGGAAAACCTTTCGGAGGCATATCAAGGGCGGTGTAACATGTTATTGGTTCTTCTGATATCAGGATACCACCGGCATGAATACTCCTCATATTGGGAAAGTCAGCAATCTTCAGACCTGTCGAAAAAATAATATTGCTTATATCATTCCTGTTTGTTTCTGATGAAGGATTATCAATCAGCGAATCAATCTCTTCCTTAGGTAAACCATGGACCTTTCCAAGTTCCCGCACTATTGACTTCCCCCTGAAAGTGCTCATAGTACCAAGCAGTGCGGTATGGCTGTAACCGTATCGCTTGAAGATATAGTCAATGACATCGTCCCGCTCTTTCCATGAGTAGTCAATGTCGAAGTCGGGCGGACTGCTCCGTTTCGGATTGATGAATCTCTCGAAGTAAAGGTTTAGATCAATTGGATCAACATTGGTGATTTTCAGGCAATAAGCCACAACAGAATTTGCACCGCTTCCGCGACCGACATGATAAAAACCCCTGGCCATAGAATATCTTACAATATCCCAGGTAATGAGAAAGTATGCCGAGAAACCAAGCCTGTCGATTATCTCAAGTTCATGCCTGATTCTCTTCTTTGCTTCATTATTCTGCCTGCCAAACCTGTATATCATTCCGTCCCATGCGAGCTTTTCGAGAAGCAGCCTGTCGTCGTACCTGCTGGCAGAATATATTTTTTTGTTTTTCAGACCTTCGCGATCGAACTGTAAATTGCAGTCATCCAGCAGCTTTCGGGTATTGTTGACTAACCATGGGTATTCCCTGATTATCTTTTCATTATATGCAGGCATCTTAAAGAATTCATCTTCACCGGCGCACTGCCACGGTTTGAGGTGGCTAAGGAGAATATTGTTGTCAACTGCCCTGAGGCTTTTATGTATAAAAATTTCATCTGTTTCGGCAAATGTGACTGGTTGCAGTATTACCATTGAGTTCCTGTTTAATGAAGAAGTCAGGGTCAGAAGGCTGTTAAGTTCGTGTGGTCTTATTCCTATGCGTTCATTATCAAATAATTTACGGGCAGGTATTTTTTTCAGGGAATATATTATGTACGATTCTGAGAATTGAGGTGCAGGGAAAGGAATAGATGTCTTGTTGAAATTCTTATCTGACAGAAATTCATTCAGTTCCCTTAAACCGTCGTTGTTACGTGCAATGCCTATATACTGCAGTTCATTATCATTTCTGAATTCAATACCTGCAATGGGCCGTATGTTGTTTTTGCTGCATTCTCCTGCAAATTCAGGTATTGCTGTTGAGTTATTTATATCAGTGAGAACAATAGTGTCAGTCCCTGCTGCCAGTGCTTTCTGCACAAGCTGTTCCACGGACATTGTTCCGTAGCGCAGGCTGTAATATGAATGACAGTTCAGATACATGTTGCTCGTTGCTCGTTACTCGTTTCTCGGTATGCGGTATGCGGTGCGGGGTGTACGGTTATTTGCCCTGAGCCCTGAGCCCTGTGCCTTTAGTGCCAATATCCTCCCCGGAGTCGTTCCTCCATCATATTCTGCTCTTTAAGAGCATTTTCGAGCTGTTTAAGAGCCTTTTCCTCTCTTTCGTTTATCGTCATTACTCCTGAAGCTCTCCTGATCGCATTTCGCCCGAAACGCTTCCGGAGCTTATCCATAGCCATATAAAGGCTTACCTTTTCGGGAGTATCGTCAAACAGATCCAGTTGCTGAACTCCTCTGACCATATGGCTGAACCTCACTCCAATCAGTCTTATAAGCATACGCCTCTGGTACAGCCTGCCAAAGAGCTCTTTGGCGATATCAGCAAGTACATGATCAAATGATGTATATGGTATCCGTTTTTGCAGAGTGTGGGTATCGAAGTTTGAATACCTTATTTTTACAGTGATACATGATGTGAGTTTTTCCTGTTTTCTCAACTCGAATGCAATCTTTTCCACCATGCTTACCAGCAGCTGATTCAGCCTCACCAGGTCGGTGGTGTCTTTTTCGAAGGTGTGTTCAGTGCTTATCGATTTCTGTTCCGAATAGCTGATGACGGGAGTAGAGTCTATTCCATTGGCTCTTTTCCACATTTCAATACCATTTTTCCCCATCAGTTTTTCAAGCATCTCAATGGGAATATTCCTCAGGGTATAAATTGTTGCAATGCCCATAGAGCGGAGTATATGATAAGTCTTCTGGCCTATCATGGGTATTTTTCTTATCGACAGCGGATCGAGGAATGGGAGCACAATCTCTTTTCGCACCTCTATCTCACCGTTTGGCTTTGCCTCTCCGGTTGCAATCTTTGATACGGTCTTGTTAATTGAAAGTCCGATTGATATAGGCAGCCCGGTCTCTTTTATTATATACTGGCGTAATTCATGCGACCATTTGTAGCATCCGTAAAAACGGTCCATTCCGGTAAGATCGATGTAGTGCTCATCAATGGATGCTTTTTCATATAACGGTGCCCTTTCGGCAATTATGCCGGTCACTATGTTTGAATAGTTACTGTAAAGCTCCATATCGCCCCTTATCACAATGGCATCGGGACACATATTCCTGGCCATTTTCATCGGCATCGCGGAGCTTACACCATACTTCCGTGCCTCATAACTGCAGCTCGATACCACTCCACGGTCCGACATGCCGCCTATTATGACCGGTTTGCCGTTTAGCCTGCTGTTCTTAATCCTCTCAACTGATACAAAAAAGGTATCAAGGTCGAGATGCAGAACAGATCTGTCTATGTTTCCGGAGATAATCATGTGCGCGTTATTGAAGAGTTTAGAGTTTAGAGTGACTAGAGTACTTAGAGTTGTATTTTCAACTCTAGCTCACTCCAAACTTTTTGTCACATCGAAAAAATATATCATAATTCTTGTATATATAATAAATATGTTTACTTTTGATTAAAAATTAATCAATATTATGATTACAATATAATCAATTTTCATTATGTACTTTGCATCTAACATAAAATTTTTAAGAAAAAGGAGGGGCAGAACACAGGATGATGTGGCGTTTGCCCTTAACCTGAAACGTTCAACCCTTAGCGGTTATGAGAACGGTGTGGCCCAGCCCGGTATAGAGATTCTGATCTCCTTTTCCGGCTACTATAACATAGCTATCGATACAATCCTTAAACTGGATATACCGAAGTTGTCGGAAAGTCAGCTTGGTGAACTGGAAAGAGGATATGATGCTTATATTAAAGGAAGTAACCTCAGGGTATTGACTACAACCGTTAATTCCGAAAACAGGGAAAACATTGAACTGGTACCAGAGAAGGCGAAAGCAGGATATACAACCGGATATGCTGATCCTGAATATATCGGTGAACTTCCTGTATTCAGGTTACCGTTTCTTTCAGATAAAAAAAAATACAGAACTTTTCAGTTAAAAGGCGATTCTATGCTTCCTATACCCGATGGTTCCTGGGTGACTGGAGAGTACCTTCAGGACTGGATGGGGATAATCAGCGGAAAAGCATATGTGGTATTTACCCTCGACGACGGAATTGTCTTTAAGGTAGTTGAAAACAATTTAACAAAAGACGGTAAGCTTGTTCTCTATTCACTTAACCCAATTTATGAACCATATGAGGTACACGCAAATGAGGTTAAAGAGATTTGGAAGTTCGTTAATTATATAAGCAGTGAACTTCCTGATCCTGTATTGCCGGAAAAACAACTTATTCAGGCAGTAGCAGAGATGAAACATGATCTTGAAAGGATAAAAGCCAAACTGGGAAATGATATTTCGGATGTGGAGGAGGAGAGGTAGGCAGTAAGTAGTAGGAAGTAGGTAGTAAGTTGAAGTTTAGCGTTTAGCGTCAATCGTTTCTGTATAGATTTAATTCCCCCTTTGAAGGGGGGCAGGGGGATGTTTAAATGTCTTAAAATGCCACTCTCCTTCTTCAAATCCGATTGGGATAGTGTCGATCGAATCAAGTTCTTCCAATGTAAACATTACATGAGGTAATACCTGTAAGTGATTTATATTCTTTCGCTTATTAACAGCATTTGAGGTCATTATTATAAAAACCCCTGGTTCAATATAGTTTCTTAAAGCAGGCGATTCACAGATTACCGCGACGTTTAATGGTATATATTTCATTATTTCATTAAAAACATCCAGCAGCTGATTATCCCATACTTTCGCAAAAAAAACTTTATCGGCACCTGAATGAAGCATGCGGGAGGTGTCCTTTGAGGTATTACTGTTGGTCTCTTCATAAATTGAATAACCCTTCTTTTCAGATATCGAGACCAAACCGGTGGTTGTCTCATGAAAATGAGGACTTATCTTAATAGCAGTGATGTTAAGGTTGCTGAACTGCTCTATTATCCTGCAGGCAATAGAAGTCTTACCAGATTTGGTACCTGTTCCTGCTATCAGCAAAAGATTTGGAATAGTCATAAGTGATGAAATCTAAAAAATTGGTTCTTTATACATAATCTGACCAGAGAGAAATCAATTCTCCAAAAACCAGTTAAAAATCCCTAAATCCCCGAATCACTTTTCCAGCCCAGTAATCCATTGTAAATTCCTTTTTTTCGGAATTGGTAAACATCCAATCCGGAGCTTTCATTCCAACAGCAAGCTTAACATTCCGCTGACCGAAAATTCGGGTAGAGCTAATAAACTGAAAACGAGAGTGATGCTCATTTTTTTCATTAGCAGGCTTCAAAAATTTATTGGGAAATATATGAATTTATTATCATTAATTAATTTTTATGGTTTTTATCATTAATCCCGGCAACAATATTACTTTTGCGGTCTAATTAATTTGTATGCAATTAATAAGAAATATAGCGATCATTGCACATGTGGATCATGGGAAAACTACTCTGGTTGACCGGATTATCCAGGAATGCCATGTGCTTGATCAGAGGAAGGAGGCGGGTGATCTTATTCTTGACAGTAACGATCTTGAGCGGGAAAGAGGAATAACAATCCTCTCAAAAAACGTCTCGGCAAATTATAAGGGTGTTAAAATTAACATTATTGATACACCTGGTCACGCTGATTTTGGAGGTGAAGTTGAGAGAGTTCTGAAGATGGCTGACGGTGTTTTGTTACTTGTTGATGCTCTTGAGGGACCAATGCCACAGACAAGGTTTGTACTTGGAAAAGCTATAGCCCTGGGACTCAAACCGATTGTTGTCGTGAATAAGGTCGATAAAGATAATTGCAGACCCGATGAAGTTCAGCAGGATATTTTCGAACTGATGTTTAACCTCGATGCTTCAGACGAACAGCTTGATTTTGAAACAGTATTCGGATCATCGAAATACGGATGGATGAGTAGTGACTGGAAAAAGCCAACAACTGATATAAGGTATCTTCTTGACACAATTCTTGGGGAAATACCTGAACCACCATATATTACAGGAACAGCGCAGATGCAGGTTGCTTCACTCGATTATTCGAACTATGTTGGAAGAATTGCTATTGGCCGTATATTCAGAGGCGATATTGTGACCGGTGTTGATTATACCTTATGTAAGAGGGATGGTAAAGTTAAGAAAGTCAGGGTTAAAGAGTTATATGTTTTTGAAGGGCTTGGAAGAGTTAAAACGGAAAGTGTCAGATGCGGTGATTTATGTGCTGTTATCGGACTGGAGGATTTCGAAATAGGGGATACCCTCGCCGATCTGCTTGCCCCTGAGGCGTTACAGAGAATTGAAGTAGATGAACCTACTATGAGTATGGTATTTACCATCAATAACTCACCCTTGTTTGGCAAGGAAGGTAAGTTTGTCACATCACGTCATTTGAGGACTAGATTGATGAGAGAGACGGAGAAAAACCTTGCTCTTAAAGTTGAAGATACGAATTCAGAAGATACTTTCAATGTTTTTGGTCGCGGGATACTGCATCTTTCGATTCTCATAGAAACAATGCGACGTGAAGGATATGAATTCCAGGTAGGTAAACCAAAGGTTATATTGAAAGATATAAATGGTATCAGATCAGAACCTTATGAGACATTAACAATTGATTTGCCTGCTGAGGTTTCAGGTAAAGCTATTGAACTGGTTACCCTGAGAAAAGGTGAAATGATGGTTATTGAACCTAAAGGAGACCTGATCCATCTGGAGTTTGATATTCCATCAAGAGGACTTATAGGATTAAGGAACAACATGCTTACAGCCACATCTGGTGACGCTGTGATGCATCACCGGTTCAGAGCTTATGATAAATATAAAGGTGATGATCTATTACCTAAACAAAATGGTTCACTTATTTCCCTCGATCTGGGTATGGCAACCGGTCATGCCATTGACAGATTGCAGGACAGAGGCAGATTCTATATTGATCCGGGAGAACAAGTCTATAAAGGTCAGGTAATAGGAGAATATACGAGGTTTGGTGACCTTGAGGTAAATATTGTTAAAGGGAAAAAGCTTACAAATATGAGAGCATCAGGCTCAGATGACAGTCTTAGGATAGCTCCCAAACTGAAATTCTCCCTTGAGGAGTCGATGGAACAGATCAAAGATGATGAATATCTTGAAATTACTCCTTTAAGTCTGAGAATGAGAAAAATACCTTCTTATAAATTCAGTTAAATCATTTAATGGTAACGAAATCGTTAATATGAGAATCATGCATAAGAAATTCCTTTTATTGCTGGTTATTGCAATATCAATAATGTCAGCCGGATACGGACAGGAGATAAACTATTCAAAGTATGGAATTGAGACTAAGGATAGCCATATTCCTGAAGGATTAAAGGTAGGAGACAAGGCACCTGATTTTACCGGATATGATCAGAAGGGGAAAATGGTGGACTCGAAAAAACTTCTCGAAAAAGGACCAATGATCCTCTTTTTTTATAGAGGTAAATGGTGTTCCGTTTGCAGCAGGTATTTAAGTAATTATCAGGACTCTCTTAATATCATTACAGATCAAGGTGTTAATATTGTGGCTATTACTCCTGAATCAATTGAAAATGTAGAGCAGACAGTGAAATTACATAATCTTTCATTTACAGTTATTTATGATTGTCAGGAGAAAATAATGCAAGACTATGATGTTATGTTTAATGTAACAAAATCATATCAGGATAAGATTTTAAGCAGCTTTTCAATTGATATTGCCGAAAATAATGGGAGAGATGCTGCACGTCTGCCAGTTCCTGCAACTTATATAATTAACAGAGAAGGAATTATTGTTGCGATACAGTTTGATCCCAATTACCATAACAGGGCTTCTGTAGAGTGGATAATACGAAATCTTGGTATGGCATTTTAATGACCATAATCTCTTAACTGATTTATCTGCAGCTAGTCAGAACGATGTCATTTCTTCCACAGCTTTTCGATCTCCTCTAATGATTTTCCTTTTGTTTCAGGAACAAACCTGTAAACAAACCATGCTGCTAAAATTCCCATCAGTCCGTAGATCCAGTAAGCAAATCCGTGATGGAATAGGTTAGTCAGCCAGACATTGTCATTTAATATTGGAAATGTCCAGGAAACAATCAGATTGGCAATCCATAAAGTAGCAACAGCAATTGACATTACACCCCTGATACTGTTAGGGAATATTTCAGAAAGAAGAACCCATGTTACGGGTCCCCAACTCATAGAAAACCCGGCTATGTATGTAAGCATAAAGATTAATGCAACGATCCCTGTATTTTTTAAGAAAAAGGAGAAACCAAGAGATATCATACTAATAGCCATTATTAAAGCTCCTGTTATCATCAGAGGTCTTCTTCCAATCCTGTCGACAGTAAATATTGCCAGAATAGTAAAAAGCATATTGATAGCACCCACAATAATAGTCTGCAGAAGAGATGTATTTATGCTTGCACCCATATTGCGAAAGATGTTACCCGCGTAGTACATAACAACGTTAATCCCTACAAATTGCTGAAATACTGATAGGATTATACCCAAAAAAATGACAAAGAAGCCATATGATAGCCATGGAGTATTTTTTTCAATCAAAGTTTCTTTGATTTCGTTTTGAATTTTAATGGCATGCTTCTTTCCCGATATTTTAGTGATAATTTTTAAGGCCTGATTATCTTTACCTTTCATCATGAGATATCTTGGAGTTTCAGGTATGAAGAAGAGAAGAAACAGAAAGATTACCGAGGGTATAACAGCTGAGAAGAACATCCATCGCCATCCCTCTGATATTAACCATTGTTCATTTCCGCTCTTTGCAACCATATAATTCACAAAATAGATAATAAGCATCCCTGATATTATAGCAAACTGGTTCCATGATACCAATTTGCCACGAATGGCTGATGGTGCAATTTCTGCAATATACATTGGTGAAAGGAGAGAAGCCAATCCAATACCAACACCTCCTATGATCCTGTAGATTACAAATGAATAGACGTCAATAGTCCCGAAAAAATTAAATTTCTCAGGTTGCCAGGCACCAAAGGCTGAAATTGTCAGAAAGAAAGCCGAAATTACCAGACCAGTCTTTCGCCCGAAGGATTTTGATACAAAACCTGCCAATGCTCCTCCAATAATACATCCGACCAAGGCGCTTGCAACAACAAAGCCCTTTATTGAATCAGCCAAAATCTTTAACTCTTTAATCATCTCCCTGGAAGGAACCTCTTTATTAAGGAATACTATCATATAGAGTGTCAGCAAAACAAGAAGTGAAATTGTAATTATTATTCCTTTTTTAACGCCTAATAGTCTGATTATCTGCCCAGATACAATAATGACAACAATATAAAATACTATTGCGACCAAAAGCCTGTATTGATTTATTAGCAAAAAGGTATAACCAAAATTTGCAGGATCCAGGACAGGACTTATATATAAATCCACAAGGGACTTTTCTGCCCCGTTTACGACAGCTGTATCATATCCGAATAACAACCCGCCGAGTGTTGCAACCAGTGTCAGGGCAACAACATAAAAGGGAGTTCCTTTATTTTCAGATGAACCAGTTTCTCTCATAGTTTTTTCATATAAGAATGCTTTTATGCCATTTATTCATTAGAATATTTCTATTGTTTGGGATCAATAATCATTGGTTAATTTATGTGTTAAATTAAAATGATGCTAAAGATGAATAAAAGAAATGTACCATGTTTCATTTTCTTAAGTTTTTATCAAAGTATGATGTAACATCGGCAATTCTTTATTAATAATCATTAAGAAAGTCATTGAACGGTTTCATTGCCTTTATAATGATCATTGTATGATCAAAATACTTATCACTCATAGCCAATTCATCTGGAACTTCATTTACAACCAGATAACTCTTAAATCTTAGCAGATCAATTTGTGGATGTTCTGTGGAGTACCCTTTTGGAGCTTTTTTTAGCTTTTCTCCATCTATTTTTCCAAAATATTGCATAAATTCTTTATTATTTATGATTTTTTGCAGCTTCTCCGGTTCTTCATCAATTTTTTCCCTTATTGCTGACAACCATGGTGCGGGAGGCATATACGCACCACCGGCAATTATGTTTTTCCCTGGCTCAATATGAATATAGTAACCTGCAAATTTATCCCCGTTTTTTTTGCCGCCTCGGACAATAAAAGCTCCAAAATAAGTCTTGTATGGTGATTTATCATTCGAGAAACGGATATCGCGGTTAATCCTGTAAACGCAGCTTTTAACTTCAAGTCCCTTCATAATGGGCTCAAAATCAATTATCTTATCAATTATTTCCTGGACAAATGACTCAAAGTTGCCTTTGGCGTCTGAATACAAGGATTGGTTTTTAACAAACCAATCGCGGTTGTTATTATCTTTCAGGGTATTCAGGAATTCTAATGTTGATTTTCTAATTTTTCTCATTTTTTTAATCTATTTGTGTATTTTACAAATATCGCAACAAGTGATACTTCATTGTTGTTTGTACATATAATAACCAAATATAATAAAGAAAGTTCTATGGGTGAAGTTCCAAAAAAGAAGATTACTCTGGAAGGTTTAAAGAATGCTTTTAGACTTTACAGTTACATAAAGCCTTACAGGGTGGAATATGCCTGGGGTATGTTTTTCCTTATGGGGTCCAGTATTGCCAGTCTGGCATTTCCAAAATTGCTCGGAGAGCTCGTCAACTCAGGCAATAATGGAAATCTTTCACATGATATCAACCGGATAGCTTTATTACTTGTTGTTACACTTCTGATACAGGCTATATTTTCCTATTTCAGGGTGGTCTTGTTTGTAAACGTGACTGAAAAAACACTAGCTTTTCTCAGGCAAAATACTTATAACCATTTAATTAAGCTTCCTTTAAGATTTTTTGAGAAACACAGGGTAGGGGAGTTGAATAGCCGGATATCTTCAGATATTTCACTGCTTCAGGAGACGCTTACATCGACTTTGGCAGAATTCATCCGCCAGATAATAATAATTGCAGGTGGTATAACATTACTTGCAATTACTTCCTGGAAACTTACTCTCTTTATGCTTGCAATTTTACCAGGTATGATGTTACTGGCAGTTTTTTTTGGCCGGTTTATACGTAAATTTTCAAAACAGGTACAGGCAGAAGTGGCAAAATCAAATACTATTGTAGAGGAGACACTACAGGGTATTCAAAGTGTAAAAACTTATACCAATGAATACCTTGAAATGGGTCGGTATCGTAATAGAACCATGGAGATTGCCAGGATCGGAATGAAGGGAGGAAAATACCGGGGTGCATTTTCAGCTTTTATGATTTTTGGACTATTTGGCGCAATGGTTGCTGTAATATGGAGAGGTTCCGTCATGATGGCATCAGGTATAATTGATGCAGGTGAACTGTTTTCTTTCGTTATATACTCCGGATTTGTCGGAGGTACAATTGGCGGACTCGCTAATGTTGTAACTCAGATGCAAAAGTTCATAGGTGCAACTGAAGAGCTTTTTGACATATTCAATGAAGATGAAGAAAAACTGGAGGAGATCAGATTAGTCGCGGAAGAAAAGACACTTAAGGGACAGATAACCTTTAGAAATTTGAGCTTCAGATATCCATCGAGGCCTGATGAAGAGGTTCTGAGAGATATAAATCTGACTATTTCACCGAATCAGCTTGTTGCACTTGTCGGGACCAGTGGCGCAGGCAAGTCAACCATTGCATCACTTATGCTAAGGTTGCATGAGCCAACCGAGGGTGATATTATTTTCGATAAAAGGAATAGCCGCGATTTCTCATTATCATCATTACGTAGCCAGATTGCCCTTGTTCCACAGGATATATTTCTTTTCGGAGGATCCATCAGGGAAAATATATCCTATGGTAAGCCAACAGCAACTGATGACGAGATTATTGAGGCTGCGGGTAAAGCAAACGCCATGGAATTTATTGATAGATTCCCGGAAAAGCTTAATACAATTGTTGGTGAAAGAGGTACACAGCTTTCCGGAGGGCAGCGTCAAAGGATTGCTATTGCACGGGCTGTTCTTAAGAACCCACGCATTCTTATTCTTGACGAAGCTACATCATCACTTGATTCCGAATCGGAACGCCTTGTGCAGGATGCTCTTGAAAAGCTTATGGTAGGACGCACCTCAATTGTCATTGCCCACAGGTTATCGACAATCCGTAGAGCAGACCAGATTCTGGTTCTTGGTGGTGGCCGTATTGTCGAGAAAGGAACGCACGAACAATTAATGGTGTTGGAAAATGGGATCTATAGGAATTTGAGTATGTTACAGTTTGCGGTATAGATTTTGTAAAAGTTGTAGATGCTATTGATGCACCGGCAAAGAGGAACTCGGAACCCCGAATAAGGAACTATTCAATGATAATAGGGTTGGGGAAATGCTTTTCTGATTGTTTTCTATTTCTTTTAATTAATACCATATAAAATAGGTAAACTTGAAGAGTATGTTGATGAATATCTGATCCTGATGAAATATTCTGAAATCAAACGATTGCTTTTTATTCCCGGATTTTGGGTAGGAATCCTGTTTCTCTTAATTGGATGTCATTCTTCCATGTATATGGATAAGCAAGCAATAATTGATAGCATTGCAGCCAGATGGGTACCTGATGAACGGGAAGGAATTTGTGTCGTTAATGCAAGCAGAGGTAAGGGCAAAATGTTAATTCTCCGTGGCGAAACAACTATCCCCTTGGCAAAACAAGAGATAACTAAAACTTTAAATAATTCAGGTATGATACTTATAGACAGTATTTTAATTCTTCCGGATACTGTCAATAATGATAAATACTGGGGTTTGGTTACCCTTAGTGTGATAAACCTCAGGAAACAACCTGACCATAGTTCGGAATTGGTATCTCAGTCAATTCTTGGTACTCCGGTTCTGATTCTGAAAAATGAGAATTCATGGCTTTTGATACAAACTCCCGATAAATACATAGGCTGGACTGAAGAATCTTCCGTTAAATTGATGAGCAAGGCAGAAATGGCAACATGGAAACAGGAAGATAGGGTTATATGTCTGGAGAATTCAGGGTGGATATATGCGTCGCCTGATGAAACCGGAGTTGTTGGAGATCTGGTGGCCGGAAGCATATTGAAAAAAATTGAAGAGTCAGTAATGTGGATACAGATTGTGTTACCTGATGGGCGTAAAGGCTTTGTAAGAAAGAAGATGATCATGGATTTTGACCTTTGGAAAAATCAGGTTCTATCTACTAAAGAAATGGTATGTAGGGTAGCATCAACATTTCTTGGGTTGCCATATTTATGGGGAGGTTCATCAACCAAGGCTGTAGATTGTAGCGGTTTTGTGCAGTCAGTATATTTTATGAATTGCTTAATCTTATCAAGGGATGTATCCTTACAATCGGCTCATGGCATCGAAGTTGATATCTCAAACGGATACAGCCAACTGGAGAGAGGAGATCTTCTTTTCTTTGGATCAAAAGAAGATTCAACTTCGCATGTTACTCATGTTGCTATTTATACGGGTGATACCGAGTATATTCATTCATCTGGAAGAGTCATGATCAACAGCCTCGATTCTACCCGAAACAATTATAATAGTTACAGAAAAAATTCCCTGCTGACAGCAAGACGAATTATCGGGACAAATAATGATATGGGAATTGTACCTGTTAGAAAACATACATGGTATTGAAAATCAAAAGAATAATGGAATTATGGAAGAATAGTATGAAAACAAGAAGAAAATTCCTGAAAGATTGTGGATTAATTACCGGTGGTGCCGGATTTTCTTATTTATCATTAGGATATCCGGAGTTGGCTGGGATTAATAAAAAAACGGGAAATGGTTCAAGAATGACATTACGATTTAAACCCTACGAACTGCATTTAAAGCATCTCTTTACACTTGCATCAGGTTCGAGGAGCACGACTCCGGTAATGCTGACAGAAATTGAATATGAGAACATAGTTGGATATGGCGAAGCTTCAATGCCTCCATATCTGGGAGAAAGTCATGAAACAGTAAATGCATTTCTTAAACTGGTTGACCTGAATCAGTTTGATAGTCCTTTTCTGGTTGAAGAAATATTGACATACGTTGACTATTTGGCACCAGGGAACTATGCTGCCAAGGCATCTGTTGATATTGCCCTGCATGACCTGGTGGGAAAACTTATGAAACAGCCATGGTACAGGATATGGGGACTCAATCCGCAACATACACCCAATACTTCTTTTACCATTGGAATTGATACCCCTGAGGTAGTTAAAGAAAAAGTACGTGAAGCATTGCAGTACAGGATCCTCAAGGTTAAGTTGGGCCAGGGAAATGATATAGAAATGATCCAATCAGTAAGAAGTGTAACAGATACACTTATTTGTGTGGATGTCAACCAGGGCTGGACTGATAGGAATAAGGCTCTTGAGATGACAAATTGGCTGAAAGAACAGGGTGTTTTATTTATTGAGCAGCCAATGCCCAAAGCTGCTGTGGATGATATTGCCTGGCTGACGCAAAATAGCCCTTTACCTATAATTGCCGACGAAGCAATACAGACAATTTCCGATTTTAAGAAGGTACAGGGAGTCTACAGTGGGATAAATATAAAGCTGATGAAGTGTGGAGGTCTGCGTGCAGCTTATACTATGATAAGTATGGCCAGAGCACTGGATATGAAAGTCATGATCGGTTGCATGACTGAAACATCATGTGCAGTTACGGCTGCCGCGCAACTTTCTCCATTGGTCGATTGGGCAGATCTGGATGGGAATCTGCTGATAAGCAATGATGTTTTTGAAGGAATTACTATAAAAGATGGAAAGATTATTTTGCCAGATTCACCGGGAATTGGTATCCGGAAAAAATAATTTACCAGAACTTAACTCGGCTTCACCTCGTGGCTATATCTGATTTTACATTGACTGCCGTAGCTTCAGCGGAGGCAGATGTCAATCAGCGAGCTGAACTAGTATGAAATGAATCGAGAATTTCCTTTGACATAAAATCATTGCCGATATAGGACTCGGCTTCACCTCGTCGCTATATCTGATTTTATGTCAATCAGCGAGCTGAACGGAAATTCTCTAGAAAAGCCTATAATTAATATTATGTAAAATAGAATATAATTAAGAATAACTATATCAGACTTTATAATAAAGTACTTCTAACCTATTAGTGATGTCTATGAAATAAAAAAGGGATGCGTATTACATCCCTCTTTTATTATTGGATTCAATTATTTTTATTTATGATCAATGGCATCAAGTTTTGCTTTGACTGCTGCATATTTGTCAGTTTGTTTGAGTCTGTAGTATAACTCCTGCAGACTTCTCATTGCATAAACATCATCTGGCTTAAGCTCATAAGCTTTTTCCATATATGGAAGGGCTTTTGCATAAACAGCATTTGCCTGGTCAATTGCTTCAGTGTATTTTTTTACGTCCATAATTTCATTAGCCGTCACAAACATCTCCGATGCCTTATTGATATAAGCCGCTCCAAGCCCATACTGGGTATCATATAAATCTGATTTAAGCTCTATTGATTTAGTAAGTTCAGTTATAGCTTCGTCATATCTGTTTTGATTTAAGAACATAATACCTGCTGCAAAATACAGACTGTAATTACTTGGGTCATTTTCTTTTGCAACTTTAATATATTTAAGTGCCTCCTCGTTTTTATTGCTCTTTATATAAAGATCGATCAACTGTAGAGTTATGGTTTTATCATCCGGAAATATATTTGTCAGATTCATAAGGGTAGATTCTGCCTTCACCGTATCACCAAGACCAAGATAACTCTCATAAATCTGGTAATATGGTGTAATACCGAGATACTTCATCTCGGCACATTTTTCGAAGTACTTAATAGCTTCTTTATTATTACCTGAATTTATTGCAGCCAACCCTGCATTATAATACATTCCTGTATCAATAGCTCCGGCAAATTTATCACTTTCAGTAATTTTAATCTGTGTTTCGAAAGATTTAAGCGCCCCTTCAAAATCTTTAGCTTCAAATCTTGCACTACCCTGATTAAACAAGTTAATAGCCAGAGAGCTATAGATCATGTTGGTAATGATTTTCTTTTTTATAGTACCTTTAGGATCCAGTTCCAGTGCTTTCTCATATGAAGTATAGGCTTCGGCAAGTGGATCGGGATAATAAGTTTTGAACACAGGATTTTCAGATTCAAACGTAGCCTGGCATAGTTTCCCTTTTGCAAAATAAGTATTAAACCAGTTCATTGAACTTTCATTGACTAATGCCTGGTCGATAGCTTCTTTTGCTTTATCAAGAATACCCTGATCGATGTAAGTAAGAGCGCTTGTAACCTTGCCCTTCTGGGACATTGCTCCAAATGAAATACTGACAGCTGCTATAAGCAGAAAAATTTTTTTCATGATTATAATTTTTATTTATTTGTTTTTAAAATTTTTCCCAAATTTAAAACATTACTTATTAATCATCAAATTCTTTGCCATTTTCCTCAACAATAATATTATTTTCCTCACCATAATTTTTTTCAGTGCCTTCATCCTCTTCATTTACAAGGACACAAGCAACTGAAGCAATAATATCATTTTCCCTGAGATTAATCAATCTGACTCCCTGTGTTGCCCTTCCCATTACTCTCAATGCTGATACCGGACTTCTGAGGATATTTCCAAATTGCGTAATAATCATAAGATCATGATTATCCGTCACATCTTTTAATGCAATAAGTGAGCCTGTCTTGTCAGTTACGTTAATTGTCTTTACACCTTTACCACCTCTGTTGGTGATCCTGTAGCCATCAATATCAGATCTCTTACCATATCCTTTCTCTGAAACAACAAGAATATCTTTTTCTTTATTCTCAATAGTGATCATACCTATTACAAAATCGCTGTCTTCGCTGGCGAGCCTGATACCTCTCACACCAGAAGCAGTCCGGCCCATTGGTCTGACTGATGCTTCCGGGAATCTTATTGCGCGTCCCGATTTTATAGCCAGCATAATGTGGTGCCTTCCGTTAGTCATCCTGGCTTCAAGAAGTTCATCGCCCTCCCTCACAGTAATGGCATTAACTCCATTGATCCTCGGTCGTGAATATGCTTCCAGGGATGTTTTTTTAATAATTCCTTTTGTTGTGCATAGAACAATGAAGTTATTATTAATATATTCTGAATCATTCAAATTCTTGACATTAATGAAAGCTCTTACATTATCCTCAGGTTCAATGCTTATAAGATTCTGCATAGCTCTTCCTTTAGAAGTTCTGGAACCTTCAGGAATGGCGTAGACTTTTAACCAGTAACATTTTCCGTTCCTTGTAAAGAAGAGCATAGTGTTATGCATAGTAGCAATATAAAGATGCTCAATAAAATCCTCGTCCCTTGTTGCACCGCCTTTGGCTCCTGTTCCTCCCCGGTTTTGTCTGCGGAATTCGGTTAATGGTGTCCTTTTAATATAACCCATATGAGAAATAGTTATTACCATTTCATCATCGGCATAAAAATCTTCAGGATTAAACTCTTCAGCATTAGGAATTATTTCAGTCCGTCTTTTATCACCATATTTTTCTTTTATTTCCAGAAGTTCATCTTTAATAATTTTCATTTGAAGGTCAACACTTGCAAGAATACTTTTTAAGTATTCAATCAGTACTATTATTTCCTGGTATTCAGCTCTTAATTTTTCCTGCTCAAGACCGGTAAGCTGGCGAAGACGCATTTCTACTATTGCCCTGGACTGGATATCTGAGAGTGCAAACCGTTCCATCAGCCTTTCCCTGGCCATTTCAGGAGTCTGTGATGATTTGATTATTGCAATAACCTCATCGATGTTATCACTGGCAATTATCAGTCCCTCAAGTATATGAGCTCTTTTTTCAGCCTGATCAAGGTCGAATTTTGTTCTTCTAATGATAATTTCGTGACGATGCTTTACAAAATAATGAATTAAGTCCCTGGTATTTAGTGTCTTGGGTCGCCCCTTTACAAGTGCAATATTATTAACGCTGAAAGATGTCTGAAGTGAAGAATATTTATAAAGGTTATTCAGAACAACATTTGCACTGGCGTCTTTCTTAAGAATTATAACAATGCGCATTCCGTTGCGGTCCGATTCATCATTAATATAGGATATCCCCTCAAGTTTTTTCTCATTTATAAGATCAGCTATCTTACGGATCATTTCAGCCTTATTCACCATATAAGGAATCTCATTTACAATAATGCATTCCCGTCCTGAATGAGTAAGTTCAATTTCAGTCTTTGCCCTTACTACTATCCTGCCTCTGCCGGTTTCACAGGCATCTTTTATTCCCTGTTCACCATAAATTATCCCTCCTGTGGGGAAATCAGGTCCCTTTACATATTGTAAAATTTCTTCAGTGGTAATATTATTATTATCAATATAGGCAATTGTTGCGTCAATAATTTCCGAAATGTTATGCGGAGGCATGTTGGTTGCCATTCCCACAGCTATACCTGAAGCTCCATTTACCAGAAGGTTAGGGATTCGCGTTGGCAGAACAGCAGGTTCAGTTAATGAATCATCAAAATTGGGCTGGAAATCAACGGTATCCTTGTCAATATCAGCAAGTGTTTCCTCTGCAATTTTTTTAAGCCTTGCCTCTGTATATCGCATTGCAGCAGGGCTATCGCCATCGACCGACCCAAAGTTGCCCTGTCCGTCAACAAGAGGATACCTCAATGACCATTCCTGTGCCATCCTAACCATAGCTTCGTAAACTGAAGAGTCGCCATGTGGATGAAATTTTCCCAGCACCTCTCCCACTATCCTTGCTGATTTCTTATACGGTTTATTTGATAGTACACCTAGTTCAGACATTCCAAAAAGTACCCTGCGATGGACCGGCTTCAGACCATCTCTCACATCAGGTAATGCCCGCGACACAATAACCGACATCGAATAGTCGATGTAGGCAGACTTCATCTCCTCCTCAATATTAACCTTAACGATTCTCTCTCTCTCTGACATAACAGATTATTAATTAAGTATTTACAAATAAACCTTTATACAGGGGTTTAGAATTACGAAAATAGTTAATATTTGGTTATTTTTGACTTTTTCAGAATGTGAATTTTTAACATTCTTTGTTCATAAATAGGCATGAAAATTGTCATACAGATATTATGCATAATTTAACTTTGGAAAATTAGTTATGCGTACTTTTGTCGGACCTTATCTGACATAATGTCGGTTAACTTTTTTTAATCAGATAATTGATAGACCAAAATATGGATTCACAATTTTCGCAAAGGGTTAAAGATATTCTTGGTTATTCCAAAGAAGAGGCTATAAGGCTGGGAAACAGCCATATAAGTCCTGAACATCTTTTCCTCGGCATACTGAGAGATGGAGAGAGCGTTGCGATAGAAATCCTGATAAACCAGGGGATTGATCTTCTGGTACTTAAAGGATCTCTGGAGAAAAGTATAAAGGTGGAGAGCCCTGTCCCTGTGGCTGACCATGAGGTTATCCCCCTTTTAAGAAGCACAGAGCGGATACTTAAACTTGTCTACCTTGAAGCAAAGGCCTTAAAAAGTAACTCCATCGATACTGAGCACCTGCTTCTGGCAATACTCAAGGATGAAAATGCTTTGGTGACAAGGTTTCTTTCAGAATTGGATGTTGACTACCAGTCAGTACGCAGGATGGTTGAGGCAGAATCACCTACCTCAAAAGCTGATTTTCCAAGAGATGAAGATGATGAAGGTCAAAGTTTTAGCGGCCAGGGTAAAGGCCAGCCCGCCTCCCCATCTTCACCCAAATCATCCTCTGACACACCTGTCTTGGATAATTTCGGCATTGATCTTACAAAAGCCGCAGAAGAAGGCCGGCTCGATCCGGTTGTTGGCAGAGAGAGGGAGATTGAGCGATTGGCTCAGATATTATCAAGAAGAAAAAAGAATAACCCTGTCCTTATTGGTGAACCCGGAGTTGGAAAATCAGCAATTGCTGAAGGGCTTGCTTTGCGGATAATTAAAAAGAATGTCTCAAGAGTTCTTTTTAATAAGAGAGTGGTTGCACTTGACCTTGCCTCAATAGTTGCAGGAACAAAGTACCGCGGGCAGTTTGAAGAAAGGATGAAAGCAATTCTGAATGAGCTTTCAAAAAACAACAACATAATCCTGTTCATTGATGAGATTCACACCATTGTTGGCGCCGGAGGAGCAACAGGCTCACTCGATGCTGCAAATATGCTTAAGCCTGCTCTTGCTCGTGGTGAAATTCAATGTATCGGTGCAACTACCCTGGATGAATACCGTCAGCATATTGAAAAAGACGGCGCTCTTGAGAGAAGGTTTCAGAAAGTAATTGTTGAACCAACTTCAATTGAAGAGACAATTATTATTCTCCATAATATTAAGGAGAGGTATGAAGAGCACCATAATGTAATGTACACCGATGATGCCATTGATGCATGCGTGAAGCTCACAAACCGGTACATATCTGACCGGCACCTCCCCGACAAGGCTATTGATGCTCTTGATGAGTCTGGTTCAAGGGTTCATATTTTAAATATTGTAGTTCCTGAGAAAATCCTTTCACTGGAAAAACAGTTTGAGGAGACAAAAAAGGAAAAAATGATGGCAGTTAAAAATCAGAATTTCGAGAAAGCTGCCAGTTTCCGTGATCGTGAAAAAGACCTCCTCGACATGATCGATCAGGAAAAGAAAAAGTGGGAAAAGGAACTTGCTATTAACCGCGAAACAGTTGATGCTGAAAAGGTTGCTGAAGTTGTTGCAATGATGACAGGTGTTCCTGTTCAGAGGATTGCTCAGACGGAAGGAACCAGATTGTTAAAAATGGCTGATGAACTGAGAGGAAGTGTTATTGGACAAGATGAAGCCATTTTTAAAGTTGTGAAATCAATCCAGAGGAACAGGGCTGGTCTCAAAGATCCAAATAAACCGATCGGAACATTCATATTCCTGGGGCCAACTGGTGTGGGAAAGACACAGCTGGCAAAAGTGCTTGCCAAATTCCTTTTCGATACCACAGATAATCTGATCAGGATCGATATGAGCGAATACATGGAGAAGTTTTCTGTATCAAGACTCGTTGGAGCGCCTCCAGGATATGTAGGTTATGAGGAGGGTGGTCAGCTTACAGAGAAAGTGAGAAGAAAACCCTATTCAGTTGTGCTACTTGATGAGATTGAGAAGGCTCACCCTGATATTTTTCATATTATGCTTCAGGTACTTGATGAAGGACAGCTTACTGACAGCCTTGGAAGACGTGTAGATTTCAGGAATACAATCGTGATTCTGACCTCAAATATTGGGACCAGACAAATAGCTGAATTCGGGCATGGTATAGGTTTTGACACATCGACCAAAAAGGCTACCAGGGATGAACAAACCAAGAGTATCCTGCAAAAAGCTCTTCAGAAAACATTTGCTCCTGAATTTCTGAACAGGATTGATGATGTAGTAATGTTCAATTCCTTAGGAAAAGAGGAGATAAATAAAATTATTGATCTTGAATTGAAAGGCCTGTACGACAGGGTCAAATCGCTTGGTTATCAGCTGAAAATTGCAACTGCCGCCAGAGATTACATTGCTGAAAGAGGTTTTGATGCAAATTATGGAGCAAGACCCCTGAAGCGTGCGATTCAAAAGTATATAGAAGATCCTATGGCTGAGGTTCTGATTAAAGCCAGCCTTCACGAAGACGATTGTATTCATGTTGGATTTAACAGTGCCAAATCGGAAATAAAGATTAAAATTCAGAAGAAGAAAGAAGAGCTTCTTTTGCCACCAACTACTTAAATATCAGTAGGTTTAGGAGTAAAAAGGCTTTCCATACAAATCAAAATCAGTTGATTGTGTTATCAGGATTTTGTAAAAACTACCTGGTTTAAGATCATATTCAACGGAAATGAGCACCTCCTGGTCTACCTCAGGGCTATCGTATTCAGTTCTTCCAACAAAATACTCACCTTCTTTTCTGTCGATGATAACCTTAAATACTTTACCAACATGAGATTCATTTAATTCTGATGAAATATTTTGTTGTAATTCCATCAGTTCAGCAACTCTTGATTCTTTTACCGATTCGGAAATTTCATCTTTGTATTCATTGTACGAATATGTGTCCTCTTCATGTGAATAAGCAAAGACACCAAGCCTGTCAAATCTGAAACCTGAAATAAAATCTTTGAGTTCTAGAAAGTCGTGTTCAGTTTCTCCTGGATGTCCGACAATAAGGGTTGTTCTTATAACAGCATCTGGAATTTCTTTATGTAGTTTATTTAGAACAGCTTCAGTCTCCTGCCTGTTATGTGATCTTCTCATCAGACCAAGCATATTATCTGTAATATGTTGAATCGGGATGTCAATATAACGGCATATCCTTGGATTTTCACTGATTAGAGGTATAAGGTCCATTGGGAAATTAGCAGGGTACAGGTAATGAAGACGAATCCACCCGATCGCTTCAATATTTAACAATTGAGAGACCAGCTCAGGTAAAGATTGTTTCCTGTAAAGATCAAGTCCATAATAACTTAAGTCTTGTGCAATTAGAATTAATTCTATAACCCCATTATTTGCCAGGTGTGATGCTTCTTCCACAAGTTCCTCAATCGGGCGCGAGATATATTTTCCTCGGATGGACGGAATAGCACAAAAGGCACATGTACGGTCGCAACCTTCTGAAATTTTTAAATATGCGTAATGTCCGGGACCGGTTATTGTTCTGTCAGTTAGAAGGTCATTCCTTAGATTCACTCCCAGTTCATTCAATACATCGGTCATGTTATTGACTCCGAAATACCTTTTGACTTCAGGTATTTCGTGTTTAAGTGCATCCATATATCGTTCTGAAAGGCAGCCCATAACATAAAGATTATTAATATGTCCGGCTTTCTTAGCTTTGACAAAACGGAGGATTGTATCGACACTCTCTTCCTTTGCATCATTAATGAAGCCGCAGGTATTTATGATTACGGTTCCGGCTGAAGTATTGCCGGGATTATAAATTACCTCATAACCTCCGGCATTGAGTTGTGTAAGAAGTAATTCCGAATCAACAATATTTTTGGAACACCCTAATGTTACAATATTGATTTTTTTGTTCTTCATTCTGATATATTCAATGTAGGGCGTTTTACAAATATTAGTGGATATACAGTTATCAGGAATATCGAAATTATAATCTATTTCGAGCTGAAAAGGGAATCAACAAAATCAAAGCGGTTGAATATCAGAAGGTCTTCAAGCTTTTCGCCGATGCCAATATATTTTACAGGTATCTTAAACTGATCAGAAATGCCAATTACTACTCCCCCTTTTGCGGTGCCATCGAGTTTTGTTATTGCCATCGCAGTTACGCTGGTAGCTGCAGTGAACTGCCTGGCCTGTTCAAATGCATTTTGGCCTGTAGATCCATCCAGAACCAGGAGAACTTCATGCGGGGCTTCCGGGATGACTTTTTCCATAACTCTTTTAATCTTAGATAGTTCAGTCATGAGATTGATCTTGTTATGAAGCCGCCCTGCTGTATCAATGATAACGACATCATTTCCTCCGGATACTGCGGATTTGAGAGTATCATATGCAACTGATGCCGGATCTGATCCCATTTGCTGTTTTACAAGCGGAACTCCTACCCTGTCAGTCCATATCTGGAGCTGATCGATCGCG
>Ga0315278_10000727_pt1 | contig 28677 bp, 19 predicted proteins | sample YL17G06_0_MG_FD_203880 | JGI IMG/M metagenome (GOLD analysis project Ga0315278, IMG submission 203880) | Sediment microbial communities from Yellowstone Lake, YNP, Wyoming, USA - YL17G06_0 | ecosystem: Environmental > Aquatic > Freshwater > Lake > Sediment | place: USA: Wyoming | collected... | reverse complement strand
GGCGAGACGGTCGAGGACGCGGCGGCAGTGGCCGCCACGCCGCCCTCCCCCCCGCCTCCAGCCCCCGACAGGTGCAGCATGGCCAGGTTGTACTGGGCCAGGACGTGGCCCACCCGGGCGGCCAGCCCGAAGTAGTGGCGGGCTTTCGTGGGCGAGGCGGACGGGAGGCCCCACCCGTGCCAGTGCATGACGCCAAGGTGGAACCAGGCCTCCGCGCTGCCGCCGTCCGCGGCCGCCGTGAAGTATGCCAGGGCCTTGCGGGCGTCGGGCGGCGCGCCGCCCGCGCCGGCCAGGTGCAGGTATCCCAGGCCGTACAGGGCGGAAGGGTGGCCCCGCTCCGCGCCCCGGCGGAACCAGGCGAGCGCGGCGGGCGAGGCGCGAGGGGGTTGAGGGGGGAAGTCAGCAGCGCCGGCGCCGCCAGGCAGCGCCGCTTGGTCTTGCCCTAGGCCGCCCGCCGCGGGCACGCCGGCCGCCGCCATGTGCCCCAGAGCCGCCGCGGCGGCCGCGTCCCCGGCTTCGGCCGCGCGGCGCAGGTAGCCAGCCGCCGCGGCCGCACCCGTGCCCGCGCCCGCACCACCGACCCCGCCCTCCACCCCACCGCCTCCGTCCGCCGCAAGCAGGCGCCCTAACGCCCGCGCCGCGTCCACGTTGCCCTGGTCCGCAAACCACTGGTAGTGCAGGATTTCCTGGGCCCGGGTCGGCCGGCGGCCGGCGGTGGAGGTGGGAGAGGGCGAAGGGCCCCCGCCGGTGAGCAGGCTGACCAGCCCGCGCCCGCGCTTGGACCAGGGCCCGCCGCCGCCGCCGGACGCCCACCCGCCCCACAGGCCGGGGCCCCAAGTAAGGGAGCCGCCCCCTCTGTACCCGCCCAGGCGAGGGCCCCGCTCGGCCAGGCTCGGCAGGCCGCCGGGCGAGCGGGCCGCCGCGAGCGTGGCCCGGGCGGGCGGGTCAAAGTACAGGACGGCCGCCGGGCAGCTCTGCGGCACGCCCGCGCCCGCCGCGTGGCGGGCGCCCAGGGCCATCTGGGCCAGGGTGTCATTGGCTGCGGCCGCAAAGTAGAGGTGGGGCAGGGCCGCCGGCCAGTCGGGCGGGTGGAGGGACAGGACGCCGGCCCCGAGGGTGGAGGGCGGCGAGGGCCGAGCTGGCGCTGCCTCCTCTCCCCTCCAGTCCCGCACCGCCGCCGAGCCGACCGCCCCCGTCGCGGCCCGCACGCCCGCCGCGTACAGAGAGCCAGGGTCGCCTGCCTGGGCGGCGCGGGCGCTCAGGGCTAGGGCCAGGGATGGCAGCGCCTCGACCGGCAGGTGGCGGAGGGGACCAGCAGTAAGAGGTGAAGGGCGGGGGTGGGCGGCCGCACACTCACCCACCGCGGCCGCCAGTTCGGCCAGGGCCGCCGCGTGCGGTGCTTTCCCCACCCGCAGCCCTGGCCAGGCGCCAGAAGGCGGGTCGAAGGCCGACTCGGGCGGTGGGGAGGCGTCCAGGGACACGGACGCCGCGTCGAGGAGGGCGCCCAGGGCGGCCGCCCGGTCACGGGGCGTCGCGGCCGGGTCGCGCCTGGAGACGAGAGGGATGGAGGGGGGGGAGCGTTGTGTGAGAGCGGACCGCCCACCTCGTTTTTCTCTCTCTCTCTCTCATCGCAGGCAGGTCGATCAAACCGTCCCTTTTACCTGATCGCGACCGCTCGCCGGTACAGGCCGTCCGCCCGGGACACGGCCTCGTCGGCCGCGCCCGCGTCGGCCAGGCCCTGGGCGGTCGTGCCTACGGAGGGTGAGGCACCGCCGCACCGCGCCGCGCTCAGGAATAGCAGCGCGGCGAGAGCGAGGGCCATGGGCGCGGCCTGTGTGTGTGTGTGTGTGTGTGAGAGAGTGTGGGTGAGAGCAGGGCGGAAGGGAGAAGCAGCAAAAAAAACAAATCGCCGATTGAACATTTTTTGTCGCGAGTCAAGGAGCGCCCCCGCGGCGCGCCACGTCCCACGTCCCTCTCAGGCCGATGTGGGCAGCGTGGGCGAGCACACAAAGACACGCACCGGGTGCCTGAGAGGGCGCATGGTGTGTCTTGGAGCGCGCTAGAGCGTGTGTGGTGAGAGCGCGCGAGAGCGAGCGTGTTCTGCGGAATGCATTTCGCGAAGAATTGTTTTCCAAAAAATCGCTACAAAAGAGAAACACACCCATAGTAACTGCATGGACACCCGCTCCTCTCTCCTCCATCTCTCACCCCACCACAAAAATTCCGCTCACAGCACAAAAATGGGGGCCAGGCGCACATGTACCTCTCCAAATACGCGCACACCCACTCTCACCATTTCAAATGATCGTCCCCGCCGGGATGAGCGAGTCCTTGATGACCACCAGGATGCCGTCCCGGATGACCCACCCGTCCTCCTCCCGGTTGGATTCCTGCACGCCCGCCTTGTTCACCAGCTGGCAGCCCGCGCCGACGCGGGCGTTCTTATCGATGATGGCCTTGCGGACGACGACGCCATCCCCCAAGCCCATGGGCAGGCAGCCCGGGACGAGGGCGCAGTCCTCCAGGGTCTCATAATAGTCGCTGCCCATCAGGAGCGTGTCCTCCACGACGCAGCCCCGACCGATCAGGGAACGCAGGCCGACCACCGAGTGCGTGACCCGGGACCCGGCCTTCACGACGCACCCGTCGCCCAGCATGGACCCCTCGATAAAGGCGTCCTGGACTTTGGAGGGCGGCAGGAAGCGGGACATGGTGTATATGGGCGCGCCCCGGTCGTAGAAGGAAAAGGCCGGTTGCTTGTCCGTCAGAGCCAGGTTGGCCTCGTAGAACGCCTCCACCGTCCCGATGTCCTCCCAGTACCCGTCGTACGCGTACGCCTGGACGTGCATGCCCATGTCCTTGGCGCCAGGGATGACCTCCGACCCGAAGTCGTTGGCGTCCGGGAAGTCTTTGGAGAGGAGGTCCCGGATGGCCGACGCTTTGGCAACGTAAATCCCCATGGACGCGATGTACGGGGCTTCCTTGGCGCGCGCGGCGTCCAGGCCGAGGACGGTCGTGTCCACCCGCATGGCGCGCAGGGCGTCGCCCGACGGCTTCTCCGCGAACTCCACGATGCGCCCCACCTCGTCGATCTTCATGACCCCGAAAGCCGACGCGTTCTTCTCATTGCACGGCAGGGCGGCGACGGTGATGTCCGCGCCCGCGGCCCGGTGGGCGGCCACAAACTTGGAGTAGTCCATGCGGTAGCTAATATGGAGGAGTGGGAGGGGCAGGGGAGAAAGCGTGATGAGAGCGCGGAGAGCGCGGGAGGGGGGGGGAAGGGTTGAGGTGCGCGCGCTCGCGCCCGTGGGGGCCTCTACCACTCCCCATCTCCCTCCCCTCTCCACCAAAATCCGCATCACCAAAAACGAAAACTCACAGGTGGTCGCCCGACAGGATCAGGTAGTCCTCCACCCCCTCCCGCACGCTCTCCTCGAACAGCCACAGGTACTGCCGCACCGCGTCGGCCGTGCCCTGGAACCACTGCTTGGAGGTGACGGACTGGGACGCGGCCAGGACCTCCACAAACCCTTTCGACTGGTAGCCGCCCACGTTGACGTTGTACGCCTGGGCCAGGTGGCGGTTCAGGGAGGCGGAATTGAATTGCGTCAGCGTGTAGATCTTGTTGACGCCGGAGTTGATGCAGTTGGAGACGGGGATGTCTATGAGGCGGTAGTTCCCGCCTAAGGGCACGGCCGGCTTGGCGCGCTTCTTGGTGAGGGGGTACAGGCGGGAGCCCGCCCCGCCGCCCAGGATGATGCCCAGGACGGTCTTAGACATGTCGGGCGCGAGCGCGGCGGAGCCCGAGGCGGCGGCGGCGACGGCGGCCGCGGCCTCGGCGGCCGCTGCAAACGCGGCCTTGGGCGGGGGCGGGGAGGCGGCCCGCGGGGACGGGTTGGCGGCGGGGGTGGCGCGGGCGACGACGGCGCGGCCACGGCGGAGCGCGGTGCCCGGGCGAGACGCCGCTCGCAGGGTAGCGGTGCGGCCGGTGGCGGTGGCCATTAGACAGACGGGGAGGGGGGGGGGAGGGGGAGGAGGTGGAGGAAGGGAAAGGCGAGCGCGAGCAGCCGAGGGGGAGATCGACCCGAAGAAGAAAAGTGCGTGCCGCTCGGCTACTGTGTGTGGACAATGCGCGCGCCTATGTTTTGTGAGGGGTATGTTCAGCAATGGGTGAGCTGCACTAAGGTTGGTGTCGTGGGGCGCAGGAGCTCCCGGGCCCCGGCGGGACGCGCGCAAAAGCAGCGCAGTGCAGCACTCGCCAAGAGAGCAGCGCGGCGCGAGCGGCCGGGAAAGAGGGTGAGGTTGGCACGCATGCGAGGCCAGGTTTGAGGGAGGGGTAGCCCTAGGATCGACCCGCTCGCAACACCAGAGAGTAGGAGAAATCTCTAAGCGTGCTCTGAGGGGGTGCACGGGGGTGGAGCACGGCGGGCGTGTCCGGCGTGGGGCTTGGTTCTTTCGCTAGACGGCGGCGCAGAGAGAGCGCCGGCGCGCCTGACCCTTTCGGCAAAAAAGCGGTCGTGTTCGCTCTCTCTCCCGGCCCGGGCTGGCACCGGCCTGTCGCGCCCGACCGCCAGGCCCAGGGCAAGATATGAGGGGGCCTGACACCTCCAGGGTGAAGTAGAGGCAGGTGTGTAGAGCTAACACGCTCGCTCTCATTCACACGGACACCAAGACGCACCGGTTGAGAAGAGTGGTGCAGCTTGCTCTCGCTCTTTCGGCGGCCTCCCAACCTGCTCCGGAGAACCCTACTGTAAATTCACGATGTCCGCCCGCGCCCGCACCAACGCGCGCATCGCCTCCAGCACCTCCTCCCTCGGCCGGCCCCCCATCCCCCCGACCAGCGCTTGATAGGGACCCGGCGCCGCCGCCGCCGCCGCGGCCAGGGCCGCGGCATCGGCCTCGCCCTCCGACGCAGACACGACAGCAGCCACCGTGGCCGCCGCGTCAGGCCCGCCGCCCATGCTCGCCGCGCGCGCTGGAATCCTGTCCTCTGGCCGCGATCGGGACCGCCGGCAAAAGACTATCCAAGCCGGGTCGGGCAGGCCGGCAAAGGAGGCCGGGCCCGTGATCGGCTCGAAGGCGGGTGGAAAGGCGGCGCTGCCCGCCCCCGACGGGGCGGGCACCCAGTGCGCGACCTGCCTCACCTCCCCAGGCTCGCACCGGGCCGCCCTGGCTATGGCTTTCCTCAACCCCTCCACAGTCGCCACCCTGGACCGGGGCAGGCTGGACACGGGGGACGTCAGGGGGCCGCCCGGCTCCGTCAGCGGGTCCCACTCGATGACCCGCAGGGTGCGGCCGAAGAGGGCCCCCGGGGAGCGCAGGGTGGCAGCCAGGAGGGAGGGGCCGCCCAGGTTGCGGAAGAGCAGGGCGCCCGCCGCGGAGGCTTTCGCGAGGGCAAACCCGCCGACCGCCGCTGCCCCGGTCGTGACGAGCTGGGTGGTGCGCGACCGGGCGGCGGTCGCCCGTGCGGCCGCCGCGTCGGCTTCGGCCTGGGCTTTCGCGGCGGCCTTGGTGGCCCGGGCGGCCGCGTCGGCGGCGCGGTCCGCCGCCGCGGCGGACCGCGCCTCCGTGGCGACCTCTTTCAAGGTTTTGGTGGGCGGAGGAGGGGAGGGCGTGGTGGTCGCACCGCTGCTGCTTCCGCCTCTGCCTCCGCCGAGCAGCCGTGCCAGCGCGGGTGGTGGTGGGGCGACCTGCCGGATCTTCGAAGAGGAAGAGGAAGAGGACGGCGGCCGCAGGGCAGGAGCCGGTGGTTTGGCGGCCTTGGCGGCCGGTGCTGGTGCTTTGGCTCCGAGCGCCACTGCCGCCGCTGTGCTCGCTTTCAAGGCCGGCGTTTTTTTGGCGGGGACCGCCGCGGCCTTACTGCTTGTACCGGTACCCACTGGCGGTGTGACCTTGGTCAGGCCCAGGCGGCCGGCCAGGGCGAACGCCGCGTCGTCCAGAAGGGTTGCGCTAGAGGCCGGGGTTGGGGGCAGTGCCCGGAGGGCAGGGGCGGCGGTCGCAGGTGAGGCGGCCACCAGCGCGAGAGCCGCTGCCGCCGCTACCACAGCCACCGCGCTGAATGGGGGTGCAGGAGGGGGGGCGTCCGGGCATGGCTGTGGAGGCGGACTGGGCCGAGCACGAGGCGGGCGAGGGCAAACTGAAGAAGTGGACAGCATCTCGCCGCCCCCGACTCCTCGCCCCGGCGCCAGGTGGTCTGGCGGGGGCGGCATTCACCAAGTTGTGGGGAGAACCAACCTCGAATGATCGGCAGGGTGCATCAGAACGGCGGCCAACTGAGCGGGGACGCGCGGCAAAGAGAGAATGGACGCGCAGGGCAATTTTGCTTTTTCAACCACCTCATCATTTCTGCTCTTTTCTTCATTCTACCCGCCCCACCGCCCCTTTCCTTTTTTCCGCCGCCTCCGCCATGGCGACCGCCTCGTCCACCCCCCTCAACAGGGGCGGGCCCGCCTGGCGAGCCGCCGCAAACGCGGCCGCCAGGGCGGGCGGGCTCAACCCGCCCCGCCCGCCCAGCACTGCCGCCCGCACGCCCCCGCTCAGATCGACCGCCACGACCGCCCCGGCCGCGCTCGCCCCGGCCTCCGCCGCCGTCGGATCGACCGCGATGTGGGTGGCGGTGGATGAGCCACCACCACCAGCCCACTCGCACGCCGCCAGCGTCATCAGCGCCGGCACGCGAGACGCGTCCAGGCGGGTCGCTGCCCGCAAGTCGTCATCCACCTCCACCTCTGGTGGTGGGGCGCCGTCCTCCCCGCCGCCGCCGCCTTCGCCTCCTCCGCCAGACACGGTCGCCTTTGGAATACGGGCGTGGGCCAGGGCGGCCCGCGCGCCGAGCGAGGCGGCCAGGACCTCCCCGCCGTCAGCCGCCAGGATCAGTACGCGCAGGGAGAGGCGCCAGGCCACGTGTCCCGCCGCGATGCACAGGGCCTTCAAGTCCAGGGCCGACCCAGCCCCGCCCGCTGCATCCCCGAGGAGGGCGCGTTCCAGGGTGCGGGAGAGGCGGGCGGCGGCGTCGGAGGCAGCTTGGCCCTAGGGAAAGGGAAATGGGATGGAGAGAGAGGGTGATAAGAGGCCTGGGAAAGAGAAGGTGCTGTGCTCTAATGCACACCTTTTTTTTTTTTACCTGCAACGCCGGCCCCACGCAGGGCGAGATTTCGGTGTCCACGACGACCGTCCCACAGTCCGGGGCGGCCGGGTCGGGCGTGGCGAGCTCGACCTGGAGATAAAAATGAAGAAGGGGAAGGTTTTGATGAGAGCGTGGGTTGGCTAGGCAAGGGCAATTCCCGTCTGTCTGGCTCAACCCCCCACCTCCTCCTCCCTCACCTGCACCCCCACCACCACGTGCGTCCGCCCCAGGCGGATCTCCGCCGACCCAGCGGCCTGGGGAAGGGTGCCCAGCCCCAGCTGCACGCTCCGCACATCCCCCCGCCCCCGCCCATCGGCACGCACGCCGTCGGCAAAGCCGCCGGCGGTGAAGGACCGCTCGGCGGCGGAGAGAAGGGGGTGGGCGAGGGAGGCGGTTGCCATGGAGCTTAGGATGGAGGCGTAGTGAGACGTGTTTTGTTTGTGAGATGGGCGAGGAGCGCGCGGTGGGGCGCGGCTTCTCCGTGTAATGTGAGTCTGTTTCACGGAGAAGAGCGGAGACGAGAAAAAAAACGGAGAACCCCTCTATCGTCTACACACTCGCCACTGTGCACGCAGAACACAACAGTCCATACACGCATCCCTGCTCAACTCACTCCACCACCGGCAGCCGGCGTTGCCGCCCCCCGGCGGGCGAGGGCGCGGCGGCGACTTCTTCCTCGCCATCCTCGCCCGAAGAGTCCCCTACCTTGCTCTCCGCCACCACCTCCTTGACTGGCAGCCAGGTCAGCCCATCCCGGTTGAAAATCGGCCAATTCGGGATGATGGCCAGGGCGGTGGCGGCAACGCCCGACCCGTAGATCTGTTGTCGGAGAGATGGGAGAGGTGGGAGAGATGGGAGAGGTGTGATGGAAAAATGAATGCTTCGCTTCGATCGGGTTTTTTTTTTTTGCCGCGCCTCTGTCCTCCGCGCCGCCGCCCTCACCTTCATCATCAGCAGGAAGTCCTGGGCCAGGAAGCCGGCCAGGAAGGCAATGACTCCGAACGCGACGACCACGTATAGGCAGGCGGCTTCGGCCCGGCGCTGGCCGGTCCAGTCCATTTTGTTGAGCGAGCAGAGGCGGGAGCGCAAAGGAGAAAAAAAAGAGAGTGGACGCCCCTTCATCTCCCAGTCCATTTCCTCCCGTCGCGCTCACCGCGCGCGCGCGGCGCTCTCTCTCCGCCCGCCCCGCCATGCCACCCTGGCGCCTGACATTACCCCACTCCATCCTCCTGGTAACAGGACTCTCCCTCCTCCTTCCCCCCCTCACCCACGCCGACTGGCGCCCCACCCCCACCCGGGCCGCCCCGCTGGTGGCCACGCCCACCCCGTCCGGCGGCCTGGCCCTGTCCGCCCGGCTGACCACCTGGGACGGCTGGTTCTGGGATGAGTACCGGCTGGCAGCAGGTGAAACATGAGAGAGGCTGGTGGTGGCGTGTAGGGCTCAATAGGGGCCGGCGGTGGAGGGAAAGGGAGAGGGTCTCTCAACCCTCACGCTCTCTTCTCTCTCTTTTTCTCTCTCACAGGCACCAAGCTCCGGGACGCGGCGGGGACCCAGTGGGCCCTGTCAAAGGACGTGGTGCTCACTCTGGAACCGCCCACGCCCGCGGACGTGGACCGCATCCGTGAGTTTGTGATGAGAAGGGTGCAGCAACCACGCCCGCCCCGCGCGCGTGCGCGCGCGCGCGCACGGCCACCGCTCTCAACCCCTACCATCACACCCTCTTTTTTTTACAGCCCTGGCCTACTCGCCCGACACGACCGGCTCCCGGGGCTACCTCATCCGGGCCGGCCACGAGGTGGCCGCCCCGCCCTGCGACCCGCTGTTCGAAGGCCCCGACGGGTGCCCCTGCGGGGAGGCGCCCCGGGCCTTTGAGGCAGACGCGGACGGCGGGCCCCAGGGCGGCCTGCATGCCTGCCGTGAGAGCGCGCTGGCGCGGCCCGCCCTCTTCGTCCTGCGGGCGGGCCTGGCAGTGGGCCCGGATCTCAACGCCTCCCTCACCCTGGCGCCCTGGAGTGGTGCGGCCGGGGCGGGCGCGGCGTCCACCCTGGGCGGGGATGTCTCTGCAGCCTCCGCCGTCGCCGGCCTCACCCCCACCACCAACCGCAAGCCCCGCCCCGCCTGGATGTGGTGCGCCCCCGACGCGTCCGCCCAGGCCGCGACCGGCTTCCTCGTGCCGGCCATGTCCCTGCTGCTCTTCCGCCAGGCCGTGGCGGCCACACTCGGGCCGCCCCCGACCTCGAACACGATCGGCATGAACGCCTCGCTCTGGTCCGCCTGTTACGCGGCCCGCGGGTGCGCCGCCAGCGCGGGGTCGCCCGTCCCGGCATACGCGCCGGGAAACTGCACCGCTGTCGGCATTGTGGACGTGGCCTCGTACGTGGCAGCAGCCCTGGGCGCGCCGGGCGACCAGTGGGCGGCGTACCGGCCGTCCACCCCTCCCGCCGTCAGCGCACTGCCCGGTGGCAACTGCAGCCACCTGGGCACTGCGGTGGAGGCGGGGACGGGCGAGTTCGTCATCAGCGTCGGGTGCCGGTACCCGCCCGCCGGCACCCAGCGGCTGACGGTGAATGTGAGCCTGAGCGGCGGGGTGGCGGGCCTGGAGGCCGGCGAGACGGTGGGTGGGGTGGTGGGCAGCCCTGGGATGCTCAACGGCACCTGGGCACCAGGCACGGGGGCCGGCACGCTACGCATCACCCTGGCCAACACTGGCACCGCGACAGGCGGGATGGGGCTGGTCTGGCAGGCGTGCTGCTTGGGGGGCGGGTGCGTGCCTGGGCTCGACCCGCCCGCGCCTGGGTCCCTGGCCCTGTCCGAGCCGCCGCCCGTCATGCTGGGCCCGGGTGGGGCCGCCGACTTTGATGTGGGCCTGACCGGGGCGGACCCTGGGTCGGCCGGGACGTGCGATTTTGCGGTGAGCGTGGACGGGGCGGTGCCAGCGGTCGGGGGCGTGGGCGTGGTGGTCGAGTGGGTTGCGCCTGCGGCGCTGCCACCCCCGACGATACCGGCGCCGACGACCACGCCGCCGCCTCCGACGACCACGCCGCCGCCTCCAACGACCACGCCGCCGCCTCCAACGACCACGCCGCCTCCTCCGACGACCACACCGCCGCCTCCAACGACCAAGCCGCCGCCTCCGACGACCATGCCGCCTCCAACGCTGGCGCCCACTCCGGTAACCACGTTTCCGCCTGAGACGACGGCGGTGACGGCTACACCGGAGGAGACCATGGCGCCAGCGCCGACCAACACGACCACCCCTCTCGTCACGACGCTCCCACTACCACCGCCACCCACAACGACGGCCGCTCCTGTGCTGGCGCCCGCGCAGGCGCCGGCAAGCCCGGCGCCAACTGCCACGGTCAGCCCGACGCCCAACACGACGGATGTGGTTGTGGTGGTGGTGGTGGAGGCGACGACGCCGCCGCCGCCGCAGACGACAGCCGCTCCAACCACCCCCGCCCAGACCCTCCCGCCGCTCGCGACGGCCGTCCCGACACACACCACGCTGCCGCTGCCGGAGACGACGATGACAACACCTTTGACGACGGCAGCGCCGCCGGTGACAACGACAGCGGTAACGCCGACCACGACGCCGCCCATGACAATGACGACCGTGCCGCCACCGCCTCCTCCAGCGCCGACCCCCCCGACCACGACGGCCGCGCCGCCCCCACCCCCTCCACCTCCTCCTCCGGCCACGACGACCACCACCGCGGTCACGACCGCGGCCGCCACGACAACCCCACCGCTTCCTCCTCCACCACCCCCAGCGACGACTGCAGCCGCCACGCCACCCCCGCCCCCACCTCCGACAACGACTGTGGCGGCCACTCCACCCCCACCTCCTCCACCCACCACCACGCCCGCCGCGCCTCCACCTCCACCCCCAACACCGCCGGCCATCGTCGGCGTCCCCGTCCTCACCTTCACCGCAACTTTCCCGTCCCTGGCGCCGTCGGCCGCGGGGGCGGCCTTCCAGCTCAGGCGCGTGGTTGACGATAATGAGAGAGAGTCAGAGAAAACCTCACTCTCCGCGTTCTCGTTCTCACACACCACCTACTTTATTTTCACAGCAGGTTCCGGGCCGCCATCGCCGCCGCGGCGGGCGTGCCCTTGACCAACGTAGCCATCACAATGGCGTCACCGGGCATCGTGATAGTGGCGTCCACCGCCTCAACCCTCGCCGCGGAGGTGCGCTTCCCGCCCGCGACCACGCCCGCCCTTGCCATGGCGTTCGGGGCCGCCCTGGCCGCGGAGGGCTCGGCCCTGATCACGTCCATTGACCCGGGCCTGTCGACCGAGTACGGTCCGGTGAGCGTGGCGTCCGTCGCGCCGGCGGCGCTGGTGACTGCTTCGCCGCCACCACCGCCCACGACGACGACCGCCCCGCCCCCACCGCCCACCCCGCCATCCACCACCCAGCCCGCCCTCAACTGCCCGTTTGACCTGCCCGACTGTTCGGGGCACGGCACACCGGCCCCGCCCTGCACGTGTGCCTGCGAGGCCGGCTGGGTGACCTCACCCACCCAGGACCTGGCGGCCTTCAAATTCTGTGGCGTCAACCAGACCCTGGGCGGGACGGACGGGACGGGCGGGCCGACGCCGGCGCCGTCCCCGCCGCCCGGCGCGCCGCCACCGCCGCCGCCCTCCACGCTCTCCAAGCTGGCCCAGCTCTTCCTCCAGCTCAAGACCCTGTCCACCAAGCAGTGGATGGTCGTGCTGGGCGGGCTGGCCCTGGCGGCGGGGGTGGGGTATTGCTGCGTGCGCCTGTGCATGCGGTGCGGGGCGTGCGGGGCCTGCTGCCGCCTGGGCGGCGGCGGCTGGTGCTGTGGGCCGCGGCGGCTGGGCAAGAGGAGGAAAGGCAACGCCAAGCCCGCTGCGGCCCGCCACAACCGGGCGTCCTCCTCGTCCGATTCTTCCTCATCTGGCAGGTCGTCCTCCTCGTCGGACGATGCGGAGGACCGGCGGCGGCCACCCCCGCCCCAGCAGCCGGCCACACGCCGGCGGCGGTCATCGCTGGCCGAGGTGGGGCGGGCCCTGGGCGAGCGCATCGTCCGGGGAAGGGGAGGGGGGCTCGCGCCCAACCCGCCACCCCCACGCCGCCGCGCACCCCTGTTTGAGGCGGTAGAGGGCGAGGAAGAGGAGGAGGGCGGAGAGCCCACGTACGGCGGTGGAAACGCCGCGGACTTGGCCACCATCCTGGCGGCCCTCCAGCGGCAGCAACAGCAGGGAGGAGGGGGACGCGCCGGCTTGTCCCCCGGCCCGTCGCTGGATGCATCCAGCGCGGCCCTGCTGCGTCGACTGGCGTCGGGCCAGGGGAATGGATGAGAGAGGAGTGAGAAACAGAGACGTTGGCAAATATTTGGAAAACCTTTCTTTTTTTCATTCGTCCCTACACACTGCGCACACCCACGTCCCGTTGCCCCCGCCACGCCGCCGCACGCACCGGGCGTGCGCGGCGGCAGGGCAGTGTAAGCAGCCCAACAAGGTGGAAGGATCCCCACCCTCGCCCGGGCGGCCGCACAGGCCGCACAGGGCGTCGTGGGCGCCCTCGTCGTCTCCCCCACCCTCCTCCTCTCCACCATCACCTTCTTCCTCCGTCGCCAGGAACGAGTCCTCCCGGTCGTACGTGTCTTGCGTGGCCCGGGGATCGCCCGGCGTGTCGGCCTCCACGGGATCGGGGTGGACGGGGCGAGGGCCGCCGCCCGCAACGGCGGCGGCGGCGGCGACGATAGCCGCCACCCGGCGCCCACCGCGCGCGCGGCCGCCGCCCTGGGCGCCGCCTGTCCCGCCGCCCGTGCTCGGGGTCGGGCCGTCCGCGGCCCGCGCGAGGGCCAGCTGGGAGCCATAACCCCCGCCACCACCACCACCACGGGCGTCTGTGGCGGGGCAGGGCTGGGAGGCGTCGTCCACGAAGGACGACTCAAAGGAGGACCCCTCCTCATCCTCATCCTCACTCCAACCTCCTCCCTCTTCATCCGACGATGCCCCCGCCGCGCTGTCGATGAAGGCGGCGGCAGCTGATGCCCGCCCACCGCGGTGGCGCCGACCGGGTGGGTGCTGGCTGGGCAGGGCGGCCTCGTCCAGGGCCAGGCGGCGTGGGGAGGGCGGGCGCGGGGCGGCCGCCCGGCGCAGCCGCTTTGCACGCGGGCGGGCGCTGGTGGTGCCGCCCGTGGAGAGCAGGGCCGCGCCGCTGCGGCGACCACCACCACCACCCCGGCCAGCCAGGGCGACTGCTATGGCGTCCCCCGTAGAAGGAGGAGGGCCGGGCGGGCGTGGGATGCCAGCGGCGGGCGGGCCGGCAAAAGCAGGCCGGGGCGTCGAGTCGAGGAGCACCCGCTGCCGCCGCCCCCCGGGGGGCAGGCCGCCGCCGGCGCGCCTCGGCGTCGCCCCATCCTCCGTGTTCGGTGGTGGCATGCTGGGCGCCCAGCACGCCGCATTGATGGCGGCCGCGTCCAGCAGGGCGTCGTCGCCGTCGCCCGCGCCCCAACAACCGCCTCCATCCTCTGGCCATTCCCCGGGGGGGGGCTGCTCCTCCCCGCCTTCCTCGTCGCTGCTCACGACCAGCACGACAAGCCCTTCCCCCTCCACCCCACCACCCCCGCCGCCGCCTTTGGCCGCCGCCGTCGACACGGTCAGCTGGGTGAGGCGGGCGGACACGTCGTCTGCGGCGGTGGGTGGTGGCGGGGGTTGTTGAATGGACGCAAGTGGCGGCCGGGCTGATTTTGGTGCGCTTGGCGGCGGCGGCGGCGGCGGCGGCCGCACCACCAGCGTGGGCGGCCCGCCCACCACGCCGGGCGGTCCCAGGCTGAGGAAGCGAACCGATTCTTCCGGGAATAGGAGGCCGGGCGGGGCGACGGTGGTGGTGGTGGTGGTGGTGGTGGTGGCGGCGGCGGCTTTGACCGGGCGGGGCGGGGCGGGCACTCCCCCAGCGGCGGCGGCCCTGGCGGCCGCGCGCGCGGGGGGCGGCTTGAGGCCGCCGGGCATGGCCGCAGCCGTGTCGGCCGTGTCCTTAGCCGCCGCCGCCACCTTCGCCGCCGCCGCCGCCTGGACGTCCTCCCCTACATCTACCCGCACCGGCACAAACTCGCGGGGCAGCATGCGCGGGGCCGGGTGCTTCAGGGCGAAGGCTTGCGCCCGCAACGACGCCTGGAGCGCGGCGGCCGTGCCCTTGCCTGCCCGGTGCGCCTCCACCTCCCGCCCGGCCGACAGCAGGTGCACGACCCGCCCCGGCCGCCCGCGCCCCGTCCGCCCGCTCCGCTGCACCCCGCGCACGGGCGATGCGGCCGCATCCCAGCACACGCACAGATCCACCGCGGGGACGTCGAGGCCCTCCTCGCCAATGCAGGTCGCGACGAGGACGGGGAAGGCGCCCGCCCGGAAGCCGGCCAGCACGGCCCGCTGCTCCCTTTGGGACATGCCCGGGGCGGCGGGGGTGGGAGCAGTAGCGGCACCGCCGGACGCGCCTCCTGAGCGGGCGGCACCCGACCCGGACCCTCCTCCGCCGGCGGCGCCCTGGCCGATGAAGGCGCGCGCGCCGCCGCCCCACCGCCCTGCGATCGCGGGCGAGGAGAGCGTGGCCACTATGGAGGCCACCCGCTCGCGCAGGGTGGTGAAGACAATGATCTTGGTGGGGGCCAGGAGCGGGGGGGAGGGCGAGGAGGGGGGAAGGGCGGGACCGGCGGCGGTTTCTCCTCCAGCAACTGCAGAAGGTGGTTGCGTGGTTGCACCTCCTGACCCGGCAATTGTTTCGGCTGCCAAGTGAGCGCTGACAATATCAACGAGCGCCGCCATCTTGGGGTCGCCCGCCGCGGCCAGGCGGGCGAGACCGGCCTTAAACTCGGACAGGGCGGCGAGTGCAGAGGGCGGGGCGGACGGTGGCAGGGGCGGCGCCCCCTCCAGCACCGCCACGGCCGCGGCCGGCCCTGCGGCTGCCAGCGCTTCCTGCCCGCACGCCACAGCCGCGCCAGCCCGCAGCCAGGCCGCCTCTTCGTCCTCAGCGCCACTCCCTGCTGCCAGGCGGGTCAGCGCGCCTATGCAGTCCGCCCGGGTCAGGCGGGCCGCGTCCAGGGTGCGCAGGCCGGGTGCGGCGTCCGGGCCGCGGGCAGACGCGACCGCGGCCACCAGGCCGGCCACCACGCCTCGCAGCGCGCGCACGCCCAGGCCGGCCACGGCCGCCGCCCGGTCGCGCGCCGCGCCCGGGCTGCCGACCACAAACACCTCGCTGACCACTGGGTGGACGTAAGGGGCCACGTCAGGGTCGGCACAGCCCCGGTGCTCGATGCGGGCGGACCCCAGCGTGTCGACCACCGCCTGGACAGCGGCCGGCGACCCGCCCGGCGTCGCAGACAGGCCGACCGTCCGGAACTGCCGCGGCGGGTCTGCTTTGGCCCCAGCCTCCGCCATGCGGCGCAGGGCGATCGCCCCGTCCGACCTGCCGACCGCCCGGTGGCATTCATCCACGACAACGCACACGATCGACTCAAAGGGGCACCGCCCCAGGCACACATCATTCTTGAAGGCCTGGGGCGTGGTGAACACGACCCGCGTCGCCGGGTCCGCCCAGGCGGCGGCCCGGGCGTCGGGGGTGGTCATGGCGCCTCCACCGCCTCCACCGCCCCCACCCCACCCTCCTCCCGACCCGGTCATTTCGACGACGCAGGAGGGCGGGAGCAGGGCGGGGCCCATCAGCCCCAGGCACGCGGCCGCCTGCTGAGAGACTAAGGGCCTGGTCGGCGCGGTGAACACGCACTTCCCGCCCGGGAACCAGCGCACAAAGTTGGCGAGGACGGCAGCCCCGATGGCCGTCTTCCCCAAGCCCGTCGGCAGGCAGACGAGCGTGTTGTGGAGCAGGGCGGTCTGCGTTATGGCGAGCTGGTAAGGGCGCGGTGGCAGGTGGGCCGGGTACAGCCACGTGCGCGCGGCCGCCCGGTCCAGCGCGACGGACGGGGTGAGCCAGCGCAGGGGGACGGGGTCGGGGGGCAGGGCGAGGAGGTGGGCGACGGTGGGGGTGGAGGCGGGCGGAGGTGGAGGTGGAGGCGGAGGAGGGGCAGGTCGGGGCGGTGATTGACCCGGCGCTGGCACACGCTGCACCTCGTCTTCGCCTTTCGCCGCCGCCCCACCCCCCTCCCTCGCGGCCCGCGCCGCAAGTGCGGCCGCCTCGGCAGCAGCTGCCATGGCGGCCATGTCCTGTGTGGGTGGGAGTGAGAGAGAGTGTGTTAGGCCGTGCGTGTGCGAGGGGAGCAGCGAGCTGCGCATTGCACGAAACGGCGCGCCGCGGGGAGATAAAACAAAAACGCGCCCAACACGCGTCCACACGCACCAAGTCGTCGTCCAGGTCAAAGTCCATGGTGTGCAGTAGGGGCTGGCACACACACAGGCGGGCGGGGCGAGTCGCCGGGGCCACGGACGCGACGACACGACGCCACGCGGGAGAGCTGTCGGCGCGAGCGTTTTGCGTGACTGTGAGCGCGTCGCGGCCATCGCTCACTCCCCTCCTTTCCGCCCGATCGACGGCCTCCCGGGCCCCGCGACACACGCTCCCGCGTGTCAAGCAGGAAGCTGGGCAGCCTCACTTGCGTCATCACTATACTCGATGGCAGCAGCACTAGTCGCCGTCGCCCTCTCCAGCCTGGCCGTGCTTGGCGGCGGAAGTGCACGACCCGCTGCCGCCGCGCTCTCACCACCACCACAGTCCGTCGCGCCGGGCACCGGCCGCGCCCTCGACTTTCCGTCCGGCCTTTCGACGCCCGAGCCGAGCTCCCGACAACGCCTGAGGTTGTCCACCCTCACGTCCGGTGTCGACGGGCCGGCCGTAACGACGTGTGCGCGAAAATGCCTTCCTGGGTGTATGAAAGGAGGAAAGGGAGGGCCAGGATTAGGGCCGGCTTCCCTGCGGCGGGACCCGGTCGTGTTTGGCGCGGGGTTCAGGGACAGGGCGACCTGCCTGAGGGAGTGCACGGAGGTGTGTGCGGTGAAGGTGTCGCAGGGCGGTGTAAAGTGAAGGCTAGAGCGAGAAACGACGACAACGGCCGCAAAAATAGATGGATGGATGCAGGGCTAGGTTTGCGTCACGTTCACATTGCCTTTCTTCTCATCCGTGGCACGCCTCAGACCCGCGATGCGGCCGACCCTCCATGCGCCTTGTAGCCTAGCAGCATCCTCCCGCCCCGGCCATCCCCCGCTCGCGCCCGCCGCCCTGATGAGAGGTGGCGCGCACGCAGAAAAACGCACCTCATCAAATGTCACCCCAAAATCTCAACCTGGCCTGTTCAACTCCCAGCTGGAGGCCGCCAAGTTTGAGGGGGCGGCCGTCCGGGCGGCCGCCGGGCTGCGCCTGTCCCCACTCCCGCACCTCCTCGCGTCCGCGGCCCTTGCCGCCCTGGCAGCCTTTGCCCCACCGGCCTTTGCGGACCCCGCAGCGTCTGCAGGTGTTGCTGAGGTGGTTTCAATTTCAACCTCTCCATCGACCTCATCATCCCCGACGTTGGTCGCGTCCTTCCCCGCGTCCGGCCTGGTCTTCAAGGACACGGTCGAAGTGGTGTCCCTACCCGACCCAGTGATTGACGGCGTCATCATCTACATCACCGAGGTCAGGCGGTCCCTCGTTGACAAGTTGACCAGCGGCGGTGGCGGCTTTTTCGCGGAGCCCGCTGCTGCGAGCGTGACGTGCGTGTCCAAGACGGGCACTGGGCGCCTGTACCTGCTCCCGGGCGCCGACGTGGGCGGCCCGGAAGGGCGCGACATATTCACGGAGCGCAAGTCCCTGTCCCTGGTCGCGGCCAAGACGCTGCGCGTGCGCCGCATCGTGGACCGGGCGCAACAGACGGTCCTTTACGTGGCCTACAATACCCGCCTGTCCGGGCCGGGGCGGGGTGGTGGTAGCGGGTCGGGTGGTAGCGGGGACTCTGTGTCCACGGACGGTGCGGGCGGCGGGACGGGGAGCGCGCGGTACCGGACGAGCGTGTGCGCGCTGCCGCTGGCGGTGGAGGGATGAGAGGCGAGGTTGACACGTGCAGCCGTCGCACATTCTTTTTTTTTGTGTGTGTGTGCGGGCGCGCTCTACACCCCCGCACACGCATTCCTCCTCCACCTGACGCGCGTGTGCGTAGAGAGTCCTATCCCATGCAGTCAGCTGTCGCATCAACGAGCCGGCCGCTGTGCCAGACCCGCCGGGCGGCGGTCGCGGCCACCCGGGCGGTGGCGACGGCGTCCGCGGCGCCGCGGCCGGCGGCCCTCCTGCGGCGAGGTGAGTCAGCGTTTCATTGTTAGCGTGCCCTTGGCCAGTGAGGGGGCGCATGCAATCATCCGTCCCCGCCTTGTTCGGCGGGTGCCATGACGGGGAAGGTCCTCTTCGCGGGGGCTGCACGCGCTGGCTCTACGGCCGCCGCGACTGACCGTCGCGGCTTCTCTCACGACACGCCTTACCCAACACACACTCACAGGCGCCGCCATCTATGTCACCTCGCCGACCGCCCCGGCCCGGCGCCGCACGGTGAGTAGGAGAGAAGAAAGAGAATGAGGATGCGGGGCCTGCAATTGGCGCTCAGGAGAAGAAGACAACTCGATCCCCCACCCTCATCCCCTCTCCCAACCCCATCTCCATAAACAGGCCTCCCTCATCCGGGCCGAGGGCGCGGCCCCGACCTTCGCCAACCTGGGCGCCCCGCGCGGCCCGCCCTCCTTCGCGCAGCGCCTCCTCGCCTCCGCCTGGTACATCGTGCCGGCGATGGACGCGTCGGCGATCGAGCTGGCCATCCTGAAGTTTGTGCCGGCGCTCAACTGGGTGATGAGCTTCAACTTTCCCTGGTTTTGTGAGTCAACTCATTAGTCATTTGTGCGCGCAAGTAGGGAGGGGAGCGATGCGGGCGGGGGGCGCCGTCGCTCTGCCGGGGCTCTCTGGGCTGGTGTTGCTGTGAGGCAAAAACGGGCGGTCAAATTAGTGAGGGAGCACACAAAGAACCGCCTCCCAACCTCAACCTCACCATCCCATCCCCATCCCATCTCCCATGTCATTCTCTTTTTTAGGCACGCTCATCGAGCTATACTACTCCTCCCAGTTCACGCCCCTCATCATCTTTTTTGCCATGTACCTGGCCGTCGTCCGCAACAACTCGCTCCACCACTTCATCCGCTTCCACTGCATGCAAGCCGTGACGCTCGACATTTGCGTGATGCTCCTGACGCTCGTCCGGTCTTACTTCCCGCCCGACCTGATGTGGAGTTCTTTCCTGTACGTTTTTGACGCGTTCTTTTGGAGCGCGGTCGCCGTGCCGATCGTTTACTGCGTGGTCTGGGCCATCAAGTAAGGGAGGGAGGAGAGAGAGCGAGAGGGAGAGACACCCAAGCCACCCACCCCCACCACGCGCCGGCCACTCACCGCGCCCCGCAAAAAGATTATTCCCATGCGGAGACCGCGGCCTTTCGCTTTTGTGCGCAGAGCAACCCACAACACTGGCCCGCTTTAGTTCACGCGGGCCCGGGGATTTCGACCTCCGGGCCTCGCTCTTGCCGGGACCCAGACAGAATGAAGAACGAAGAGAAACCTAAAACTTCAACCTCATGAGGTTGAGAAAGAAGGAAATACGCACACCACTGACTCTCTCCACCCATCTCACACATCACAGGGGCGCCTACCCGGATCTGAAGTTCGTGTCTGAGAGTGTGTACTTGCAGGTGGACCCGTCGACGTGAAACGGGGTGGAAAGGGGGCGCGGGGGACAGGAGGTTGGGTAAAAAAGAAAAAATATATCGACTCGCTATTCCAACGAATGCGCGCTCATTTTCCGCGCCAGCGGTCACCCTGCGCGGTCAGCCATGGCAGCCACGGATGGACAGATGTCGGCCTCCACATCAGCACCCTCCCAGAACGCGTGGCGGCGGCGGCCTCCTCCGCCGCCGCTGCCTCGGCCCGACCACTTCATCGCCTTGCGAGTGCCCCCAGCTGCCTCTCAACCCGCCTTTGACGTGCTCCACGCGTCCCTCGGCGCCCTCGGTTTCGGTGCGACCCTGGTCGACAGCGCTGCAGCTCATGTCACACTGGGTGTGCTCCGGCTGTTCGCTGCTTCACCAAACAACGGCGCCCAGGAAGAAGAGACGTCGCCGCCCGTGGACCCAACCCGCCTGGCGTCGGCGGTCGCGGCCCTGCGCACCGCCGGGGCCGCCCTGCGTGGCTCCGGCCCGCTGGCCCTGACATTAGGCCCTGGCGTCAGTACGTTTGGCCAGCGGGTTGTGTACTTGGAGGCGGGCGACGGGAGCGGTGGGGCGTCTTTACGGGCCGTGGAGGCCGCCGTCCGCGGGGCGCTGGAGGGGGTGGGCCTGGTGGTGGGCGAGGGGGCTGGTGGCCCCGTCGCCGCCGCCCAAGGCACGCGTCGCAACCGGCGCCCACGGCAGCCCCAGCAGATATTCACGCCACACGTCACGGTTGCCAAGACCTGGTCTGGCGGGCGGGTGAAGGCCATCCCGCCGTCGGCCGTGTCGTCCGCAGTGGCCGAGCTGCAGGCCTGTGGGTGGGAGCGTGCGTCCTTTGTGGCAGGGACCCTGCAACTGTGCGCGATGGGGGGCCGGCAGGCGGGGCAATACTACAGGGTGGTGGAGGAGGTCGAATTTGGTGGCGCGAGTATTTAGGGTGGTGCGGGCGTGCGAGAGGTCGATGTGAAAAATTTTGAGGGGTTGCATCACACGCAGGTTTGTTTTTTCATTTTCGCCTCGCATGCGCCCGCCCCGTACAGGCAATAAATCCCTTGTGACCGCACTGTCACTGGTTGGCCTGGTCAGCCTTTGCGCTAGCTATCCGTTCTGGGTGACCCGGGCACGCGGAGGATCGCCGGTGAGGAGCGGCGCGTGCGCGGGAGAATGGTGTCCGTGCTCGCTCTTCTTTCTCAACCTCACCTTCTCATCCCATCCATCCCCCCCCCACACACACACACTCTCCTCCTTAGATCGACTCCTCCAAGCCCCTCCCCCGCCAGGCCGCCATCCGGGGTCCTTACACTAATACCGGCTCCCGGGACGTGGGGCTGGACCCCAACCCCAAGCTGAGCCCGCCAAAGCTTTGACATTGACTCAGAAAGAAGAAAAACAAAAAATGGCGGGGCGCACGTTTCCTCCTCCAGCCGCGGCCGCCCGGGTGGCGCCGCGGCCACCCGCACCACCGCCCCCTCCGCCCTCCTCCTGGGCCCGCGCCGTGGCGGCCACTGCTCTAGCCGCCCTCGCGACGGCCGGGCCGGCACTCCTCCCGCTCTCCCTGGTGGCCTCCTTCCCCCCGCCCGCGTCCGCGGTGCTGAGCAGCCCCAACGCCCGCCTCCCCCGCTCCGCCGACGCCGCCCTGCGCCGGTCCATCCCGGCCCTCAACCCGGACGTCCGCAAGGCCCAGGATTTGTTAGAGAGCGTGGCCTTCAAGCTGCGTATCCCCCAGCGCAAGCCCTGGGCGGCCATGCAAGGTGACGTGTCCGGCGCGGCCGCCCTGCTGGCCGACCCTGCCATCATTGTGGCGGGCACCCCGCCGGACGCCCTGCCGGACGCCCAGGACGCCGCGGCGGCTGCCGTGAAGGCCCTCGTCCGCGTCCAGGCCGCCATCGATGCCCAGGACCCGGGCGTCACGGCGTCCCGGCTGAACGTGGCGCTGGGCGAGGTGTCGCGCCTCGAGCTCGCCCAAGCACCCGGCCTGCCCTTTGCCCTGCCCCGCGACCTCGCGGCGTCTTACCCCGTCCTCACCGGCCGGGCGACGGTGATGCTCGAGATCGTCCGACCAAGGGGTTCGGGCGAGGGCGGGGAGGACCTGAGTCCGCAACCTCGGCCGGGAGGGGACGCGGCCGCGCCGCTGGCCCGCCCGGACGGGACTGCCGCGCGCCGGGCGGGCGGCGCTGACTCTGACAAAGCCACCGTCACCCTTACCCTGGATGGCTACTCCGCGCCCGTCACGGCCGGCAACTTTGCGGCCAACGTGCGGGCGGGCGTGTACGATGGCCTGGTCTTGACGGCGACGCCGACGGCCGTGCTGGGCGGCAGCGACATCCAGCCAGACCGTCTGCCCGGGCGGCGGGCGACGCTGCCGCTGGAGCTCCTCCCCGCCGGCGCCTTCGACCCCGTCTACCGCTCCCCCCTGGACGTGGGCGGCGGCGAACTGCCCGTCCTACCCCTATCTGTTTACGGCTCGCTCGCCATGTCCCGGCCCACGGGCGTGGGGACCGGCGAGGCGTCCGCGTCCGGCTTCTTCCTGTTTCTGTACAACCGGTCGACCTCGGGGCTGAGCGGCCTGGCCTTTGAGGAGGGCGAGTTCTCCGTGCTCGGCTACGTGACGGGCGGCAGCGAGACGCTGAGCCGCCTGCGGACGGGGGATGTGATCAAGAGGGCGGTCCTGGTGGACGGGGCGGGCCGGCTGGTGGTGCCTACACAGGCTGCCGCGGCGGCAGCGGGGGCGGAATGAGGGGCAAGGTTTTGGGGGGAAAGGGAAAAAAAAAAGCAAGTTAAAATAAACGCACTACCCCGGAATGAAGACGTCCAGCTCGGACAGCGGCAGGTTCAGCTGGGAGGTCGCGACCTCTGCCCAGGGAACAAAAACAAAGGTTGCCAGGCCACGGCGGTGCTGCAACCGGTGCTCGCCGCCGCCGCCAGGCAGACCGCCGCCGCCGCCCCCCCTCCCCCCTCCCCCCCTCGCCCACCCTTCCTCCGCGTCAGTCTCTTCTCCGCCGCCCAGCATGTCCGTCTCCCGCCCCGTCGCCCGGTCGTGGGAGACCAGGTCCAGCACGTCCAGGCGGTTGCAGGCCCCAGGCACGGTGGAGCGCAGGCCCAAGCGCGCGCGCACCTCGGTGTCCGCCGTGTTGCCGTACGCCATGGCGGCCGCAACCGTGGCGACGCGCTGCATGCGCGTCGACGCCGCATTGGCAGCAGCAGAGGATGACGGTGAGGGTGCCGCCACCGCCAGCCCTTCCCAGGGCGGGCACCGGAGGCGCCACCGGCCCTCCATGACTCGTGAGCAGTCTGGGGCGGCGCCGCGCGGGCCAAGGGCCAGCGACCGGGCGGCCTTCCCGGGCGGTTCCGGCGTCGTCCGGTACCAGAACCAGCCGCGCGCGCACCGGGCGGGCGGGTAGGGGCGGCGGGGTAGGGCCGCGTCGTCGGCGAGGAGGTGGTGGCAAGGGGTGGAGGTGGAGGGGGGGGTCGTTCCTCCGCCATCACCACCACCACCGGCCTCCGCCCCTGCTCCAACTCCTCCACCACACACGGGAGGGTCGAAGAACCGCCAGTACCGGAAGTATGTGACCAGGTGGACCGGGTTCTTGATGCGCCACTCGACGATGCCGGTGCGGATGTAGGTGTTGCGGGCCACATAGATCCCGTCTGTCCTCAACCTGGGCGCAGCCAGGAAGACCTCGCGCCACGACACGCCGGGCGGGCGGGGCGGGGCCGCGGGGCCCAGGGCCCTGAACAGGGCGGCCCGCCAGAGGCCGTCCGTGGTGGCGACGACGCCCCGCCAGGCCCGGCAGGTGGGAGAACACGAGCGCGAGCAGGTCCGCGTCCAGCAGGCCCGCCTGGACGGGCGCGAGGGGCGGGAGGGGTTGCGCTGCGTCGCCGTCCTCGCCTTCCACAGGATGCGCTCCCACCCGAGTGCCGTACAGGGCCATCCAGGGGCGGGCGGGTGGCGGGGCCGGGAGCGGGAGGGCGGTCGCCATGCTAGGTGGAGGCAGGAGGGACACGCAAGACGCGGTCGGCAGGTCGGGGCGTTTCTCCTCGGGGGCGCACCCACACTCTCGCCACGCGCGCCTTTTAACGGCCTTCACGGTCCACCCCGTTCGGGCCAGGGGCACGCGCGAGCACAGGTGGGGGAGACGCCGGGCCCGACGCTGTGTGCGCCGGAATCGCGGCGTGCCCAGGAGAGGCGCACACGTGGGAGAAACAGAACGAGCGTGTGGCATTTGTGTTGCGTCGTCATCTTTACCTCTTTTTGTTGTTGTTTTTTTTTGTCACGGGCGCGCCTATTACAACCTCCCCCTCTCCCACGCACGTGCACACGCACACACTTCACTTTGCCTGGGGCTCCCCCTCCGCGCACGGCGCTCCGCCCAACACCGCCGCCGCCGCGGCCGCCACCCCGGGCGCCCCCGCCAGGACGCGCCGCCCCATCAACTCCCAGGCTCCGCCCGCCGGGTCGAGCACGGACCCGCCGGCCTCCTCCACGATCAGCGCGCCCGCCGCCACGTCCCAGGCCCCGCCAAATCCGATCTCGTAGAAGACGTCCAGCCGGCCGCAAGCGACGGCGCACAGCCCCAGCGCGCAGGAGCCGCCGCAGCGGAGGGAGCGGGCGGCAGACGTGAGGGCGGCCACGCGCGCAAACACGGCGGCCGACACGGCCGGGTCGCGGGACACGCCGATCTCCGTGCCGATGAGGGCAGCGGAGAGGTCGTTCACCGGCGACGGCGCGCAGGGCTCCCCATTGCGCGTTGCGCCTTGGCCCAGCGCCGCGGCAAACATCTCATTCAGGACCGGGTTGAAGACAACGCCCACGACGGACCGTTTTTCAACGACCAGCGCAATGGACACCGCCACCGACGGCAAGCCGTGCACGAAATTGGTGGTCCCATCCAGGGGGTCCACAATCCAGGTGGGCGCGTCTGTCAGGACGGGCGGCGCCCCTTCCGTCGCGGTCTCTTCTTCTCCAATGAACACGTGGGCCGGAAAAGCCGCCACCAGCACCGCCCGGACGGCCGCCTCTGCCGCCCCGTCCGTCGCCGTCACCAGATCCCGGTCATTTGCTTTGGTTTTGGAGGCCGTGGACGCGTCGGCCCGGGCGGCGGCGCCCGGGGAGGGGCGGAAGGCGGCGGAGATGAGGGCGCCTGGGAGAAGATGAGGGAGAAAATGAGAGCGCTGAGAGGTTGGCTCCTAAATGGGGAGCGAAAAAAGAGAAACACGCGAGCACGCCTCTCTCTTGTCCTCTCACCTCCGCCTTTCCTCATGCTTACCTGCCGTGCGGGCAGCATCCTCTGCCACTTTCCGGGCGTGCGCGAGATCGACATCGACGGACGCCCGCGACATGGGTGGCGAAGCGCGAGAGGTGGTGCGACAGCCGCGGGGAGAGTCTCCTCTTCCGCCAGGCAATGTGGAGGGGGGGCCGCGCGGGGTGCGGGCGGAGATGAATGGGGCGATGCGTGACGTGATGGAGAAAATGCTGTGTGTAATGAGACTACGTGAGCGTGCGTGGCGTGGGAACGCGCCGGCGGGCGCGTCGTTGAAAGGTGTGAAAAAAGAGAGGTGGGAGCGAGCGGCATAGCTTCGTTTCTCGTTGTTCTTGCGCCTCGCTCGTAAGCCGCGCCACTCTCCGCACGCGCACGCCATGGCCATGGCCGCAGGTATGATGGCTCAGCGCCCCCGCGCGCGCGCCCAATACGATAGGGGGGGAGACCGCACGCACTCAAGGAGGCTCATATTTTTTCTCTCACAACAATGCGTTCTCCCTCAAAACTAAACAGCCGCCCACCCGCCCACCATGCGCGCCCTCCGCACCTCCCGGAGCGGCCTGGCCGCACCCCGGACGGCCGCTCCGCGTGGACGTGCAGTCACGGCTCGGTGAGCGTGAAAGTGGGGCGCAGTCGTTTGGTTGGGGACACCCCGCCGCTGGCGCTGGCCAGCACCAAATTTGCCTTCCCACCCCTCTCTCTCCTTCACCCCCTTCCTCCAAACCACAGCGCCGAACGCCGGGACGGAGGCGGCTTTGTCAGTGGCTTCATTTTGGGCGGCGTCGTCTTCGGGGCCCTGGGCTTCCTGTTTGCGCCCCAGGTAAAAGAGAGAGGGGAGAGGAGAGCGAGCGGAGAGAGAGAAAGCGGACGCGCTTCTTCCAACCCCGAACCTTCCCATTCTCCTCATTCATCTTCACCGTCTTTCTAGATCTCCGCCGCCCTCCTGTCCGAGGACAACTCGCTGAAGTTGCCCCGCTTCCTAGAGGACGACGAGCGGACGCCCGAGGAAACGAAACAGGTACAGAAAAGACGAAAAGAGAGGGGGGGTTGCACGCTCTCTCTCCAGCCGCTCGCATCTCATATCTCCATCCCATCTCCCACCCCACTCTCTCTCTCAGGACCTCGCCGACAAGATCGCCCAGCTCAACTCGGCCATCGACGACGTCTCTGCTCAGCTGCGGGCCCAGGATCTGGCGGCGGCAGCGGGGGTGGAGGCGGAGGCGGGGGTGGAGGCGGCATGAATGGAGAGAGGTGTTGCAACAACAACAACAAAAACCCTCCATTGTGCTCTTTTTTCACCCCTCCTCCATCACCTCCTCCCCACCACCACCCTTTCCACCGCCACCAACCACCTCCACCTCCAGCTCGTACTCCTGGTCGCACCCCGCGTACGCGTCGCACATGAAGAAGAGGACGATAGGCCCTCCGCCGGGCGCCGGCGCGGTGAATTGGAGTTTGGCCTGGGCGCGCGCGCGGGCGGCCCCGGGCACCCGCTTGACGGCTAGCAGGGCGTTGGAGGCCGGCTGGCCGACGACCAGCCACCAGCCCTCATCCTTGCGGCCCGGGAAGCGAGGGGCGATGACGGGGCCCGCGTCGGACGCGCCCGGTGGCAGGCCCTCCCGCTCCAACTCCACAGACACGGTGACCGTGTCGCCCTCTGCCACCTCGGCAGGCGGCCCGCCCCCGTCCGCTCCGCCGCCGCCAGCGGGCGGCGCGGGGTCCAGCGCGTACGCCAGGGAGATATCCGGGTACCGGTTGGCGGCGGCGGCCAGCTCGGCCGCCTCCGCGGCGGGCAGGCCGGCCAACAGGGCGGCCCGCCCTGGGCTCCCCTCCTCCGCTTCCAGCAGGTCAAAGACGCTCTCCACGCCCGCCCCCGCCGCGGCGGCCGCCGCCTCCGCGGTCACGCCCGGCAACTGCAGGAGCGGCGAGTCCTTGGCCCACACGCCCTGGACGACCAACTGAGAGGCCTCCATGGCGGCCAGGGCGGGGGCCAGCCAGCCGGAGGAGGCGGCGACGTCCACGGCCGCGTGCAGCAGGCGCAGGGCTTTGGGGACGACCACCCCGTCCCGGTCCGCGGCCAGCCCGCCCGACAGGGGGGTCCGGGACAGATGGGCCTGCAGCAGGGCGTGCGCCTTCACGTGCGGGTCCGCCCACTTGTCGGAGGGCGCCGGCAGCGGGGCGTGGGCCAGCAGGCGGCGGACGGCCTCGTCCTCGCCCGGGCGCGGGGGCAGGCCATCGAATTCCGCGGCCGCCGCCAGGATGTCGACCAGACCCCGCAGCTTGGTTTTGGGGGCCAGGGACCGGGCCGCCAGCTCGACCGTCGCGTACGAGATGTAGTAGTAGGAGGCGACCATGCCCAGGTTGAGGGGCTCGACGGACCCGCCCCCCGCGGCAGGCACGACGGGCGCCGCGCTCGGCGGCTCGCCCGCGGCTCCACCACCCTCTGCCGCCGCGGCCGCGGCCGCCTCGCCCGGCCCCTCCACCGCCACCACGCCCGCCGCCGCCAGGTCGGCCAGCGTCCCCTCCACCAGGTCCGACAGGTGGTCGGACAGGTGGCGGTGGGAGACGCCCGCCAGGCCATAGTAGTTCGGGTTGGACGGCAGGCGCCGGTACAGGAAGGTCCACGTCAGCCAGTCCACCGCGTCCTGGGGCGAGGCGACCACGCGGGACACGACCTCCGAGGCCAGGTGGTCGTGCAGGGCCGTGTCCAGGTGGGATTCGACGGGGAGGGCCTCGAACAAGAACTTGCGGAGGAAGGCCTTGCGCGGGGCGTGGCAGAGGAGGAGGAGGGCGGCCCCGGCCGGGGCGCCGGGCGCAGCGCTGCCCCTGTCATCCACGCCCTGGCGCCCGGCCCGGCCGACCATGTGGAGGAGGTCCGCGACCGGGTAATCAGCGGCGCCGACCGACCCGGCCGCCTCGTGGGCCTGCGTGCCGGCGATGATGACGAGCTTGGCGGAGGAGGACAGGGTCCAGGCGGCTCCCGCTGAGCAGACAAGCACCTGCAGGGCGCCTGCCCCAAACAGCGCGTCCACGGCCGCCCGCTCGGAAGGGGGCTGCCCTTCGTAACAGTAGCCGACGCCGTGGTACAGGGCGTGCTTGAGGGCAGGGTCGGACACAGAGCGGGCGGCGAGGACGCGGTCCACGTCCGACGGGGCGCCCAGCAAGAACCGGCCGGCCGCGCCCTCGCCCGCGGCCGCGGTCAGCAAGTCCAGCGCCGCCAGGCGCGCCGCGCGCCGGGAGGGGACAAACACGATGGCCGGGTCGCCGCCCGGCCCGCATGTCCGCACGACCGCCGCGTACGCGGGGCGGGCCATCGCCCGCGCCCGGGCGTCCATGGAACCGATGTCAAAGCCCTGGATGTGGACCGACAGCGGGACGGGGCGGGCGCCGGGCGGGAAGGCAAAGAGCGCGCGGGGCGGCGCACCCAGCCACTCGCCCAGGTCGGCCGCGTTGGCCACGCAGGCCGCCAGTCCCACCAGGCGCACGGCCTTGCCCGTCGTCGCGCTCATGTAGCGCATGCGGGACAGGCCGACCTCGAGGGCGGGGCCCGCGCCGGACGCCGCGCCCGCCCCGCCCGCGCCCAGGGTGTGGAGGTCGTC
>Ga0315278_10000723_pt1 | contig 28729 bp, 26 predicted proteins | sample YL17G06_0_MG_FD_203880 | JGI IMG/M metagenome (GOLD analysis project Ga0315278, IMG submission 203880) | Sediment microbial communities from Yellowstone Lake, YNP, Wyoming, USA - YL17G06_0 | ecosystem: Environmental > Aquatic > Freshwater > Lake > Sediment | place: USA: Wyoming | collected... | reverse complement strand
TCCCCGGAGCAGATCTACGCGTACTGGCGTGCCCAGGTCGGCATGGCCGGCAGGTTCATGATCGACCCTCAACAGCACGCGGACACCCTGTTCCACGTGGCGCGCCGTGTGGGCGCCCTGTAGGGCTGTTGACCCTCAGGCGCTCCGGCGCTCCTCCCACTCCTCAGGCGTGAGCAGGACCTCACGGGCCTTCGAGCCCTGGCCCGGACCCACGATCGCTTGCTCCTCCAGCAGATCCATCAGGCGTCCGGCGCGCGCGAACCCCACCTTGAGCTTGCGCTGGAGCATCGATGTCGATCCCAACTGCGACCGGATCACCAGGTCCGCCGCCTGATCCAGCAGTTCGTCGCCGTCTCCGAGGATGCCGCCCGTGTCCCCGCGCATCTCCGCCTCGGTGGGAGGCCGCCCGAGCCCTTCGATGTGCTGCTCGTAGACGACCTCGCGCTGGGTCCGGATGAAATCGGTGATCGCGAGGATCTCCGCCTCGGTCACCCAGGCGCCCTGGAGTCGGGCCGGCTTGGACGCGTTCGCGGGCGCGTACAGCATGTCGCCGTGGCCAACGAGCTTCTCGGCGCCGTTCTGGTCGAGCACCACGCGCGAGTCGGCCTGCGAGGACGTCATCAAAGCGATGCGGCTAGGGATGTTGGCCTTGATCAGCCCCGTAACCACGTCGACGCTGGGACGCTGGGTCGCCACCACGAGATGGATGCCGACCGCGCGCGCCATCTGCGCGATGCGGCAGATCGCGTCCTCGACGTCGCGCGGGGCCACCATCATGAGGTCGGCGAGCTCGTCGATCACCACTACGATGTACGGCATGTGTTCGTACTTCGACTCAAGTCCCACCGGGAGGCGCAGCGTGCCCGCCTTGAGACCCTCCTCGTAGCCGTCGATGTCACGCACGCCCACCGTGGCGAGCGCCTCGTACCGCAGCTCCATCTCGCGGCAGATCCACTGAAGTGCCTCGGCCGCGCGTTTAGGGTGCACGATCACGGGGCTCAGCAGATGCGGGACCTCGGCGAAGTGCGACATCTCCACGCGTTTGGGGTCGATCAACACCAAGCGGACGTCATCGGGGGTCGTGCGCACGAGCAGCGAGGCGATGAAGCAATTCACGAGGCTCGATTTGCCGGCTCCCGTCGCCCCCGCGATCAAGACGTGCGGCATCTTCGACAGGTTCACCATCTGTGCCACGCCGTGGATGTCCTTGCCCAGAGCAACCGAGAGCGGGTGCGTGTCGTCCCGCGCCTGCTTCGAACGCAGGATGTCGCCCAGCATGACGAAGTCGCGGTGTTGGTTCGGCACCTCGATCCCGATGGCGGAGCGGCCCGGGATCGGAGCGATGATCCGGACGTCGGGCGTGGCGAGGGCGTACGCGATGTCGCTGGACAGGTTCAGCACCTTGTTGACCTTGGTGCCCGAGGCCACCTCCACCTCATACATCGTGACGGTGGGGCCGCGATGCGCAGCCACGACCTTGGCGTCCACACCGAACGTGGTGAGCGTGTGACCCAGCGCCTCCATCACCTGCGCCTCGTGCTTTCCGTCGTTCGTGGACGGTGGTGCCGTGCGCAGGAGATCGATCGAGGGGAGCTGATACGGGCCCGCCGCCGTCGTCACGGTCCGTGGCTTGGCGGGCTTCGCGGGAGGCTCCGGGGCGAGGTCCGGCGCCGGTTCAGGCTCGCCGAACCCAGGCGCCCCGACGTCGGGGACGACGACCAGGTCCTCGTGGAGGCCGAGGGCCTCGAGCACGGCCTGCTTGCGGCGGGAAGGCTGCTTAGGCGCTTTGGGCTCTGGAACGGTGACCATCGGCGCGGGGGTCGCGGTGTCGGTATGGTCGGTGTGGAGCGTGCCGATGAACGCCTTGATCCGTTCGTTCAAGCGCGCGAACGACGTGCCCGTGAAGATCAGGAGGCCCAGGAACGCCAGGCCCGCATCGACGATGAAGGCGCCGTACACGGAGAGCACCCTCGACAACGGATAGGCGGCAAGCGCCCCAACCATCCCGCCCGCGTCGGCGAGGCCCGAGACGCCTCCCACGTCCCGATACGGCGCGAAGGGACTGGGGTTCCCACGAACGAGCGATAGCACCCCGAGCACGCCGAGCGTCAACACCGAGAACCCGATGAACATCCGGACCCGATCCTCGCGCTCCAGGTCACGGAGCAGGACCACGCCCCAGTACACGCCCACCACCGGGAACGCATACGCGCCGAGCCCGAACGCGACGTGCAGGCCCCGCGAGATCCCGTGGCCCACGGGCCCCGCCGCGTCGAGCCACACGCTCAGGACCGAGAGCAGCGCGAAGACCACCAGGCCGATCCCGGCGGCGTCGCGGGCGTGCGGGGAAAGGATCTGCCGGGTGGGCGTCCGTGCCGGCTTCCTGGGCGCGGCTTTCCGCCCTGGACGCCGTCCCTTGGAGGCCGGCTTGCGCTTCGAAGCGGACGTGCGGGACGCGGATGCGCGCGACGACGAGCGTCGCGACGGGGAAGTTTTCGTCGCCATAGGGGCACCAGCATGACGGGTTCAGCCGACGCTTCAAGTTCTTCGGTCCATCGAACCTCGGAACCCCTGCGGCGCTGATCCAGGCGGTGTCGAAGAGCGAGCGCAGCGGCTCGATCTCGGCGGAGGTGAGATCGGCGCTGCGCACGGCGTGGATCTGGGCCGTTGGCTCAGACCTCCATGACGATGGGCAGGATGACCGGCTTGCGCTGGGTGACCTCATTGAAGTATCGACCGAGCACCCGTCGGATGTTCTGCTGGAGGGCCGACGGGTCCACGACGTCGGCCTCGGAGCTCCCCTCGATGGAACCCACCACACGCGCGCGGGCCTCCTCCAGGATGTCGCCCGAGGTCTCCTCGTGCACGAACCCTCGGTTGACGATGTCGGGGCCGCTCACGAGCTCACCCGTCTGGGAATCGATCGTCACAACCACCACCACCACGCCGTCGCCGGAGAGCTTGCGGCGGTCCCGAAGCACCTCGGTGCCAACGTCCCCGATGCCGAGCCCGTCCACGAACGTCATGCCGGCCTGGACACGTTCGACCTTGGCCACGCGCTCCCCCACCTCGACCACATCGCCGTCCTCGCAGATGATCACGTGGTCGCGCGGGATCCCGACCTCTTCGGCGAGGCGTGCATGGTGCTGCAGGTGGCGTCGCTCGCCATGGATCGGGATGAACCAACGCGGACGTACGAGCGAGAGCATCAGGCGAAGCTCGGCCGCTGCGGCGTGGCCGCTCGCGTGCACGGCGTCGGCAGGCATGTGGAAGACGTCGGCGCCGGTGCGGTAGAGGGCGTCCACCACGCGATGGATCGCGGGTTCGTTCCCGGGGATCAGCGACGAGGAGAGCACCACGGTGTCTCCCTCCTGGAGCTTCACCCATTTGTGCTGGCGCTGCGCCATCAACGACAGGGCGGAGAACGGCTCGCCCTGGCTCCCGGTGCAGATCACGACCACCCGACCCGGATCGAGGTCGGCGACCTCGGCGATGTCGATCACATCGCGATCGTCGATGTGCAGGTAGTCGAGGCGCCGCGCCGCCGCCACGGACTTCAGCATCGAGCGTCCGAGGAAGGCCACCACGCGTTCGTTCGCGCGGGCCGCGTTCACGATCTGCTGGATCCTGTGGATGTGACTGGAGAAGCACGCCGCCACCACGATCTCCGGCGCGCCGGCGACGATGTCCATGACCACCGGCCCAACCGTGCGCTCGCTGGTGGTGTAGCCGGCCTCCTCCGCGTTCGTGGAGTCGGACATCAGCAGGTGCACGCCGAGACCGCTTGCCTCCTCCGCGAGGCCGTGCAGATCCGTGGGTCGCCCGTCGAGCGGCGTCTGGTCGATCTTGAAGTCGCCGGTGTGCAGGATCGCGCCGTAGGGGGTGTCGACCACCACGGCCATGCCGTCGGGGATCGAGTGCGTGACGCGCAGGAACCGCATCGAGAACGGGCCGATCGTGGCGCCCTCGCCCGGGACCGCGACGCGGAGCTCGCACCGGTCCTGCACCTGATGCTCTTCCAGCTTCCCCTCCAGCAACGCCAGGGTGAACGGGGTGCCGTACACCGGCATGGGCACGTCACCGAGCTCACGCAAGAGGTAGGGCAGGGCCCCGATGTGATCCTCGTGACCGTGCGTGAGCACAACCGCCTCGACCCGATCGGCGTTGTGGCGGATGTAGTCGAAGTCCGGCAACACCAGGTCGATGCCGAGCATGTCGCCGGACGGGAACGAGAGCCCCACGTCGACGATCAGGATCCGGTCGTCGACCTCGACACAGGCCATGTTGCGGCCCACCTCGCCCACGCCTCCGAGGAAGACGACCTTTACAGGTGCGGCGCCGGCCGCCTCAGAGGAGACCGGCATCCTCCAAAGCCTTACGGATCCGGTCTCGCTCCTGCTCCGTGGCGGGCACGAGAGGCAGGCGCGGGGCGCCAACCTTACGCCCCTGCATCTCCAGGGCCGCCTTGACGGGGATCGGGTTCGAGGTGATGAAGAGGGCGTTGTACAGCGGCGACAACGATTCGTGGATCTTGCGCGCTGCCGCTACGTCGCCGGTTTGGATCAGGTCGATCATCTGCCGGATCTGGTCTCCGACGAGGTGGCTCGCCACGCTGATGACGCCGACCGCACCCAGGCACACGTACCCGAAGGTGGCCCAGTCGTCTCCCGAGTAGACCTCGAAGTCGGGCACCTCGGCGATCAGACGCGAGATCCCCTTGAAATCGCCGGTGGAGTCCTTCACCGCGACGATGTTGGGGCGCTGAGCCAGCGCCAGCAGGGTGTCGTGCTCGATCCGGGTCGCCGTGCGTCCGGGGATGTTGTAGGCCACGATCGGGAGCTCGGTCGCATCGGCCACCCGCTCGAAATGCGCGATGAGGCCCGACTGCGGGGGCTTGTTGTAGTACGGCGTCACGACCAGGATGCCGTCCGCGCCTGCGTCCTCGGCGGCCTGCGTGAGCTCCAGGGTCTCGGCCGTGGAGTACGTGCCGGTGCCGCACAACAGCTTGCCACGGCCCCGGATCGCCTCGCCCACCGCTCGGAAGAGCTCGGCCTTCTCCTTGTACGTGAGCGTGGGCGATTCGCCCGTCGACCCCGAGACGACCACGGCGTCAGACCCGTGGTCCAGGAGGGAAACCGCCAGTTCCTGCGCGCCATCGAGATCCACCGCGTGATCGTCGCGGAACGGGGTGACCATCGCGGTCACCACGGATCCGAACCGCCCGCTCGTTCGCCCGCCCATCGGCGCTCCTCCCTCGTGGCCCCCGGCGCCGGCCGGGGTCGGTGAACCTGTGGAGCCCTATGCTAGCTCCCGATGCCACGCATCTACACCCAGACGGGCGACGACGGCACCACCGGTCTCCTCTACGGAGGCCGCGTATCCAAGGCCGACGCGGCCACCGAGGCGTATGGCACCACCGATGAGGCGGTCGCCGCCCTCGGCCTGGCGCGCTCCCTGTGCGAGGACGAGACGATGCGCGACGATCTCCTCACCCTTCAGCGAGAGCTCTTCGTGGTGGGAGCAGATCTCGCTACGAACCCCACGGAGCGTGCCAAGCTCACCGCCGATGTTTCCCTCGTGAGCATCGCCATGGTCGAACGGCTCGAGCGCCGGATCGACGACCTGGTGGCCGTGCGCTCCCTCCCTGAGGTGTTCATCGTCCCCGGCGCGAATCCCGGTGGCGCGGCGCTGGACGTGGCGCGCGGGGTGGTCCGGCGGGCCGAGCGCCGCGTCGTGGAGCTGGAGGCGACCGGTCGCGAGGTGAATCCGGAGGCCCGGCGCTACCTGAACCGGTTGAGCGACCTGATCTTCGTGCTGGCGCGGTGGCAGGCAGGCGAGAGCGAGCCGGCCAGTCGCACGGACCGCTAGCCCCTAGGCATCACGCACGGGCACCGGGGCGAAGGCCCCCACGTTGTCCGACCCGAAGCTCAGGACGAGCAACCCCGCGGTGTCTGCGGTCACCGCGTCGGGGAAGGACACCGTCAACGAATCCGAGGCCTGGTCCGCGATCGGGGCGGCACCCTCGATCGTGGCTTCGTATCGCGCGCCGTCGCCCGTGATGGCGTAGATCGACGGGGCGCCGAGCCTGGTCCCGGAGTCGTTCTCGACGTCCAGTGCCCCCGTGCTGCCGTCCAGCGTCAACGACGCGACGACGCCGTTAAACGTGTATCGATAGGCTCCAGGCTCGAAGGCAACCGCCTGGTTCGAGGTCACGGGACCCCCGCTGGGCGTGGCGAGCGACGGAGACGAAACCTGCGGCTCGTCTCCGGTGCACGCAGCGCCGACGCAGAGCAGCATCAGGGCGAAGCCATAGGCGATCCGGCGGAAGGAGAACACGGCTGCCGCATGATACGAGAACCGCTGCGGTCCCCAGCCGAAGTCGAGGGAGGGATGGTGAGACAACTCGAGCTCAGACGGCACGCCCGGCGTGACCCGGTCGCGGACCGGCTCTCCCCCGAGGGCCGCGCTCAAGCCGAGGACGTGGGACGCGAGGCGCCGTTCGACTACGCCGTGGTCTTCGTTTCGCCGGCGGAGCGAGCGGCGGAGACGGCCGCATGGATCCTGCGAGGCGCCGGCCAACAGCTCCCCGAGCACGCTGTGATCCCCGGCCTAGGGGGGGCGGGGCCCGACGGAGGAAGCGCCGCTGCGATGGCTGCCGGGGTCCGGGCGCTGCTGGATCGGGTCCCCGAAGGCGCGCGAGGCCTGGCCGTGAGTCATACCCCCCTCGTCGAGCGGGCCGCCGAAGGACTGACCGGGCGGGCCGTGGCGCCGATGAGCGAGTGCCAGGGCCTGCTGATCACCATCGACGATGCGCAAGAGATCCAGATTGAGGAGTTACGCCTGGGCACCCCCGGACCCCGATGAGCGCGTGGTCCGGATCCGTCCTGCCGGCCTTCGCACTCGGCGCCGCCCTGGGCGCCGCCCCAGGTCCGGTCCAGATCCTGATCCTGTCCGAAACGGCGCGAGGAGGCATCACGCGCGGGATCCGCGTGATGGCGGGCGCGAACGGGACCCTGCTCGTCGTGATGGTGGCGCTCGCGTTCGGCTTTTCGGCACTCCAGCCGGGACCGGGCGTCCTGCGCGCCCTCCGTGTGGTGGGCGGATGCTTCCTCGTCTACCTGGCCGTGGTGGAGCTCCTCACCCTGCGGGAGGAGGCGGACGGGGACGACGCACGGCGCTCGCTGCCCGGCGATGGGCTCGGGCCCACGGCGCGCGGGATCGTGTCGGTCGTGCTCAACCCGGGCGCGTGGATCTTCTTCGCGACCACCGCCTCAGCCGTGATGGCCGAGGCGACGGCTTCGGGCGGACGCTCCGCGGCCGTGCTCGCCGCCCTCGCGATGACGCTCGGCGTCTCCTGCACGGACATGGCGGCGACACTGCTGGGCACGGGTGGCCGTGCCATCGCGGGTGAACGTGGACTCCGCTGGGTCCGCACAGGCCTCGCGCTCGCCTTGCTCGGGATCGGCCTGGTGTTCGTGGGGCAGGGCGCGCTGCACGGCTGATTCCCCGTGCTAACCGAGCCCTTCGAAGATATCGCCGAGCACCGGGGCCTCGGGCGAGGGCGACGGCCAGGCGATCACATGGGTCTCCATGCGAAGGATCTCCTTCCGGGCTTCCTCGGGAACGTCCGACATGTCGTTGGCCTGCGTGCGGTGCTCACGCAAGGCCGCGGCCTTCGCCTCCACCACCGCCGAGCAATCCACCATCATCTTCACGGTTGCGTCGGGGACACCGCGTGGCTGGTAGAGCCGCGGGTTCTCAAGATCCATGGCCTCCTGACCCGTGGAGATCAGCATCTCGTTGAACGCCCGCATGGCCGAGGCGGGCAGGCAGCTGTGCAGGAGGCGCCGTGGGCCACCCTCTTCCCCACGTACCCGGTGGAACGCGGTCGATGTCGCCAGTCCCGTGGCGATGTGGTCCGGATGACCGGTGATGCCTTCGGGGCCGAACGTGATCACGACGTCGGGGCGCTCTTCGCGGATCACGTCTTCGAGTCTCGCCACGAGACCATCGAGGTGTGCATCGGCCACGCCGCCGTCGGGGTAGCGCAGGAACTCATGCCGATCCGGCACGCGGCCGAGGGCGACCCAGGAGCGGCGATCTTCCTCCTCGCGCACCGCCCCCAGCGTGTCCCGGGTGGCGAGCCCCGGGTCGGCGATCTGGCCGTGCTCGCCGCTCGTAACGTGCACGAGTGCGAAGCGGAAGTCGGGTTCGTCGGCGTGCAGCGCCACGCTCCCCGAGCATCCGAACGTATCGTCGTCGGGATGCGCCACCACGGCGAGCAGCCGGGAGGGCAACCTAGGCCTCGAGGAGCGCGTCGAGCCCAACCGTGAGGCCCCGCGGCCTTCCGACGACGGCTTTGACTGCGATGAGTACGCCCGGCATGAACGCGGTCCGGTCCGTAGTGTCGTGCCGGATCGTGAGCGTCTGGCCCGTCCCGCCGAAGATGACTTCCTGGTTCGCGACGACACCGTGGAGTCGCACCGAGTGGATCGGAACATCGGCGACCTCGCCACCGCGTGCATCGGCGATCCTCTGCGCTGTGGCGACGGCCGTCCCGCTCGGCGCGTCTCGCTTGTCGGGATGGTGGTACTCCACGATCTCCACGTCCGGCAGATGGATCGCCGCATCCACCACGAATCGCATCATCAGCACGGCGCCGATCGCGAAGTTCGGCGCCACGAAGACGCACACCCGATCCTGTTCGTCCCACGCCGGATCGAACTCGAAACCCGTGGTCCCCTCGACGACGTGAACCTCGTTGTCGATCCCCCACGCGATGTGCTCCGGCGCCCACTCGGGACCGGTGAAATCCACCAGCACGTCGGCCCTCGCCTCGCGCAGCGCGTCGAGCTCACTTGCGGCCACGACGTCGCTCCCCGCCACCCCGACGAGCTCGTCGAGCCGGCGGCCGGCGGCCGAACGACTCACCGCCGCGACCAGGGCCAGCTCGGGGTCGGCGTGGACCGCGCGACAGACCTCGCGGCCCATCTTGCCGGTGGCGCCCACGACCCCCACGCGGATCACGCCATGGCCTCCTGGAAGGCCGTCTTCCCGAAGGGCCCCAGCACGGTGAGCGTCATCGGCTGCGACAGTACCCGGTCGGCCACCGCACGTGCATCCGCCAGCGTCACCTGCTCGATCCGTCGCAGCGACTGGTCCACGCTGAGGATCTCCCCGTGCGCGATCTCCGACTTGCCCAGCCGGCTCATCCGGCCTCCGGGATCCTCGAGGCCCAAGACCATCGCACCCTTCACGTGCCCCTTGGCCCGCTCGAACTCCGCGGCCGTGAGTCCCCCACCCGCCACGTCGGCGAGCTCCCGCCGAAGGAGGCCGATCACTTCGCCGGCACGGCTCGGCGTGCACCCCGCGTAGCAGGCGAACACGCCCGCCTCGGTGTACTGCGCGTGGTAGCTGTAGACGGAGTACGCGAGCCCCCGCTTCTCCCGCACCTCCTGGAACAGCCGCGACGACATGCCGCCGCCGAGCGCGGTGTTCACGATCAAGAAGGCGAACCGGTCGGGGTCGGAGCGCGGGAGGCCGTTCGTCCCCAGGCAGATGTTCGCCTGTTCGGTCTTCCGACGCTTAGTGAGGCTTCGTCCCGACGGTTCGGGCGCCCGCGCGGACGCGCGGAGGTTCCACACGGACGGCTCCCCGGCACGGACCTCGCGCCCGGTCTCCATGCGCTCGTGCAGCAGCCCGATGAGCTCCTCGTGCCGCAGGTTCCCGGCGGCCGCCACGACGAAGTTTCCGGGGACGTAGTGCGAACGGTAGAAGCGCCCCACGGAGGCGGTTCCGGCGGCCTCGATGGTGCCCACCGTCCCCAGGATCGGCCGGCCCAGTGGGTGATCCGGCCACAGGGCCTCCGTGAACAGATCGTGTACGACGTCTTCCGGAGAATCCTCGTGCATGTTGATCTCCTCGAGGATCACCTGCCGTTCGGCGTCGAGGTCCGCCTTGCGGATCACCGTGTGTTGCAGCATGTCCGCCAGGTGATCGACCGCCATCTCCAGGTCGCGATCGAGTACGCGCGCGTAGTAGCAGGTGTACTCCTTGGCCGTGAAGGCGTTCACGTCCCCGCCCACGGCATCGAACTGCTCGGCGATGTCCAGCGCGCTCCTGGACTTCGTTCCCTTGAAGAGCAGGTGCTCCAGGAAGTGGCTGGATCCGCTGATGGCCGGCCGCTCGTCACGCGAGCCGGCCAGCACCCAGAAGCCCAACGAGACGGAGCGGACGCTGGGCATCCGCTCCGTCACGACCCGGAGGCCCGAGCTGAACTCGGTCCTTCGGATGGGCATCGGTTACTCGGCGTCGGGCGGGGCCGGCGCGTCGGCCGCCGGCGCGTCGCTCGCGGCGTCGCCGGCCGGCTCGTCACGGAATCGACGGCCGCGCTCGCGGTCGCGGCCTCCCCGGTCACCCTGGCCCCCACGGGAGCTGCCTCGGTCACGATCGCGCCCACCGCGGTCGCCGCGATCGCGCCGCTGGCCGCCACCTGACTCGTCGGCCTGCCCCTCGGGGATGGCCCACTCGTCGCCCACCGGCTTCAGGCTGATCTTGCCCTGCGCGTCGATGTCCTCGATGAGCACGGTGATCGTGTCGCCTTCCTTGATGGCCTCCTCGACGCTCTGCAGGCGCTTGCCACGCCCGAGCTTCGAGATGTGGACCAGGCCGTCACGGCCGGGCACGAGGTTGACGAAGGCGCCGAAGGTGGTCGTCTTCACGACCGTGCCCACGTACTCCTCGCCCACCAGCACCGGACGCGGGTTGGCGATGTCGTTGATCATCTCCGCGGCCTGATCGGCGCCCTCGCCACCCGTGATCGACCCGATGTGCACCGTGCCGTCGTCCTGGATGTCGATGTCGGCGCCCGTGACCGCGATGATCTCGTTGATCCGCTTGCCTTTGGGCCCGATGACCTCGCCGATCTTGTCGACGGGGATCTGGATGCTGATGATCCGTGGCGCCTTGACGTTGACCTCGTCGCGCGGGGCGGCGATGGCTTCCTCCATCACGTCGAGGATCTGGAACCGCGCATCGCGCGCCTGCTGCAGCGCGCCGGCGAGCACATCGCCCGGAAGACCGGTGACCTTCATGTCCAGCTGGATCGCGGTGACGAACTCACGCGTCCCCGCCACCTTGAAGTCCATGTCGCCGAGCGCGTCCTCGGCGCCGAGGATGTCCGTGAGGGTTACGAACTTGCCTTCGTCGGCGATCATGCCCATGGCGATGCCCGCCACCGGCGCCTTGATCGGTACGCCCGCGTCCATCAGCGAGAGCGTCGAACCGCAGACGCTAGCCATAGACGTGGAGCCGTTGGAGCTCAGCACGTCCGAAACCAGACGCAGCGCGTACGGGAACTCGTCCTCGTCGGGGACCACGGGGACCAGGGCGCGCTCGGCGAGCGCGCCGTGCCCGATCTCGCGGCGGCGCGGCGAGCCCACGCGGCCCGTCTCCCCCGTGGAGTAAGGAGGGAAGTTGTAATGGTGCATGTAGCGCTTACCGTCGTTGAGGTCGAGCGTGTCGATCATCTGCGTCATGCGCAGCATGCCGAGGGTCGTCACGTTCAGCACCTGGGTGTCGCCGCGGCTGAACAGCGCGGAACCGTGCGCCTGCTTCAGCACCCCGACCTCGGCCGAGAGCGGCCGGATCTCGGTGGGCGTCCGCCCGTCCAACCGGATGCCGTCATCGATCACGCGCTTGCGCATGACCTTCTTCTGGATCTGCTTCCAGGCAGCGCCGAACTCGCCCATGCGGGCGGCACCGTCGTCGCCGAGCTCCTCGGCCAGGTGAACCTTGGTCTCGGCCTTGAGGGCGTCGAGCTTGGCCTCGCGCTCGGCCTTGTCCGGCACGATGGCCTCGCCCAGCCGGTCCTTGGCGAACGCCGCGACGATCTCGTAGACGTCCTCGCCGAACAGCGGGTTGGGCTCCCAGGCCTGTTCGGTCACGCCGATCGAGTCCACGAACTCCTTCTGGAAGTCGAGCAGCTCGCCGATGGCGACCTTGGCGGCCTCTAGCCCGAGGGCCACGTTCTCCTCCGTGGGGGCGGTCGCCCCGGAGGCCAGCAGCTCCCAGGTGTTGTCGGGGGCCTCGCCCTCGATCATGAGGACATCGATCGCGCCCGCGTCGTTGCGGCGGCCGGCGACCACGATGTCGAACGTGGCCTCCTCGACCTCCTGGAACGTGGGGTTGATGACCCACTGCCCGTCGATCAGGCCCATCCGTACGGAAGCGACGGGACCGTCGAACGGGAGACCGGCCAGGCACGTGGCCACGGAAGCGGCGTTCATGGCGGGGATGTCGTACGGGTTCTCACCGTCCATCCCCAGGACCGTGATGACGACCTGGACCTCGTCGCGGAACCCGTCCTTGAAGGTGGGTCGCAACGGGCGGTCGATGAGGCGGCAGGTGAGGACCGCCGTCTCGGACGGGCGACCCTCGCGACGGAAGAAGCTGCCGGGGATCTTGCCGATCGCATACATCCGCTCTTCCACGTCGATGGTGAGCGGGAAGAAGTCGATCCCCTCGCGAGGGTTGCTGCGAACGCAGGTGGCGAGCACCTGGGTGTCGCCGTAGGTAACCAGTACGGCGCCGTCGGCGAGACGCGCCATCTTGCCCGACTCGAGGGTCAGGGTGTTGTTCCCGATCTTGCGGGAAAGGGTGGTGGCCATGGGCCATTTCCTCCTTGATGAAGTCTGGGCGCGAGGCGGTCGCCTCGGCGCCGGGAGGAGGTGGGGTGGCCGATTCTCAGTGGTGAGCATCCGGAGCGCCGGCGGGAGCCGTGCTCGTTTCGGAAGCTCGCTACTGATAACCGACCGCGGGTGGTTTCCACCTCCGACGTGCGGATCAGTGGATCGTAAGCATCACTCCTCGCAGAGGCTCGGCCCCGTCGGGGCGGCCTCCGGTATCCGGTTCAGCGTCGCAGACCGAGGCGCGCGATGAGGGCCCGGTAGCGCTCGATGTCCTCGTTCTTGAGGTAGTCGAGGAGCCGACGGCGGCGCCCCACCATCTGCAGGAGGCCGCGCCGCGAAGCATGGTCGTGCTTGTGGATCTTCAGGTGCTCGGTGAGATCGGCGATGCGCCTGGTCAGCACCGCCACCTGAACCTCTGCGGACCCGGTGTCTCCCTCGGTGCGGGCGTACTCCGAGATGATCTGCGTCTTGGTTTCTTTGGTCAGCGTCGTCATGGTCAGTGACCAAGGCTACCAGCGCGAACGGACCCCTGACGCCAAGCAGGGGGCGGGCAGCGGCATCGGAGCCACTTCAGTCGGTGCCCGGCTCACCGATGAGGTCACGGGTCCGACGCACGTCGTCGCCGATGGCGGCGATCAGTTCCTCGAGGGTGTCGTAGCGAACCTCGTCGCGCAGCCGATGCCAGAACCCGACCGCCAGCGGCTCTCCCGGTAGGTCGTCGCCCTCGAAATCCAGCAGGAACGATTCCACGTGCAGCGGCTCCACGCCGAAGGTCGGGTTGGTTCCGACGTCGATCGCGGCCCGGTACCGACGCCCCCGGTGCTCGGCCACGCCCGCGTAGATCCCCTGGCCCGGCAACAGGAGTCGCGGCCACGTCTCCAGGTTCGCCGTGGGGTAACCGAGCCCCTTGCCGCGTCCGTGCCCCGAGACCACCGTGCCGTCCAGGACGAAACGGCGACCACACGCCTTCAACGGCCACTCGAGGTCCCCCGCCGACAGCGCTTCGCGGATCGACGTGGACGACACGACGCGCCCGCCGATCTCGACGAGGTCGACCCCTTCGGCCGTGAGGTCGAACGGGGCACCCAGCAGCGGCAGCGTGGCGATCGTGCCCGCGGCCTTGTGCCCGAACGTGAAGTTCGCGCCCATCACAGCGTGCTGCGCGCGAAGGCCGCCCACCAGGATGTCGGACACGAACCGCTCGGCGGGGAGCCGCGAGAACTCCGGCGTGAAAGCGAGCACCACCAGGACGTCCAGGCCCGCGTCGCGGATCAGGTCGGCCTTGCGTTCGACCGTGGTGAGCAGGCGAGGCTCCTGGCCCGGCGTGAGGACCTCCCGCGGGTGACGATCGAACGTGACGGCCACGGACCGGACGCCCCGACGGCGTGCTTCCTCGACCGTGCGAGCCAGGACGGCCTGGTGGCCGAGGTGGACACCGTCGAAGAAGCCCACCGTGACCAAAGACGGTTCATCGGATAGCGGTAACGCCTCGAGGCCGCGGACGGTCTGCATCGGAGGGAGGGTAACGGAACCTGTCGAGGGGGTATCGTGTCCGCCGATGCCCAACACACAGGAACCTTCGGCGGCCGCGATCGAGCGAAGCGACGGCGTAGCCCAGGGACGCCGGCGCCTGCGGCGTCCGTCCGGCGAGGCCCCCGCGCTGCCGCACGACGCGGGCTGGACACGTTGGTTGTGGCCGTCGATCGCCGTGGTGATCCTCGGGCTGGTCGTCGCGGGGATCATGTCGTTGTCGTCTCCGCCCGAACCGCTCGCGGTGGACGTGAGCATCCTTCGATGGGCGGAGGGGCTGAGGGCCACCTTCAACGTCGACGTGGCCAAGGCCCTGAACCTGCTCGCCACCCCAGGCGGCGTCCTGGTCCTTCGGGTGGGGACCTTGATCGTCCTGGCCTCCGTCAAGCGATGGCGCCATGCGGTCGTTTCGTTGGTGACCTGGGCCGCCCTGGACCTCGTCGCGACGTTGATCCGGGTGGGGCCGCTCGTCGCCCCGTCGGGGCAGACGCCACCGATCACCACGATCGACACTCCGGGGTTCCCCGTCTACTACTTCCCGGGCTCCGCCATGATGGCCCTGTCCATCACCGTGTTCGCGATGGTTTACGCCCTCGTCCCCGCCGGCCGCGCCCGGTCGCGCTTGCGGTGGGCCGCGGTGGCGCTCCTCGCCGTGGTCGCCGGCGCTCGGGTCCTGCTCGCGGCCAGCTATCCGTCCTCCGCTTACTACTCCATCCTGCTCGCCGCGGCGGTGGCCTTCGTGGTCTTCAAGTGGCTCTGTCCCGACGAGTCGTTCCCCGTTTCGTATCGCCGCGGAGGCAACGCGGCCCACCTGGACCTGGCGGGTCCGCGCGGCGAGGCCGTCCGCTCGGCCATGCGGGACCAGCTCGGGATCGAGGTCACGGAGGTCAAGGCGTTCGGCGACGAGGGCTCGGGCGGTTCCACGCCGCTGCTCATGACCACCGAGGACGGGTCGCAGCTCTTCGGCAAGATCCTCGCCACGAGCCACCTTCGAGCGGACCGGTGGTACCGGATCGGCCGCACGATCATGTACGGGCAACTCGAAGACGAGGCGCCGTTCGGCTCGGTCAGACGCTTGATCAACTACGAGGACTACGCGCTGCGCCTGCTGGACGACGACGGGTTCCGAGTGGCGAAGACCTACGGAGCTGTGGAGCTCACACCCAACCGCGAGTATCTCCTGCCCACCGAGTTCTTCGCCGGCTCCGAGACGCTCGGGCACGCAGAGGTGGATGACACCGTCATCGACGAGGGGCTCGCGCTGGTGCGTCAGCTTTGGGACGCGGGTCTGGCCCACCGCGACATCAAGCCGGCCAACCTCCTCAAGGTGGACGGCCATCTTCAGCTGATCGACGTCTCAGGGCTCGAGGTGCGCCCCTCGCCGTGGCGTCAGGCCGTGGACCTCGCCAACATGATGCTGGTGATGGCCCTGAAGTCGGACCCCGAGCGCGTCTATGCCATCGCGCAGCGCCACTTCACGCCGGAGGAGGTGGGCGAGGCGTTCGCGTGCGCGGTCGGCATGGCGATCCCCACCGAGTTGCAGCGCTACATCAAGCAGGACGGGCGGGATCTGATCGGCGAGTTCAAGCGGCTCGCGCCCCCCTACCCTGCGGTGTCCATCCAGCGATGGAGCGCCGCGCGCCTCGCACTCACTGCGGCGGCCTTGGCGGCCCTCGTGTTCGTCGTGATCGCCGGGATCGCGGCACTCGGATCCGGACTCCGGTGAGTCGGCAGCGCGGGCGCGAGCATCGCGCCTTGCTGGAGCGGCCGTACTTCGGGCTCGGAGCCGGCCTCGGCCTCCTAGGGGCTTTCGTGGTACTCACGATCGCGGTCGGGTCGCAGGCCGACCGCATCGCGCCCGCCACGGCGTTCGCGGCCGTGGGCCGGTTCGATCAGAGCGTGTACGACGCCACGCAGAACTTCAACCACGGCATCCTCACGCCGCTCGCGAAGGTGCTGAACTTCTTCGGAGGAGGACTCTTCAACATCCCGTTCCGGATCGCGGCCCTGGTCCTGCTGCTGGTCCTGCGCCGCTTCCGCCACGCGATCGCGTTCGCCCTCACGTGGATCATCTCGGAGGCCCTCATGACGACGGTCAAGGGCTACCTGGACCGGATGCGGCCGCCGAACCCGCTGTTGGTCACGCACGGCTCCTCTTATCCCTCGGGTCACTCCGTGGCCGGGGCCGCCATCGGGATCTCCCTGGTGATCGCGTTCATCCCCGCGGGTCCGCGACGGCGAAAATGGGAGTGGGCGGCCGGGGCGTTCGCCTTCGCGATGGGGGCCTCGCGGGTCTACCTGAACGCCCACTGGTTCTCCGACGCCCTCGGCGGCGTCCTCCTCGGCGCGGGCGTCGCCCTCACCGTGGCAGCCGTCGTGGCGCTCACCGACCGCCGGATCATGGGCGCGGCACCACACGACGAGATCCCCACGGCCCAAGAACCTGGCTCGGGGCTCGGCGGGTCGGCCGCCTAGGTGGCGGTTGGCGTCGGGAGTCCTTCCCCCACCGACTCCTCGGGCGCTTCCTTCCGCCAGCTCTTGTTCTTCAACCAGATGAAGTAGGTGAAGCCGCCCAGGGGGATCTGGACCCCGTACGTCAGCAAGCGGAAGATCAGCACGGCCGCAACCACCGCAGCCTTCTGATCCTCCGGCACCAGGGCCGTGAGGCCGCCCACGTAGCCGAGGTCGATCACGCCCACACCGCCCGGGGTGAGCGGGACCGCCGAGAGGAGGCGGCTGAAGGAGAACACGGCGAACACCTTCGCGGTACTGACCTCCTGTTCGCTGATCCCCATGTGTCGCAGGGAAAGCAGGAGCACGAAGAACAGCGCGAGCTGGCTGAGGATCGTGAAGAACGTCAGCCGCACCCACCGGCGCTCGACGAGGCCGATGGTGTCGTTGCGGAACTTGGCGGCTCGCTCGTCCAGTCCGGTGATCGGTCCCTTGCCGCGGCGGAACGGCTTGGCCACGAACGACGCGACGCGCCCGAGGCCTCGCCCCACGGCACGAGCGAGCGCCTCGCTCGAGAAGACGGCGGCCAGCAGTCCCACCGCCACCGCGAGCACCACCACGCCCACGATCGCGGCCGTGACGTAGGCGGCGCTGCTCTGGCCGGTGGCGACCAGGATCACGATCGAGATCACGGGCATCCCCAGCTTCACGAAGATGTTCCAGATCCCGGTGACGCCCACGTACAGGGCGGTGTTCGTCCCCGTGAATCCCCAGGACTTCTGGATCTCATACGTGAGCCCGACGGCGATGGCCCCGCCACCGGGGAGGGTGTTCGCGACCGACGTCGTGGTCTGGGTCAGCACCGCCGCAGGCCACAGCCGGAGACCGGGCAGCGCCGCCATGTTCGCCCACCAGTAGGTGAACAGGTTGAAGATCATCGCCGCGATCAACGAGGCGATCTCCAGCGGCGTCATGGTCTTGACGGCCGCCCACACCGCGGCGTAGTCCGCGAACTTGGGCATCGCGAACGCGAAGATCCCCACGACGATGATGACGGACGCGGCGGCACCGAAGGCCTTCTTCATCATGGCTCGCTGCCGCTTCTTGGGATCGGGGGTCGCGGCCATCGCGCGTTCCGTCGCGCCTCCCGTTGCGTCTGTTGAGTCCACCGCGTACCCCCGGGTCGGTCAGGCGGGCAGCCTAGCATCGGGCGAGTACTCGGCGAGGGATCTCGTCAGGATCGCAGGGGGGCGAGGATCACGGACGGCCGCCCCTTCGCGCCCTCGTCCTCGTACACACCCACCAGGTCGCCGTCTGGCCCGACCACGGCGTAAGGCCCTTCGAGCCCGGTCGGGCCCAGGACGCGCCCGTGACTCGCTGCCACGGCCTCCTCGGGCTCCAGGACGATCCTCGGCAAGTGGGCAACCGCCCGCGCGATGGGCAGCGGCGGGCCTGGATCTTCGGGGGGGGTCGCGTCGGCGACCGAGAAGGCGCCGATCGAGGTGCGCCGCAGCCGCGTGAGGTGCGCACCGCACCCGAGGGCGTCTCCCACGTCGGCGGCGAGGACCCGCACGTACGTACCTCCGCCGCAGACGACCCGGAACGAGACCTCCGGGGCGGCGAGGTCGACCAGCTCGAACGAAGCCACGTGCACCGGCCGCGGGGCGGCCGCGAGCGTCTCCCCGCGGCGGGCGGCCTCGTACAGCTTGGTGCCGCCGACCTTCACGGCCGAGTATGCAGGAGGGGTCTGAAGGGACTCCCCCACCAGCGCGGCCATCGCCTCCGCGATCTCGGCGGGGGTGACCGCCACCGGTGCTCGTTGGATAACCTCCCCATCCGCGTCCAGGGTGGTGGTGCGCTCGCCCAATCGGAAGCTTCCCTCGTACGTCTTCGACAACTCACCCAGGAAGCGCAGCAACCGCGTGGCGCGGCCGACCCCGATCACGAGCAACCCGGTGGCCATGGGGTCGAGCGTGCCCGCATGCCCGACCTTCTTGGTCCCGAGCGCGCGACGCACCGCCGCCACCGCGTCGTGCGATGTGATCCCCGAAGGCTTGTCGATCAGCAGGAGCCCGTCGGTGCCCGGCGAGCTCACGGCTCCACGGCTTCGCCGCGCAAGGCGCTCACCAGGCGATCGACGGTCCCCGCCGGGCCGTGCTTCGACGTGTAGCCCGCGGCCAGACGGTGCCCACCGCCACCGAACGCCGCAGCCACCGCGGCGAGATCGTGGCCGCCGCGCGAGCGAACGCTCACCTTGAAGCGGCCGTCCTTCTGCTGCTTGATCACCGCCGCGACGTCGACGTCTCGCGCGGAGCGGATCGCGTCGATCAGATCGTCCGTCTCGCCCGGTTGCACGCCTGCGCCAACGAGATCCGCCTGCGTGAGGTAGGTCCACACCAGATCCGCCTCCGCAACGTAGGCGACACGATCGAGCGCGGTGCCCACCAGCCGGATGTACTCCAGCGGGCTGTCTTCGTAGAGCGCCTGCACCAGCCGGGCGTGATCGAACGGATGCTCGCGCAAGGTGGCTGCCATGCGCAGCGTGGCGGGCGTGGTGGCCTCGTACTGGAAGCGGCCGGTGTCCGTCACCAGCCCCGCGTAGAGGCACTGCGCGGCGGCATCGGACATGTCGCCCCCCATGACCTCGATGAGCCGGAACACCATCTCGCACGTCGAGGATGCGGCCGGATCCACCAGGGGAACCGTGCCGAGTCCGTCGTTCGACCGGTGGTGATCGATCCAGATGACCTCCCCGGCCCGCTCGGCAGCGCGTCCGAGAGACACGAGCCGGTCGAAGGAGGCGCAGTCGCAGGTGACCATGACGGCCGGGGCCTTCGGGAACGACTTGGCGGCCACGAGGCGGTCGGAGCCCGGCAGCAACGCCGCCCAGCGAGGGGGCTCGAGCGGTTCGTTCGGGAAGCTCACGGTGGTGCTCACGCCTCGCCCCTCCAAGAAATCCGCGAGGCCCAACATCGATCCGAGCGCGTCCGCATCAGGATTGACGTGACACGCGAGAGCGACCTCGGTGGCCTGGGTCAGGATCTCGGCCGCGCGAGCGAAGTCGGGCGCGGCGCTCACTCGGGATCCTTGCGGTGGAGCTCCGAAAGGAGCTCGTCGATCCGTTGGCCCTCCTGAAAAGTCGTGTCCTCCTCGAACACGAGGTCCGGGACGAACTTCAGGCGTACCTCCCGGGCCAGGACGCTGCGGAGGTGTGGTGCGGCGGAGCTGAGCGCCGCACGCGACCCCGCGCGCTCCTTCGCATCTCCGAGCACCGTGTAAGCGACCCATGCATGCTTGAGATCGGGCGAAACCTTGACCCCGGTCACCGTCACGAAGCCCAGCCGAGGGTCCTTCAGCTTCTGGATATGTTCGGCGAGGATCTCCCGGAACCCCTCGCCGACCCGATCGGTGCGCGCGCCTTGCGTCATGGCGACCAGCCTAACGGACCACCACGCGGAGCCCACCGAGAAGGGGTCGATCCGCGATTCAGATCGTGCGCGCGAACTCCTCGATCTCGTAGGCCTCGATCACGTCGCCTTCCTTGATGTCCTGGAAGTTCTCGATCCCGATCCCGCACTCGAACCCGTCGCGGACCTCGCCCACGTCGTCCTTGAACCGGCGGAGGGAACCGAGCCGGCCGTCGTAGACGACCACGCCCTGGCGGACGAGGCGCGCCTTGGCGTTGCGCTTGATCAGGCCGCTCTTGACGTAGCAACCCGCGATCACGCCCAGCTTAGGAACCCGGAACGTCTGGCGCACCTCCGCCTCGCCCAGGACCTTCTCGCGTTCCTCCGGACTCAACATGCCGGAGAGGGCGGCCTTCACCTCGTCGATGGCATCGTAGATCACCTGGTACAGCCGGATGTCGACGTGCTCCTTCTCGGCCAGGTCGCGTGCGGGCTTGTCCGGACGGACGTTGAAGCCGATCACGATCGCGCGCGACGCGACCGCCAGCGAGATGTCGCGCTCGGTGATCGCGCCAGCGGCGCTGTGAACGAGGTTCACGCGCACCTCCTCCTGCGGGAGCTTCAAGAACGCGTCCGTGAGCGCGCCCAGCGACCCTTGGACGTCCGCCTTCACGATCAGGTTGAGCTCGGGGATCTCGGAGCGCGCCTGCTGGCTCAGCAGATCCGACAGCGTGGGCGGGCGGGTGGTGACGAGTTCGGCGGCGCGCACACGCGATTCGCGTTCGGCCGCGATGTGGCGCGCCTCACGCTCGTCCTCGACCCCGCGGAAGTCGTCACCGGACGCGGGCACGTGGGCCCACCCAAGCACCTGCACCGGCTTGGACGGGCCCGCCCGATGTACCGGCTTTCCGTTCTCGTCCAGCATCGCCCGGATCTTGCAGTACGTGACGCCGCACACCAGCGCGTCGCCCACCTCGAGCGTGCCCTTCTGAACCAGGACCGTGGCCACCGGGCCGCGCCCCTTGTCCAGGTGCGCCTCGAGCACGGCGCCCCACGCGCGGCCGGTGGGGTCACCCTTGAGCTCCTCGAGATCGGCCACGACGAGCAGCGTCTCCAGCAACGTATCCAGGTTGGTCCGTGCCTTGGCAGACACGTCGACGAACTCGTACTCGCCGCCCCACTCGGAGGGCACGATCCCGCGTTCGACCATCTGGGTGCGGACGCGGTTGGGGTCGGCCTCCTCTTTGTCCACCTTGTTCACGGCCACCACGATGGGCACCTGCGCGGCCTTCGCGTGGTCGAGTGCCTCCAGTGTCTGGGGCATCACCCCGTCGTCGGCCGCGACCACCAGCACGGCGATATCCGTGACCTGAGCGCCTCGCGCGCGCATGGCGGTGAAGGCCTCGTGGCCGGGCGTGTCGATGAACGTGATCTCGCGCTCACCCACATGGGCTTGGTAGGCGCCGATGTGCTGTGTGATCCCGCCGAACTCGCCCGCCACCACGTCGGTCTCACGGATGGCGTCGAGCAGCTTGGTCTTGCCGTGGTCGACGTGACCCATGATCGTGACCACCGGCGCCCGCGGGACGAGCGCTTCTTCGTCCACCTCGGTTTCCAGGGTCTCGGCCTGCAACTCATCTTCGATCCCGACGACCTCGAGTTGATAGCCCAGGTCGTCGGCCACCAGCGTCATGGCCTCGTCGGACAGCGAGGTGGTTGCGGTGGCCATCTCCCCCGCCATGAAGAGGATCTTCACGATGTCCCCGGGCGACTTGCTGAGCTTTTCCGCGATCGTCTGCGGGGTGGCACCGCGCACGAGTTGCAGGACCGAAGACGGCGTCAGCGGCTCGACCGGCCGGCGCGGGCCACGGGGCCCGCGGCCCCCCGTCGGCGGGGCTTCCTTGGCGGAGGCGGCCGGGGACGGCGCGGCGGCCGGCCTAGCGGGGGCGTTGCTCACGGGCGGGGCGGCGGCGGCCGGGACCTTCGCCGGGACCTTCGCCGGGACCGTCGCGGCCGGGGCTTTTTCCGCGGCGGACGGGGCCTCCGCTGGGACCGTCGCGGCCGGCGATACCGCCGGCTCCTTGGCCTCGGGCTCGGGTTTGGCCTTCGCGACCGGCTTGGCCTTGGGCTTGGGCTTGCGGGGAGCGGGCGCCGGCTCTAGGACCTCCCGTCGCTTCGGTGCCTCGGTCGCCTTGCCTCCGGAGGCGCGCAGGCGCGGAACGAGGTCCTCGGGCACGCTCGAGGACGCGGACTTGCCGCTCACGCCCATGTGATCCAGCGTCGCCAGCAGTTCCTTGCTGGTGACCCCGATCTCCTTCGCAAGCTCGTGAACCCTCAAGACGCTCCCATCTGCTGCTCGATCTCGGTCTGTAGCCTACCCAGTTCCTCCGGGCCCAACCCCGTTCTCAGGGCCCGTGCCAGCGCGCCCCGCCTCACGGCCTCCCGCACGCACGCGGTTCGCGGGTGAACGTAGGCGCCCCGGCCCGGAGCCGACCCACCCGCGTCGACCCGAGCGCCGCTCGGCGACCGCACAAGCCTCAGGAGGTCGCCGCGATCGGTTAACCGTCGGCAGCCCACACAGGTCCGGGTCGGCGCCATCCTCACTCCCCCGCGGGCGCCTCCGCCTCGAGCGCGATGGCCTCTTCGATGGCCTCGTCGGCCACTTCTTCAGCCGCGATCTCTTCGATCGCTTCGTCGGCCACGGCCACCTCCGCTCCTTCGAGTTCGGAGGCTTCGGTCACTTCGGGCTCCGCAACGACCTCCACCTCCACGACCTCCGCGGCTGGTGTCGCAGCGGCCCTCACGTCGTCCGAGACCTGCGTTTCGGACTTGATGTCGATCCGCCAGCCGGTCAGACGCGCGGCCAGCCGTGCGTTCTGGCCCTCTTTCCCGATCGCCAGGCTGAGCTGATAGTCGGGCACGATGACCATCGCGGTTCCGGTGGCCTCGTCGATCCGGACCTCCTTGACCTTCGCCGGCTGCAAGGCGTTGGCGACCAACTCCGCGGGGTTCTCGGAGTACGGGACGACGTCGACCTTCTCGCCGCGCAGCTCGTTCACGACCATGCGGACGCGGGAGCCCTTGGGCCCCACACAGGCGCCGACCGGATCGACCCCCGGCTCGTTGGAGGTCACGGCGATCTTGGATCGGTGCCCCGGCTCGCGGGCCACGCCCTTGATCTCCACGATCCCCTCCTCGATCTCGGGAACCTCCATCGCGAACAGCGCCTTCAGCAGGCCCGGGTGACTGCGGGAGACCACGATCTGCGGGCCCTTGGTGCCTCGACGGACCTCCGTGATGTAGGCCTTGAGGCGCTCACCGTGGCGGTAGGGCTCGGAGGGGACCTGCTCCGCCTGGGGAAGCAACGCCTCGACCTTGCCGAGATCCAATAGCGTGTACCGCCGCTCCTGCTGCTGCACGATCCCCGTCACGACGTCGCCTTCGCGCCCGGCGAACTCCTCATAGGTCATCTCTCGCTCGGCGTCGCGGAGCTTCTGGAAGATGACCTGCTTCGCGGTCTGCGCCCCGATCCGGCCCTTGAAGTCGTCCGTGACCTCGACGGGTTCCTCCCCGATGACCTTCATCTCGAGCGTGGGCTCGCCGCCCTCCTCGGCGGGAGGGACGTCGATCTCCTCGAGGGACTGCTTGATCATCGTGAGGTCGCCCGTCTCCGGATCGATCGAGGCGGCGAAGCCCACGAAGTCGTCGTCGGCGGTTGGGTTCTCCTGCTTCCACCACGTCTTGTAAGCGGAGGCCATCGCCTCCTCGAGTCCCTGGAGGATCGTCTCGAAAGCGATGCCCTTCTCACGTTCCAGTTCCCGCAGCGCGGCGATCATCTCGGCGTTCATGCATGGCTCCTCTTCAGTTCGGCGTCCCAGTCCGCAACGGTGCGCGCCGACGCGATGTCGGCGTAGGAGACGCGCAGCTCCTCGCCACCGACTTCGAGGGCGATCCCCTCATCGTCGGCGAGCAGCAACGCGCCCGTGTGCGAGCTGGACCCGGCCACGGGCTCCGTGGTCTTGATCTTCACGTGCGAACCGGTTACCCGACGGAAATGCTCGGGCCTGTGCAGCGGCCTCTCGATCCCCGGGGACGAAACCTCGAGGGCGTAAGGCCCGGGCTCGAACCCCTCGTCGTCGAGATGGCGGGAGATGCGCCCCGAGAGTTCCGCGATCCGGTCGAGGTCGACGCCGTCGGGCCCGTCCACCGTGACGCGCAGGACACGGTTGCTTCCCTGACCCACGATGACCGCGTCGACGAGTTCGAGTCCCTCGGCTTCGATCACGGGCCTGACCAGCGGTTCTGCCTCCACGGTCCGACCCTCCCTTACGAAACAAAAGGCGGGCGCGAGCCCACCTTGGACACACCTTCGGTTCGCTGTACGAGGGTCAGTATAGCCGAGGCGACAACCCCGGACCCGGGCCGGTCATCAGGGCGCCGAGGCCAGAAGGTCCGCTGCGGCCTCGACCGCACCGGCCACGGGGGCGGTGGATCGCTCTCCCGTCGCGCGTAGCTTCAGGTCCACTGTTTTGCCGGCCAGGCCGCGTTTTCCAACCGTGACCTGGACGGGGTAGCCGATCAGGTCCGCATCGGCGAACTTCACACCTGCCCGTTCGTCGCGGTCGTCCAGGACCGCCTCGATCCCTGCTGCGCGCAACCCCTCATAGATCCGTTCGGCCTCGGTGGTTACGGCGGGGTCGTCGTGGTTGGCCATGATGACCGCGACCTCGTAGGGAGCCAGAACCACGGGCCAGCGCAGGCCGGCATCATCGTGGTACTGCTCGGCCGCCGCGGCCATGATCCGGGTGATCCCGATGCCGTACGACCCCATCTGGTAGAGCCGCTGCGCGCCCTCCTCGTCCAGGTACGAGGCCTCCAGCGGGGCCGAGTATTGCGTTCCCAGCTGGTAGACGTGCCCGACCACGATCGAACGACCGATGTGCAGGGCCCCGCCATCGTTGGGGCAGACGTCGCCCTCGCGGATCGTGACCAGGTCCACGTAGGCGTCGACGCGGAAGTCGCGATCGACGTTGGCGCCCCTTACGTGCACGTCCACGCGGTTGGCGCCCGTGACCCAGTTCGCCCCACCCTTCACGGTGTGATCGGCCAGGACGCTCACATCCGGACCCATATCCGCCGGCCCAACGAACCCCTTCGCGAAGCCGTGAGCCGCGAAGTCCCCATCCTCGAACCGCCGCACGACCGTTGGGAAGAAATGGCTCGCGAGCTTCTTCTCGTTCACCTCGCGATCTCCGGGGACCAGCACCACGATCGTTCGAGCGTCGGCCTCGAAGAGCATGCACTTCAGGGTGGAGGCGGCGTCGATGCCCAGTTGCTGGCTCACGGCCTCGATCGTCACGGCGCCGGGGGTCACGACCTCCTCCATCGCGGCCAAAGCGTCGACGGCGGGCTCGGGCTCGCGCGGCGTCGCGGCCTCGAGGTCTGCGAGATAGTCGCCGTGTTCGCAGCGGACGAACAGGTCCTCGCCGACGTCGGCGAGCGCCATGAACTCGTGATTGACATCCCCGCCGATCGTCCCCGCGTCGGCTTCCACGATCACGTAGTCCAGCTTGCAGCGATCGAAGACCCGTTCGTACGCCTCGTACATGATCCGGTACGAAGCCCGCATGCCGTCCTCGTCCCGATCGAAGGAGTAGGCATCCTTCATGAGGAACTCGCGCCCTCGCAGGAGCCCGTAGCGAGGTCGGAGCTCGTCGCGGTACTTCCACTCCACCTGGTAGACGTTCAGCGGGAGGTCCTTGTAGGAGGGGAACTCCGCCGCCACCAACGGCGCGAACACCTCCTCGTGCGTCGGTCCCAGCAACAGCTGGCGGCCGTGGCGATCCTGGAGCCGGAACATCTCGTCGCCGTAGGCCTCCCAGCGTCCCGTCTGCTGCCAAGGCTCGGCGGGCAGCGTGATCGGCACCCGCATCTCCTGGGATCCCGCCGCGTCCATCTCCTCGCGCACGATCGCCTCGATCTTGCGCATCACGCGCATGCCGAGCGGCATGGTGGTGTAAACCCCGGCCATCAGCTTGCGGACGAACGCGCCGCGCAGCAGCAGCTTGTGGCTGGCGGCCTCCGCCTCGGCGGGATCCTCCCGCAGGGTGCGTGCGAACAGTCTCGACAGCCTCATGAGGGTGGGAAGGATACCGAGTCCGGAGCAAGGGGGTGGCCGATTGACGTCGCCCGCCTCACCCGGCACAATCCCGCCATGCAGATGCGGGGAACGGATCGGGTCTGGCGTCGGGGGTTCCTCAGCCCGGTGTCGCCGCGCGCCTGATCTCACCCGCTCCGTCAGCGTCGCCGCCCCGGGCCACCAGCGCCCGGGGTTTTCGCGTCCAACACCGAACGAAAGCACCAGGAGGCAATCCGATGGAAGCTCCGCTGCAGGTCCACCCCGATCCGAGAACGTTCGCCGCCCTGGCGAACACATGGCCGCTGGTGCCCGTGTGGACCGAACTCCTCGCCGATGTCTCCACGCCGGTCGGGCTGTTCCCCTCGCTCGTGGGCGCCGGCCCCGGCCTCCTGCTCGAGTCGGTGGAACGCAGCGAGCGCTGGGGGCGTTACTCGTTCGTGGCCGGCGATCCCGCGGCGGTGATCGTGGGCGATCGCGATGGTCTGCGCGTGGAAGGTCCCGTTCGACCGGGGCTGCCCCTGGAGGTTCCGATGGGATCCACGCGGACAGCGCTGATCGAGCTCGCCCGATCGCTGCGCGCGCCTCGGCTCCCCGAGCTCCCCGCCCTCACGGGCGGCCTCATGGGGTACTTCGCCTTCGAGGCGGCCGAGCTGCTGGACGGGCACCCCGTGCCGGACCCTGACTCCGCGCCGTGTCCGCCCGTTGGGCTGCTCGTGATCGACCGGGCCGTGGTCTTCGACCACTGGAAGCAGCGCCTCATGCTGGTGGCCCACATCCCGGCGGGCGCCTACGACCACGGCGTTGCCGCGCTGGAGCGCCTCGCCGCCACGGTGGCCGCCGCGGACCCCCCCACGCTCGAGCCGTTCACGGTGGGCTCAGCCGACGTCGCGGGTACGCCGAACATGGACGACGCCCGCTACCGCGAGATCGTGGCGTCGTTCAAGGAGCACATCCTCGCCGGAGATATCTTCCAAGGGGTCCCGTCGCGGCGCGTGACGTTCCCCGCTCACGAGGGCGGCTACCCGATCTACCGGCGCCTTCGGGTGGCGAACCCCGCCCCCTACATGTTCTTCCTTCGGATGCCGGGGTTCGAGCTGGCCGGGTCCTCGCCCGAGCCGCTCGTGCGGGTGGAGGGACGCCGGGTGTCGACCCGCCCGCTCGCCGGAACCCGTCCGCGCGGCGAGACGGAGGCGCGCGACCGCCTGATGGAGCACGAGCTCCTGGCCGATCCCAAGGAGCGCGCCGAGCACGCGATGCTCGTCGATCTGGCACGCAACGACCTCGGCCGGGTCTGCGTTCCCGGCAGCGTGGAGCCCACCGAGCTGATGGAGGTCGAGCGTTTCACGAAGGTGATGCATATCGTCTCGACGGTGGAGGGCGACCTGCGCGAGGACCAACACGCGTTGGACGCGCTCGCTGTGACGTTCCCCGCGGGCACGCTGTCGGGCGCGCCCAAGCGTCGAGCGATGGAGCTGATCGCCGAGCATGAACCCGACGCCCGGGGTCCCTATGGAGGGGCCGTGGGCTACGTCACCTTCGAAGGAGACCTGGACTTCTGCATCACGATCCGCACCGCGGTCGTGAAGGAGGGCCAGGCCCATGTACAGTCCGGCGCGGGCGTCGTGGCGGACTCCGACCCCCAGACCGAGCTGGAGGAGACGAAGGCGAAAGCGGCCGCCCTCCTGCCCGCGGTAGCCCCAGCGCCCCCCGGTGGGATTGGACCGAGCCGAGAGGAGCCCGCCCCATGATCCTCGTCGTCGACCACTACGACTCCTTCACCTACAACCTCGTGCAGCTGATCGAGGGCCTCGGCCACGACACCGAGGTCGTCAAGAGCGATGCCGAGCCCGCCGAGGCGCTCGTGGCTCGGCAACCCGCGGCGGTCATCCTGTCCCCCGGCCCCGGCAGACCCGAAAACGCGGGGTGCTTCACGGACCTGCTGGAGCGGCTCCCAGCCACCACGCCGGTGCTCGGGGTGTGTCTCGGGCATCAGGCGATCGGCGTGGAGTACGGCGGCACCGTGGATCGCACGGCCCCCGTACACGGGAAGGCGTCGCTGGTCTTCCACGGAGACGACGACCTGTACGCGGGGATCGGCGATCCGTTCGAGGCCGGCAGGTATCACTCGCTCGTGATCATGCGGGACGACCTCCCCGAGGAGCTCCTGCTCACGGCGTGGACGAAGGACGGGCTCGTCATGGGCACGAGGCACCGGGAGCTGCCGCGATTCGGGGTTCAGTTCCACCCGGAAAGCATCCTCACGCCGGAGGGGCCCGCCATCGTTGGGAACTTCCTCGCCCTCGTCGCGAACTGAGAGACCGACGGGCGCTTCACCTCAGCGCGGGACAGGGCACCTGGGGCCGGGAGCAGCCGCGCCGCCATCGGGCTTGACCCGGCACCCGGACTCGTCGACGGCCACGAACGCCGAGGCCGGGATCCGTTTCAGCTGATCCATCAGCCCATTCGTCCAGTGCCCGTCTACCTCTCCCTGGAAGTACCAATCGCTTCCGTTG
>Ga0315278_10000722_pt1 | contig 28729 bp, 27 predicted proteins | sample YL17G06_0_MG_FD_203880 | JGI IMG/M metagenome (GOLD analysis project Ga0315278, IMG submission 203880) | Sediment microbial communities from Yellowstone Lake, YNP, Wyoming, USA - YL17G06_0 | ecosystem: Environmental > Aquatic > Freshwater > Lake > Sediment | place: USA: Wyoming | collected... | reverse complement strand
GGAGCTCGGCGGCGATCGCCTCGTCGAGCGCCAGGCCACCCTTCATGCTCAGGTGGGGGCAGTAGCGCACCTCGAGGTAGCGCACGTTGTCGCGGCTGGCGTCCTCGCACATCTCGTATGCCACGCGCTCGATGGCCTCGGGCGTCTGCAGCACCGCGACGGTGGTGTCGAACTTCTTCAGGAACTCCTCGAGGTCATGCGCGTGATCCGCCAGCATGAACTTGCGGATGGCAGCGGGGTCGCTGGAGGGGAGCGACGTCCCGGCGACGTGCGCCAGCTCGATCAGCGTTTCCGGGCGGAGCGAGCCATCGAGGTGCACATGGAGCTCGGCCTTGGGCAGGCGGGCGATGAGGTCGCGGGTGAGCACTAGGACGTGGAGACGTGAGGACGTGAGGACGTGAGGACGCGGATGATTGAGCCGGGTCCGACGGGCTCCGTCGCAGCCATGTCGATGCCGCGAGCGTCGGTGGCGCGGGCGGTACCCGCCACCAGTGCGGCGCCCAGGATGGCATCGAACGCGGTCACGGCGTCCGCGACCGTGGCCGGCGCGGCGACCTCGACCGGCTTCTCGTTCACGAAGAGGCGAATGGCGGTCACTTCTCCTTCGGCACGAACGTGGTGGTGGTCGGGGCGCGCACCGGCTGCGCGAGGCGCCTCAGGTAGAGCTCCAGCACCTCGATGTCGCCCATCGACTCCCGCTGCTGCGGCTTGCCTACGAGCATGGTGTAGCCGCCGCCACCGGTCGCGAGGAAATCGTTGACGGCGAGGCGGTAGGTGTCGCCGTCCCTGAACTTCTGCTTGCCCGGCAGCGCCACCTCCGTCACCCGCTGGCCCGGGGGGCGCGTGCTGTCCCAGGTGACGGTGATGCCGGCGACGTGCGCGGTGGGCGCGCCCATCTCCAGCACATGCTCGAGGACCGCGCGCAGCTCGGCGCCGCTCAGGAACAGCACGGCGATACGATTGCCGAAGGGCTGCACCGCAAACAGGTTCTCGTACGTCACCGCGCCGGAGGGGAGGCTGGCGCGGATGCCGCTGTTGTTCACCAGGGATGCATCGGCGCGGAGGAGGTTGCGCTGCGCGTCGGCGATGAACGTGCCGAGCGGGTACTGACCTTCGGCCCGCCCCTGGTCGAGCGGCTGCGCCAGCGTGGCGACCTGCCGGGTGGCGAGCGGCGTGACCTGCTTTCGCACCTGGTAGGTGAGCTCACCCAGCGCGCTGTCAGGAGTCACCTGGTCGGCGAACGCGGGGCGCACGTCGATGTATCCGCGGACGCCACCATCGGCGCGGCGCACGAGATCGGTGACGCCGATGGCAGCGCCACTGCTCCGCGCCTCGACGATGGGGATACCGCTCGCCTCGGTGGCCAGCTTCACGTGGGTGTGGCCGGCGACGATCAGGTCCACCGACCCGGCGGGCAGCTGCTTCGCGAGGTCGAATATCTCACCGGTGCAGCCCGACTGTTCGCAGACGCCGCCCTCATGTGCCAGCAGGATGGTGACGCTGGGTCGCTTTGCCTTCACCTCGTCAAGCACGTCGGCGATGGCGGGAAGCCCGCTGCGCCAGCGGAGGCCCGCCGTGTTCTCGGCGCGCACCATGCCCTTGGTACCGGCGGCCGTGTAGCCGATGACGGCGACGCGCAGGGTATCGACCTGGAACATGGTCCACGGCGTGACCCAGTCGGGCCGCCTGCCGGTGGCCGAGTCGACCAGGTTGGCCGCGAGCCAGAGATACTTCGACTCGCTCATCCGGGCGCGCAGGGTATCGACGCCCCAGTCGAGTTCGCGGTCCCCGATCACGGCGGCGGCGATCTTCATCCGGTTCATCGCCTGGATGGTGGAGCGCCCGTAGAGGAGGTTCGACTCCAGGGTGCCCTGCATCTCGTCGCCAGCGTCGAGCCGGATCGTGGGGCAGCGACACTGCGCCGTGGCAGTGTCCATCATGGCATCGAGGGTCGCGACGCCGCCCACCAGGCGGCCTTCTGACGTGGACGTCGTCCTGGGGAACAGCGCGCCGTGCAAATCGTTCATGCTCAGCACCCGGAGCAGCACCGAGTCGCGCATGCGGGCGGCGCGGGGGCGGGCATCGGCCGCCGTCCCGAAGAGCAACCGCACCTGCTGCTCCGCGGCGGGCGGCACGACGCGCCACTCCTTCTCGGCGTAGTCGGCGGGATCGAGCACCTTCTTCTGCTCGACCGCCGCGATGAGCAGGTCGCGAATGCCCTCGTTCCGATCGTACACGACCGGCGCCCCGGCGATGACATCGTAGCCGCCGGACCCGGTGGCCCTCTGGCTGTTGACCGCCATGGTGAAGCTGTCGGCGGGCGCCACCTCGGCGCCCTTGTAGCGCAGGTTCCGGATGCGCGACCCGACCGGCTGCGAAAGGTCGATGTCGTAGGCGACGCCGCTCACGATATCGAAGCTGTTGCCGGGAATGGCGCCGCTGATGCCGATCTTCCCGTCACGGAGCGTGTAGTACTTCGCACTCTGCTCGAGGAAGACACGGAGCTGCGCGCCGGTGATGCGGACGGCCTTGAGCGTGTACTCGTAGGGATAGATGCCGGCGATCTGGCCCCGGGAAATGTCGCCCTCACCGATACCGCCCTCGAGCCGGAACGCCGACGTCGCCGAGAGCTGGGCACCGGTCTTCTGCCGCTGTACCGACTGCACCCAGTTGATGAGCGGCGTCGGGCCGGCGCGACCGTAGCGGGCGGGCATCACGGCGGTGGCGCGGCCGATCGGGGTGCCGAGCCAGCGCCGGGCGTCGTCGCCCGGAGCGGCGAGGAGGCTCTGGATCCGCTGGTTGACCGCCACATCGGCGAGGGGAACGAGCTCCGGAACGACCGAGATCACCTTCCATCGCCCACTGCCGGTGCGCTCGAGCAGCACATGGGTGACGCTGAGCGACTGGGCCCCGAAATTGGGCTGAGTGAAGTGGGTGCGTCCGATGACCGAGTCGCGCAGCTCCTTATGGGTGTGTCCCACGACGACGAGGTCGGGTGCGTCGGGCACGCGTGCGAGCATGGCGGCATCATTCTCCGGCCCGACGCCGGTGGTGTCATACGTGGACGGCTGGCCGAGGCCGCTATGGACGATCATGACGGAGAGATCGGCCTCGAGCCGCATGCTGCGGGCGACGGTGGAGGCCGCGGGCGCGATCGGCCCGACGCGGACCCGCCCGGCCACCTGCTGCCGGTCCCAGAGCATCACTCCGGGCGTGGTGAAGCCGCCCACCGCAACCCGGATGGGTCCGCGGCGTATCACCGCATGCGAGGGGAAGAGCAGCGTGTCCGCCGGGACCGTCCAGATATTCCCGCTCACGTACTTGAACTTCGCCCCGGCCGCGGCACTCTCGAGGAAGGGCACGCCGAAATCGAAGTCGTGGTTGCCGGGCGTGGCGGCATCGTAGCCCATGGCATTCATCGCGTTCACGATGGGATGCGGCATGCGGGGCTCGTGGGCCAGGAAGGCGGCGAAGGGGCTGCCCTGCAGGAGGTCGCCGGCGTCGACCAGGACGACCTGCTCCGGGTACCGCTTGCGGAGGGAGTCGACGATGGTGGCGGCGCGGGTCAGGCCCCCCTGGAACGGGCGCTCAAGGACGTAGTCCCAAGCCGTGGCGTTGCCGTGCACGTCCGTGGTGGCAACGACGATGACGCGGGCGGTATCTGCCGGTGCGGCGAAGCTGAGGCAGGCCAACAGGATGGCATGGACCATTGGGTGGTAATATCCCCGGGTGGGCGGGCAGGTGGAAGCCGCGGGCCTCCGGCGGCGGGGAGGGGCCAATGTCGCAATCGTGTAACCGCTCTTGCCATGGAGTCGGGGGGGAGCGTATTCGTTTCCGCGCATATGCCGAGCCCATCACCGATGGAATTGCTGCAGGCGGTCGCCGAACCGACCCGGTTGCGGATCCTGAATTGCCTGGCGGCGGCGCCCCTCTTCGTGGCCGACCTGCAGGAGGTGCTGGCGCTGCCGCAGCCGACGGTGTCCCGTCACCTGCAGATCCTGCGGAAGGCGGACCTGGTGCGGGACACGCCGATCACGCCGTTCGTGCTGTACCGGCTCAAGCGGGGCGCCGGGCCGCTGGCCAGGATGCTGGACTCGATCCTGTCGGCGCTGGCGGAGCTGGAGCCGACCCGTTCGGAACGGATCCGGGCGCGCGCGCGCAGCCGGGCCGAGTACATGACTCGCGTGAGCGAAGCGGCTGGCGACAGATGAGCCGGTGAGAGGAGAGCGATGACACACCGCATTCTCGTGGTGGACGATGAGCCGGATATCACCGCGCTCGTGGCGTACCACCTGGCGAAGACCGGGTACCGGGTCTCCACCGCCGCCAACGGCGCCGACGCGCTGCGCTCGGCGCGGGAGGAGCGCCCCGACATCGTGGTGCTCGACCTGATGCTGCCGGGCCTGTCGGGATACGAGGTGCTCGCCGAGCTGCGGAAGCGGGACGAAACGCGCGATGTCGGCGTGATCCTGTTGACCGCTCGGCGGGAGGAAGCGGACCGGATCAAGGGACTGTCGCTCGGTGCGGACGACTACCTGACGAAGCCGTTCTCGCCGCACGAGCTGGCGCTCCGGGTGGCGGCGCTGCTGCGGCGGCTGGCGTCGCCCGCGGTCTCGGGCGGCTCCACGATGTCGGCCGGCCCGATTACCATTGATCGCGCAGCGCACAAGGTGATGCTCGATGGGCAGGAGCTGCAGCTCACGTCCACCGAGTTCAAGCTGCTGCTGACCCTCCTCGAGCGCCGGGGACGGGTGCAGACCAGGCCACAGCTCCTCGAGACCGTGTGGGAGGCACAGCCCGACATCCAGACCCGTACAGTGGACATGCACGTGCAGCGGCTTCGCACCAAGCTGGGTGAGCACGGGCCGCTCATCGAGACAGTGCGGGGCTTCGGGTATCGCTTCCGGGCCACGGACAAGGTAAGCAAGGCGCGGTGAAGTTCGCCGGACGGCTCGTCGCTGGTACCGTCGTTGTCCTCTTCTTCACCGTCGCCGTCCTCGTCTGGACCGCGGGGCGGTCGCTGCAGCGCAACCTGGAGGATGAACTCGAGCGGAGCCTGCAGCTCGAGGCGCGCCTCGTTGACGCCGCCATCACCGCCTCGGCCAAGCCCACCGACGTCATCCACGGCCTCGAGCGCCGCAGTTCCCATCGCATCATGCTCTTCAATCGCACCGGCGAGATCGTGGCGTCGGGCGACACCGCACGCGCGGGGAACCCGCTCGTGGACGAGGGCGCGTTTCCCGAGGTCCAGGCAGCGCTCTCCGGCGGCGCCGGCCGCGACGTGCGGCAGGCCGACGCCATCTCGCCCCTGGAAATGCACGTGGCGGTCCCGACGGTGGATGGCGCGGTGCGGGTGTCGGCGAGCATGGCACAAGTGGATGACATCGTGCGGAAGGCGCGCCGGGCGATGCTGGGTGCCGCGCTCATCGCCCTGCTGGTGGGATCGGGGCTCGCGTTCGTGGCTGGGCGGTCGATTGCACAGCCGCTGAGCGACCTCGCCGCCGCGGCGCGCGCCATCGCCAGCGGGTCCCTGCCCCGCTTTCCGCGCTCGGGCATTCCCGACATCGACACGCTGGTGCAGGCGGTGCGGCAGATGCATCGCCAGCTCGACGAGCGGTTCGGCCAGCTGAAGAACGAGCAGTCGGCGTCGGCGGCGCTGGTGGAATCGATGCTCGAGGGCGTGATCGCGGCGGACGGGCGGGGGCGGATCACGACGGCCAACGCCGCGGCGCGACGGCTGCTGGGGTACGAGCCGGACCATCCGCTGCCGGATGTCCGCCAGCTCTTCCGCTCCAAGTCGGCGCGGGAGATCGTGACCACGGTGCTCGAGGGCGAGGCGGTGCAGGATCGCCAGCTCGACCTCGACGGCAGCACGCTGCTGGTGAACGCCCGGCCGCTGGAGAACGAGGGCGCGGTGCTGGTGCTGCACGACCTTACGGAGCTGCGGCGGCTGGAGACGGTGCGGCGCGACTTCGTGGCCAACGTGTCGCACGAGCTCAAGACGCCGCTCACCTCGATCTCGGGCTACGCCGAGACGCTGCTGACCGACGCACCGGATGCGGCCACCGGTCGCGAGTTCCTCAAGATCATCCTGAGCAACGCCCACCGGATGCAGCGGCTGGTGGACGACCTGCTGGACCTGTCACGCATCGAGTCGGGCCGGTGGCAGCCGAGGGAAGAGACGGTGGACGTGGCGGGCGCGGCGCGCGAAGTGTGGGCGACGCTGGCGGAGCGGGCGGCGACGCGGGGCACCCGGTTCGAGGTGAGGGTCGATGTTCCGGCGTCCACGATCGAGGCCGATCCCGATGCCCTGCGCCAGGTGCTGACCAACCTGATCGACAATTCGCTGCGCTACGTCGCCGCCGGTGGGCAGGTGACGTTTGTGGCGCGCACCCTGGACGGCGGGGTGGAATTGAGCGTGGCCGACAACGGGGCGGGTATTCCCTCCGAGCACCTGCCCCGGATCTTCGAGCGGTTCTACCGGGCCGATCCGTCGCGGTCGCGCGAGGAGGGCGGCACCGGGCTCGGCTTGTCGATCGTGAAGCACCTGGTGGAGGCGCACGGGGGCCGGGTGTCGGCGGAGAGCGCGCTGGGGGTGGGGACGACGATCCGCTGCTGGTTTCCGAGAGCGTGAAGCGGAGGCTAGTAGCGGAAGCACCAACAGCGTGAGGAGGAACCGCGACGGCGTAAGGAGGAACTGCGACTGCGGTGATACTGTTACACGGGCTTCAAGTGGTTGTGTTGCGTGCCGATGACTTTCCATGGCATGACAAATTCAGCGAACGCCACGACGTCTTCCCGCGCTGAAGTCCGGATGCGGGGCCCCCTCGATACCTCCGCCGTCGATCACCTGCTCACTCGCATTGCCCAGGCGCCAGGCGCCGAGCCGGTGCTCGTGGATTGCTCCGGGGTGTCGAGCGTCGATCCGGTCGGCACCGCGCGGCTCTGGGTGCTGGCGCGCGAACTGGAACTGACGGGTCGGGTGCTCCGGATCATCGGCCTGCCGGAGCGGTTCATCCGGCGACTGCGGCTGCACCCGGTGCTCCGGTTCGTGGAGCAGGAGGACAGCGTGTTTACCGACCCGTTCGTGGCGATGGGGAGTTCGCGTTGACGGGCGCGAGGAGGTCCTAGTAGTTGAACTGGGCCTGCAGTCGCACGGTGCTCCCCTCCTGGCGGTTGTCCCGCAGCACCGCATCCTCGAACGTCCGGTCGGATACCATGTATGCCGCCGTCATCGTGAGGCCTCGCAGCACCATGTACTGGACTCCTACTTCGAGTTCCTTAACCAGGTAGTACCGCGCATCGAGCTCGTTCTTCTTGCCGCCGTTGTAGTATTGCCAGCGGGCATACGGAAAGACCAGCCGGTGCAGCACCAGCGCGCGATACATTGCCGTCACGTAGCCACCATTGAGCGGTCGCTCCACGATCGTGTTGGCGACCGGGTCGAAGGACGGTCCCGTGCCCCAGGTCCACTCCGCCTGCAGGCCGAACGGCCTCGGCGCGAGGAACATGCTGAGCGCCACGCGCTGGTCGAGGAACTCACCGTCCGTCGGGGCGATGATGCCCGGCGTGCGCAGGAACAGCGGGAGCACATACTTGCCGGTATAGGCCTGCACGCCGAGTTCGAGGATCTGGTGATGCGGCAGGGAAAACGGGTAGCTCACGCGAATCCCGACGTGCTTGTTGTCGTTGAGCTCGCCCCGGGTGATGCTCTGGCCATTGTAGACGCCCAGCATCACGATGCCGTAGTCACCCTCGCCCTTGTAATTGCTGTCGACCAGCTCGCGCAGTCCCTTCCGCGCCGGTGCCGCGCCCCAGATCGCGAAAAGGCCCACATCGCGTTCACCGGGCGCGCCGCTCGAAATGGCGTCGGACCGGTCGAACGGCAACCGGACGCTACTGGACTGCAGGTTATCGAAGCCGTACGGTACCTTGGCCAGGCCGAGTCGGGCCTGGCCGGTATGCGCCTTGTCGGCGAACACGTCGCCGTACAGGTCGCGCATCTGGAGGAAGTTGAAGTCGTTGGCCACGCTGGTGACGAGGTCGGCTTCGAGCTTCACCTGCACCTGGTCGGACAGCCCGCCCTGAATGATGACGCGCGCCCGGCGGATCGAGATGCCGCCCGGATACCCGACCGCGCGGTCGCACGCAGGACAGAAAAGCAGGGGATTTGTGGCGAAGAGCCGGTTGTACCGTACTTGCGCGTACCCCCGGATGAGGATGCGATCGTACCATTTCTTCGGCACCACCGGCTTCGGCTGCGAATCGGGCTTCGTGACGGAGACCGCGGGCTGGGAGTCGGGCTTCTGGGCCTGGGCCAGGAGGGTGGCAGGCAGCATCAGGGCACCGATCACAGCGAGGAGGGCAGCGTGGCGCGCAACCGTCGGCAACATGCAGGACCTCTCCAGGCGTTTTCTTCGGGAGTGTTACTGGGACGTGACAAGCTGGCGCGCCGTCCGTGACGGTGCAACTTACGTTATAGAGTCGTTACACGACTCATCACACTAAAAGGAGCGCCAATGCCGGTTTACTCGCGCGGTCGCCAGCGGTTCGTCCTGATTGCCTCCGCCACGGTTGCACTCGGTGCCTGCGGTGGCGACAAGGCGAAGGATCCGGCCGCGGCGGGCGGGGCTGCGCCGGCAACGACGTCGGGCGTGGCGCTCACCGGCGCTGGCGCCACCTTCCCGAACCCGATCTACACCAAGTGGTTCGACAGCTACGCCAAGGCGACCGGGGTCCGGATCAACTACCAGTCGATCGGGTCGGGTGGTGGGATCCGGCAGTTCACCGAGGGCACGGTGGACTTTGGCGCCACCGACGGGCCGATGTCGAACGAGCAGATGGCAGCGGTGAACGGGAACGTGCTCCACGTGCCGACGGTGCTCGGCGCTGACGTGTTGACCTACAACCTCCCGGCGATCGGCGCCGCCAAGCTGGTGCTCGATGGCGACGCGATCACCGGAATTTTCCTTGGTCGGATCACGAAATGGAACGACCCCAAGCTCGCGGCGCTCAATCCCGGCCTCAAGCTGCCGAACGCCGACGTGATCGTGGTGCACCGATCAGACGGCTCCGGCACGTCGTTCATCTTCACCGACTACCTGTCCAAGGTGTCGCCGGAGTGGAAGGCGAAGGTCGGTGCAGCCACGTCGGTCAACTGGCCGATCGGGCTGGGGGGCAAGGGGAACGAGGGGGTAACGCAGCAGGTGAAGCAGACCGAGGGCGCGATCGGGTACGTCGAGCTCATCTACGCCGCGTCAAACGGGCTCGCATTTGCCGACCTCAAGAACGCATCAGGCACCGCGGTGACGCCAAACCTGAAGTCGGTCACGGCGGCGGCGCAGAGCGCCCACTTTGCGCCCGACACCGACTTCCGGGTGTCGATCACCAATGCGCCCGGCGCCGACGCCTATCCGATCGCGTCGTTCACCTGGTTGCTCGTCAAGCCGTCCAACCCGGACCCGGTCAAGTCGAAGCAGATCAAGGACTTCATCACCTGGATGCTGTCGCCCGATGCGCAGCGGATGGCGGCAGATCTCCAGTATGCGCCGCTGCCGGTTCCGTTGATCGAACTGATCCAGAAGCGGGTGGGAGGCTGAAAACAGCGGTTCATAGTTACACGTCCGTTACACGCCCGTGACGGAACGGGACCCGGCGGCAGATACGTTTTTCACCCGATGACTACCGCCGTGTCCGCCCCCCGCGCCGCCGCCGCTCCAACCGGGGGGGCGTTCTCCCTTGAACACGCGAGCCGCGGCGACCGGGTCTTCAAGGCCCTGCTGACCCTCGCCGCGGCGGCGATCCCGATCCTGCTGGGCTTCCTGGTGTACGAACTCTGGACCGGATCGGCACTGGCCCGGCACACCTTCGGCCTGACCTTCGTCACCACCAGCGAGTGGGACCCGGTGGCCGACCGGTTCGGGGCGCTGCCCCTGATCTTCGGCACCCTGCTCTCCTCCTTCCTCGCCCTGCTCATCGCCGTGCCGCTCTCGCTCGGCGTCGCCATCTACCTCACCGAGTTTGCCCCGCGCGGCCTTCGCCAGCCGATCGCCAACCTGATCGGCCTGCTCGCGGCGATCCCGAGCGTGGTCTACGGCCTCTGGGGCATCTTCGTGCTGATCCCGTTCCTGCGCGCCACGGTGTTCCCGGCGCTCAAGGGGGTCTTCGGGTTCCTGCCGTTTTTCGAGGGCCCGATCTACGGACCCTCGATGCTCTCGGCCAGCATCATCCTGGCCATCATGATCATGCCGTATGTCATGTCGGTGTCGCGCGAGGTGCTGCTGGCGGTGCCGGGCAGCCAGCGGGAGGCGGCACTCGCGCTCGGTGCCACGCGATGGGAAGCGGTGGTAACGGCGGTGGTGCCGTATGCCCGCACCGGCATCATGGGTGCCATCATCCTGGGCCTGGGTCGCGCGCTGGGCGAGACGATGGCGGTGACGATGCTCATCGGGAACCGGCACGAGATCGCCGCCTCGCTCTTCGCGCCGGGCTACACCATGGCCGCGGCGATCGCGAACGAGTTCGCCGAGGCGGCGACGCCGATGCACTTCTCGGCGCTGACGTATGTGGCGTTCACGCTGTTCGTGGTCACGGTGCTGGTGAACGCCGGTGCGCGGCTCCTCATCTGGCGGGTAGCCCGCGGGTCCGGCGCCGGCAGCTCGGCGCTCTGAGATGAACCGCCGCATCTTCCGCCGTCTCAAGAGCAACGTCATGACCGGCGTGCTCATGGCCTGCGTGCTGGCCGCGGTCCTGCCGCTGCTGTTCATCCTCGGCACGCTGCTGGTCAAGGGCGCCGGCAGCCTGTCGCTCGACTTCTTCACGAAAATGCCGGTGCCCGCCGGCGAGAGCGGCGGCGGCGTGGCGCATGCGATCGTGGGCACGCTGCTCATGGTCGGCACCGCGTGCCTCATCGGCATCCCGGTGGGCATCGGCGCCGGGGTGTTTGCGTCGGAGTATCCCGGCAACCGGCTCGCGATCTTGAGCCGCTTCGTGGCCGACGTGCTCAACGGCACCCCATCGATCGTGATCGGCGTGTTCGCCTGGACCTGGGTCGTGGCGCGGCAGAAGCACTTCTCCGGCTTCGCCGGCAGTGTCGCCCTGGCGATCCTCATGGTGCCGATGGTCATGCGCACCACCGAGGAGATCATCAAGCTGGTGCCGCACTCGCTGCGCGAGGCGGCACTGGCGCTGGGCTACCAGCGCTGGCGCACCACGCTGCAGATCGTGCTCCTCACCGCACTGCCGGGCATCCTGACCGGCGCCCTGCTCGCGGTGGCCCGCATCGCCGGCGAGACGGCGCCCCTGCTCTTCACGGCGCTCGGCAGCCAGTACATGGGCACGAACCTCAACCAGCCGATGGCCGCGCTGCCGCTCACGGTCTACACCTATGCCACCGGCCCGTACGAGGAGTGGCATCGCTATGCCTGGGCCGCGGCGCTGGTGCTGATCCTGCTCGTGTTTGTCCTCAGCATGGGGGCGCGCTTCGCGACGCGCCGGATGGCGAGGCTCGGTGGCTGAGGCGACCACGGCCCCGATGCTGACCGGCGAGCCGGCGCCCGCGCCCGCCGCGACACGCCCGCGGCTGGAGACCGACAAGCTCTCGGCGATGTACGGAAAGTTCACCGCGGTCAAGAACGTGACACTCGGCTTCGCGCCCAACCGGGTGCACGCGCTCATCGGCCCGTCGGGCTGCGGCAAGTCCACCTTCCTCCGCACGCTCAACCGGATGCACGAGATGTCCGAGGGCGGGTGGATCACCGGGCGGGTGCTGCTCGACGGTGAGGACGTCTACGCGTCGCGCGTGAGCGCGATGCAGCTGCGGAAGCGCGTCGGCATGGTGTTCCAGCGGCCCACGCCCTTCCCGACCATGACCATCTTCGGCAACGTCGCCGCCGGCATGCGAGCGAGCGGCCGGGTGAAGCCCGCCGAGCTGAAGGAGAAGGTCGAGCGGGCCCTGGAGCAGGCCGGGCTCTGGAACGAGGTCAAGGACCGCCTGCACCAGAGCGCGATGGCGCTCTCGGGCGGGCAGCAGCAGCGGCTCTGCATCGCGCGGACCATCGCGCCGACGCCCGAGGTGGTGCTGCTCGACGAGCCCACCTCGTCGCTCGATCCGCAGGGCACCCAGCGCATCGAGGAGCTGCTCTACCAGCTCAAGCGCGACTTCACGATCGTGATCGTCACCCACAACATGCAGCAGGCAGCGCGGGTGTCCGACACGACCAGTTTCTTCTACATGGGAACGCTGGTCGAGACCGGCGCCACCCGCCAGATCTTCACCGCACCGCGCGAAGAGAAGACCGAGGCGTACATTACGGGGCGATTCGGATGACCATTGCGCTCGAGACCCCAGCGATCATGACCAGCGCGCCCAGGCCCACACTCACTCCCCGCGCGCCCTCTGCTTCCGAGGGCCCGACGACCGCCGCGATCACCGTCCGCGATTTCCACTTCGCGTACGGCAAGCGCGAGGTGCTCAAGAACCTCAACTTCGTCATCCCCCGCCGGGCGGTGACGGCGATCATCGGCCCATCGGGCTGCGGCAAGTCGACCTTCCTGCGGTCGATCAACCGGCTCAATGACCTGATCCCCGGCACGCACCATCGCGGCGACATCCTGGTGGACGGGCTCTCGGTGTTCGACCGCGTTACCGACCTGGTCGTGCTGCGGCAGCGGGTCGGCATGGTGTTCCAGCGCCCCAACCCGTTCCCCAAGTCGATCTTCGAGAACGTGGCGTATGGCCCGTCGCTCAACGCGCTGGTCCCGAAGGGCGACCTCCCCGACCTGGTGGAGAAGTGCCTCCGTCAGGCCGCCCTCTGGGACGAGGTCAAGGACCGGCTCGAGAGCCCCGGCACCGGGCTCTCTGGCGGGCAGCAGCAGCGACTCTGCATCGCCCGGGCGCTCGGCAACAACCCCGAGGTGCTGCTGATGGACGAACCCTGCTCCGCTCTCGACCCGATCGCCACCCAGCGGATCGAGGAACTGATCCGGACGCTCAAGCGGGACTACACGATTGTCATCGTAACGCATAACATGCAGCAGGCCGCGCGCGTCTCCGACTTCACCGCCTTCTTCGACCAGGGCGAGCTGATCGAGTACAGCGAGACCGAGCGCATCTTCACGGCCCCGGGCAGTCCACGGACCGAGGCCTACATCACCGGGAGATTCGGATGAGCTTCGAGACGCACCGCCACTTTCATGACGAGCTGAGTGCCGTCAAGGTGCGCCTGCTGACCATGTCGGGCGAGGCCGAGGCCGCGCTGGGCCTGGCGGTGGAGGCGCTCCTGGAGCGCGACGCCGAGAAGGCGCGCCACGTCATCATCAACGACCGCGCCATCGACAACATGGAGATGGAAGTGGAGGAGCAGTGCATCAACCTCCTTGCCCTCCAGCAGCCGATGGCGCGCGACCTGCGCATGCTCACCTCCGCGCTCAAGATCGCCAACGACCTCGAGCGTGTGGGTGACCACGCCGTCAACATCGCCCAGTCCGCCGAGCGGCTCGCCGAGGCCCGGGCGATCGCGCCGGAGCCCGAGATCATCGAGATGGCGCGCCTCTCGCGGGAGATGCTCTCGGACGCGCTCGAGGCGTTCATTCGCGGCGATGCCGCGGGCGGCCGCGACGTCTGCCTGCGCGACGACAAGGTCGACGCCCTGCACCGGTCGGTGTTCCGCATCCTGCTCACGCACATGATGGAGGACCCGCACACCATCAGCACCGGGATGGAGCTGTTCCTCGTCAGCCGCAATCTCGAGCGCGTCGCCGACCTCGCCACCAACATCGGCGAGGACGTCGTCTTCCTGGTCGAGGGCAAGTCGATCAAGCACCACGCCGAGGACCGGGGCGAGGACCGTCCGGTGCCGATGCGTCACCTGGTGCCGGAGTGAACGAGGGTACGCTCACCACGCTTCCCGAGTCCGACGGCGCGCCCGCGCCGGCCACTCCCGGGCGTGAGCGGCTCGCCGCGCTCGACGTCGGCTCCAACTCCATCCGCCTCCTCGTCGCCGAGTACGATCCCGTCGCCGGCCTCACCGTCGTCGATGAGGTGAAGGACCAGCCCCGCCTGGCGCAGGGCGTCGCGACCACCGGACACCTCGACACCGCCGCGGTGGAGCGGGCGATGGCCGGCTTGGCGCGCATGCGCCTCGTCTGCCAGCGGCGCGGCGTCCGGCGCATCGCCGCCGTCGCCACCTCGGCCGTGCGCGAGGCCACCGACGGCGAGCAGTTCGTCCAGCGCGTCCGCGACGAGCTCGGCATTCCGCTCCGCATCATCGACGCCGAGACCGAGGCCACCCTTTCCTGGCGCTCGGTGGCGCATCACTTCCGCATGGACGGCGCGCGCACCATCGTCGCCGACATCGGTGGCGGCAGCCTCGAGCTGATCGGCGCCGTCGACGGCCTGGTGGAGACGACCGTCTCCCTGCCGCTGGGGGCGGTGCGCCTCACCGAGACGCACCTCACCGGCCGCAAGGACGCGCGCCGCGAAGTCGAGCTGCTGCGGAAGGATGTGCGGAAGGTGCTGCGCAAGGGATTCGCCTGGCGCGAGTGGACCAACCCCGTCTTCGTCGGATCGGGCGGCACCTTCACCAACCTGGGCCGCATGGCCATCGGCCGGCGCGGGCTCCCGGTGCCCGACAGCATTCATGGCACCAACGTCCCCACCAGCGAGGTGGAGCAGCTCCTCGAGTGGCTCTGCACCCGCACCCCGGAGCAGCGCCGCAACGTCGTGGGGCTCAATCCCGAGCGCGCCGACATCATCCTCGCCGGACTCGCCGTCACCGCCGAGCTGCTCGACCTCGCCGATGCCCGCAGCGTCACCGTGAGCGCGTTCGGCCTGCGCGAGGGCCTCCTGCTGGAGATGGCGGGCGCCACCACTCCGGCCGGCAGCGATCCCCTGCGCGCGCTGCGCGAGTTCGTGGAGCGCTGCCAGGGCGACCGGCGCCACGTGGAACAGGTGCGTTACCTCGCGCTCCAGCTCTACGACCAGCTCGGCGAGGTGCTCGGCTGCACGCCGGAGGAGCGCCCGCTGCTCGAGGCCGCGGCCCTGCTTCACGACGTGGGCCAGCTCGTGAGCTACCGGCGCCACCACAAGCACAGCTACCAGCTCATCATGCACGCCGACCGGCTGCCGCTCTCGCCGCGCGACCGCGCCATCGTGGCGCTGGTCAGCCGCTATCACCGGAAGTGCGGGCCCAAGAAGAAGCACGAGGAGTTCGGCGAGATAGAGACGCCCGATCAGGCGATCGTGCGCCGTATCTCGGGCCTGCTGCGCCTCGCCGATGGCCTCGACCGCGGCCACACCGCGGTGGTCGAGACGGTGCAAAGCGAGCTGACCGACGATCGCCTCACCGTCCGGGTCGGACCGCGGCTGTCGAATTCAGACCTGTCGCTGGAGTTGTGGGGCGCCACCCGGAAGTGTGACGTGTTGTCGAAGCTGCTGGAAAGGGAGGTCATGGTGGTGGGAGCAAACGGGTAGACGGCGCAACGTCGGCGAGATCTACGCGAACGGTTTCACCCGCGGCCATGCGTGCCAGGCGAACGCCCCCGCTGCCACCGCCTCGGCGCACCGCCCCCAGAACTGAAGGCCGATCCACGCCAACCCCGCTCCACCCAGCGCCACGCTCACGACCCCCGCGTTGAGCAGGCCATAGGCCAGCCAGGCTGGGCGCTCGTCTCCCCGCTCCGCACCCGACCGGAAGCGGGGCAGAATCCAGTAGGCCACTCCCATCGCCAGCTGCACCGTCCATCCCAGCAACAGCAACTCGACGTGCGCCGGCCGGAGCCGCGGAATCACGCCGTTCAGCGCCATGCCCCGCTGGGCCAGGAGCAGCGCGCCGAGGCCGAACCCGATGGCGAGGTGCAGCAGCGCGGTGCGGATCATCCAGACACTGAGTCGCGGCACGGTCAGCGCTCCTTGATCCTGGGCCAGGTGTTGGCCACGAACGCCAGTCCGGCAAGGAACTGCGCCACCGCCGAGCCGACGAGGAGTCCGGCCGCGTTGTGCCCCAGCGCGGCCCCTGGTTCGGCGATGATCCGCAACAGCAGGCCGACGTTGAGCAGCACGAAACTCGCCCAGCCGACCCGCTCGCTGCCGCGCGGCCGCGCGGCGGAGTCGCGGGGAAAGAGCCAGTACGCAACGCCGAAGATGAGCTGGGTGAGCCAGCCGACGACGAGAATGTGGACATAGGTGGGCCACGACACCTGAAGCACCGGCAGCGCCCGCACGGTTCCTGCCTGCAGGAGGATGCCCAGGAGCAGTGCGGTCACGAAATACACCAGCGCTGCCTTGACGAACCAGCGGGTCAGCGGCGGCACGGATCGCCCCCGGTCACGGCACCAGCAGCCTCCACGTCACACACGTTGATCACCCTCGAACGCGATCGCAGGCGCAAAAACTACCGCCATACTCGCCCTCCCAGCGCCACGCGGCCGATCTGGCCCAGAAACAGCAGGATGCCACCGAGGAAGAGCACCGCCCCACCGCGGGTGACGTGGACCGAGCCCGCGCCGATGCCACCGCCGAGCAGCGTCAAGCCCAGCGCCATGACCGCGAGTTGTACCTGGGCGACGCGGGGCGAGAAGAGTTCCGCCACCGTCGGGACCGGCTCCCTTCCCACCCGGCCGCGAAACAGGGCGGTCCACGCCAGCAGCGGAACGATCTTGTAGAAGAAGCCGATCACGTAGAGCAGGATCCCGCCGAGGAGACCGGTTGCAACGTACGCCGTGGCGAGCCGCGGATGATCGATCCCCGTCCCTAGCAGCGCGAGCCCCAGTACCGTACTCACGGCCAGGAACAGGAGCGCCGTCGCGGCGAAGCGCATTCCGATGTCGATGCTCGGCTTCATGCGGGCACGGTAGAACGCGAAGGCCTGCCGGAGGAAGCAGGCAACACCGCCCGCGAGCAGCAGTGCGCCAAGCCACGTGGCGGCGGCACTCTGGCCCAGGAGTCCGATCGCAAGCACCGTCACGCCCGACGCCAGGAGCCCCAGCGCCCGTTTCGTCCATCGCGTGTCCGCGTTGTGCGCCAGGAGGAACATGGGCAGCAGGCGATGCGAGACACCCGTCATCATGATGAGCGCCCATCCCGCGATGGCGAGGTGGAGATGCGTGGCCAGCACGCGGATGCGCGCGGCGGCGATGAAACCGGTATGCAGGTTGTGGAGCAGCACCGTGCCGAGCACCAGCGCCGAGGCCAGGAACGAGATGCCGAGCGCCACCGCGGCCCAGGTGACATCGCGCACCCGTGCCCGCGAGAGGGTGGCGATGACATTGCCGCCCGTGAGCACGACACCAGCGGCGACGAGGGCAAGGCCCGCGTGACGCAGCGAATCCGAGCTGGTGGCGATGGCCGCCGCGACGAGCCCCACCCCCGGCGCGAAGCTCCAGAAGCCCGCATGGCCCACTGCGACGGACCGGATCGGCGCGCCGAGGGCCCCGGGCAGGAGCTGATTGAGCGCGCCGAAGATCGTCATCGTCAGCCAGCCCAGCGTAAAGAGGTGCGTGACCGCCGCGACCGGCGGCGACAGGTACGCGCCGGCCGCGAGCTGGGGTGCGATCCAGACGAGGCCCATACCACCGGCAACGAGGTAGAGCATCGCCGCCGCGAAATGCTCGGCGGCCAGCCCGATCGAGGGGCCGGCCGGCGTGGTGCCGCCAGAAGCCTGCGGCAGCGGCGCGCGTGCGCGCTGCACCGGCTGCGGGGTGGCGTCTGTCACGGGTATATCCTCGCTCAGGGACGGGGGAGGATCGCCCCTCTGGCGACCTGCCGGTGTGACGGTTGCCTCACATTGCCCGGATCCGTTCGGGAGGGATGCGGCGCGGCAGCGACCCATCGCTCGCCGAGGCTGCGCATGGTGACGGTGCAGCCCCCGGCGCGCCGATCGAGGCCATCCGCCTCAATACCCTGGTGGAGCCGGTGCCGGGTCCGGCAGCTTAGCGAACAGTTCCGCCAGCGTCGGTGCGCCGGGCCCGATGATCGCCGTCATCTCGCTCGTCATGGACGTCCCGAGGCGGTTGGCCCCGGCCGCAAGGAACCGGATCGCCATCTCGCTGCTCCGCACCCCGCCCGATGCCTTCACCCCGATGCTCGATCCCACCGTGCGGCGCATCAGGCGCACGGCGTTCTCCATCGCGCCACCCGCCCCGTGGAATCCCGAGGACGTCTTCACGAACGCGGCACCGGTGCCTATCACGACCAGCGACGCCTGCACGACCTCCGCCGGCGCGAGCAGTGCCGTCTCCAGGATCACCTTCACGGGCAAATTCCCCGCCGCCGCGATCACCGCCGCGATGTCCTTCGCCACCAGGTCCCAGTGCCCTGCCTTGGCCTCACCCAGGCTCATGACCATGTCGAGCTCAGTGGCCCCGTCCGCCACCGCCTGCCGCGCCTCGCCCGCCTTCACCGACGTCGCCATGGCGCCGAGCGGAAAGCCGATCACGGCACAGGTCTTCACCGCCGAGCCCTCGAGCACCGCCCGCACCCGCGTCACCCAGCGGCCGTTGACGCACACTGACGCCGTGCCCAGCGCGCGCCCCTCCTGCGCCGCGTGATCGATCTCGTCCGGCGTCGCCTCGGCGCGGAGCAGCGTGTGGTCGATGAATGCGGCGATGCCGCGCTGCGCCGGGTCGCCCAGCCACGCCGGGACCGACCCCGTCCACGCATGCACATCGGGGATGGCCAGGATCTTCGCCACGCGATCAGGAGGAGCGTTCACGGAATTGGCCTCGGACGAAGTTCTGCAGGTTCGCGCGGTGCTCGGCGACGAGTGCGGGCTTGCTGAACAGCTTCACAAGAATCGCGCCCGTGGCGAACCCACCGACGTGCGCCCAGAACGCCACGCCACCGCGGTCGGCGCCGACCGAGCCGTAGCCGCTGAACACCTGCATCAGGAACCAGTAGCCCAGCATCCAGTACGCCGGCACCACGATGCGGGTCACGAACACGAACAGGAAGATCAGCATGTGGATCTGCACCCGCGGGTACAGCACGATGTACGCGCCCATCACCCCGCCGATCGCGCCCGACGCGCCCACCATCGGCACCGCACTGTTGGGGCTCAGAAACGCCTGCGTGAGCGCCGCGATCAGGCCGCACAGGATGTAGAACACGAAGTATCGTGCCCGCCCCATCGAGTCCTCGACGTTGTTCCCGAAGAGGTGCAGGAACCACATGTTGCCGATGAGGTGCAGCCACCCGCCGTGCAGGAACATCGACGTGAGCGGCGTCCACCAGGTGTGCACATTGCCCAGCACGCACGCGACGCCCTCGCCGACGGGCACCGAGGTGCCCGCCGGCACCGTCTGGAAGAGTTCGCCGGGGATCATGCCGAGCTCGCAGACCGCCCGGATCAGTCGCGGCTCGGTGCCCATCCCCTCCACCAGCACCCAGGCCGCCACGTTGAGCGCAATAAGCGCATACGTGACCACGGCAGGGCGAATAGTCGGGTTGTCGTCTCGTATGGGAAACATGGCGCCTGAATATACGTGACTTGCGGCGCCCGGAAGCCCATATTCCCGCCATGATCCGACCCGCGATCCGTGCCCTCGTTGCCTGCCTTCTCCTCGCCGTCGCCGCCCCACCCCTGGCGGCGCAGGAACAGCTCGGCGTCCTCGTCTTCCCCAACTCCGGCAGCGAGGCGGCACAGTCCGCCTTCAGCCGCGGCGTGAAGCTGCTCCACAGTTTCGAGTTCGAGGACGCCGCCGCCGCCTTCCGCGAAGCCCAGCAGCAGGACCCCGGGTTCGCCCTGGCCTACTGGGGCGAGGCGCTGACGTACACCCACGGCCTCTGGAACGAGCAGGACCTCCCCGCGGCCCGCGCGGTCCTCGCCCGGCTTGGTGCCACCCCCGAGGAGCGACAGGCGAAGGCCCCAACTCCGCGAGAGCAGGCCTGGCTCGCCAGCGCCGAGATCCTCTACGGCGAGGGGCCTAAGGCCCGGCGCGACACCCTCTTCTCGCATGCACTCGAGCAGCTCCGCGCCGCCGATCCCGCCGACAACGAGGCGCAGGCCTTCTACGCCCTCTCGCTCATGTCACTCAGTCAGGCCGTGCGCAATGTCCCCACCTACATGCGGGCGGGTGCCATCGCGCAGGAAGTGTTGCGCCGTAACCCCGAGCATCCGGGCGCTGCGCACTACGTCATCCATGCCTTCGACGATCCCGTTCACGCACCCATCGGCCTCTACGCCGCGCGGCGCTATTCCCAGATCGCGCCCGGCGCCGATCACGCGCAGCACATGACCACGCACATCTTCCTGGCGCTTGGCATGTGGCCCGAAGTCGTGCAGCAGAACTCCATCGCCTCCGGACCCGACAGCGCCAAATGGCGCCCGGGGCACTACACCAGCTGGATGCACTACGGGCTGCTGCAGGAGGGACGCTACACTAACGCGCGACGGCTCATCGAACTTACGCGCGCCAACATGCCGGCCCAGCCCCGGCCCGGGTCGCGATCCTACCTCGTGCTCATGCGCGCGCAGCAGGTCATCAACGCCGAGGAGTGGAACGACCCCATCCTCGCGTGGAAGCTGGACACCACCGCGCTCGGCACGGCGCCGCGGGCCATTGCCGTGTTCACCGACGGCTTCGCCGCCTACAGGCGGGGTAAGGTCGAGGCCGCGGCATCGGCCGCCGACCAGATCGCCGCCCTCAGCGCGCAGGGCAAGAGCGACCGCTATGGACGGGTGGAGACGGCGGCGGCGCTGGAGATGGAGCTGCGCGGTCTGGCGCACATCGGCGCCGGCCGGCAGGCCGAAGGTCTCGCGCTGCTGCGCGATGCGACGAAGTTCGAGGACGGACTCGCCGCCGAGTACGGTCCACCGGACATCGTGAAGCCGACGCATGAGCTGCTGGGAGAGGTGCTCCTGGCGCAGGGCCAGCCCGCCGAGGCGCAGCAGGAATTCACCCGCGCCCTCGCCATGGCGCCGGGCCGGTCGCTGTCGCTGCTGGGCCTCGCCCATGCCGCTCGCGCCGCCGGGGATAGCACCGTCGCCGCGCAGGCCGAAGCGACGCTGAAGCAGAACTGGAAGGGTGGGGATCCCGCCGGGCTCGCCAAGTACTCGCAGAAAGGGCCCTGATTACAGGGGGGCCCTCACGTCCTCACGTCCTCACGTCTTCACGTCCGGCTTCACCATCCGTATCCCATCGGTACCGCCGTGCTGATCGTCACCGCTCCCCACGGCGCCGGCAGGGCCGTCCCCACCGTCACCGACCAGTAGCGCGCCCCGCCGCATGCGGCGGCGCCCAGGCCGATCAGCGCGATGAGCACTAGCAGCGATGTGCGCGCTCCCGACCGGTTCATGGCTGGGAATCCCGCGTGACCGGCGGCAGCGGATCGTCCCACTGCTGCACCGCCAGCGCCGCCCCAGTGGGGTCCCCGATGATCGCCACCGTGCCGTTGCGCATATCCGCCCGCGGTGCCAGGATGACCCGCCCGCCCAGTGCCACCGCCTGTCGCAGCGTCGCGTTCACGTCCGCCACCCGGATCGTCGGCAGCCAGTTGGGATGCACATCCCTCACCGGCAGCGCCACCAGCCCCGCCATCGGCGTGGAGTCCCGGTCGAAGCGCTGGTACTCCGTGCCGCCAACGGTGACCGCCCGCCGCGTCCAGCCCAGCAGGTTGCCGTAGAAGCCCGTCGCCTTGTCCAGGTCGTTCGTCCAGAGTTCCACCCAGAGCCAGCCGTTGATCTGCGCCGGGAGGTCGCGCGGATCCTGTCCCGGCCGCATCAGCGCGAAGGGCGCGCCCTGCGGATCGGTGAGCAGCACCGCATCGTCGTTCCAGCTTCCCGTCCGCATCGGTGCCACGATCACGGTGGCCCCCGAGTCGACTGCGAGCTGGGCTGACCGCCGGACGTTGTCCACGGCAAAGAAGGTGATCCACTGCGAGGCGTTGAGCTTGCCGTCGCGCGACGAGGCAATGCCCGCCATCGCCACCCCCGCCCTCTCGCCCACCACGTAGACGAGATCCTTGCTCAGCGATGGCGCCCGCCAGGTCCAGCCGAACAGCGCCCCGTAGAACGCCCTCGACACCGGGAGGTTGCGCGTCACCAGGTCGTGCCACACTACGCGGCCCGGCGTCACCTGGGCGAGGCCCGGCGCCGGCATTGCCGCCAGCAATACCACCGCGCGGAGCCCTGCGGTGAGGCGGCTCATTCCTTCGTCCGTGCGCAGTTGAGCGCGGTGCCGAACCACGTCACCATCGCATCGCGACCCTTGTTCCAGAACATCACCCCGGACGCCTCGTACTTGGCGCCACTGGCCGAGCGCACCTGCGGTGCGCTGGCGGTCTTTCCGCCCCGGGTGAGCGTGACCCTGCCCGGGGTGCCGGCCGAAAACGTGGCGAGGATCCGGCTCCGTGCCCCGGTCGAGTCGGTGCACCGGAAAATGACCGGCGCCACGCTGGCGCCACCCGGTGGCGCTTCCTCCGCCACCTCCTCCTCGGGCACAAACTCGTAGATACCGCCATCGGCCAGCAGGCTGATGTGCAAGTGGCCACCCACGATCACGTACGAGCGCATGTGCTGGAAGTCGCCCAGAAAGCGCGCGGACATCGATTTCGGCGGGCACATCGCCCGGGTCGTGGCCACTGGACCGAAGGCGAGCCCGCTCGGCGGTGTCGTCGTCCACGTGCCGCTTCCGCGATTGCAGCCGGCGACCACGCTCATCCGCCGGTCCCTGCCGAACTCGACTGTGTACACCGCCGCCTGCTCCGGCGTGAACACCTTGTCGTCCGACGACTGCAGCCGCACCAGCCGCCAGGTCGAACCCGCGAGCTCACTGGGCGCGGCGGCCGCGGCCCGGTCAGCCTCCATGCGCGCGCTGTCGATGGCCCAGCGGTCCTTGGCCTCGTCCATCTGCTCGCCCAGGCTCGGGGCCTTGTCCCGGCGGTCCGCCTTGCCCCCGCATGCCCACACGGCGACCAGCGCGATCGCGGCTCCCAGCTTCCTCATCCTTGCACTCCGACCATTCATGGACCTCTCCCCTGAAGTAGCAATGCGCCCGGCGCCACCTCGATGACCGCGCGCGACTCACCCATCAGTTCCCCGTCCGCCGTCATGAATACCCCGCCCGCCGCCTCGATCTCCAGCCTCGACGTGCGCACCATCTCCACCTCGGCGTAGCGACCGTGCGTTCCCGAATAGGTCCGCGGCAGCAGCGCCAGCGCGCGGAGCCGCGACAGGTCGCGAACGAGGCAGCAGTCGAGCAGGCCGTCGTGCGGGGACGCGCCCGGCGTCATCATGATCCCGCCGCCGTACCGCGTGGTGTTCCCCGCCGCCACGAGAAGATAAGGACCTTCCCGCTCGCCGAAGTCACCCCGGATGCGAAGCGTCGGCGCCGGCCACGTTGGCAGCATCCAGAGAGCGCATGCGAGATACGCCTGGCCACCGAACATCCGGAACCCGCCATCGCGCACCCGCCGCGCTACCGCCGCGTCGAAACCGGTCGCCGCCACCGTAAGGAAGAAGCGACCGTTGATGACGCCGAGATCGGTTGGCGTCGCACGGCCCGACAGCATCGCCGCCGCGGCGGACGCCGGGTCGTGCGGTAATCCCAGCGCGCCAGCAAAATCATTCCCTCGACCCGTCGCCAGTACACCCATGGCGCACCCGGTGTGAGCCAGCCCGCTCGCGATCTCGTGGAGCGTCCCGTCCCCGCCCACGGCCAGCACCCGATCGGCGCCACCTGCCGCCGCCGCCCGCGCCAGCTCGCGCCCGTGCCCCGGTGCCGTCGTCTCCTGCAGCACCACCTCGGCGCCCTGTCCCTCGATCAGCGCAGCCGCCGCCCGGGCCGCCGCCACCGCTCGGCCGCGGCCTGCCACCGGGTTGGCGATCACAACGACGGTCACTTGAGGGGCAGGGCGAAGACGCTGTCCCAGGCGGCGAGTGCGGGCTTGGGCGTGAGCACCGTATCGACCAGCCCCGTCCGCGCGAACGGAATGAGGCGCGGATCATCCGCATAACCGAAGGCCGCCAGGTCGAGGTCGGTGAACTGGAGCTGGAACAGATACACGGCACCCGCCGCGTCGAGCAGCGCCGACTGCCGCCGCATCCAGCGCGCCTGCTTCTCCGGAGTCGACACCACCGTCCCCACACTGGCCGACGTCCACCCTCCCTCCGTCACCAGCAGCGGCAGCGGCGACCTGCCGGCCCGCTCACCCAGCCGGCGATACCAGTCATCGGGCAGGTCGGCCGGCTCTGCGAAACCACCCAGGTAGGGATACGACGAGAGCCCGAGCACCGTCACGAACGGAAAGTCCTGCAGGTCCGTCGCGATGCCGACATACTGGTTGCCGCCCTGCAGCCGGCCCCATGCCGTCTCCACCTGCACGCTCACATACAGCGGCTGCGATGGACGCGCGCGGAGCACGTCACCCGCTGCCGCATTCGTCATCGCCACCACCGCATCATAGACCGGCCGCGCCGCCGCGATGCGGATCAGGTTGGTCTCGGCGGCGAGGCCGAGATAGTCCGGCTGCACCACCCGCGCGACCTCCACCGCCCACGCGCGATACAACTGCTGCACCGCCGGCTCCGTGATGCTCCGCCCCGCCGCGGTCAGCGCCTCCGCTTCCGTGGTGCGATCGATCGGGTTGGTCACGTCGATCGTGTACACCAGCCTGAGCCCCCGCGCCCGGTACACCCCGACCACCTGGTCGAACAGCACATGCGCGAGCGAATCGGCCGGCTGCCCCGCGAGCAGCGCCGCCCATGGCGGCGACTCGTGGATGATCGCCGCGTCGGCCCGGCCCAGCCACAGGTCCATTGCCTCGAGGGCCCGCGCCAGGTCGGGGCTCGGCGGAAAGGCTGAGAACCCCATCCGGAAGCTGCGGCCCGGCGCGGCGGCCCCGTCATCCCCGCCGCACCCCGCCAATCCTCCGAGCATCCCGAGCACCGCCAGCAGCATTCGCATCCCCAACGTTAAACCGGTGGGCACCATGGCGGCCTGCCCTGCGTCACGGCATCTTTGCAGTGTGAGCTTCGAGCCCAATCCCGCCGACATTCCTCCCCGTCTCGCTGCCGCGCTCGCCGACCGCTACCGGCTCATGCGCGAACTCGGCATGGGCGGGATGGCGACGGTCTATCTCGCCGAGGACTTGAAGCACCACCGCCAGGTCGCGGTGAAAGTGCTCCGGCCCGAACTCGCCGCATCGCTCGGCACCGAGCGCTTCCTGCGGGAAATTGAAATCGCCGCCGCCCTGCACCACCCCCACATCCTCCCGCTGTATGACAGCGGCGTCGCAAGCCTCGACCCTCAACCCTCGACCCTCGACCCTCAGCTGTTCTTCTACGTCATGCCCTACGTCGAGGGCGAGTCCCTCCGCACCCGGCTCGAACGCGAGAAACAGCTGCCCGTCGACGACGCCCTCCGCATCGCGCGCGAAGTGGCGGACGCCCTGAGCTACGCCCACGGCAAGGGCGTGGTGCATCGCGACATCAAGCCCGAGAACATTCTCCTCGAGTCGGGCCACGCGATGGTCGCCGACTTCGGCATCGCGCGCGCCGTGGTCGCGTCGGGCAGGGAGCGCCTCACCGAGGCGGGCATGGCACTTGGCACACCGGCCTACATGAGCCCCGAGCAGGCGGCCGGCAATGCCGACGTCGATGCCCGCAGCGACATCTACAGCCTGGGCTGTGTGCTCTACGAGATGCTCGCGGGCCAGACGCCCTTCCAGGGCGCCACCTTCGAGGTGCTGCTGCGCCAGCACATCACGGCGACGTCCCTGCCCGTCACCCAGTTCCGCCCTGCGACACCACAGGTGGTCGCCGATGCGCTCGCCCGGGCGCTGGAGAAGACGCCCGCCGACCGCTTCGCCAGTTCCCGCGACTTCGCGGCGGCGCTGGGAGAGGGTCACACGGGCGGTCCGCGCCCGGCTCCCACCACCAGCGGAACAGCGGCCCTGCCATCCGGCGCCGCGTCGCGTCGTGTTCCCCGCGCCCTGCTCTACGGCGTCGTCGCCCTGGTCGCAGCCGCCATCGTCTGGCGTCTCGCACGATCGGGGCCGCCGCGCGGCACCGCCGCCGGACCGGCGGCGGCCCCACGGGCGACGCACTTGGTGCAGCTCACCTTTCACGAAGGCGTCGAGGAATGGCCGACCTGGTCGCCCGACGGGAAGCAGCTCGCGTTCACCCAGGAGGTAGGCGGATTCAAGAAGCTGTTCGTGAAGGACCTGGCCACCGGCGACGAACGCCAGCTCACGAAGGATCCGAAGGACGACATCCAGCCTTCCTGGTCGCCCGACGGAAAGCAGCTCGGCTTCGCGCGGGCAAGCCTTCCCACCGGCAAGCTCGAGCCCGGCGACGTCCTCGGCTGGTACGCCGAAGGCGGGGACATCTGGTCGGTGGATGTCGCAACTGGCCAGGAGCGGCGCCTGGTCGAGAAGGCGTTCAATCCTGCCTGGTCCCCCGACGGCACGCGCCTCGCCTTTGACGCCGGCTGGGCCGGGGCACGACGTCTCTGGGTTTCCGACAGCGGCGGCCGCAACCCGCAGCAGGTGACGGCCGACAGTGCCGAGTCCGTGGTCCACGCCTCGGCGCGCTGGTCGCCCGATGGCACGAGACTCGTCTTCCGGCGGATCCTGAAGACGAGGTCCGACATCAGGGTCGTGGACATTGCCACCAAGACCACCACCGTCATCACCGACGACAATGTCCCCGACCTCGATCCCGCCTGGTCGCCCTCGGGACGGTTCATCTACTTCAGCTCGTCCCGTGGCGGCGGCCTCAACATCTGGCGCGTCCCCACCTCCACTGATGGCTCGGCGGCCGGGCCGGCGCAACAGCTCACCACCGGTGCCGGACCCGATCTCGAGCTCGCCGTGGCGCCCGACGGGAAGCGCCTCGCCTTCGCCGTGCTCGGCATCAACTCCGATGTGTGGCGCCTGCCGGTCGATCCCGTCACCGGACGCCAGGGCGGTGAACCGTCGGTTGTGGTCGGCACCACCCGCGTTGAGAGCCGCGCCTCCTGGTCGCGCGATGGAAGGTCGATTGCCTTTAACTCCGATCGCCAGGGCGACATGAACCTCTGGGTGCGAAGGCTACTGGATGGCGTGGAACGGCAGGTGACGACCGGTCCGGGCGGTGATTACCAGCCCGACTGGTCCCCCGATGGCAGTACCCTCGTGTTCTTTTCTTCCCGCTCGGGCAACAACGAGATCTGGACCGTGAACATCGCCGACGGCGCGCTGAAGCAGCTCACCAGCGGCCCCGGCACCAAGACCAACCCCTTCTTCGCTCCCGACGGCCGCCAGGTCGCCTTCCACTCTGACCGCGACGGGCGCATCGAGGCCTGGGTCATGAGCGCCGATGGCTCCGCGGCGAGGCAGCTCACCACCAGCGGCTCTGGCGGGCACTTCCTGCGCTGGACCTCCGACGGCAAGGCGCTTTTCCTCAGCGCACGGACGCCCGCGGGCGTTCGCATCGTGCGCCTCGACATCGCCACCGGGAGCATGGATTCGCTCCCGGCGATCTCGAGCGGCGCGCACATCTCGCTTTCCCACGACCAGCGGCGCATTCTCGACGTGCGCAACCACAAGACCATCTGGGTACACCCGCTCGCTGGCGCGGAACCGTACCAGGTGTTCGAGTTCCCTGATCCCGATATCCGGATTGACTACCCGGTCTGGTCGCCCGATGGCCGGTGGATCCTGTTCGACCGCGCCGCGCCGAGCGGCGGCGACATCTGGCTGCTGGAGGGCATCGAATGACCGACACTGGCAAGATCACCCACGTCTCCGACACCGCCCGCTGGGTCGCCTGCTATCGCGCCATCGAGACCGAGCGCCCCGATGCCATCTTCCACGATCCGTACGCCCGGCGCCTGGCCGGCGAGCGCGGGTTCCAGATCCTGGACCGCCTGCCCTCCGGGCGGAAGATGTCGTGGCCCATCGTCACCCGCACCGCCGTGATGGACGAGATCATCCTCCGCTCCATCAAGGCCGACGGCATCGACACCGTGCTCGACCTCGCTGCCGGCCTCGATGCGCGCCCCTGGCGCCTTCCCTTGCCGCCGTCACTGCGGTGGATCGACGTCGACCTGCCCGACATGCTCGACTACAAGCAGTCGGTGCTCGCGGGCGAGCGCCCGGTCTGCATCTACGAGCCGGTGCGCGTGGACCTCGCCGACGGCTTTGCCCGCCGTGAACTCTTCCGCATGGTGGGCGCATCCGCGAAACGGGTGCTGGTCATCACCGAGGGCCTCCTCATCTACCTGCAGCCGGAGCAGGTGGCCAACCTGGCGCGTGACCTCCACGACATCCCCGCCATGCAGTTCTGGCTCTCCGACCTCGCGAGCCCTCGCCTGCTCCAGATGCTGGAGAAGAACTGGGCCCCGTCGCTCCGCGCCGGAAACGCGCCGTTACTGTTCGGTCCGGCGGAAGGCACCGGGTTCTTCTTACCCCTGGGTTGGCGCGAGGTGGACTTCCGTTCGAGCTTCCACGAGGGACTACGCCTCGGGCGCTGCCTGCCCTTCGCGCGGTTCTGGCTGCTGCTGGGCACGCTGGCTCCGCGCGCTCGGCGCGAGGCGTTCAAGCGCTTCTCCGGCATCGTCCTCTTTCAGCGCGACGCATGACACCGCTTTGCCTGCCACGCCTCGCCCTCGGTGCGCTGCTCGCCAGCCTTCCCGCCAGCAGCAACGCGCAGCAGAAACCCGCCGGCGACACCGCCGGCGTTTTCATCCTGCACAAGATCGGCAACCCCATCGGCCGCGAAACCTGGCGCATCACCAGCGAACCATCCGGCGC
>Ga0315278_10000720_pt1 | contig 28756 bp, 33 predicted proteins | sample YL17G06_0_MG_FD_203880 | JGI IMG/M metagenome (GOLD analysis project Ga0315278, IMG submission 203880) | Sediment microbial communities from Yellowstone Lake, YNP, Wyoming, USA - YL17G06_0 | ecosystem: Environmental > Aquatic > Freshwater > Lake > Sediment | place: USA: Wyoming | collected... | reverse complement strand
GGAGGAGGAGGCCAAGGCTGACGCTCTGGCAACCGCCGATCAACGTGGGGTAGACGTTGACGGGGGAAGGTTCGAGTTCTCCAAGGTACCCGCTGCGCCTGAGCGGTGAGGCCACCTGGAAGCGAAAGGCGGGAACCATGACGAAGGCCAAGCTGGAGCGGCCGCTGTGTTCGTACTGCAAGAAGCCGCTTGAACGAGTGATCCACGAATTGAATATCAAGGAAGGGGAGAAGGAGCCTGGGGTTGGTGACAAGGTTGGGGACCTGGGGACGGTGGTTGAGGTGCTCTCGACGCGCCCGTGCCGGTCATTCCGCACCGGCGGGTGAACGTGCGGGTCTGGTTCGGCCGGTGGGGCTATCGCGGATGCGGCCACTTCTGCTCAATGACCCACGGGTGGAGGTGGGGAGTGTCCCTGCTGAACCACTGGCCGGAAGCGGGTGACTAGATGCACGCGAGGTTCCTACTGGAGAGGCTGGGCTACCACAAGCTTCCCGCCAGCGTGAAGGGGAAGGACCGGGCGCTGGCCCGCCGCGTGCTGGCCCTGTTCCAACAATACCTGAAGGAGGGCCCGCGATGACTGCCGAGCTGCCAGTGTTCTTCGCATGGGCACCAAGGAGCGAACGGGAGGACGACGCCAAGGGACGCCACGCGGTTGACGCCCGTCGGGCTGCAGAAGACTTCGCCGCCGAGTTCTTCGGCGGGGACACGCCCTTTGAGGTGACGGTGAAGGTGCGGGACAACCTCAGCCGGGTTGAGCAGTACCGGGTGACGCCGATGTGGGAAGTCCGGTACGAGGCCCGGAGAACGGAGTGAGCCATGTCCAGTCAGCTGACGCTCTTTGGTACGCCCCAGGACAAGCCCAAGGTTGAGCCCGCCGCGGCCGCTGAGCCCGAGCAGGTGCAGGCGGTGCCCGCCGCGTTCGGTACACCCACGGACAAGCCCAAGACCCGCCTGACCAAGGAGGCCAAGCAAGCGGTGCCCCTGAAGGTGTCCAAGCTGGGCCTGACCGTAGAGGTGCCCCCTGGCACGCCCCCGCTGTGTTTCCATTGCAGCCGGCCCGGCTGCACACTCTACAGCGGGTTCGTGATGGCCCCGGTTCACGAGAAGTGCCACCTGGCCTTCCTCGAGGAGGTGTACCGCAACGGCGCGCCCGATTGGGCCGTGCTGGACCGGGCGAAGGCCAAGTGGGAAAAGGGGGCGTGAACACCTGCGACACCTGCAACGGGACCGGGCTGATGCAGTGCTCACCCGCGTGCCCGCGAACGGTGCGCTTGTCCCTCGGCCGCGGTTGGCACTGCGACGTTGATGCCCGGGGTGCCCACGGGTGCCCGCCTTGTCCAGCGTGCAAGGGGAAAGGGATCCAAGATGGTAGAGCCCGCCAAATCAAGAGAGTCTGAGTGCCAGTGCCACGAGTGCCTCAAGCGCCGGGAGTCCGTGGTGCGCATGAAGGCCTTGAGGGAGGAGCTGCGCCGTACTTCGCCCGGGTTCGGGGTGCATGATTGGGAGGACCTGGCCGAGCAGTGCCGCGTCTACCGCGAAAAGATTGCCCGCGAACGGGGGAAGTCATGAGCCCCACCCTTGCGGAGTGGCGTGCTTGGATGCAGGGTGAGAAGGTGCCGGGGTTGCCTTCCCCGGAAGCGAAGCCCCAACCTTGGGATCCCATGAGCAACCCGGAGGGCGACGAGGGAACCTGGAGGACCGAGGCACCGGAGGGGCTGGTAGAGGTCAAGGCCGAGGTACCCTTCGCATGGTCGGGGGACAGGGGCAAGGAATCCTGGAGGGGCAAGGCCGAGTTGACGATGGTCAGGTACGGCGAGTACGTGGGACCGGGGCCAAGGCTTGACCGGGTGTACCTTGAGCCGTCGTCCCCTGGGATTGGGCTTGTCCGTGCCGGGGCTATTGAAGTGCGAAGCATCCTGGATGTGGAGTGCCTGTTCAGTCAAGAGATGTTCTTGGCGGTCGAGGAGGGCAAGGCCACCTTTCCCGTGCTGGGGTTGCTGAAGCAAGCCCTGCGCGAACACGTGCCGGCGCTGGGAGTAGAGGTGATGATGTGGAGGAGAAGCGAAACCAAAAGGGAACCCTTGCTCTGGACGATCCGCTTGTACGATACCTCCGTGTTCAGGTACGACTGGGAACGGGAGCCCGCCCGCAACCTGGCAACCCTCCACGTGCAGTTCACCGGGCAAGTCAAGTTATGGGCCAAGGACGGGAACCTCACAGCCCGCGAACTGGGCTTTCTGCCACCGCTTGCCAAGCCTACCCCCTCCCCCAGCACCACCTCCTTGGAATTGGAAGCCCTTGAACTGGGCCCCCCAACACCCCCTTTCAAACCCCCCAAGTTCTAACCTCCCCACCCTTCCCATTCCAAACCCCCGCCCGCATCCAGCTTCCCCCCAATCCCCAAAAGGTATTTTCAAACAAGACATCAAAAGCAACCCCCCAAGCACACAACAACCCCACAACAACAACACCCCAACCCAACCAGAAGGACAACCAACAACCAGGGACCGAAGGTGTCAGGATGCAGTATAGCAGGTGGTCATCTTCCCAAGGTACTCCACCCTCCTATCTACCCAACCCCTCACCAGGTACACGTGACCGCCATTCTGTACAGGACGCCAATCTAGGAAGGAAGTAGGAGGGAGGGGTTCACACCGCCCGCCCCGCGCATCGCAGAACCCCCCAAAACCCTGCATTTCCGGCCCTCTACCAGCACCCAACCCGGGGCCCCGAGTCCACCCGCGCAAGCACACCTCCACCCGCAACCCACCCCGGAATTGACACCCAGGGACGCACGTGGTAGAACCCCTGGTGTAACCAGGGGCGCTCAGCCAAGCACCCGCAACCCCCAAGCAAGCACCCAAGCACCCAACCCAACCCCCCCACCCAACCACCCAACCGATCGCACCCCAAGACCCATTGGCGCAGCCAGGTGCCCCGGGGATCTGCACCCTCGGGTGCAAGTGGTGCCCCCAACCCCGACCCGCCCCAGGTGCGCCCCCGTGCGTCTTGGGCCCAGGGAAGCACCAAACACCCCAGGGAAGCACCAAACACCCCAGGGACACAAAGGACGCCAGGGACGCCCCAGGGTGCGGTTGCAGCGCGTGCAGGGTGCAGGTGCAACCACCCACGGCAAGGCAACCCCCACCCGGGGTTACAGCACCCCACGGCAAGGCAACCCCCCCCACCCCCCCGATCGCACGCCCCTGGTAGAAGCCCGTTTGACCTACATGCAACCACCCCCCCCCCACTGGTAGTTTTTGCGTTTCTTGGGCGGAATTTTGACAAGTGTCAAGCCCCCCAACCCCGCGCAACGATTGGGGAAAGGGCGTTCCTTCCTAATTTGAGGGATAGCTGGGGCACCCCCAACCACATGAAAAAATTGAGGAAAGGGGCATCGTGGGTGGCAAAGCACTGCTCAGGTGTTGAGTGGTAGACCGCAATGCCGTTGGCGGGGGGGCACCTGGCGATGGGGGCGAGCCTGGTGGAGGGCGGGTGAGTTCATCGGTGAGCAGGGACAGAAGTCGGGGGGGTGCAGGACGTTTTGGCCGTCGTCTGGGGAGCGGGGGCTCGAGCGGGGCGGCGGGACGGAGTGAGGGACGGAAGGAGAAGCTGACCAGCGCCCCCGGGGTTACCATGCCTGGTCACAAAGTACGCTCCCAGGGCTAACAGGCAGTGCCCGACCGTGGCGCTGGTCAGCGGGTGGGGAAGCTAACACGCCCCAGGCCCCCCCGCAAGCTGCGCCGCAAGGCGCAGGGGGCGCTCCGCGGGCGTGCAGGCGCAGCGCAGCACCCGCGCAAGCACGCGGAAGCAGCCGCAAGGCCCCCGAGCAAGCCAAAAGGGCTTCCGCAATGGCCTGGCACCGCTCATTAGGCCGGGATCAACGGCCCAAAACAGGGAAAGAAATGGGTGCAGGGGCCGGGGTTCATGGGTTGGGGGCGAGTTTTGACCCAAGTTGCACCTTGGGGGCCGCATAAGACCGGGGCGGGAACATGAAGGGGTGTAGAGGGGCGGAAATAAGAAGAGAATAGAATCTTCCGATATTCAAATCGGTGGGGGAATTTGAAATTAGGAAGGAACTGCACGTGGTCAAGCCGTTGATTCTCATGGAGAGTGGCCAAAAAGGCTTGACGGAGAGTTGTCAGGGGCTTGGATGGGGTGCCAAGCTGGGCCGCAAGTCGAAGCAGAGGGAGTGGCGCGCATGATTTTGGGATTGAGCGGTGAAGGATTGCGGGAAGCACTGGCGAAGGCCTTGGCTTTGCTCTCGAGCGGAGTGACCGACGAGATGGCCGCGGAGCAGATGGGGCTTTCCCTGGCTGAGTTCGCCAAGGTGAAGGAGGAACTGCTCGCCAAGGAGGCCGAACGGTTGCGGGGGCAGACCACCGAGGAGGTCTATGCGGGCTATGTGATCAATCAACTGGCCTGCATCAACGACCTTCTGGCGGTTCAGAAGGACTTCTCGGGCAGCAAGCAAGCCTCCGCGGTTGTGGGGGCCATCCGGGCGCGCAGCGAGATCCTCGACAAGATCGTGACCCGCGGGCAGGAGTTCGGTTTTGTGGAGAAGGAGCCCTCCCGGACCCATATCACGGGCGGGCTGCTTGTCGCCGAGATGAGCAACACCGACCTGAAGCAAGCCATCATGAAGCAAGCCGGGCAGCTCGACCAGCTCATGGAGGTGGCGGGCAAGGACTGCGACCTGATGGAGCTGGAGCCGGGCCCCCTGCACCGCAAGGCGCTTCCCGAGGGCAGCAAGCACTTGAAGGCGAACACCGTGCGCCGGCATGGCGGGCGCGCTGTCTTTCGAAGGAAGGCGTGATGTGGGAAGACGTCGGCAACATTCTCGTCGCAGGAGTTGCCGCGGTTGGGGTCTGCTGGGGCGTACAACTTCTGGCGATCTGGTTTTCTCGTTGGCGCCGCAAGCGGGCTGCGAAGATTCGCGGGAGGTTTCCATGAAGATGCTGGCCCTCACGTTCGGCGTGCTCGCCTTTGGGCTTCTCGTGACCCTGGTCTACCTGCTCGGGGCCGTCTCCGGTCAAAGCGAGCGTCTGGCCCTGCTCGAGGAGCAAAGAGAGCTTCTGCTCGGCAACCTGCAGACCGAGCGGAAGTACCGGGAGGCGAGTGACGAACTGGGGGCAACCCGTGCCGGCTTGTGCTTGGCCTATCGGGACGCCCTTCAAGGACTCGTGGTTCGGCTGGGGTTGGGAAGGTCCAACGAGCAGCTGAGCGCGCTGAACGTGCTGCTGACCGCCTACGATCGCACCCGTGGCACCCTGGCGATGGGAGGGGAGCCGTGAGCCTGGAGTATCCCTACGACGACGTGCCCGACATGATGCCGACCAAGGTGTTCTTGGTGCTTGTGCTGGCGTTCTCGGCGTTTCTGTGCCTGGGAAGTGGGGAGTGCGGACCCGTCAAGAAGGAGACGCTCGAGCCCCGGGCGGTCGCGGTCAAGTACAAAGCCCTTGAAGAAATGAAGGTGCTCTGCCTGGAGGGCGTGGAGTATTGGTGGATGGACGAAGGGGGAGGCCCCCATCGGGTGGTCGCGCTTGCACCCAAGTTCACCCGCGAGGGGAAGGTGAGCACCTGCCCCACGGAGCTGCCGTGATCCGCCTGACCCTGACTGAGGAGGAGGCGCGCTGGTTCTTGGGCTTCCTGGGAAGCCACATCCTGGCCCTTCAGTGCATGGGGCAGAAGGTCACGGCAGAGCGAGCTTCCAAGGCGTGGGGGAAAATCAAACGGGCTCTCGATCGGGTGGGCCCGGCAAGAAAGGGTAGAACATGAGCGAGAAAGAAAAGACGCTGGGCAACACCGAGGTGAGCGGGGCACGGGTCAACGTGCCCGACCTCGTAGTCTGGGGCAACGGGGATTCCTTTCAGCTCTTGTTCAAGGCGAGCAGTCGCGCCGAGGGCTGGATGAAAAGCACAAAGGCACTTGAGGTTCCCGGGGTTGGTTGCCTGGTTCAGGTTACCACCCAGCAACGTGACGTGGCAGGGCGATACTCCCTGGCCGAAGCGGTTGCTTGGGTTCCTGGGGTAGAAGTGGTTGAGGACCGCAACGAAGAAGGCGAGCTCATCGGTCGCCATCTGGAGATGGAATGAACGACGCACCGACCCACGGGGGAACGATCGTGCTGTTGAGCGGGGGGCAGGATAGTACGACGGCCTTGTTCTGGGCCATCCGACACCTGCCCCGGCCGATCATCGCGGTCAATTTCGACTACGGCCAGCGGCACGCTCTCGAGATGGAAGCTGCCCGGGAGATTGCGGGCGCGATCGGTGTGCCCCTGCACGTGCTGCCCCTGCCCGCCTTCAAGGTGATTGGCGGGTGCGCTATGCTGGAGGGCGGGGGTGAGGTTGCGCTCGACCGTGGGGACGGGTTGCCCACGACTTTCCTCCCTGGGCGCAACCTTGTGATGGTCCTGTTCGCCGCGGCGCTGGGGGTTCAACAGGGTTGCTTCAACGTGGTCATGGGAGTGAGCGAAGCCGACTTCTCGGGATATCCCGACTGCAGACGGGAGGCGCTCGAGCCCCTGGAACTGGCGATTCAACGAGGCATGGATCACCGGCTGCGCCTGTTCGCTCCTTTCCTGGGGTTGAGCAAGGCGGATGAGGTTATGCTCGCCAAGATTCTTCCCGGATGCTGGGAGGCCTTGGCAAAGACGGTGACCTGCTATCACGGCCAGCGACCCGGGTGCGCCCAGTGCCCGGCGTGCAAGCTGCGCGCAAAAGGTTTTGCGGAAGCTGGGCAGGATGACCCTGCGATGCAGGTGCAGCCATGAAGGAGTTCAAGGCCCCAGGCCGTCTCGATGTCTTGCAGGAAATGATCGAGCTGGACCGGACAGACCCGCGTGAGACTGGGCGCGGGAAGTTCGGCGTGAATCTGCTTGCCATGAGGTTGAACTGGCCCACAAGGGAATTGAAGGCGATCCTGCGCCGGCTGGAAAAGACCAAGATGGTTGTGGCGCATCGAGTGGAAGGCGAGCCCTTGTCCTACAGCCTGAGTCCCTCGGGTGCAGTGAATGGGGAGGCCTAACAGTGAAGCGTCTTTTCAAGGTGGTCGCGCTGGTTCTTGGCAACGTGTGGATGGCGCCAAACACCGGGGTCAGCGCCCTCTACCTTGGGGTTCTGTGGGCTTTTGGACAGGTCGAGTTCGTGCGGCACACGGAGTGGGCCCTGCTCATGCGCGCGATGCCGGGAAGCTGGTTGGGGTGCTCGGCGATGAAGAAGTGGGCGGGCTGGGCCAGCGGGTGCTTCGTGATCATGAGGTATGACTACGCCTACGACGCCCGCACCATTCGGCACGAGGAACAGCACGTGATTCAGCAAATGGTCTTCGGAGCCTTTCAGCCGGTGCTCTACGGGCTGGCATCGGTGATCGTCTGGTGCTTCATGCGCCGCTTGCACAGTTATTACGACAACCCTTTCGAGCGCAATGCTCGGCGCGCCGCGGGGCAGCAAGGGAACATCCCGCGGGAACTCTGGGACAACCCGACCGATCGGTGGTCGTGGTGGTGAATATGCAACGTGAGGAGCCCGCGCCCTGGTCTGTCTGGTGGGCAGCGAATGAACCGCCCGCTGACGGAGTGGCGCGCATGTGGCATCTCAAGTGCTCGGTCTGTTTGCAGGAGCTGAAGTGTGCAGTCGTCTTCCCCGAGCACGGCTTGCGGGTGTGTTTCGCGTGTTTGACCAAAATCAAATTGCAGGCCGACAAGGCTTGTTTTGAACCCTCAAGTGCCCCATCGGGCACAGGGCCGGCATCCGTTGGGCCAGTGCCGAGTCCGTCAAGAGGAACCACCTGAAAGGAGGTGTCGAATGGCATCCGGAGCAGCGAAAGTGATGGTTGGGTCGTTCAAGGGAACCGGGGCAGCGATCGACGTGCGAACGGTGGGCTTTCGCCCCCGTCACGTGCGAGTGCTGAACATCGGCGGGCTGGTCACCGGCGAGTGGATCGAGGGCATGGCCGATGCGAGCGCGTGGAAGAGCCTGAACCATGCTTCGGCTCAGAACTCCTTCATCACCAGCAACGGCATCACACCGCTCAGCAACGGCTTCACGCTGGGCGCGGACACCGATCTGAACGTGAGCGGCGAGCTTTGCCGCTACGTCGCGATCGAGTAGTCGGGCAGAAGTGAACTTGGCTTCCCGGGCGCAGGGCCCGCATCTGCAGCCGGTGATTCCCCCCCGCGGGTTGCAGAGTTCCGCCCTCGCCCGGGATGCCTCTTTTGAGAAAGCGAGTTGACCATGGACCTTCATTGCTCTCCTGAGTACGCCCCGAACTACGCTCCGCACCGCCACGTGACCGCGGCCGACGGGGCTTCGATCACGGACAAGAAGCTGGGCATGAACATGGCGGACCACGAGTACGCCCTGGTTCAAGTCGTTCCCAGTACAAGCCTGGACGCCTCGATCGAGTTTCTGTTCTGGTGCGAGGGTGCGGGCAAGTTCATCAGCCTTCACACCCCGCTCACCTTCGCGGGCAAGGGCACTGGCGTGGCGTTCGAGGTGGACCTTCCCACGGCTCGCGGCCGCGTGATTTTCGTGAAGGTGACAGGCACCTTTGGAGTGGGTGATTTCGCGGATGTCTACGTGAGCGGCTTCCCCGTCTCGGCAAGGTAGAACGGTCTTGAGTGCCGAGCGATCCATGCTTGCCCTGAAAGGGGCGAAGGCGCTGGCCACGGCCAAGCGCAAAGACCTCATCGGGTTGTTTGAGCACTATCGCCAGATGAGCGACGAGTGGATCCGTCGGCAGGTCCTGCAGAACAACCGCCTGGACATTCTGGCCATCGCGGTTCTGGGATACCAGGTTGAACCCTTCCACCTGGCGATGCTCCAGTTTCAGTTTCAGCACCCCCAGAGCCTTCAGCTCGTGTTCCGTGGTGCAGGCAAGACAACGCTCTGCACAATCACCAAGACCATCCACTACCTGCTCAAGAACCCGAACCTGCGGATTCTGCTCGCCAGCAAGACAGCGGGCAACGCCGAGGCCTTTCTCAAAGAGGTGAAGGGGCACTTTGAGAGCAACGACAAGCTGGCCGCGTTGTTCGGGCGGTACTACGATCCGAACCTGGTGTCCAAGTGGGACAACCGCGAGATCGAAGTTCTGCCCCGCACCCGGGTCAGCAAGGAGGCTTCGGTCACTTGTGTTGGGGTCGATGGAACGATCGTCTCCAAGCATTATGACGTGATCATCAGCGACGATTTGGTGGACGAGGACAACGCCCGAACTCAGTACATGCGGGAGAAGACCAAGACGTGGTTCTACCAAACCCTTGACCCGTGCCTTGAGCCACCTGACTCGACCGTGGAGCATCGTGGGGAGCACCACATCCTTGGCACCCGGTATCACTGGGCCGACCTCTACGGACATCTTCTTGAAAACGAGTACAAGGCGCAGAGCCAGATCATCCCGGCGCTGAACGAGAATGAGGAGTCACCATGGCCCGAGAAGTATCCGCCCGAGTGGCTTGCCAAGAAGAAGGCGAACGCGGGCATGATCATCTTCAACGCTCAGTACCAGTGCGACACGGAGGCGATGAAGGGTGAAATTTTCAAGTATGATGACTGCCAGCAACACAACGACATCGACTATCCAAGCGGGTTGCGCGTCTTCATGGGGGTGGACCTGGCCGTGGGCGAGAACACCAAGAACGACCAGTTCGCGATCGTGGTCATCGGGCTCGACGCGGCGGATCACATCTGGGTTCTCGACTACTATGCCGGGTTCGACCGCTTCACTTTGCAGCAATCCCGGTTCAAAGAAATGTACCGCCTTCACGATCCTGTTCTTGCTGGGCTGGAGGTTGTGGCCTACCAGAAAGTCCTTCACCAGGTGCTCAAAGAACAGGATGTGAATCTGCGCATCTACCCCATCCACACGGACAAGGACAAGATCACGCGGGCATGGAAGCTCTCGCCCGTGTTTGAGGAAAAGAGGATGCACTTCCGCAAGGGCATGAACACGCTGATTGACCAGCTCGTGCTCTTTCCCAACCACCCGCATGATGATCTTTTCGACGCTCTGGACCACGCGGTCACGGCCAGCCGGCGACGGGTGCGCAAGCGGCGCAACAACGAACCTGGAGTGATCTAGGAGGCAGCATGGAAGAATTGAAAGAAGTCACCAAGCGCAGCGTGAGAAAGAACGTGCAGGCACTCCGCGCCCTGGTGATTCAGGCTACCCCGCGCACAACCATTGACCTCGCCAAGCAAGACGACGAGCCTGGGAAACCGAAGGACCTGCCCGAGGATCCGCTTGAGGCGCTCACCCTCCGCGGTGATGTGATTGAACCACCCTTTGATCTGCTCACCCTGGCCACCTTGCCCGAACATAACAGCGAGCTGACCCCGTGCATTGAGTCCATGGTCGAGAACATTGAGGGCTATGGGTACCGCCTGGTTCCCCGGGTCAAGTTTGCGGTTGCTGAGCCCGAGGGGGAAAAGGTGGCCGCGGTGAGCGTGGAGGAAGTGAAGGCCGAGCACGTGCGGCTTGAGAACTTTTTCAACTACGTTTGCCTCGATCTCAGCTTCGTGGATTTTCGCAAGCGGCTCCGCTTTGATTTGGAGACGACAGGCAATGCCTACTTCGAGGTCATCCGCAGCGCAACCCAGTTGATTCAGGGGTTCAACCACGTGCCCGCCTATCAGGTGCGGCTTGGGCGTCAGGACGTGGACCCGTTCAAGTACCCGATGCCCATGCTCGAGATGGGAAATGATGGCAAGGTGCAGGTGGTGAAGACCGAGGTCTTCCACCGCTTTCGCCGGTTCGTGCAGTGCAAGGCCATCCAGCGGCGCAACCTGTCGTTCGTGGGCGGGTATCAGATCCGGTACTTCAAGGAGTTCGGTGACCCGCGCGAGTTTCACTTTGAGACGGGTGAGGTGCTGGACACCCCCGAAAAGATGGCCGCAACTCCGCCCGAAAAACGCGCGAGCGAGATGGTTCACTTCAAGCTCTACGCGCCGCGAAGCCCCTACGGACTGCCCCGCTTCATTGGAAACCTGCTCTCCATCTTTGGGGACCGTGCGGCCGAGGAGATCAACTATGTGACCTTCCGCAACAACAACGTCCCCTCCATGCTGGTCCTGGTGAGCAACGGCCAGCTGACCGAAGGATCGATCGGTCGGCTCAAGGATTTTGTGGAGAGCCAGATTCAAGGGTCCGACAACTATTCCAAGTTCGTGATCGTGGAGGCCGAGGGCGTGATGGAAGGGGACGAGGGTGGGCAGGTGAAGCTCGACGTGAAGCCCTTGTCCAGCACGCAAGTTCAGGACGCCATGTTCCAGAACTATTCCAAGAACAACCAGGACCGGGTCAGGTGTTGCTTTCGGCTTCCTCCAATCTTTGTGGGCAGAAGTGACGACTACACCCGAGCCACCGCCGAGTCCAGCCGGCAGCTTGCCGATGAGCAGATTTTCGCACCCGCCCGTGAGGTGTTTGACTCCTGGGTGAATCGGATCCTGTTTCCGTGGATGGGCATCGTGTACCACAAGTTCAAGAGCAACTCGCCCAACACCACCGACAACACCGAGCTGGTTGGGATCCTTTCTGGTGCTGAACGCACGGGCGGCATGACCCCCCGGATCGCCCGGCTAGTTCTCGAGGACATTCTGGGGCAGGAGCTGCCCGACTTCCCGACGATCGAGGGGTTTGACCCCGACGTGCCGTTCAGCCTGGCGATGGCCGCGGCCGTGAAAAACCAGGCGCAGCCGACTGAGGTTGGGCAGCAAGTCACGGCGCTCAAGAGTCTGATGGATGACCACTTGCGCGGGATCAGTGACGGCCAGATCATGGCGAGCCTGATGAGGGTGCGAAAGGAACTGGAGCGCACCTGGAAGCATGAAGCGGGCGGGCGCATCGTGCCCCAAGTCGGGGGCGCGGAGGAGAACACCGAATCGTGAGCCACGTGCTGGGCAACTTCCTTTCCAAGCTCAGCTTGGATGAGCGCCTGGACGCCCTGGTCGCCGCGGAGTTCGTGATCTGCGAAGTGGCCAAGGTGGACCTCGTGGCGCAGATTGCACGCGCTGAAGTGCTTCTGCGCGAGTACCTGCTCAGCAAGTGGGATCAGCTCTCCCGTGAAGCGGTAGACGCAGGCTCCAAGGCCGCACGCCAAGGGGCCAGCGGTGCAGAGATCGCCCGCAAGGTGAACGTTATCATGGGGCGGTGGGGTGGGGAGGTGAAGGCGCGATACGCCGACGGGCTCGAACGCATCTACCGCCTTGCCCGGGAGGTTGGCTGGAAGAAGTGCCAGGGACTCAAGCAGGGCCCGCTCACCTACGACACCCCCACGACCTCAGAGGCTGTGGGAAAAGCCGAGGGTGCGCGACGGTTCGCGGAAGCCAAGCCGGCTTTTGACGTGATCGATGAGCGGGCGGTTGAGTCCCTGGTTGACCATCAGGTGTTCTGGACCGGCGCGCACTATGAAAAGAACGTGAGCGACGCAATCGCCCGCACTGCGAAGGAGGCGATCGTTGAGAGCGGGGGCGACCCGGTGGATGCAGGCACGCGGGTTCGCGCTGCCCTTGACCTGGAGCTAGGTAGGGCGTCCACACCCGCGGGCTACCGCGGTTCAGCCGAGCAGTATTTCGAGGGCCTGGTTGCCAACGCGGCCACGGTCGCCCGCACGCAAGGCCAGCTCCGCTCCTTCGTGGACTACGGGATCACGAAGTACACGATCATGAACCCGCTGGATGAGCGCACCTGTGAAATCTGCGGAGCCATGGACGGCAAAACCTTCACGACCACCCAAGGGGTTGGTGTGATGGCGGGCGAGCTGGGCAGCGACCCTGGGGCCGTGCAGGAGGCTCACCCGTGGTTGACCTCTGAGAAGCTGGAGGAGATGGGAATCAAGCGGGGCGAAGGCTCCATGGAGGATTCCGCGGCGCTGGCCGAGGGCGGGTTCGCAATGCCACCCTTTCACTTCCGGTGCAGATGCACGATCGACGTGAGCCAGGAGGCGGGTTCATGGGATCCGGCCGAGGGGGAGCTTCCCCAAGGGGAAGACGTGCTGCCGCCTGAACTGCAACCCGAGGAGCCCCCTCCCCCGCCAGTCATTGCCGAAGGCGTGGTTCCGCCCGAGTTCCCCGAGCTGGCGAAGTCGCCGGTCACCCCGACCACGTACTTCAACGAGACGAAGTTCAAGGACGCCTTTCGCAAGCTGAAAATCCCAACCGCGATGAAGGGGAATAACAGCTTGGTTCGGGAGGAATTTGCAATCGAGATTCGGCGCGAGATGAACGCTCTTGTTGCAGCCGAGAAGCTGGTCAACACCGATATCGGCAAGCACGGGCGAACCTTGCTTGCAATGGCCCGCGGCGGCGGCGGCTTCCATACGAACTACAGTGGCCGGATCGCGATGGGCAAGGATTGCTTCAAGAGCCTGAAGGGGATGTCCAAGAAGGGCGTCAAGCTCGACAGGACCGCGGCCAAGAAGCTCACCCGGGATGAAGCCTGGTCCATGAAGGTTTTGCTTCATGAAACGATCCACGGATGCACTTCCGACAAGTTCGCTGCATACCACGGGGTGACCCCGGGCGCCGCGACCAGTAGGATCGGAAAGGTGATCGGGCGCGTGATCGAGGAATCGACAACCGAGGTGGTGACCAAGTTCATCGCAAACAAGAAGTGGGGCTTGCAGTGGTTCGCGCCTGGCGAGGCGTCCTGCGCCTATGACCCCGGGATCGAACGGCTGACCGAGCTGACTCACGCCGTGGCCAAGAAGCTCACGCCTTCGTCAAACCTCTGGAGCAAGTTCTCGGGCAACGCCGCCCAGAACGAGGCTCGAGGGATCGCACACCTTCCCATGAACAACGGTGGGCGCAAGTTGCTGACTGATGCCGCGTTGCGGTTCAAGTCAGATCCCGACAGAACCGAAACGGCCAAGGAGTTCCTTGAAGCCTTCGTGAGCAAGTTCAAGATGCCACCCGAACTCACGGCTGGGTTGAAGACGGCTGAGATCGACGCCCTCAACACGGCATTTCAAAACGGCATGAGGAAGTCCCTCTTGGAAGACAAGGAACTCACCGAACGGTTCTGGGATATTTTCAACAAGTGAGGTGACTCGTGAAATTGGAAGATGTGATCGTTGGTGACCCCGAGAGCGCGCTGAAGTGGTGCGAGGAGCAGTTCAAGGCGGGCAAAGACCTTGACCCCATGACCGAGGACTGGTTCGTTCCCACGTTTCCAAACGAGGAGGCGCTCGACAAGTTCCAAGCCGGGCTGGACGCGCTCTATGAGAAGTATAACAAGAAGTGAGGTGAGTCATGGCCCACATTCGGTTGAAGCGACGGGCACTCCCCAACCAGGATCGCGAGCAGGTGCGGCGCGTGAAGGCAATCACCAGTGATGACCTTGCGGGTGGAGGCAAGGTGAACCCGGGACACCTGGGCGAAAGCGGGGTACTGCCCGAGGCTCCGCGGTTTGTGGATTCCCTGAAGGACGAGACTTCGATCTCCAAGATCGAAGATGCGCGGCACTATCGGCCAAGCGAGATGAGCGATGCCGTGCTGCGCGACGACTTGCGGATCGTGCTGGCCTGGTACGCCACCCTCACGACAACCGGCGAGTTCAAGTACGACCTACCCACGATCCACAACGTCCTCACCCAAATCCTACAGGAGGCCAAGCGGCGGGGGCCGGCCGTGGTCATGTTCGATCCCAAGGGCATGAAGGACAGCGTGCGCGATTTTTTTCTGGAGGTGGCTCAAGAGGTGGGGATTCCCCCCGAACAGTTTCGGGTCGCCAAGCGGGTTGAGAACAATCCGGGGCGGTTGCTTTTCTACATCCCAACCCCCGAGAACGTGCGCGCCAAGCTGACCAGCCTGTCGCGCGTGGTCGCCGCGGAGATGCGCGGCAAAGGCGTGGAAGTGGAGGACGTGGATCACGTCACCCTCCTGTACCTCAAAGGTGCCGAGGACTTCACCCCCGAGCAGGCGCAGGATGCCGCAACCGAGGCAAAGGAGGTCCTGCGCGAGCACCTGCCCATCAAGGCCAAGCTGCAAGGGTGGGCGTACTTTGACGGGGCAAGCAAGGGTGGGGAGCCCAAGACCGCTCTGGTTGCGTTGCTCGACGCACCCGGGCTTGAGTCGGTGTACTCACAGCTTCGGGAGGAGCTGGTTGAGCTGACCGGCGAGAGCAAGCCCAAGCATGGGTTCGTCCCGCACGCCACCGTTGCCTATCTCCCGGTCGGGGCTCGTTTGAGCCTTGAGCTGCCCGTGCTGGGTGAGGAGTTCGACATCACGGAAGCCGAGCTGAGTCATACCGACACCTATGTTCTGAAGTCCAAAGAGCATCGGGTGCGCACCGTGAGCGAACCGACCGATGGGCGTATGTCCAACCAGATCGCAAGCAAGCCGCAGAAGACAGCATACTACCTGACGGCGTTGAAGTCGGCGCGCAAGGGTGGAGTGGTGCTCGAGCTATTCGCGGGCACCGGGCGATCCGAGTGCGCCCTCAAGAAGGACGCCGAGCACCTTGCGGTTGAGGCGGATCCTGCACGGGCCCGGGCGTACCGCAAGAAGCACCCCAAGGCGCAGGTGCATGTTTCCGACAACATCAAGTTCATGGAGGAGTTCGACGTCTGCGCGCAACCCGTGACCGTGATCGACTTCGACGCCAGCGGCTCCCCGTTCAAGGCTTTCGAGAAATACTGCTCGCTCTGCAAGAACCAGAAACCAGTTCTGGCCTTGCTCACGTGGGGATACGTGTGGTTCTCGCTCAACAAGGGTGGATGGAACCGCGAGAAGGCCTGGAGCATGATGAAGAAGGAGGCCAGCCGGATCGCCAAGACCAACGGCAAGGAGGCCAAACCGCTGGGCTGGTCTTGGTCCACGCTGAGCGCCCACGTGGTTCACGGGGCGTTCTCCCTGGTTGACCGCGGCAAGCCCCACCTGGAAAACCACTTTGAGAGCGTGGACGATCCGCTCGTACTGGAAAGAAAGGACAAGCGCGTGAGCCTGCGCCCGGACACGGACCCAAGCGACATGAACTCGCCCGAGCTTCTGCAGGCCCACTGGACCCTTCACCAGTGGTACCGCAAGCCGGCGCACCCCGGGTTCTCAACCGAGGACCTGAGCAACCTGCACGCGAGGGTTGTGGACGAGATGTACGGCCGCGGCAAGTCGCACCCGCCCCCTCCCGACGATGGCCTGGACGAGAACTCCAGCGACTTCGAGAACAACGCGGGCAGTCAGCCCGATTACTGGCAGGAGCCAGGTCGCAAGCGGGTTCGCAAGGATGAGTTCTCCCAGGTCAACTCCTCGGGCAACGTGATTGGGCGGGAGATCAGCTTGAGCGAAGTGCTGCCCCACTTCAAGACCTTCAAGGCTAGGATGCCGTTCGTGTACCTGGTTGGCGGGCTGGCCAACAACGGAAGAACCAAGGGCGACATCGACATCCTGATCAAGGAAGCCGAGGGAATGCCGGCACCGCTTCTGCACGTGATCAAGTTCAGGATCGGGCGGGCCCTTCCCCCGGAGCTCAGCGACCGAGTGCAATTCCACCTTGACAAGTTCGGCGGGCCCTTCACCAGTCACGTTGAGCTTTTTGACATGGTGCTCGAGCGCGTCAACCCCAAGAACGAGGTGAAGCAGATGGCGGAAGATATCAAGCTGGACCGGGAGGCCATCTACCAGCGGGCGGAAGTAGAACAGGTTGAGGACCTCGCCCCGGAAGACGTTCCGCCTTGCAGGCGCAAGGACGCGAACGAGGAGGACGCCAATGTGGAAGCTGACGAAGACGATTGAGATTGACGCGGCTCACTTCCTGCCCGCGCATCCGGGGAAGTGCAAGAACCTTCACGGGCACCGCTGGCGCATCACGTTCATCGTCAGCGCCCGAGCCCTGAACGATCAAGGGATGGTCGTGGACTTCGGGGAGCTGGCCGAGCTTCCACGGAAGTTTGACCACACGTGCCTGAACGACCATCCCGCCTTCAAGGTGGTGCCTTCGACCGCTGAGAACATGGCGGCGTATCTGGCAAAGGAAACGTTGGCCCGGTTTGAGTTCCTCGACCGGGTGTCCGTGATCGTGGAGGAAACCCCCGGCTCGGAGGTCATGTACTGTGAAGACCGGGTATAGGGTGGTCGAGATTTTTCGCACGGTGCAGGGGGAGGGCTCCCTGGTTGGGGTGCCCATGATCTTCGTGCGGTTGGCTGGGTGCAACCTGGCTTGTGCCTGGTGCGATACGGACCACGACAACGGGTTGGGACCAATGCCGATCGACCAGATTGTAGATGAGGTGCGGGCGCTGGCCGAGGGCACCACCATCAAGCACCTCTGCATCACGGGCGGCGAGCCCACCCTCTACGCTCTCGAGAGCATGGTTCAGCAATTCAAGGGACAGGGTTGGTTCGTTGCGATCGAGACGAACGGCACGCGGGAGTTTCGCCCGGACGAGTGGCCCGACCTGCTCACGGTGAGCCCCAAGTGGCCACCTGGAATCGACGGACTGAGGCAACGGACCTGCGACGAGATCAAGATCCCAATCACAGAGGGCACCCCTTCGGATGAGCAGATCACCGAATTGGTTGCGGTGTGTACCGCGGACCACTGGTTCCTTCAGCCGGTGGATGGGGTGCGCCTCAAGGAGAACGCGAACAGATGTCTGACACTGGCAAGCAAGAGGCAAGGATTTCGCATTTCGGGACAGATGCACAAGCGGCTCGGGTTGTTATAGAGGGCGCGGTTGCGCGGATGCTGCGCGCCTTCGGTAGGGATCCGAACGACCCGGGGCTGATGAAGACCCCCGAGCGCGTGGCCAAGGCTTGGGAGGAGATGTTGGGGGGCTACCTTCTTGACCCCAAGGACGTTCTCAGCACGGCCTTCCCCGCGGAGGGGTACGACGAGATGATCACGCTGGCGAACATTCCCTTCATCAGCGTGTGCGAGCACCACCTGCTTCCCTTCTCAGGCCACGGTACCATCAGCTATATTCCCTCCGCTCAGAAGGTGGTCGGCATCTCCAAGCTTGCCAGGCTGCTTGATTGCTACGCTCGGCGGTTGCAGATCCAAGAGCGCCTGACCGCCCAGATTGCGATGGCGATGCACGAGTACCTTCATCCTTGTGGGCTGGGGGTGCATCTGGAAGCAACGCATCTCTGCATGGTCTGCAGGGGCGTTCGCAAGCCCGGCGCGGTGATGAAGACCACGAAGTTGATGGGCGTGTTCTTGGAAAAGCCTGAGACGCGCGAGGAGTTCTTTCTGCAGCTTCAGCTCAACCGCGGTTGATTCAAGGAGGCTTCCCATGGCCAGCAAGAAGAGCTTCTACTACTATTTCGCGGTTGACAAAAGTGACTATGCCCAGTTCGCGGAGTATTTTCAAGGTCAGGACATCCTTGTTTCGTTCGCCTTCTTGAACGAGCGTTCCGACAAGAAGGGCAACCTGCTCACTTCGATCAAGAAGCACCGCGGGCGCGTGATGCTGGACTCAGGGGGCTTCACGAACTTCTCCACTCCCGGGACTGTTCACTTCGAAGAGTGGCTGGACTTCATGAAAAGCGAAAAGAGCTGGGCTGACGAGTACGTGCAGTTTGATGATCTGGCGTCGCGCAGGAAGACCTTGGACTACTATGAGCGCGCCAAGAAGGGCGGGGTTGACCCACTGTTCGTTGACCACCTTTGGATGAAGACCGAGAAGGAGAAGGTTCACAAAATCTGGGTAGACCGGGACAAGCTGGCGCTGAGCGGGTTTGCCAAGACGCTCCCGATGCGCGGGCAGCGAAAGTTCCCCGGCGATCCTCTGGAGGCCGTGAAGGTTGCTTTCGCCAAGGGGCGCGAGGTCAAGACGTTGACCCACATGCTCGCGGTGGGCAGCTTGCGGCGGTTCTTGAATGACTTCGATCGGATCGATTCCGTGGACTCAACCGCGTGGCACAAGGCCGCGGCTTTCGGCAAGGTGCTCGTGTACGAACCGAAGGAGATCGAGGACTACGGGCCCATTCCGTTTTTGAAAGGCTACGACCGACCCGATGTCTATGAGGTCCGAACCCCCATGCCTCCCAAGGTGCGGAGCGTTCACTGGCGCAGCGTGCTTGACCAGTACAAGATCGACAAGTCGGGCATGGGGTTCAAGACCAAGGTGGTCACCATCCACCATATCAAGAAGTACATCGCGGCGATGAAGAAGTTCAACGTGGACTCCTATCAGAAGTTCATCGCCAGGCCAGAGGGCAAGAAAAAGGTCGAGAAGGCGCTTGTTGACTTTGGCGGGTTCACGTACTGGGACAACCCTGAACCCATGTTCAGCCTTGAGAAGCAAGAGCCCGGTGCCGCGAGCGAGGCCATGCTGCACGACGCGGAGGAGGCCAAGCGCGACAACCGGCTCACCGTGGGCAAGTTCTTCTTCCAACCCAAGCCCACCCGCGCCGCCGCCCCAGAGCAGGAGCAGTCCGTCGAGAGGTTCATCGGGTACTTCAACGCGAATCCCGATTGGCTTCCTGCCTTCGTTCAGAAAAAGTTCGACGGGGCCCGCCACCAGATTCACCGGGATGGTGACCGCGTGCTGATCTTCTCGGAGGACGGTACCGACAACACCCCTCGGTTCCCAACGGTGGTGAAGGAGGTGCTGAGTCTGCGCGAACCCAAGTTGATCCTTGACGCAGAGGTGGAGATGTGGAAGGGGCGGCAGCATCTACCGCGGGAAGCGGTTGCCGGGTACATCAACGGGCAAACGGAGCCCGATGATGGTGCCGTCGTGGTCAACGTGTTTGACGTGCTCTACGCTGGTGAGGACCTGCACGGGGAACCGTTTGAAGACCGGCTGAGCGTGCTGGCGGGGTTGGGCATCAAGCAGAAGACGACCGGGGTGCCCGACACGGGGGGCAAGCTGAACGCGGTACCAGGTGAGGAAGTGGAGACCCCTGACGAGCTGGAGCACGCGGTTCGCCAGATGCGAACCCTGCCCGGATCCGAAGGGGTGGTGACCAAGCGATCTGACTCCGTGTACCCACTGGACATGAGCACGCCCGACACGTGGATCAAGTTCCACAACGCCACCCTGGTTCGGGGCGTGGTCTACCGCAAGGATCGCACGGGAAGCGGGGCGTGGGTCTACGGATGGGGCGTGCGCCCAGGTGCAAAGGCCCCCGAAGCCACCGTGCGAGCTGGTGAGCATGAGGTGCTTCCCGTAGGCGATTCCATGGCCACCAGGCTTGAGTTCAAAGAGGGTGACGGGATTCTGATCGAAGCTGAAACGGTGAACCTGGTCAACGGGCCCGAAGGCCAGGAAATGTCGGCGTGGGTGCCCCGCGTGATGGGGCCGTGGGACGGCGAGCCCGACACGGTGGACTCGGCAGCAAGCCGGGCCCGCGAGAACCTGGTCTTGCAGGAGAAGGAGATCAACGCCGACGGTGAGATCGAGTACAAGCAAGCAACGACCACGGAGAAACAAGAGGACCCCTATCTCGAGATTCCACCCGAGGGCGGGAGCTATCCCTACGTCGTGCATCATCACCACCGCGGGCGCAGCTTGCATAGTGACTTCCGGGTCACGTTGCGGCCGCGCCGGCTGCTCATTGGTTGGACCCTGAATACCATGATCGAGGGTTCGATCCCGGAGCCGGTGACTACCCTGGCCGAGGCAAAGGAAGTTGTTCGGCGAATCGACCAGGTTTCCAAGATCAACTGGAAGACTGGTGAGTGGGCTGAGCGGCCGCGGAGGGGAAGTGAAGCTCTGGTTCGTACCGAGATTCTCAGCGAGCGCAAGGCACCCGAGCCCTACGAGTGGATCAACGTTGAGGGAGTGACTCCCGCGGGCCAGGAGGGTGAGCGCCCGCCAGTGGGAGCCACCGTGAACTTTCCCGGGGTGTTCTTGATCGTGGACCAGGGGACGGTTGAGTTCGGGGCTCAGAAGCCATGGGTGCATGAATACTTTGTCCACGGCGCGGCCATGAACTACCGCCTGATCTTCCGCCAGCTCAACATTCAGCGCGCCGAGAAGGGCGAGGTCTGGAACCTGCCACCTGAAGGGGCCAACGCTCGGGCCAGTGCCGCAAGCCAGTCGAAGACGATCCTGCCTCCTTCGCAGGAGCCCAAGGACCAGCCGGGGGAGGGGGCGAATTGGTTTGGTATCTACCCGAACGATCTCACACCCTACGTGCTCGGGCGGGACGCGGTTGCCTCAAGCTGGATGCCGCCGCTGGGTTACTCGGCACTCCCCGCCAAGGTGCGGTTGCAGGTGCCCACGGCTTTCCAATACTGGAAGGCGGGCACCGCTGGCGGGGCCAAGGCGCAACGGGACTCCCTGGTTGAGGCGGTGAGCAAGGGCGACGTGAAGCTGAACTTTGACCAGGTGTTCAAGGTGGAGAAGGCCAGCATGAACGACGCCGAGTTCGTGTTGCAGGAGCAGACGTGGAGGGGGCCGATTCAAGTGCGCACCGGACCGTCCTCCCGCATCTACTGGCTCCGGTTGAACGTGGGGCGTCGCGAGCTGATCGCGATCAAGTTCTACCAGAGCCCGATCGACAACCAGCAAGTCGCGGCCGAGCTGGGCGTAGACCACCATCTGGAATCGATGAGCCTGGAGGGCGAGATCAAGCCGGGGCACTACTTGAACCCCACCAAGGAAACCCCGTCCACCATTCGGGTGATAGACCGCGGGCGGGCCAGCGTGCTTGCCGAGAGCACTGACTTCCTGAAGGTCATGGTTGAGGGGAAGGAGCTGAAGGGGTTGTTCCAGGCGCAGCGCAACCGCGGGGGCGACGAGTTCCTTTGGGAACCTTCACAGGTAGCACCGACCACCCGCGCCGCGGTCAAGGCCGAAGCTGACCAGTTCGAGGTGAGCTACGAGATCCCGATCCTGAAGGTTGACTCCGAGAAGCGTGAGGTCACGGGAATCGTGCTCGAGCCCGACGTGGTTGATGCCCAGAACGACACGATCACCCCCGAGGTGATTGCAGACGCGGCTCACCGCTTCCTCGCCCGGTACAACCGGGACACCCAGATGGGGTTCATGCACCGGATGTTCGGCGGGATCGGCGTGGAGCTGTACGAGTCATGGCTGGCGAAAACGGATATGCAACTTGGCGAGGAAAAGGTCAAAGCCGGTTCCTGGCTCATCACCATCCATGTTTTGAGCGACCAGCTCTGGGGACGCATCAAAAATGGTGACATCACGGGCTTCTCCATCGGGGGCACCGCGTCGATGGTTTGAAAATTGGGAAAATTCTTCCGCCCGTGTTTCAATCCACATATTGAAGTCGAAACCCTGATCGAGGGCAAGTCATGGCGGAACCAGCCGGCAAGGTGAGAAGGATCGTAGACCTCGAAGTCAAGGAGGTCAGCCTTGTGGACCGACCGGCAATCCGTCGAACCTTTCTCGTGATCAAACGACTGGAGGAGAAAACCATGGGAGCATTCGCAAACGACCTGGAGGAAAAAGTGCAGAAGGCCAAGAAGGACGCCGAGGACGCCGAGGCTGAGAAGGCTGGCAAGCCCAAGGCGGGGGCCGAGATGACCCCCGAGGAGAAGGCTGACGCAGCAGCCGAGGAGGAGGAGGAGAAGAAGAAGGCGGGGATGCCCCCGAAGGCCCTGGCCGCGATGATCCGCGGAATCAAAGGCGCACCCAAGGGTGCAGTGGACGAGCTGACCACCTTCCTCGAGGAAAAGGCCAAAGCCGCCAAGGGCGACGAAGATGAGGAGGCCGCGAAGGCCGGCCCCGGCGCCGAAGGCGCGCCCGCCAACCCCGACGAGGAATACCCCTCGCCGAACTCCAAGGGCAAGAAGGCCAAGAGCGAAGGCAACCTGCTCGTGGTCAAGGCCGACGGGTCGATCGAGCTGGACACCGCGGCCATCTCGAAGGGTCGCAAGATGTTCACCGAGCAGCGCGTGTCGGCCATCAAGGAGACGTTCTTGAACCTGGCCCGTGTTCTGCAGGACGCCGACGAGAACGCGGCCAAGGAGGCGTTCGCCGCCATCAAGGAGCTGCCGACCTCCGTGGCCATGGCCAGCGAGGTTCGCCCGGCTGGTGCCGGCAAGGTCCAGAAGGATCTTGAGAACGAGGTCGCCGAGCTGACCAAGAGGCTCGCCACGATCGAGAAGGCCCGCAACCCCTCCAAGGCCACTGGCCCCGAGGGCACCGACCAGCCCAAAGAGGTGAAGAAGAGCCTCTGGTCGGGCGTGCTGTAGACGCCCGCTCTGCGGGCAGAACCAGAAAACCAGAAGGAATAATAGGAGGAAGAATCATGCCGGGCATCTCGAACCAAGAGTTGATCGAAAAGGCAGTCATCACCACCGACGCCCTTGCCTCCGCGGGGAAGCTCAACCCCGCGCAGGCCGACAAGTTCATCGACTACGTGGTCGATGAGACGGTGCTCAAGAACAACGCCCGCGTCGTCCGGTTCCGCAACGAGACGCTGGAGATCGACAAGATCGGCATCGGTCGGCGCGCCGCGCTGCCCAAGGCCGAGGCCCAGGACCCGGGGCTGCGCCGCACCATCTCGACTTCCAAGGTCACCCTGCAACCGCGGGAGATCATGGTGCCCTTCGAGATCGGTGACGTGTTCAAGGAGATCAACATCGAGGGTGAGGCCATCGAAGATCACGTGATCAAGATGATGGCCACCCAGCTCGCCAACGACATGGAAGAGCTCTACATCAACGGGGACACCGTGGGCGCGGCGATCCTCGAGGGTGACTACAAGGACGGCGGGTCAACGTCCAAGTACGTCAAGGACAAGTACCTGGCCCTCCAAGATGGGTGGGCGCGTCTTGGTGACGGTGCTCACGTGCTGGACGCCCAGGGCAAGAACATCGGCCTCAGCATCTTCAACTCGATGTTGCGCGCCATGCCGACCAAGTTCCGTCGCAACAAGGCCGCGCTCCGGTGGTTCTTGAGCCCCGACCTGGCTCAGCTCTACATGGAGAAGCTGGCCACCCGCGCAACCGCGCTCGGCGACCAGGCCGCGGGCGGCGCCGGCCAGAACCCGTTCGGGGTTCCCATGGTCGAAGTTCCCCTGATGGAGTTCATGGCCCCCGTGGTCCAGCACGTGGCGCTTCCGGGCACGACTGCCGTCGCGCTTCGGTACGCCCCGATCAGCTCGGTCGTGGTGTGCATTTCCACCCTGGATGCGACGGCGGAAACGCCCCTCATCCTGAACACCGACTACGAGCTGAACACCACCGCGGGCACCATCAACCGCAAGTCGGGCGGGGCCATCACCGACGGCCAGACGGTGAAAGTCACGTACTGCGCGAACCCCCAGATCCTCCTGACCCACCAGGCGAACTTCATCCTGGGCATTGGTCGGGACATCAGGATCGAGAAGGATCGGGACATCTTCAAGGGTGTGAATCAGTACGCCATCACCGCCAAGGTCGCGGTGACCTTGGAGGAGACCGACGCCCTGGTGAAGGGCGTGAACATCGGGACCGGCGTCTAGTTGAACGTGCATCGCACATGATTGGTTGATCCGAAAGGAGGACTCAAGTGGCGCGAGCACGAGTGGAGTTGACGGGAGGGTTGTCGTACACCACGAGGGGCACCGTCTTCAGGCGCGGTCAGCCTCAGTACATCACGGACGAATCGTTGATCCGGCAGTTGCAAGGCCAATCGGCGTTTTCCGTGGTCGTGCTGGAGGATCCGCCCGAGAAGGCGAAGGCCGTGAAGCCCGAAGCCCCCAAGTTCGCGGCCATCCCGACAACCCCGGCTCCCCAAGTGGAGCCCAAGCAACCCAAGGTTGAGGCCTCCCCGGGCGTGCAGGTGGAGGAGGCTTCCGAGAACACGGTTCCGCGGGTGCCCCGACGCAAGAGAGGGTGACCGCTGAAGGAGGCGAGAGATGCTACTGGTTCAAATCGCCAATGGCATCGCACCTCAGCAGGTGGATGACTTCGGGCCCGGGGTTGAACGCTCCGTCAAGGGCGCTCTGTACTTCAGGCCGAACACCTTGAGGTCGATGACCAAGGGAGAGTTCGATCACATCCAGCAATCCCACCCCCAGCTTGCGGCGAAGCTGAAGGTGGTTCAGGATTCCGAGAAGAAGGCGGAAGTCAAGCCGGCGTCCGCCAACGGACCGATCGCGTTCGCCGCCCCCGTTGCGGATGAAGATGCTGGTAGAAAGAAGCGTCCCCTTCGATAGGGGGAAGAACCAACGGGAATCAAGAGGCTAACCTTGCTTGGCCGAAGCTCAAGAGGAAGCCCTAGCAGTGCTGAAGGTACACACCACAGATGGACTCACTGCTAGGATTGATCTGGAAAACCCGGAGCAGGCTGAGCAATGGTTGGAGCAGATCAAAGATCCACGCTTTCAGGCCTCCATCACGGGGCTCACCATTGCACTCAAGGGCGTTCAGTATTCGCTCATCAAGCCGAAGGGGTTCAGCCAGGTTTTCTTCCTCGCCGAACTTGTGCCCGTAGACGAGGAGCACAAGGTCAAAGGTGGCGAGAAGATGACTGCGTTTTTGGACGATGTCTGCATCAATGTGATGGTTCACTCAGCGCAACGGGCCGTTCGAGTGTCCGTGTCCAAGACCGGCAAGCAACGGTTCAACCCTTTCACACGGTAGGAGGTAGAAAATGACGGCGACCCTGCTTCGGCTAGACCAGGTACGGAAAACCGATAACCCCAACGACCAGCTCATCGCGGCTGACATCGAAACCATCGAGACGGACGCGGTCGATGGCGTGGACTTTCTCACGGGTGAGCTTTCCCAGATCAAGCGCGTGATCCACGGCAGCGCCACGGGCAACTGGTTCGACGACTTCAACACCGACTTCGGCGGTGACGCCTCCCTGAAGGCGTTGTTCAACCGGGCCACCCTGGAGGCGAAGCTGGCCATCGCCTACCGGCTCAACCTGGTGGACGTGACCGTGACCGCCCTGCAGAACTGGATGGAGCTGACCTCCACCGGCAAACCCGACAAGAACATCGCCATCGCGTCCACCAAGAAGGGCGCAGTCTCGGCGCAGCTCGCCGGTGCCATCGGTTCCCACTCGCTGGCCGAGATCAGCGGTGCAGATGCCTTGCACCCCAAGAACCTTGTGCAGATGTTCGACGGAAGCACCGGGGACGCGATCCTCTCGGATGGGCGTCGGGTGTCGGCGCTCCTCCAGGTTGGCGTTGCCGCGACCGATGGAAGCGCCTTCGGTGACAGCGGGAATGACCAGGGCCAGCTCTCCTTCGTGCGGCCGAACGCGGCTTTCAATGACCTCGAGGCCTGCCCGGTGGCCGACATCGCGGGGAAGGTTGTGGTCTACGCCTTCTCGAACCGCGACAGCCTGAACGACATGGCCGACGTGGAGTTCCGCGGGGATCTGGACGCGGTGGACCCCTCGGGCATCACCGTCTCCCTGGACGCCGCGTACGATGGCGGCAACTTCATGACCGTCGACGGAAGCGACGTGGACATCCGGCTCGCCGACACCAAGAGCTGGATCTTCCGCAAGGGCTCGGGCGGTGCGGTTCTGGTCAAGATCCTGCGCACCGACGCGGGCACCGCCGACCAGTTCCTCATCGACAGCGCGGTGGACCTGTTCACCGTGAAGGCCGGGGCCAACGACTTCTGGGAGGGCATCACCGTCGATTCCAACGGCCAGGATATGAACCTCGGCGTGACCGGCGGGCAGATCGACAGCTCTGGGCTGGCCATCGTGGCGACCGCGACCGACGTGGCGGTGACCGCGGCTGACGACATCCTGTTGACGACCGGGCGGCAGGACACCCCCATTGCGTTGGATGACTCCACCGTGGGAGCCATCGGCGACCTGTTCTCGCAGAGTTTCGCTTCCGTCGCCGCCGCCATCAAGTACGCTGGCGAGCACGGTGGCGTGGACATGAGCCTGAAGCTGTACACCGCGGCGGGCAACTTCGCCAAGGGCGACAACATCGCCGCGGCAATTCAGGACATCACCGCCAACCCGATCGATATGAACACGATCGGGGGCGTGACCCAGCTCGTGTTTCTGAACGGCCGGCTCATGGTCGGCGGCAACGGAACCACCAAGAACGACATCTATGCCGGCACCACGCCTGCCAGCGGCGACCTCAAGGTGGACTTCGACAAAGGCATCAAGACCGGCGACGTGATCATCAGCGTCGTCCTGAAACAGTAGTTCAACCCAAGTGGCGATTGGCCCCGCTAGTCGGGGCTCAAGCTGGAGGAACCCATGGTTGATCAGAACAAGAGCATCGACGAAGTGAAGAGTCCTGAAACCCGTGCCAAGCTTGACGGGATCCAAGAGCTGGTGACGGACGTGGACCAGGAGATTCTGGCTGGTCGGCGGGCACTCGCAACAAAACGGGTGTCCGCCGACGCAGCCGGTTCCATCACCTTGATCATCAAGGGCGAGGTGGAGCGGGTTCAGGCGCAGCTCAACAAGGAAGAAATCGGGGCCGAGCAGGCCCGGGTCGAGATCGCGATCATCAACCGGCTGGCGAAGCGCATCGCCGACCTGGCCAGCGATTGGGCCGCGGAGTCTCACAAGCTGGAAGGCAAGCTGCTCGGGCTGGAGCACGCGAACGCCATCGCCTCCCGCCGATTCAATGACACAGTGCAGAAATATGAGCGCCATGCGCGCATGGAGGCAGAGGACGCCCCGCTTCGGCCCGTGGCCGAACCGAGTGCGCCCGCCCGAGGCAAGAAAGCCCGCAAGAAAGGGAAGTGATGCCGGGCAAGACCCCCGACAGGTTCCCCGGTCCTCTCATCGAGGAAGAACTGGTTCTCGATGATGAACAGACCGAGGATCCTTCAACCGAAGGAGCCATGCGTTTCGTGCTTGGCTCCTTTCGCTTTCGGGATACCTCTGGAGTTTTTGACCCGCGAAGTGGTGGGAGTGGGCTCACCGAAGCCCAGCACAAGGTTCTTCGGCAGCTCATTCACTTCATCAAGGGTGGTCCGGCCGAGGGGTTCGCAAGCGGCGCTTACCGGGAGATCACGGGAACGGTCTTTCCAACCGCGGTCATCTGGTGGGAGAGCTCGGCCAAGCTGAAAAAGATCGTGGGGAAGCTGACCACTTGGAGCGGGCCCTTCCCAACCAGTATCGCTTGGAAGGTCTACGATGCGGCGGGTGCCCTGGTTGCAACGGTGACCGACGCCATCAGCTATTCTGGACCGTTTGAGACTTCTCGAACGAGAACGATCGTGGTGGAGTGATGCCGGAAGAAGCCCCGACCAGTCTTCTGATCGACCAGGATGGTGAGTTCCTCGGTACCGCCGAGAACCCGCTTCGCATCGATCCCACGGGCGACACGGCCCAGCCGGTGAGCGTTGAGTCTTTGCCCCTGCCCTCTGGGGCGGCGACCGCCGACAAGCAAGACACGGGCAACTCAACCCTCGCCAGCATCAAGGGCAAGACCGACAATATCCCCAGCGACCCAGCCAAGGAAAGCGGCAAGCTCACTACGATCGATTCCACCTTGGTCAGCATCAAAGCAACGGACGGGATCAAGAAGATCCAAGATGCCCTTCCCGCGGGCACGAACGAGATCGGGAAGGTGGCGCAGGGCACGAAGGCGGCAGGATCAGCCGCGTGGCCCTTGGTGATCTATGACGCGAGCGGGAACGTGGTGGGTGTCGTGCTGGACGGCATCATCTATCGAGTTCAGACCGATGCGAAGGTGGCGCGGGGGGCGAGTGCGCTAGTTCACCTGGACGCTATCGACACGGTGTCTGGGCAGGGCCGGCTGAAGACGACTCTCTATACCCCGGACGGGGATGCGGTGGCGTTCGGGTCTGTTCCGTCGAATCCGACCTCCATCCGAAACGAGTTCGTGAAGAACGGAGCCGTTGAGTCGTTGCTGGTGAACGGGAGCGGAACTCCGCAAGTGTTCACTTA
>Ga0315278_10000719_pt1 | contig 28783 bp, 33 predicted proteins | sample YL17G06_0_MG_FD_203880 | JGI IMG/M metagenome (GOLD analysis project Ga0315278, IMG submission 203880) | Sediment microbial communities from Yellowstone Lake, YNP, Wyoming, USA - YL17G06_0 | ecosystem: Environmental > Aquatic > Freshwater > Lake > Sediment | place: USA: Wyoming | collected... | reverse complement strand
CAAAGACCAAAATCCGAGGCCGGTCTTTTGGCGAAACACCAAGTCGATTGGAGCACTCCCAAAAGATATCTGGTGCGGGCTTTGGCCGACTGACCTCGCTGCTTGTCAGTACAACGGGAATGGTCAGCCCGTGATGCGCCAATGCCCCGCGGACGAAAACTCCAGATGAATTGCTGGCAATCCCGAAGGGCAACCCTGACTTGCCGAGGGCGCGCAGAAAGTCGGCGCTACCTGGCAATAAGGGTAGCTGCTCAAAACGGTTCTTAATCCAGGCCTCCTTGGCAGCGATCAGAGATGAGCTTAGCGATGGCGCGCCGTAGCGCTTGCACAGGATATGGGCGATGGTCCTAGTCGCATGTCCGACCAGCGACCCTTGGTCGTTGAGCGCGACCCCAAACAGCGCCTCCACGGCCGCTTGCCATGCGGCAAGGTGCAAATTCAAGCTATCGACGACAACACCATCAAAATCAAGGATCACTGCGGCCGGCTGCATGTTCGTTTCCTTCCACCGGACAGGCTGCTATGATCAGCAGACTTTAATACCGTGTCGCAGCTTACAATGTGAGGGATGAAGTGGCTTCCGCCGAAAATACCCAGCCTGTTCTAACTCCAGAGGCCAGGCGCGCCAAGCGCATGTCGATCATTTGCTTATTGCTTATGGTTCTAGGCAGCATCGGCTTAGACCAGATCAGCAAAACCCATGCGCAGAAGAGTCTTATGGTTTGGTCGGACCCGAAGGATCCGGCGGGTTATCAAGGACAACGTTTCCCACTTTGGTCATCCAATGTTGTCGCTGAGCAGACAGGAGAGGAGCAAAGCTTTGTCTCCATCGGCACAAACTACGTTCGCAATTTGGGCGCTGCTTGGGGTGCGCTGGCATCACTACCCAGTGGCGTGAGGGTGCCGTTCTTTTACTTTGTGACCTTTTTGGCTGTGGTGATTATTCTTGTGTATATGCGTTCAACGCCCGTGCACCACCGGCTAGCAATCTTCGCTTTGGCTTTGATCTTATCGGGTGCGGTGGGAAATTTCATTGATCGCTTTCGCTTTGGCTACGTTATTGACTGGATCGACGTGCGCTGGAGCCTACTCGGTTGGCGCTACGATTTTCCGAACTTCAATATTGCCGACAGCTCCATTACCGTTGGGGTAGCGCTGCTGCTTGTGGACATGGTGTTCTTCGAGCGAAGCAGGGCCGAGCGTAACGTCCGGGCGACGACCGCCACTACGGCTTAGTGCGTCTCCGGTTTTTTAGGCGTCGCTTCCTAGCGTCGCCTGGCAATGGACCGTCTGCTTTCTCGCCGACCTCCCCCGCAAAAGCCCTCCTCAAGGCCATCGCTTGCGGCGCGCCTAGGCATAATAGCCTAGTTTAACTGGATTATTTTTATTTCATCAGATCCGCCTAAAGTTCTGCTTGGTGATTGACGAACACTCCCCTGGAGCTTTGATAAGCGATTGACCTGAAACGGGTCAGGGGGCGGCGGTGAACACATTTTGGCGGCTACTGGCGGCAGCCTTTGTCTGTTGCCACATGGCATCCGGTACGGTCCATGCTGGTGAGCGAGAAGAGACCATGCGAGCTCTTATCGACGGGGTTCGTGGAGCTGACAGGGCAACAACAGCAGCTCAGGTAAGCGACCTCCACAAGCTCTATGAGGGCGCGAAGACCCTTGCCGAAAGGCAGCTATTGGGCTTGGCGCTGGGAGTGAGGTACCTGGACCCAAGTCCTCGCCTGGCTCTGCAGTATTTGTCATCTGCGGAGCAAGCTAGTTCGTCCTCCGATTCGCTGTTACCAATCATTCGCTATTATCTGGCCTTTGCCCTGTTCCAGGGTGGTGCCTATCAGACCTCCGCGCAGATGGCGAAGTCGTTGCTTGCTGGGGCTCAGGGAGATGTTTGGGTCAAGCGCACCCACAGTCTGTTGATTGAGAACCTCCATGCCATGGGCGACTACGCGAAGATTACGGATGAGTTTAAGAGTTTCAGTCGACGCTTCAGCTTTAGCAGGCGGCAAGAGATACTGGCTAGAATCGCCGTCGAGGCCTTTATCAAACAAGGCGATCACAAATCAGCCCGAGAATTGCTCGAGGAGTTGGCGCGTAACTATCCCGCGACTCAGGAATCGCGCTGGGCCTTTCATCAACTTGAGGCGGCGGCCTGTCTTCCTGAAACTCAGGGTCGCTACCTGTACTCCGAGCGTTTGCTCTTGGCGCTCAGCCGCAATGCTTTGCTAAACGCAGGAATCGAAGAGTTCGTGGTTGCGGCCGTGGACCAGCCGGTGACCACTGCAAACGGCACATCTCACCTGATGACTCTTGGCGAAAAAGTCGACTTTTTTGTTCACGCCCGTTTATACAGACGAGCTTTGGCCGTTGTCGAAGGCCAGTATAAAGATGTTTTGAAGAGGCCAGATCCAGGGCTAAAGGCGGCTTTGATGTATGAATTAGGCAGGCTACGCTTGCGGTTGTTTGAGCCGCAGGCCGCGGCCCATCATTTTGCCGATTTTCTTGCCGAGTTTCCCAGACACCCGCTGGTGCATCGGGTGCAAGAGTCTTTAGGTGATGCCTTACGCTATAGTGGTGAGCCGCTTGCTGCCTCGGAATACTACGGCGCGGCGCTGGCTGCCCGGCCGACGCCGGTGTTGCGTTGGATGTATTTCTGGACCTTGCTGCGGGGGAAGGACTTCAGAAAAGCGCTGGCGCTTCTCGACAAGCCCGGTTTCATCACGCCGCGAGAAGGTGATGATCCGCTAGTCGTGCGTTACTGGCAGGCAAGGCTGCTCGACCAGGTCGGCCGCAGCAGTGAGGCGATGGCAATCTATCGCGATATCCTTCAGCGCCATGCTCAATCATTCTATGCGATGGCCATAGTCACGCGCTATCCCGGCTTGGCGCAGCCGGCTCCAGAAGCCGCCAAAGAACCGGCATCGAGTCCCCCAGACACGACCAAGGGACTGTTCACGGTGGCGCTTGCCGCAAAAGTTGGGCCGCCCTCACTCTCTGCAGAAGCCACGACGGCTTGGTTACCTAAAGCCGCCCCTGCCCCGGAGGAAGCACCCGATACAGGACCTCAACGCAGCGACGTTAAATTGGTTCAGGATTTAATGCGCGTAGGCCTCATGGACGCTGCCTCGGCTCAGTTGGCATCGATGAAATGGGCGGGATTTAATGGGCTTGCGGCTTTTCGAGGCATAGCTAAAATGTCGTCGCAGCTCGACGATTATAGGCCGTCGCGAAACATACGCTACACGGGCTTCACGTCGCTGCGTAGTTTGCCCACCAGTTGGCAGGACATGATGCAAGCGCAAGCACTCAATGGCGAGGAGTGGCGCGCCTACTATCCCCTCGCCTTTGAACGACTTGTACTGCCCTTTAGCTCTGGGCTGCGCCTAAGTCCCTTCCTTGCTTTGAGCATCATGCGGACTGAAAGCTTTTACAATAAGGAAGCCCGTTCAGGGGTTGGCGCCCAAGGCCTGATGCAGCTGATGCCTTACACCGCCATGAAGATTGCGACGCTACTGCATGATGAGTCTTTTGATGTCCGCGAAGTCGGGAATCCAGCGGTGAACATCGGCTACGGCATATACTATATCGATCGCTTGCTGCGCCTTTATAGCGACAATCCAGTCTTGGCCGCCGCCGCTTACAATGGCGGTCCCGTGGTTGTTAACCAGTGGTTAGGTACTTGTGGTGGATGCGAGGCTGATGAGTTTGTCGATTCGATTCCTTATCTTGAAACCCGCAGGTATGTTCGCGAGGTTTTGCGCAGCATGGATCTCTACAGTCGGATCTACACCGGTAAACCCGGACTTTCGAGCCTTCCCCTGATGCCGCTAACGGTACCTTCTGAGCGCGAGATTTTTTAACCGACTGGGCATGTATTGCCCGCTAGTCAATAGCTTGACGGCCTTTAGTCGGTATTCCGCGGCGTGTTAGACTTATCAAAGTCGGTGACTACTAAACTTGCCGATCACTTCGCTCTGCTACTCGACCCACCTTGGGGAAGACCGATGACGGAACAATGGTTATCGATCGTTGAATACGCCCGGACCTACCAGGTTTCGGATATGACGGTTCGGCGCCGTATCAAGACCGGCAAGTTGCACGCGATTTTGCAAGATGGGAAATATTTCATTCCTACCTCTGGCCATGACGGGCGGAGTCCTGCGACCAGCCCCAGTACTGAATCCAGGGAGGGTGTGGCGAATGTTCAGCCGATGGTGACACCGAGGCACCAATCCCAACACCTAGCTTATCAGCAGGCGCCATCTCGGCCGAAACACCATGAGATCACTGCGGCTAAGAATCACCCCCAGGTTCATACCGGCTTTCCATCGGCCAAGCCGTCGCCAACACGTGCCTCTAGTCTGCCTGAAGACGGTGACGGGGTGATTCCTAGCAGTCTGCGGCGAGCTTTAAGCGCCGAGGACCTGTCCTTGGTTGATAGTCGTGCCTTACTTGCCTATTGCGAGGCGTCGCTGCGTAAACTTGCCGAAGGTGAGCGTCGCACCGTCGAGCGGTTCAAAAGTAAATTGGAAGCACTAGAGGCAGCCCTCGCCCAACGCGACTTCGAAATCAAAACTTTGCGCCAACAGGCTGAGGATTTGCAGCTATTGGTTAAAATTTTAGAAAAACGAAAATAGCTTCAAAGCCACAACAAGCTGGCGTCGCCGTAGCTATAGAGTCGGTACTCTCGCTCGATGGCCGTCTTGTATAGCTGCTTCGCTTCGTCCAGTCCAAGCAGCGCGCATACCAGCATAAAGAGAGTCGAACAAGGCTGATGAAAGTTGGTGAGCAGGCCGTCGATCACCCAAGGCTTGTAGGTTTCTTGGGCCGTTCGCGGGTGGATATACAAGTTGGTATGGTGCCAATAGTCGGCCTGCGCAACAAAAGCCGTCGGATCGCGGTCTGCGCGTCGGTACAGATCTTCGAGGCTGCGCAACGTCGTCGTACCAACGGCGATGATCGGCCGTCCCTCTGCTCGCGCACGGCATAAGGCCTTTGCGGTCGCAGCTCCGACGCGGTAACGTTCCGCATGCATCACATGGGCTGAAGGGTCTTCGCTCTTAACTGGTAAGAAGGTGCCGGCGCCGACATGTAACGACACGAAGTGGACGTGAATGCCTCGCGTGCGGCATGCATCCAACAGCGATTCCGTAAAGTGCAGCCCAGCGGTTGGCGCAGCCACCGAACCGACTTCTTTGGCGTACACAGTCTGGTAGCGATCTCTATCCGATGAGAGTGGAGCGGCCAATGGCTGATCGCGTTTGATATAAGGTGGCAGCGGGATTAGTCCATGCTGTTCCAACCAACCTGCAAAAGCGGTGCTTGAGCGATTAAAACGCAGCTGGACAAAGGCATTCCCCTGGCTGTCATCGGTCTTTCCGGTGACCTCCGCCACGACGTCGCCGGCGAGGCGGATGCGAGTGCCGGCGACCAATTTTTTCAACGGCCTTCCCATAGCTTGCCAATGGCATGTGATGCTAGCGTCGTCTTGAGTGAGTGGAGCGAGAAGGAAAAGCTCCACCTGCCCTCCGGTCGGCAGACTTCCGCGCAAGCGGCTCGGAAAGACCCTCGATGCATTTAGAATGAGCTCAGTACCAGCCGTCAACTCCGTCATGAGGTCCGCCATATGCGCGTCCCGCAAGTCACCCCGAGCGCTCCTTATCAGCAGGCGGGCCTGATCCCTTTGGCTCGTCGGCGCTTGGGCAACCAGGTGGGGTGGAAACGGATAGTCAAAGTCGCTAAGGCGAAGTTGGGGCTGGGACGGATTCGCGTCTGGCATGGTGAGTGGGCCTCCGGGGGCTCATATAGCTGCCCACACGGTGGCTTGTCGAGCCTCTCTTCGACGTGCTGGGTCTACTACTTTGCCTTGATACTTTTCATGCCGGTGGCCCAGGCTTGTCCTGGCATGGTCTCGTTTCACGACCTTGAGGGCTTTTCGGGAGGGCCCCGGAAGGATCTGCGGTTGTTCGCCCTGACATCGCCGTCTGTTGGCCCCAATCTATGGAAGCAACTGGCTTTCCAGGTTGATCCCTTGACGCCTGATGGGCGCCTGGTTTTTGCCCCAGGGGAAGATCTCAGCCTAAAGAGTATTGAGCCATCGGACCTGCTGACGTTTCAGGTCGAAGACTTTGGCCGGCCCATGGGGCAAGGATCCCCTCCCCTACCCTGTCGGTCCGCGAACGTGTACGAAGTTAGTTTAGAAGGCCGCGCTGCCTATCTGACCAGATGTGACCCTTCTAGACAGCCTGCGATGCGGTTTTCCGCCCAGGTGTTGTTTGATCCAGAACAAAACACTCTTGAAAGCGCTATGTACCGCTACCGCTTTCATTCCGATAACTATATGCAGTTTGCAAATATTGCCTTTCGCCGTCCAAGCGGCGGCTGGGACGATGTGGCGCATGATTCGCGGCTACTGATTCGTGCAGATATCAAAAATTTCTTTACCATGCGTTTTGATTCGCAGCAGATTGTCTCACGGCTAGAGGCCAGTCGCCTTAGTCCGGTCGGCAATCTAGCGCGCCTGTCGTTTTACCTGCGTATTTTACTCTTTAAAATTCGCATGAGCCTCGCGACAGATGTTGGATTTTATAGTGATTCTGGGCACATACCCATGCAGGTCGACCTGCCGGTCAATGCCTATGAACGACTCCACGCCGGGAGCGGAATCCTCTATAGCTGGCGGCTAGCAGAGGGCGCAGGCCATGAAGTGTCGACACTGCATATGCCACGACTTGATCCAGATCAAGTTCACCTTGGGTTTAAGGACCTCGCAAAGCTTGGCCTTGGCTACTGTCACGGCGACCATTGCCTATTTCGCTACTCTGTTACCTTGCATGGCCGCCAGTTGTCGATGGACATGGACCTGCGCCGCACTTTGGTGGAGAGGGGGTTCTTCCCGATGTATGTCGCGGACACGCGCATGCCATCTAAGTCGATGGGCTGGGGCCTTGATGATGAAGACGAGGCAAACCGCATGGGCATGTACTTTGAGGTCTCTGGCCTGCCCGAAGGCGGCCACCCATGGGATTTTTGGTTACGTCTTGGGGCGCCTGAAACGAGTCAACTTATTTGTCCAAGGCCCGTCGTACTCCGAGCGATCAAATAGTCTTCTTGCCACTTTTTTGCGGGTATTGGGTCGAAAATGGGGTGGCGTTGTCGACTTCGTTGGGCTGGTCAAGAGACGGTGTTCGTACAAATGGATAGCGGATCGTTTGGCTAATCCCTGGTTCGAATTGCTGCCAATAGGCATCGCATTTGCGTGGGTCGGTGGTCTGCAATTCGAGGGTGACTGTGGGTATATGCCGTTCGTTTCCGGCATAGTTGCCGAGTGATCCAGGGTAAAAAGTGTAGTCGACGACTTTGTAATTCTGCGAGCTCTCAGAGATTGCTTTGACCAGCCGCTTAGCCTTGGCTTCAGTTGAAGTGAGGGGGCGAAGCACACCGGATCCAGGCCCGTCGTAGTCGAGAAAGCCAAGTGGAGCGTGGATCGAGAGGATCTTGTCGGGGCGGTAGCGATCGATGAGCTCGATTTGAAACAGGGTTTCGATCTCGGTATTTGGAAAATAGCCGGGGAAATGGGCGAGAAGGCGCCGACGGTTTTGCTGCCAAATCTTTTGCGCTTTGTCGTACCAATCGGCGGTGAAGAAATTGCGATTTAGGTCGATGCCGTTGGCGTTTGTTCGGGTCGGATGCTGGCGAAGAAACCCGTCGGGACTTACCAAGGGTGCGATGATCACATGCGCCTCGGCACCTGCGATCCCAGGATGCTCATCTAAATAACGGGCAAAGCGAAACGCCAGGTTAATTGGCGTGAGTTCGTCAGCGTGAACCCCGCCAAGAAGAAGTGTGGTTTCCTTGGTCACGGTGCCGAATTCGGCATAGATCAATGGTCGACCAAGCCGGGTGTGGAGGTCAGCGCGCCACTTCACATTGCCACAGGGATCTTCAACCCATTTGTAGCGCCGATACTGGACTTTCACTTGTTGGCAAAAGTCGCGCACAGCACCGGACTGGCGCGCTTGCTCGATCAGCGAATCGGAAAAGTTGGTCGGCGATACAAAAGGCAGCCGGCTAAAGCTTTGCCCCAAGCCGTTTTCGATAAGCTTCATTTGACCGAATGCCGGTCCGCTCAGCCAGGCGAACGTACCGATCATCAGCAGTCGGCCTATGCCCTTTGCCGCGACTGTGTTAGGGGGCGCCCGAAGCTTCAACTTTATTCCTCGTGGTTACGACCGGTTGCGAATCCTTGAGCCTAAGCTGCGGTATCGTTGGTACTAAGGTCAGGGATGGGCCGTTCGCCCTGTAACGGCTTGGCGAAGTACTCAACGCCGTCCTTGTCAAAACAATGACCACAATAAATGGCATATCCTAGGCGGTCACGGAGGTACCAGCGATTATTGCAGTTGGGACAGCTGTACACGAATTTGCCTTCGGCGGCGATTCGGGTATGGACATGCACATCTGGGTCTATGGCAAACCCGGTGGCAGCAAATTCTCCCATCTTTTTATAAAAGCGTCGAGTGTGTCCGGGGTCCAACATGCAGTCATAGAGCCACAGGTGGGTCATCTCATGGAATAAGGTGTACGGCATGAGTGACGCTTCATTCGCGAAATAAGTCTGGTTGAGCCGGATTCGATGCTCAAACAAGTAGGCAAGTCCAAGTTTTTGCCGCATGCGCGGAGTAAATTCGATCTCAACCTTACCGCTGATCGACCCTTCGGGCTGATCGCGAAAATAGGGCAGGAACTGATAATAACAGTCATAAGCCATGCGGATAAGTTCAGGCACCGTGAGCGGTGCGCTCGAGACGGCCAAGTTGGTGTTCTGCATCATCCTCGACTTTGCTCCGGTGAGCTCCGGGCATGGTTTATATCATTGGGCTACGGCGCTGGGCGATGCGCTGGGAACTTACGGCTGGTAATGGTCGCTTTGGTCATCATAGCATGGAGCAAAATGGCGTAAAAGCGACTATCGGACCCTGGCGGACGCAACGACAAAAAGTGGCTTATTTTCATGATAGCCACTCCATAATGGTCGGTTGGCGGTGCCAAGATTCAGTACCTGAACGCCGCTCTGGAGTAGGGGCTTAAGGTTGTATTCTTGGCGCACAGCGAGAGAGGTGGTGACTGTTCCAAGCGATCGACATCGTCTTAGGTAGTCCACAACGTGCATCAGGCCAGTCTGCCCGTCTATTTGGGCTAGTGACAGTATCGAGACGGTGAATGGGGCCCGTGCGATCATGCTCTCGATGAGTTGGTCGTTAAGTGCGAACCCGGCTGGGACTTGGCGCATCGCGACCAAGGGTCTTCCGGGCTGTTGCGGTGGAAAGGTGAAAGCGCCGATCTCTGCCAGCCGAACGGCCTCGAAATCTAGGGCAGCAAGCGACTTCCAAGGAAGTGGCGCCGCCCAAAAGTCTTGGCAATATGCAGCCAGTAGCTCGGCCACGTCTGTTGCCGACCGGTTTTGATCGTCGATCATCACGATGAGGCGCGTCGCCATGCAGCCAGTTTGTCCAAGGCTGAGAAGGTCCCTTGCAAGCAGCGGCCCCCCTGCAGTCAGGTCGCTGCTGGCGATCACACTGATTCCGACTCGTCCGCCAAACCCTTGGAGTGGGGTCGCTGCTTGCAGACGAAGCTGCGCCATCGTCTCGTCGCTGCCGTAGGCTAGTAGGGCGTCACAGGGAATCGCCGCCGAGCCGCCGCCGAGGCGCAGGCTTGGCGCGGCGAGGGTCACCGCTGCACCCGGCAGCGCCTGAATGAATCTAATAAAAGCCGTAATCAAATGGTCTGCCGCGGCGAATCGTTGGGGTAAACGCACGGTGATTTGCAGGCCGAGGAGATATCCTAGTGCGAGCGGGTAGAGGCCAACCATGGAATGGTTGGCAGGAAGGATAAACAGCCAGTGACGAGGTATGGGTGCCCCTTGTGTGGCCACTTGGGCCGCGTCCATCCAGTCCTGTAAGGACACAGGCAGTCCTTCAAGCAGATCCTGCAAGGCAGCGGCAGCGGCTGCCTCGGAGCCCAGTTCCAAGCTAAGTAGGCGTGTGGCATCAGGCCCGCTGGCAAACTTCCGGATGGTTAGGGCCAAGAGCGCGCCTCGTTGCCTGATCTGTTCTGGATCTGGAGTGACTACGGATTTGCGCATAGGACCGGAAGATGGTTGACCGGCGGGCACTTTAGGCAATGCGGATAACTCTTCCGCTTGTAAGGAGCATCCCTTAAGCGGCTGGGTTGGAGCGCGCCCGATGAGCCGAAAGGTTTGCCCATCAAGCTCCGCGAGGTCTTCGGTGCGCACGGGCCATGGCGCATCTAAGCGGAATGGATCATCGACCATCAAGGCCCCGCGGCCGACCGTGGCCGAGCACCCAGGTGCCGTGATGACCGCCAGCTTGACCCAAACCGGAAAACGGAACCTGCGCTCCGCTAGGGGCAATACTTGGCCCTGGGGTAGGAAGTCGTAGGCTTGGCAGGCCAGCTCGCACATGCCGTATTCGCTAATGATCGAGGCTTCTGGAATGCCAAAGGCTGTACTTAGGTCGCGGTATAATTCGGTCCGACTTAGCTCGCGGGATTTACCCTTGGTGCCTCCGGTTTCAATGATGACGCTGCCGTGGGGCAATGGCTTGGCGTGGCCCCCGTCGATGGCATTCATGAGGTGGAAGGCCGTAGCGAAGAGCCAAACCGGCTTGTGACTCCCATGACTGTTGATCGCCGCAGCTAGCCCTTTGTCGTCACTATAGGTTAAAGGCAGGACTTCACCGATCCATGCCACCATCTGCGCCAGACTGCTCTCGGGCCAAGCGTCGACGGTTGGGACCAAACTGATGCCATGGGTTTGTGCTAGTAGGCTTTCTGAACCGGACTGCGGCAGCACTTGGCCAAGCATTTCGAGGAAACTAGTGACGCTTTGGGCCTTGTATGCGGCGAGGCCACGGCTTGAAAAGCGAGAGATTGACCTTGTCGCTGTGGTAGTACCACTGGAGCGGAAGCGGCGCGCCTCACCTCCGGCGCAAAACAAGAGCCAAGTTTGGGGGCGTCGCATAAACTCAAGCGGCAAATAGCGACGGCCAGACCAGGGGCCTTGGCTTATGGTTGGTAGCGAGCTTGGAAAAGCATGACTTGGCTTTGGTTCGGTGGGTTCCATGGGCTCGGATTGATAAGAAGGTCTTGGTCGGCAAAGAACTTGGCCGCAGATATAGAAGCAAGGTATAACATCAAGTCCGAAACATGGGCCATTTTTAAGCTAATTCGTCGGCGCCTTTCGGCGCTGTGGCGATGCAGCATCGGACGGTACCCCCTTACCAGGCGCAGGCATGAGTTCCGAGTACTTTGTTCGAACCAATCAGTTTGAGGGGCCGCTCGACCTCCTGCTGCACCTGATACGGGTGCATGAGATCGATATTTTCGCCATTGATGTCCTGCGGTTGACCCAGGAGTACCTGCAGTTTCTTCGGCTCTTGCAGTTTGAGGACCTGCAGCAGGCGGGTGAGTTTGTCGAGATGGCGGCAACCTTGATCGAGATCAAGGCGAGGATGCTGCTGCCAACGGATGAGAAGCAGGCAGCTGACGATGGTCCGGCTGACGAAGACCCGGTCAGGTCGCTGCAAGAGCGCCTGCTCCAGTATGAGATGTTTCGCAACGCAGCCGAGCATTTTAGCCAAATGCCACAGATGGGCGTTGAGATTCAGCCCAACAACGAGTGGCAGAGGCTGCTGCCACTGTATGAGCATATCGAGGCACCACTTAGTGGAGATGCTCCGACTTTAGTTGTGCTTTATGAACAGTTGCTGCGGGGTTTATCCGAGCGGCGCAAAACCAAGCACACCGCTAAGCTGCATCGGATCACCGTCGAGGACACCATCGAGAAGCTTGGTAAAGAGATCGACCAGGCTCGTTTCGCCCTTTTTCAGGGCATCTATAACCGGCTGCAATCACGGGACGAATTGGTGGTCCACGTGATGGCAATGCTGGAGCTGGCAAAAATGAAGCGACTGCAGGTGTACCAACAGGATTTGATGGGACCAATTTGGTTATATCGCATGGACTGTGATGAGTCTGTGCTGCCGTTAGCGCACACGGCCATACCGCAATTTGCCGTCCACGATGATGTGGAAGTCGTCGTGGTCGCCCCTCCGCCCGCAATTGCGACCCTCACATCGGAGCAAGGTCCAACATGACAACATCTGATAATGACGACTTGCCGCAGGGTGCAGTGATTCAACCAGCTGAGAGCGCAGGGATTGAAACTGCGCAACTGGAGTTGCAGGGGGCGCCAGGCGAGCTGCCTGATGATCCTGAAATGTCAGCAGCAGCGGCCGATGAGTTCGCTCATTATGAGGAGCTGGATGAGGAGCTAGCGGGAGACGTTGCCTCGCCTCCCAAGGCGCGCCGCGCTGCGGCCATGCCTCTTAGTGCCAAGGTCGAAGCCGTGGTTTTTGCTGCCCAGAAGCCGTTAAAAACCAGCGAGATTCATGCCATCATCAGCGATGAAGGACTTACCGAGGCGCAAGTCCAAGCAAGCCTGGATGAGCTAGTCAGTTACTATCAGGAGCGAGACGGGGGGTTTCGCCTGCATTACCTGCGGCGGCTTGGCTATCAGTTTCAAACTGCGGAGTCGGCTGGGGCCATCATGGAGCGAATGTTTGCTTCGCGCCCGCGCCCGATCAGTCGAGCAGCCCTGGAAACCTTGTCGATCATTGCTTACCGCCAGCCCGTCACCCGTGCAGAGGTTGAATTCATTCGCGGAGTCGACGCTGGCAGCATCTTTAAGACCCTATTGGAGCGTGAGCTGATCAAGTGTGTCGGACGCAAAGAGATCGTTGGTCGGCCGATGCTATTTGGTACCGCTGAGCAGTTTCTTACGGTATTTAACCTTAGTAGTATCAAAGACTTGCCTCCTCTGGAGGCGTTTCAGCCAGCCCGCGAGATGGTCCAGGGGGCGATGTCGCGCCTTGCCGAGGGCAGCGAAGACGAGCTGATCGACGTCGAAGAATATATTGCGGACAGCACACGCGGCGAGTATGAGGGTGACGATCGGGCGCTCACCGCCGAAGGCGATGTCGCCAAGGAAGAGCTTGCCGGCAACCCCGGGGAAGAGCATGGAACCAATGCGGATTCAGAAGTGGCTGTCACAGCTGGGAATAGCCTCCCGGCGGGAAGCCGAGACCTGGATCAGTGAAGGTCGCATCGCGGTGAATGGTCAGGTGGTGACCGAACTGGGTCGCAAGATCGATCCACAGCAGGATCAGGTCACCGTCAACGGCAAGCTAGTCGGCAGCAGCGTTCCCCCGCGCGTCTACTGGCTCCTTAACAAGCCAGACGAAGTCTTGACGGCGCGCAGCGATGAGTTCCAGCGGCAGACCATCTATGACCTGCCCAAGATCAGCAAGGTTCCCTTTTTAGTGTCGCCGGTTGGTCGTCTGGATTACCGGACCGAAGGTCTGCTCTTGCTGACCAATGATGGCGAGCTAGCCAGCCGCCTGACCCATCCCCGGTTTGAGATTCCGCGGCAGTATCACGTGCTCATTATCGGCCGCTTATCGCATGAAGAAGAACAGGCGATTATTCACGGCGTCGAACTAGAAGATGGCAAGAGCGGCCGTGCCGAAGTGCGTTATGCGCATGGTAAAAACCTCGGCGCCTCGCGCGGGAGCTGGTACGCCATTACGGTCTTTGAAGGCCGCAATCGTTTGGTCAGACGCTTATTCGAACACCTCAATCACAAAGTGGTGCGGTTGATACGCGTCGCCTATGGCGAGGTCCGGCTACCTGAGGATCTAGAGCCAGGCGACTACCGGCAACTGACCTCGGCCGAGATCAAAGCATTGAAGCACGCTACCGGTCTATAAGCGACCAATGGAGCCCCGATGAAGCTCGCAACCTTGCACGGTATCGGCCGCGACGGTCGTCTAATCATAGTGAGTCGCAACTTGAAGGTCTATGCGGAGGCTGGAGATATAGCTCCGACCCTGCAAGTTGCTTTGGACCGTTGGGATGAGGTCAAGCCGGCACTAGAGGCCCGTTATGCCGCATTGCAGCGCGGCGAGTTGGTGGCTGGTCCCTTTATCGAGGGCGAGGCCCTGGCGCCACTGCCCCGTGCCTTTGAGTGGATCGACGGCTCGGCCTATATCAATCACGTGATGCTTGTCCGGCGGGCCCGCAACGCTGAGCCACCGGCCACGCTTCGCACGGATCCGCTGGTTTACCAGGGTGGAAGCGGCTATTGCATCGCGCCAACCGCGCCGATTCCGTTGGCCGATCCGGCCTGGGGGCTCGATTTTGAATCGGAAGTCTGCGTGATCCTCGGAGATACCCCGCAGGGCACGAAGAAGGACCAAGCTGAGGGGCATATTCGCTTGGTCTTGCTGGCTAATGATGTGTCGCTACGCAACTTGATCCCGGTTGAGCTCGAGAAGGGCTTTGGCTTCTTTAATTCCAAGCCCGCCACCGCCTTCTCGCCTGTGGCCGTGACGCCCGACGAGTTAGGGCCGGCCTGGCACGAGGGGCGTGTGCATTTGCCCTTGCGCACCGACTACAACGAAGAGTTGTTTGGCGATCCAGAGGCGGGACCGGAGATGCACTTTTCCTTTCACGATTTGATCCAGCATATCTGTAAAACCAGGTCGTTTATTGCTGGGACGATCTTGGGCAGCGGGACTGTTTCCAATGCAGACCGGGCACGTGGGTCCTCGTGCCTGGCTGAAAAACGAATGATTGAGAAGATTGATTCCGGTACCATAACAACTCCGTTCATGCAGGTTGGCGATCGAGTGCGCATCGTGATGCGTGACGCGCAGGGGCAAAGCATTTTCGGACAGATCGATCAAACGGTCGTCGCGGCACCGGGATCTTAAGGTCCCGCCTCGCGACGCCAAAGCGAGGAACGATGCGGTCTATGTTGCTGGTGGCTACCTTTGGACTTGCCTTGCTGGCGGCGCCTCTAGCCAGGGCCGACACCTTCTTGGGTGAAGATAGCGAGGCCAAGGACAAGGGTGGAGGTGAGGCCGCTCCCGCCTCGAAGAAGAAAAAGAAGAAGAAAAAGGCCAAGCCGCAGCCGGTGGCCGCCACAACGGAAGATGAGACGACCCTGCCCCACTCGGAAGCTGCATCTGAGCGTGGCGAAGACGCCGGCGGTCAGGCGATGCCCTTGGTATTCTCCGGGGCTCTAGGTTCGGGGGCTGGCTACATCAGTGGCCAAATCACCGTTGGTTATTATTTCAACAAGTTTATCGGAATCGATACCTCTTACTACTACTATCGCTTTGATAATCACGATAGCTCCGGCCAGCAGTATGGTCCCGAGGTTGATCTCGTGATTCGGGCTGCGAATCCCACCATTGTGACTCCTTATGTCGGGGTTGGTCCCGGTCATAGCAAATGGCAGCGTACCGCATCAGGCAAGGTATTCGATGCCAGCAGCTCATGGACATTCAACGAGTTCGTTGGCGTCGACGTGCGGCTGACCTCACACTTTGGCATCGGGATCATGCGTAAACAGCAAACTTATCTGAACGATCCACCTAAAGGATTTGACGACCACAATAGCGCCGAGGCGAAGGCTTCGTGGACGACGAATATCGGTTTTCGCATGGCATTCTAATGGGCCCAACCACCACCTGTTTGGGGCCTTGGTACCCCAGTGTTGGACATGCCATCAGCGGGCACATACATCCCCGTTGTGATTTTCAGCCAGCCATTTTCCTCCCAGGTTATGGGGTGCTCGCCTTGCTCTAGCGTTGCCACGGGGCTCCCATTCGGAGCATTAACGGCTTGGACTCCGCCGTCTTTGACGTAGCGAACCCGCCCGCCTGTCATCGGACTGTTCGGTCCGCTTGCTGCTGCAGTGGCCGCACTCGGTTCAGCTGGGGGTGGAGTTGCTGCCGCAGGGGCGCTAGCTTTGGCGGCGTTTACCGGCGGCGCACCTGCCGCGAGATTCCCGGCCGCGGGATTCCCGGCCGCGGGATTCAGTGGTGCCGCGTTGAGGGGAGCGGCTCCGCCTGCTGCCGCGTTACTAGGAGGCATGTCGCCCGCACCTGCTTCGCCAAGCAGGTTGCCGCTACCGCCGCCGCCGCCGCCGCCGCCGCCATCGCCACCGTCTGCGGTGGCGCTGTTAACATCGGCTCCGCCTTTGCCGCCTTTGCCTTCGTCGGTGTCGACATAGTTTTCCTGGCCGTTGCCCTCTTTGGCATCGTCGCCACCCAGGTCGCCCTTGTTCGAATTGTCAGACGTCTCCAGGTTTTCATCATCGCTTTCTGAGTCGGAGCACCCGAAGGCTCCCGTGAGACAGAGGCCGATGAGCAAAACCTTTAGGCCATGGTGTATCTTTTTACGATGCATCTTGCAGGGCATGGCGAAACCTCCATGTTTCGCGCGGTTCTATCCAATCGCTACTGCATGAGGGTTCGGCATCGGGGGTAGAAACTTTAGCCATGTATGGACGAACTAGGCAAAAAAACATCGCCTGAAGCTTGGCGGACTGGCGAAGCTTGAGATGATTCCCAGACTTTCAGCTAGGTTCCCGATGGGTCTTATAGACCGACGCCTGGGCCGTCGGCATAACCAGGATGTGGTCGATATTGACGTGGGCTGGCCTGGTTGCTGCGAACAGGACACAATCAGCGATATCGTCCGGGCTGAGCGGGGTCATGCCGCTATAAACGGCTTTAGCTTTGGACTCATCCTGGAGGCGTACCAGACTAAACTCCGTTTCGACCATCCCGGGGTCGATTTCGCTGACGCGAATGGCAGTTCCGTTTAGCTCGAGTCGCAGCGCCCCGCTGATGGCACGCACGGCGTGTTTAGTTGCCGCATAGACGGCGCCATTGGCGTAGGTTTGAAAACCGGCGACAGAACCCATATTGATGATGTGCCCTTGGCCGCGCGTGAGCATGCGCGTAAGGAAACGGCGTGTAACGCGCAGTAGGCCGTATAGATTTGTATCGATCATCGCTTGCCAGTCGATGTCCTCGCCGGAAGCGACCGAAGACAGCCCTGAGGCTAAGCCTGCGTTGTTTAGCAGCAGGTCGACATGGATGAAGTGCCCTTCTACAGCTGCCGCAAAAGCCTCAATCGAGGCCTTGGATCGTACATCGAGTGCCACGCACAGGACTTCCGGTGCACCGAGTTGCTCTAAGGTGCTGCGGACTTCCTCTAGCCGCTCAAGTCGCCTCGCCCCTAGGGCCAGCCGATAACCGGCGCGTGCAAAGGCCTCGGCGCATGCTTTGCCGATACCAGCGCTGGCCCCCGTGATGACGACAACTTTGGCCTTTGCGTCCATGCCTCACAGATCCTTGCGTGAGATCTGTACCGCGCGGTCTGGCCCCTCACCAACAGAGTTTGAGTTGAAGCCTGCATCGACGATCTTTTGGTGCTGCAGGCGTCGGTAAAAGCTATTGGTCGGCTTAAGCGTGATGTCTTGCCTGCTGCCATTGCTTTGAAGTTCGGCAATGGCCTGGTCGACTTCGGCGAGAGCGACGACGGTGAGGCGAGCAGTTTGCTCTTCGCCTTCAGGATGAGCTGAGCGCGGTGGTCTGCCGCCTTCGCGGCGCGGCGGCCTGCCACCCGGGTCGGCTGGTGCTGGCCGGCCGCCTTGGCCGTGTCTATTACCGCCCTGAGGAGCTGATTCGCGCCCCTTGGATTCACTGGTTTCTTGAGCAACAGGGGCACGCGGCGCATCGGTGCGGGGCCCGCGGTCCGGTCTACCACCGCGGTCCGGTCTGCCGCCATCGCGGCTACCCAAGGTCCGGGGCAAAGGTGGCGGAGCAAAGCGACCGACCGGAGGGCGGCTGCCAGGCTCAAAAACTTCTTTGACCTCCGCCGCATGGGTCCACTGGAGGTAGCGCAAGATCATATGCTGGATTTTGGGGAAGAACTGCTTGAGCGCGCTTTCCATATCGCTCCAAACAGTCTCGGATTGAGCGCTTTTATCGAATGCGGGCAGCTTGGCCTTAGTCTTTTCCAGGTAGAGGCGAGCTAGGTCACGCGCGAGTCCAACCACCGGTGGAACGACTTTTAGCAGATGCTCGTGGTCCACGGCCTTGTCTTCGCTGAGCTCAGGAAAAGTCTCTTGGTACCAGGTCAGCAGACTCTTCGTTAGGGCGCCCCATTCAGGTCCCTCCAAAGCTGCCACAGGTCCCTCCTCTCCGACCTTGGGCAGAAGCGGCCAGGCAATGTGCGGCTGGCTGTCGCCAATGGTGGCCTTCTCCAGACGCTCGCGCTCTAAGCAAGAATAAAGGAAATAGTCGAGGGGAACCTCTTGGCCGCGGGCCTGCAAGACCCTTTCCTTGGTGGTCATCACTGATGGGAGATCGATATTTACTTGGTCTTCTTCCAATGGCTTATCCGTCCGCTGTCGTCAAACGATGATGGCTTCGACCCGTGTCTAAGCCGGAATTTGTCTCGAATTCTAGTGGAACTTCCGAGGTTCTGAACGCCTTGGATGGCCCGTCCAAGGGTCACCCGTCCCAGCCCCACGTTCCGCTATGCATGGCCCTCCACTGCTTCACTATGGTGATCATGGGTGAATCGCAGTCCCTTTAGGGCAAGTGGAAGTAGATCACCGACGATGCCAAGATATTCAACCGCAGCCTTAGCGCTCCCCGGTATGGCGAGGATCAGCGTTCCATCTTTAACCCAACCGCCGCTGCGGCTGAGGTAGGAGCTCAGGGAGTATTTCAAACTCTCCCGGCGCCACAGCTCACCTAAACCAGGAATGGAGTGGTCACTAATCTTCTCGGCCACCTGGGGGGAGATATCCTTGATGCCCAGTCCGACGCCGCCGCAAATGGTCACTAAATGCTGGCCATCGGCAACGGCCCGGGTCACAGCCCCTGTCAGGTCGGACCACTCGGACGCGACACTCTCGATGGGGCCGACGGCAAAACCATGGGCTGACAGCCAACTTGCGGCAGCTGGGCCGCACGTGTCGGTCATGGCTCCGAGACCTGCTCGGTCCCAGGTCACGATCACACTGGCTTTACTGGTCTGGGTCATCGGCCCTCTCGCGGGTTTCTGCTCCGGCAAGTCCCTAACTGTCGGGGGACGGGTCCGGGGCCTCATTGGCCTTTGCTCAGATAGAACCGCTTCGGCTTTCTATCAATTAGCTGGCCGACATTCAAGGCGGCACCATTGAGTCAGGGGTAAAGCTTGGCTATTTAACGGCGCGGCTCAGGGCTCGCGCCGATGATCACGTGCCACAAAAAGATAACCACCTGTATTTAATCGACATAATTACAGCATGGGCGCTAGCAGGCTGGCGGCATTGCCGCGCAACGTCTCTAGGTAGCGGCGAAAACGTCCGGTTTTGCGTGTGAGTGGACGGCAGGTCGAGAAGTCGGTCTCCAGCATGTCCGCCACCTGTTGATTGAAGGCCTCGTCGTGGATTAGCACCATCATCTCAAAGTTAAGGAACATGGCCCGGTTATCGACGTTCATCGTGCCGATAGCTGCTAGTCCGTGATCGACCAGGAACACCTTCTGATGCATGAAGCCTTTGACATACAACAGAATCTGAATGCCGTGGCTCTTCATTTCTTTAGCGTAGGAGATCGATACCCACTGCATCACCAGGTTGTCGGAGGTACGCGGAATCATCAGACGAACATCGACCCCCCGTAGCGCCGCCAATTCCAAGGCGCGGATCAGCGATGAGTCCGGCACTAGATATGGGGTGGCGATCCACAGGCGTTCCTTGGCGGCATTAATCATCTGGATCACGAACAGCAGACTGATCACAGTTGAATCAGTGGGACCCGTGGGAATGAGCTGCAGCACCTTTTGGGGTGGCCGGCTAGCTACGGCTTGCTGCGAAGGCTCAGCCATCGCTAGCTTTGGCTTGTTGCCAGGAGTCGTACCTAGTTGAGCAAGGTCGATGAGCTCTTTGGTCGAGAAATACCAGTCCTCGAAAAAAACGTCCTCCATCTGAGCCACGAGCCCTCCGGTGAGCCACAGATGGGTGTCGCGCCAGTAACGCTGGCGCAATTTGACTGAGCGCTTGGCCGCGTACTCTTCGCCGATATTGAGGCCCCCGGTAAAGGCGACGCGGCCATCGACCACCACTAACTTGCGATGATTGCGAAAGTTAACCTGAAAGGCCCGCTTGAAGCGGGCAATTGGCAGGAATCGTTCCACCTTCACGCCGGCTTTGCGCAGATCGCGGATGTATTTGCGCGATAGCCAAAACGAGCCCATATCGTCATAGAGCATGTAGACGGTGATGCCCTGCTTTGCCCTTTCGCTGAGCAGTCGCTTGAGCTCGAGGCCCAAGCGGTCCGACCGGACGATGTAGTATTGGACGATAATGTAACTCTTGGCCGAATTTATAGCGGCAAAGATCGCCTTAAAGGTCGCCTGGCCATCGACCAGCAGCTCAACGTCGCCGTGCTGTGGCACAAAAGCCGAGCCAAATTGCCGGAACACGTGGTGAAAAGACTTGTAGTTGGCCTGAAGGGACGGCGCCAGGTCGGCCGTCTTTGGCGCGGCCTCAAGCAGCGGCGAGACTCCAGTGTCATCGATCCGCTGCTGTGCGGCTCGGTGCCGCCTAACATAGCCGCGGATGCGAGAGTCGCCGAGTAAGTAGTACAGCGGCACGGCAACATACGGCACCGTCAGGTGCAGCAAGATCCAGGCGATCGATGCTCCGGCCGAGGTGCGGTTGCCCAGAACCTTGATGCAATTATAGACCGCCAGTGCATAGATCGCGATCAGCGCATAAAAGACCGGATCACTCCAATGCACGTGCATTGAGGTCTTACTGCATGCGTCGAGCTAGGCTGATGACGCGCGAGCTTGCTTGCGACAACTCTTCAACCTCGGTCCACTGATGTCCGCCCTCGTTACGCTGAAACGTATAGGAGATCAACTCGTGATCCCCTTCGAAGGCATCGACAATGGCGTTAACGGCGGCCTTGTGTCCCTCACTGAGGGCCTTGGAGCTCTTGAGCGCCGCAGCGGCAGCCACAAGGGCATCGGCGGCCTCTGCTTCCTTTTGATCGCGCAGCAAGGGCACGAGCGTATCAATGGCTGCAATAAGGTCGGCACTGGAATCTTGGCGGCTACGCTTGATGACGGTCATGGCTCGTGCGTCCGAATCGAAGCAAATGAAAGCGCTGGCTGAAAGAACTTAGCATCCTTTCAGGACCGGGGAAGTCTAGGCCAGGAGATTTAAAAAAGCAATTCACGAGCAGACGAAGAAGGGGCCGTTGTTGGCGACAGAAAGTGCGAGATAAAATGTTGACACCTAGGGGGGGTCACTGTACAACGAGTCCTCCCTTGGTCGAACCGTAGTGACAAAGCGCAAGTTTTGGCAGTATAACGGGCCGTTAGCTCAGTTGGTAGAGCAGTACACTTTTAATGTACGGGTCGATGGTTCGAATCCATCACGGCTCACCAGACCAAGTTTGTTTCTATAGACGTCCCCATCGTCTAGCCTGGCCCAGGACACTGCCCTTTCACGGCAGCGACGGGGGTTCAAATCCCCCTGGGGACGCCATAATCACCGGTGTAGAACCTTTTTTGAGTTCTGCATGAAGATAGCGAAGAGGCTTCCGAGAGGAGGCCTTTTGGCGTTTGGGGGCTGGTGGGTGGAGGCTGATAAAGTTATCCTAGGTAAGCTCTATTTAAGGTTGGGGGAGCGATGCCAACTATTTCCAGATTCTATGGAATTGTGATTCAGATGTTCTTTCGAGACCACTCACCCCCGCATTTTCATGCAGTTTACCAAGAACATGATTTGATGATTGGGATTTCGCCGATTCGGCTATTGCAGGGGGATGCACCTGCCCGCGTCAAATCGATGGTCCTCGAATGGGCTGCCCTCCATCAGCAAGAGCTTATCGATGACTGGCAGCGGGCCTCGACATTGCAACCACCGCTGCCAATTGCACCGCTCGACTAGGGAGACTTAGATGTACAAAATCACAAAACTTGAAGTTGAGAATCCGTACAAGTTGAGAGTCAGCTACGACAGTGGCAGGACAGTGACGTTCGACGTTGGGCCCATCGTCAAAATGGGCGGCGTTTTTGCTGAGCTCGCCGACTCTAAGCGATTCGGCGAGGTTACAGTATGTGCGAACGGTCGCGGCGTCGAATGGCCGAATGGTGCCGACCTCTGTGCCGATGCCATTTGGTATGAGGCTTCAGGTGAGCGGAATCCGTTTGCCGACATTGCATCTTGAAGCCACGCCCCGAATGCAGGGTAGTAGTCGTGAAGGGTACATCTCCAAGATAAAACGAGGCCGCCAGAAGGGCAGCCTTTTGGCGTTCCTGAGCCAACGTGACGGCGACTTGGACTTGAAAGACTCGCCCCACATGGCTATAGAAGGCCTCGAATTAGCCACGAGGTCCTTGGGATGCTTAGCAGTCGCGAAATGGAATATCTTAGCTTAGCCATAGGTTGCGAGTTTGAGGTGCTCGACCAGCGGGTGCAGCCGTGTGTCGACCCGGAGGAGACGCACGTGGTCATCGAGGCCAAGCTCAACGAAAGTGAAGACCAAGGCGACGAAGCAGTAGAGTACCTGGCTCTGCCTATCCTCTATACACTTGCAATGCTCAGCTTCCAGGACGCCCGCTCTCGCGGGTATTCCGCAGAGGAATTTGACCCCGATGATTACCTCACACTCGACCAATTTCTGGAACATCTGAGGTACGGTCGCGGCGGTCGGCTGACTTGGCGCGGCGACTATATAAATGGCCGGAGGATGAAAACGGATTTGGAAGTGCGTCCTGACGGAAGCTTTAGTGTTGATGCCCATTCCCGCGGCCATGCACCGCTGAAGTGGATTGAGATACTTCGCGGCAAAGACCAAAGCCTCAAGACGGTAGCGGGCGGAGAAGTCGAGGTAGAGCCATAAATATCAATCTTAACGAACTTAATGATGCGGAGCTGCTGGACCTAAACAAGAGAATTGTAAGTCTTTTGCGGGACAGGCGCCACGCTAAGACCTGCCAGGAGCTAGCCAAGTTTCAGGTTGGGGACAGGGTAAAGTTTGAAGCGAGCGATGGCCAATCCAAGGAAGGGGAAGTGCTTCGGGTTAGCAAAAAGACAGTCACCGTCTGCTGTGGCGGTCAACATTGGCGAGTTTCCCCTGCGCTCCTCCAGCGGGTTTATGGTGCGGAGCGGGCATCGCTGTTTCCAAATGCGGACGAGGAGAGCAAAGAGTCGGATGGAGCGCCGTCGCAGCAGGGCCTTGACCGCAGCCGTAAGCAGGTTGAAGCCTGGTGGAATGATTTTGAAAAGTCTCTTTTGTACAAAGGCCTGAACGACGTTCAGCGCGCCGAAGGCCACAACATCGTCACCGCGCTAGCCGACTTCATGCATGATTTCGCGGGCTATAAACCGGCCCATTGGACTGATAGTGCACTCCACGAGATTTGTGTGGATATCATGCCGCGCAAGATTATGGCGGGCGAGGGCTTCTTTGCAGCCGTCAGCCCGGTACTAACAGCGTTCTTCGGCTTTCTAGCGGATAAAGGGTATCAAAAGAATGCACTGGGATTGGCGCGATGCGTGTCTGCAATGGGCGGGGACATCATGCGCTCGGCGAACAACCGCAACAATTGGGGGCCTGGGAAGTCCCTTCTTGCGAAGGCGCAGCAGGCTGGAGTTGACATCAGCAGTCACTCGTCCTTGGCGGAATTTATCCGGCGCCAGAATGCGAGCATTGCAGGAGGGATGAGGTCAGGAGCGGAGGCGCAGCCTGGCTCCAGTCGTCCTGCCTTTGGCAAAGTCGGGCGGAACGATGCTTGTCCATGTGGCAGCGGGAAAAAGTTTAAAAAATGCTGTGCTGCTGGGCCAAAGATTGTCGATGCTAGCCACTAGCTTCTGAGGCAGCTGGAGTACCAGCCCCGCAACATGCAGTTTAAGAACTGCGAGTAGATTGGGGCAGAAGCTTGCGGAACAGTCGCCAAGTAGCCCGCCTGTTACCACCGGCGACGCCACTTGTCGCGGTAGGATGGGGGCTCAGGAATGGCAGCGGCCGGCGGCGGCGCTCTTTCTGCGACAAAGGTACTGCTGTCGCCGTTCTTAATCCTAATAGTCCCTTTCAACCGGCCGTCCTTACCAAGTCTGACGCGCCCGCTGCCTGTCATTTCGTCGAACTCCCATGCTCCACTCCAGCTGAAGGAAACGCCGCCGCTCGTTGGCTTGGCATCAAGCTCGGCAAGAAGACAGTGCATGCGAAGACGGTCGTCATCACCAGTCAAGGAGAGGAGTGCAGGCCCAAGAATATCAAGCCCATCATCGCTCCAAGTTTCGGTGCTGGTGATGCGCCACCAGCCGTAATAGTTGTCCGGTATGCTTGTCATCGTCATCACCCCTGCCAAAATTCATTCGGGCAGGGAAGTATCACTGCAGGACCAGCAAACCAAGGCAAAAGCGCTTACTCTAGGCTGCTTTTCCGCCGGACGCCGCCTAGAACCAAACGACCGTAATTACGCCAATTACGGTCATGGCGACAAAAGAGGTTGGCTAACCAACGCTGGTTATATCCAAAGCCAACTCGGAAGACGGCGGCAGCGCGTTGGCAGGGCCTCAAACGAAGGTCACCTTCTTGCCTCTGCCCAGGCCGACTACGAGGGGTCGAGCGCCGGCCGCCGCTCCCGTTTTCGACTGCAAGGTGTAGACTATCTTCCACTCGGCCAGCTCGTCGTCTGAACACAGTCGGGCCGAGTATCTGACCAACTTTTCCTTGCGCCCGTTGAACATGTCTACCACCGCCAAGGCGAGCGTAGTCGAGTCTACGGCTATAATGATGGCATCGGTGTCGCGTCCAGACCCGCACCTTTTCACCTTGCTGTACTCGGGAGCCATGGATTTGGCATACTCAAATGTCTTGCCTGTTGGGAATGGCGATATCAAAACGCGGTTGGCGGACGATACCAAAGCAGGGCGCCTCGCTGTCGTAAGCGAACTGTTCGCCATTCAACGTAAGGTGGCGCCCATCATACCTAAGGAAAAGTGGTCCATGGACCATTTTGAGCACTCACGAGCCTGTACGATACAATGCCATTAAATGGTCTCTTATCTCTTGGAACTCCGCAAAGTCCAGCGGCTTGCCGGATAGCTTGGCTCCGCGTGCCAGTGATGCTTCGGCGTCTTCCGCTTTGCCTAGCACGCCTTCCGCCAAAGCGCGGTGGACGTACTGGTTGTAGTAGTCTGGGTCGCGACGCTCGAACTTCTTCCAAGCGGTTACGGAGACCTTTGCCCATTTGAGTGCCCTCGCCCGTTGGCCGCGCATTGCTAGCTCGTACGCATGCCAGCCGGCGCCGACTCCCTGGCAGTAGTAGCCTTTAGCCTCACCCGTCTTGGCGCGGGCAATGCCGAGCTTGTACTGTGCCATCCGGTTCTTGGTCTGCCAGTAGTACTCGTTCTTGATGCCGTTGAGCACGACGGGGTCAGTCTCGGCGCGGCTGCTGGCAAGCAGCTCGCGCATCATGGCGATAGACCGTCGCTTGAGTTGCTTGGCCTCCCTAGGAGGGCAGAGTTCGGCGTAGTCGCCAAGGAGCGCCGAGTACAGGTAGCAAACGGAGAAGTCGAAGGGATGCCGCTTCCAAAAGCGCTCGACTGCTTTTAGCGCTCTGCCATAATCGGCCTTGAAGATGTGGGCGACGACCTCGGACTTGATGGTCGCGCGGAGAGCTTCGGGTAGCTGGTTCGCTTTGGTGTAGGCCACGGGGAGGCTCCTTAATGCTTTCGGTTGGTTACGGCCGTGGCCGGCGTAAGTCTATGTTATCCCGCCCACTTTTGAGAAGGGGGATGGGCGGCTACCCGGCCGCGCCTGGCAGTGGCTCAAATTCCGGCCATGGCTCAAATTCCGACATAGGGGGTGACCGAAATCCGGCCGCTCCGCTGCCTGGCTCTAAGCGTATTCTATGACATTCTATCGAGCTTTAAAGTCTGACCCCCCATGGAATCCTTGTTCCGTCTGGCATACAAGTTGCTTTAGGCAACACGCAACGAGAGAGACAAAGCACAAAGCAGGCCAAGTATGCGGCACCTACGAGCAAGGCGTCATCTAAACAAAAATGCATGACGTGTTGGGCGCTTGGCCAGTGGTTGGCTGAAACGAAGCAAATTTGTGGTAAAAGGGCCCACTTCGCAGGCCCGTAACGGGCAGCACCTACATCATAAACAAGAGGGTCACCATGAAACGCGTCGCTAACAAAATCAAGATGTACCTTTCGTCCTCGCCTTTGATGGGCCGTATCTTCGTCGCTGGCATTGTAGTTGCCAAGGCCACTGTCGCTGCTGCCCACACCAACGGCAACTGAGTCCTTACTGCAAGAAGGCATTAAGGAAATTACCACTTAACCCGGAGGCAGCCTGTGGCAGAAGAAGCGAAAAGCATAATGTCCATGCAAGCAAAAATGCTTGGTGAGCAATACGTTTTGGAAATATCGCCGGCCACTGCGAAGAAAGACCAATCACCGGTCTTTCTGCTGCTTCACGGGTTTCCTGCTTGGAGTACCAAGAACTACGACATTGCCGAGACGCTGGCCCTCGAAGGTGTCTCCTCAGTGGTCGCACACCACATCGGTTTGGGCCTGAGCCAAGGCCAATTCTCCTTCAAAAGGTCGGTTGAAGAGACAGCGGCGCTCATTGCGCAGGTCCGTTCAGCCAATCCAGGGCGGCCGGTGACGGTCGTAGGGCATAGTTGGGGCGGCTTCCTCGCCTTGGCATTAGCTGAGCTGGCCGATGATATCGTAGTGCTGGCGCCTCTTACCCGTTTCCCTAAGGGCCGAGACCTTTGGAATTTGGTTGACGGCCTGTTTGAAGAATCCCCCGAGGAATGCAGTGTGTATACGCGCGAATCGCTCTTTGCAGAGTTCGAAGAGCTGGGCGCGACCTATTCATTCGATAGCATGGTTGCCAAATGTCGTGACAAGTACCTGATGGTCATCCACGGTACCCGTGACCCCGTGCTTCCAGTTAAAAACAGTGCCGAGTTTGTTGCAGCCTTAGGCTCCAAAGCTACCTATCTTGAACTTAACGACTTGCATCTGCTGGTTAACCATCGCCGCCGCCTTTTGCAGGAGCTTCGTCGCTGGGTAGCCCGGTGATAAGTTTCATCCGCAGGCTCAAGGTAATGAGGCATGTCAGGTTAGCCAGCGAAAAGGCCGAATTCTACTTCGCCAAGAACGTACGCTTCTCTCTTGGCGAAGGCGCCAGCATTGAGGTCCGTGGACGCGTAACCATCGGTTTCCCCCTGCCTGGAGCCCAGCTTGGCTATCCAGGCCATTCCGAAACGATTATTGAAATTGGCAAGAATGGACATCTGGTCCTAGAAGATGACGTCTTCATAGCCAACGGTAGCGGCGTCTATATTGGCGCTGGTGCCACCATGCGGTTCAAAGGGAACAACTTCATCGCGCACAACGCGACGCTGATATGCAAGAGCAGCATCGAGGTTGGCAAGAACTCGTCTGCTTCGTGGAACTTCACAGCAATAGATGACGACGGCCATACCTTTCACCAGCTAGACGGCCAACCTATTCAACGGGAAAGGCGCCCCCTAGTCATCGGTGACAATGTGGCTATCCATATGAACGTAGTGATTCCTCGCGGCCTGAACATTGGCGACAGTTCCATCATCGGTGCCAACACTGTCGTTAGACAAGATATTCCAGCCAATTGCCTCGCGTATTCAAAACCAGAGCTTCGAGTAAGAGAAGGCGTTACCTATGGCCTCCAGTTTATCGACAGCAGCCTCAAATAGAAAAGATGCGGTAATGCAGGCCATCTTGATGCTGTTTATGGCACTTTTTTGGGTGCCATTCCTGTTTAGCGCGTGGAACTACAAGGACGTGCCTTGGTTCCACTACCTTCTGCTAGCGCGTTGGACACTGCTGTTGGTGCCCTTGCTCGCCATCCCAGTCGCGCTTGTGCAGAAAAAGCCAATCCGTGGGTTTGAGTTTCACTACTACCTGGTGGCTATGGCGCTGCAGGCTAGCCAAGGCATGCTGGAGCCGGCTAACCAAATCGATTTCTATTCCTATACCAGCCTGCTGCTGCTTCTAAGCTCCCTGGGCTACCAAGGCACTTTTAGGCGTTGGTTTGTAGTCTATGTGCCGTTTATAGCTGTAGTTCATGTGGTGCCACTCTTTTTCAAAGACCACATATTCTTTACCTCTATTGGTATGTTCGTTGACAAGTTCACATTCAACGTGGCCTTGGCCACCTTGTCTGCGGTGATTGTGCGCATGTCGGCTAAGAAGTTTGCAGTGTTGGAAGAAAATATCCGCCTGCACCTGGAGCTGCTTGCTGAGAAGGATACCCGTTTGCAGGTAGTGGAGGAGGAACTCACCAAAGCTGCAAAGCGTATTGAGGAGGGTGCGTCAGCTGTTGCCATTGCACGTACCACCACGATGCTTGCCCACGACGTGCGCAAGCCGTTCTCGATGCTGAAGATGGCGCTCGGGATGATAGGCAGAGCGTCCGACCCAGCAGGCGTCAAGGCGGTGCTGGCCAAGATTGTGCCCGAAGTGAACAGAGCTATGGGCCAGGTGAACGGGATGCTTGAAGACCTGCTAGAGGTGGGCTCGACATCCACTCAGCTCATCCAGGAGCCCGTAAGTCCTGAGGCGCTTATCGAGCAGACGCTCGGCGAAATCTTCCGGGTGTATCCCAAGGCCGATGTTTCGATATCCTACCGCTTCGGCCATAGCCATGCCGTTAGTGTCCATGCGCAAAAGGTCGGTCGCGTGTTCAGCAACATCGTCGGCAATGCAGTGCAGGCGATGAACATGAAGGGTCAGGTTTGGTTCAATACCCGTGAGACCACCGT
>Ga0315278_10000716_pt1 | contig 28865 bp, 29 predicted proteins | sample YL17G06_0_MG_FD_203880 | JGI IMG/M metagenome (GOLD analysis project Ga0315278, IMG submission 203880) | Sediment microbial communities from Yellowstone Lake, YNP, Wyoming, USA - YL17G06_0 | ecosystem: Environmental > Aquatic > Freshwater > Lake > Sediment | place: USA: Wyoming | collected... | reverse complement strand
CGAGGAGCCCGCGCTGGCGAAGCGGTTCGCGCCCGGCTACTACGAGGCGGTTTTCCACGTCGGCGCCTTTTACCGGGCCGTCGGCATCGAGCTGCCGAAGGTGCCGTTCCTCGACGTCGTGACGTACCGCTTCGGGATCTCCGACCCGGAGCAGCACTACCACCTGCCGATGAAGGTCACGCCGTGGGGGTACTCGTGCTTCCGCGGCGGGGCGTGACCACCGCGGGCGCATGAGCCCGCCGGGCCGCCCCACGGTGTTCACGTCAAGCGCGAATCCTTGGCGCGCAGCGACAAGGTAGCCCAATCAGCCCGCCGGGCTGCCCCAGGGGCGCAACCCGAGCGCATGGCGCGAGGGTAGTCCAGTGAGGCGCCCGGATCTCGCCGCCGCCGGCGCGCTGAACGGCGTGATGGCGCTCAGCATGACAGCGGTGCTCGCCATCCCGGTCCTCGCGCCGGCAATCGCGACCGAGACCGGGCTCCCGCCATCGCTCATCGGGGCGTACTCGTTCTTCATGTGGAGCGCCGCCATACTCGCCTCGGGCGTCGCCGGGACGCTTATCGGGATGCTCGGCGCGACGCGAGTGGTGCAGCTCTCGCTCGCGTTCTGCGCAACCGGGCTCGCCGCCGGGGCGAGCGGATCGCTGGTGGCCTTCGCGCTCGCACCGCTCTACATCGGACTCGGGTGCGGTATCGAAACCCCGGCGAGCTCCGAGATCCTCGCACGCGTAACGCGGCCCGAGCGCCGCGCGTTCATCTTCTCGCTGAAGCAGACCGGCGTGCAGATTGGCGGCATCGCCGCCGGAATCGCATTCCCGGCGACGCTCGCGACGATCGGCTGGCACGGCGCGCTCGGCTGGCTCGCAGCGATCCTGTTCGCATACGCGGTCGCGCTCGAGCCGATGCGCCGGCGGCTCGACGCGCGCCACGCGCCCTCGCCTCGTGCGCGCGGCGCCGGGCCTGCGGTCGCGTACGTGCTGCGCACGCCGGCCCTGCGCACCCTTTCGATCGCCTCGTTCGCATTCCACGCGATGCAGGTGTGCCTCAACACCTTCCTCGTGACCTATCTCGTGAGCGAGCGTGACCTGTCGCTCGCGCTCGCCGGCCTCCTCCTCAGCATCGCGCAGCTAGGCGGCTTCGTCGGGCGCCTCGGCTTCGGTCTGATCGTCGGCCCGCGCCTGCCGGTCTTGCGGCTCCTCGTGACGATCGGCTTCGGTATGACCGCGTGCGCAGCGGCGCTCGGCATCGTCGCGGGTGCGCTGCACGTCGTCGCGCTCGGCGCGCTCTGCTTCCTGTTCGGCCTGACCGCCGCCGGCTGGAACGGCGTTTTCCTCGCCGAGATCGCGCGCGAGGCGCCGTCGGGCGAGATCGCGCGCGTCACCGGCGGCGTGATGGTCACCGCCTACGCGGGGCTGATCCTCGGCCCGGTGGCTTTCGCCGCGGCGGCCGCTGCGGCGACGCTGGGCGCGGGTTTCGTTGCGCTCGCCGCTGCGACGCTCGTGGGATCGATTGCGCTCGCGCGCGTACGACCCGCACCGCCCCGGACCGTATAATTCGACTCCCTTATCGGGAGTACCGCAGGGAGCACCGTCATGCCGTCGTTCGACATCACTTCCGAAGTCAACAAGGTCGAGCTCAAGAACGCCGTCGAGCAGTCGAACAAGGAGATCCAGAACCGGTTCGACTTCAAGGGATCCGATGCGCGCATCGAGCAGGCGGAGCTCACGCTCACCGTCTACGCCGATGACGACTTCAAGGTCAAGCAGGTCATGGACGTTTTCACGGGCAAGTGCGCCAAACGCGGTGTCGACGTGCGTGCGCTCGAGCCGAAGGACCTCGAGAAGATTTCCGGTAACAAGGTAAAGCAGGTCATCGAAGTCAAGAACGGCATCGAAACGGAGAAATCGAAGTCGATCGTCAAGCTGCTCAAGGACAGCAAGATGAAGGTCCAGGCCTCGATCCAGGGCCCCGCGGTGCGGATCTCCGGTGCGAAGAAGGACGATCTGCAGGCGGTTATTCAACTCGTGCGCAAGACCGTGACCGACATTCCCCTGCAATTCGGCAACTTCCGTGACTGAGCGCAGGGTCTGGCGCAGGGTCTGGCTCGAGGTCGCGCTCAACGGCCCCTGGTCGCGGGCGCGGCAACCAGGCATCCCGATCGCGGTTCGCGAGATCGTCGCCGAGGGCATCGCCAGCGCGCAGGCCGGTGCCGCGATCGTCCACGTGCACGCCTACGATGAGGCCACCGGGCGGCAGAAAGACGATCCCGATCTCTACGCCGCGATCATCGAGGGCATCCGCTCGAAGGTGGACGCGATCGTCTACCCCACTCTGCCTTTTGCAGGATCCGCCGACGCGTCGGGAGAGATGACCGCGCGATCGCGGTTCAGCGCCGTCGAGGCGCTCGCGCAACGCGGGTTGCTCGAGTGGGCGGTCGTCGACCCGGGCACGGTGAACATCAGCGACTACGGCGAGCTCGCCGCCGGCCGCGAGGGGATCGTCTACGCGAATCCGGAGTCGCACATCCGCCACGGCCTCGCGCTCGCCGCCGCGCACCGTTTCACGCCGAGCTACGCGGTGTACGAGCCGGGCTTCACGCGGCTCGGCGCGGCACTCGCGCGCGTGGTCCCGGGCGTGCCGCGGCCGGTCTATCGCTTCATGTTTTCCACCGGTTTCACGTTCGGTTTCCCGCCGGACGCGTTTGCGCTCGACGCGCATCTTGCCCTGCTCGAGCGCGAGGCGCCCGGCGCGGCCTGGATGATCGCCGGGCTGGCCGTCGACGTCCTGCCCCTCGCGTCCGCGGCGATCCATCGCGGCGGGCATCTGCGTGTCGGGCTGGAGGACGCGCCCTTCGGCTCCACGCGCACGAACGTCGCGTGGGTCGAGGAAGCAGTGCGCGCGATCCAGGCTGCCGGCGCCGAACCCGCGACCGCGTCTGACGTGCGAGCCGCGCGCGCATGACCGACGCGCCGGAGGCGCCGGCGCAGGAGATGTTCGGCGACACGCTGGCGCGCACGACGCGGCCGCCGCGCGTCGTCCCGGTCCTGATCGCGCTCAACGTCGCGGTCTTCGTCGCGCTGGCGCTCGCGGGCGCCGGCGTCCTCTCGCCGCACCCCGCGGTGCACGTCCGGTGGGGCTCGAACTTCGGGCCGCTGACCGCGGACGGCGAGTGGTGGCGCCTGCTCACCGGCGCGTTCATGCATTTCGGCGTAGTGCACCTCGCGCTCAACATGTGGGTGCTCTGGGACGCGGGCCGGCTCGCCGAGCGGCTGTTCGGCCCGGCGGCGTTCCTGTCCATCTATGCGGTCGCGGCGGTCGTCGCGAGCCTCGCAAGCGTCGCCTGGAATCCCTGGGTGAACAGCGCCGGCGCCTCGGGCGCGATCTTCGGCGTCATCGGCGCGCTCGTGGCGTACATGGCGGACCGGTCGCACGGCGTGCCCTTCGCCGTGATGCGCGCGCACCGCAACAGCCTGCTGGTGTTCGCCGCGTACTCGATCCTGTTCGGCCTGATCGCCACCGGCGTGGACAACGCCGCGCATCTCGGCGGGCTCGCAGCCGGCGTGCTGCTCGGCTGGCTCCTCGGCCGGCCGGTGTTGCCGCAGCCGCGGCGGCGCAGCACGACCCGGTGGGTGATCGCGATCGCCGCTTCGATCGTCATGGCGGTCGCGCTGGCAGCGGGCATCCGGAACACGGGGCCCGAGTACCGCGCCGGCCAGGCGTTCCGGGGCGCCCTCGACCGGTTCACGCCGGCCTCGCGCGCGCTGCTGGAGGAACGCGAGCGGCTCGGGCACGAGTTGCGCGAAGCGCAGCGCACGCCCGCGGAGGTGGCGGCGGCCCTCGAGGATCAATCGAGGAGATGGGACGCTCAACGCGAGGCGCTCGCCACCCCGAATCTGACGCCGGGCGGAACGCTCCCAGGGCTACAAACGGGGTTGGTGCGGTACGCGTCCCTGCAACGGGACCTAACGCGGCTGATGGCCGAGGTGGTTCGCGACGGACGAGGCGAGCGCGTCGCGGCCCTCAAGCAGGCGCAACAGACGCTGCGCGCGGCGGAGGCGGAGCTCGAAGCCGCGCTCCACGCCGCACGGAAAGAAACACGAGGGAAGTAACGACCCGCGCGGCGACTCAGAGCGTAGCGGCGCGCATCCGCAGCAGGCGCCACACCAGCCACACGGCCCAGGCGCCGGGCACGACCGCGATCGCGATCACGCCGGCCACGCGCGCGGCAGGCGACGCCGGCGCGTCGAGCTGCGCCCACTTTGCGATTTGTTGTCTGACCCGTTCCATGTCCACGAATACGCTGGTTTGATCGGTTCGGATTCGTCGTGGATCGTAGGCGGCGCCTTACGGAATGCGAATAGGCCGCGCGGCTTAGACCGGGTCGGCCGCAGGGCCGGGGCGTCAAATCGTGCGCGCCGTAAGGCGGGGCGCTTCAGCGCGCGAGGCCTTCGGCCCAGCGGTCGTAGAGGCGCTTGGCGACCGCGTTGAGATCGCGCACCCGCGCCTCGATCTGCTCCTCCATCTCCGCCGGCCGCTGGACCGACGGGCCGGCGACGCGGTCGGGCTCGCCCGATGAGTCCGCCGCCCACGCACGGATCATGTCGGGTGTCATCTCGACGTGGCACTGCATAGCAAGGTGCCTGCCGAAAGCGAACGCCTGATTGGCGCAGTACGCGCTGCCGGCAATCCGGGCGGCGCCCGCGGGGATCGTGAACGTCTCGCCGTGCCAATGAAAGGAGAGGAACTCCGTCACGTCGCCGAACCACCGCCGCGCCTCGGGGTCGTCGGCCACGCGGACGGGCCCCCAACCGATTTCCTTGACGGGGCTGCGGGTGACCGTGCCGCCGAGCGCCTTGGATATGAGCTGGCCGCCCAGACAATGCCCGAGAACGGGTACCTCCGCCGCCACTGCGGCGTAAATGAGCGCGAGCGTCGGTTCGATCCAGGGCAGCGCGTCGTTCACGCTCATTGGGCCGCCCATCAGCGTGATGCCTGAGAAGGCGCGCGGGTCGGACGGCACCGGCTCGCCCTCGCTGGTGCTGAAAAGTCGCCACGGGATACCCCGGGCGTCGAGGTAGGCGGAAAAATACCCTGGACCCTCGGTCGGGCTGTGTCGGAAGATGGCGACGGGTTTCATTGGCCGGGTGCACAGGTGAGGCAGGCGAATTCTATTGCGATCCTGATATTGGCCCTCGCGGCCGCTGGAACGGCGGCAGCGGCCGGCGTGAACGTCGTGGGACTGTTCGGGAACAAGGCGGTCGTCTCGATCGACGGCGGCCAGCCGCGCACGCTCGGCGTCGGCCAGAAGACCGCCGAGGGCGTCGCGCTCGTGGCGGTCGACCGCGAGAGCGCCATCTTCGAGATCGACGGCAAACGCCGGACGCTGAAGATGGGCCAGGCCTACTCCGGGCGCGCGAGCAGCGGCGGCAATCAGCGCACCGTCCTCAAGGCCGACGGCCAGGGACACTTCCTCGCCGACGGGCAGGTGAACGGCGCGGCGGTCCGCTTCCTCGTGGACACGGGCGCGACCCTGATCGCCCTGCCCGCCGCCGATGCGAAGCGGATGGGCATCAGCTACGTCAACGCGCCGCGCGGTGTGGTGAGCACGGCGAACGGCAGCGCCGCCGCCTACAAGGTGAAGCTGGACACCGTCCGCCTCGGCGACATCACGATCAATAACGTGGACGCGGTGGTGATCGAGGGCGGGCTGACGATCCCGCTGCTCGGCATGAGCTTCCTCAACCGCACCGAAATGATGCGCGAGGGCGAGACCATGGTCCTCGTGAAGCGCTTCTAGAAGTTTCTGCGCGTGAGCAGGAGCGTGTCGCCGGCGCGCCGCATGTCCACGCCGTTCAGGAAGCTCATGCCGATCAGCGTGATCGGCAGCTGTTCCCGTCCGCCCTCCATGACCACCGCGTCGACGTTGTGGAGCGTGACGTCCCCGACCCGCACGGACGCCAGAGTTACGCGGTAGGCGGTCTTCGGACCGCCCGCAGTCGCGATCTGGATGCGCGCGAGCCCCGCATAGCCGACGCCGAGCCGCCGCGCCTCGTCGCTCGACATGGCGACCGACGTCGCGCCGGTGTCGATGATCGCGCGCGTCTCGACGCCATTGACGAAAGCGGGCGTGACGAACTGGCCGCGCGCGTCGGCCTTCAGCTCCGCCACCGCGACCGTCGATTGGCCGAGCCTGAGCGTCAGCGGCTTGCCGTCGACTTCGACCACCGCCTGGGTGCGATCGGCACTGACCAGGCGCACGCCCTCGGGCGAGGTCTGCCCCCCGCGCAGGCTGCGCACGGCCGACCCGTTCACGAGAAGCTGCGCGCGGTCGTGCTCCAGCGACATGACCATAACGGTCGTCGCCTGCGCAGAGGCCGCGGCGAGCAGGCCGACCGCGGCGGCGACCATGCGCCGGGCGGTGCGCCCGGCACTCACACGCGGGTCTTGTCGCGCTCGATGAGCGCGTAGGCGGAGTGGTTGTGGATGGACTCGAAGTTCTCGGACTCGACGACGTACCCCTCGATGCGCTCGTCGGCGTTCAGCCGTGCGGCGACATCGCGCACCATGTCCTCGACGAACTTCGGGTTGTCGTAGGCGCGCTCGGTGACGAATTTCTCGTCGGGACGCTTGAGCAGTCCGTAGAGCTGGCACGACGCCTCGTCCTCGGCATAGCCGATCAGGTCCTCGATCCAGACGAAGCCCGTGGTGCGCGCCTTGATCGTCACGTGCGAGCGCTGGTTGTGCGCGCCGTAATCGGAGATCTCCTTCGAGCACGGGCACAGGCTGGTCACCGGCACGACCACCTTCATCGTGAACGACTGCCGCCCGCGCTCGATCTCGCCGACGAAGGTCACTTCATAGTCGATCAGGCTTTGCACGCCGGACACCGGCGCCGCCTTGTTGACGAAGTACGGGAACGTCATCTCGACGTGCCCGACCTCGGCCTCGAGACGCTCGACCATCTCGCGCAGCATCGCCTTGAAGCTGTCGATCGAGATCTCGCGCTCGTGCGCGTTGAGGATCTCGACGAAGCGCGACATGTGCGTGCCCTTGAAGTGGTGCGGCAGGCCGACGTACATGTTGAAAGTCGCGATCGTGTGCTGCACGCCGCCGCCCTTCTCCGCCACCTTGATCGGGTGGCGGATGGCTTTGATCCCCACCTTGTCGATGGCGAGCCGGCGCGTATCGGCCGAGGACTGCACGTCCGGAATCGACGGGCTGACGCCGGGATCGCGGAGGTTCATGGACACCTTTCGCCGTGCCGCTAGCACGGAATGTGGACTGGCGGGATTCTAGCACCCGCTGGGACGCGCTTTCCTCACCGCAAACAGTGCTTTAATCGCGGGTCGGCACGCCACCGCGATCGCGCAGGAGCCCGCATGAACCGCAGCACGCACCGCATCCTGACCACGCACGTGGGAAGCCTGCCGCGCCCACGCGAGCTCCTGCAGATGACCCTCGCGCGGGACCGGGGGGAGCCCTACGACGAACGCGCGTACGAAGCGCGCCTCGGGCAGGCGGTCGCAGAGGTCGTCGGCACGCAGGCACGCGTCGGCCTGGACGTGATCGACGACGGCGAGTTCGGCAAGGCGAGCTTCATGCATTACGTGAATCAGCGGCTCTCCGGGTTCGCGCCGGGTGTCGGCTCGCGCGCGGGAAATCCGTTCGCCAACTCGCGCGAGTTCCAGGCTTTTCCCGAGTACTACGCGTCGGTCGGGCTCGGTACGTCGGGCCCGGCGGCCCAGGCACCCCACATGACCTGCACGGGTCCGATTGCCTACCAGGGGCATGCCGAGTTGCAGCGGGACATTGCGAACCTGAAGGCGGCGCTCGCGCAGGTCGGTGTGGAGGAAGCCTTCATGCCCGCCGTCTCGCCGTCCAACGTCGAGGAATGGCAGCGCAACGCCTTCTACGAGTCCACCGACGAGTTCGTGCTTGCGATCGCCGAGGCGATGCGCGAGGAGTACAAGGCGATCGTGGATGCGGGCCTCGTGCTGCAGATCGACGACCCGCGACTCGTGACCTACTACAACGTCACGCCGGGCGCGAGCGTGGCCGACTGCCGGAAATGGGCCGAGGGTCGCGTCGAGGTGCTGAACCATGCGCTCCGCGGCCTGCCGCGCGACCGCATCCGCTTCCACACGTGCTACGGCATCAACATCGGCCCGCGCGTGCACGACATGGACCTGAAGGACATCGTCGACCTGATGCTCAAGGTCAACGCCGGCGCGTATTCGTTCGAGGCCGCGAATCCGCGCCACGAGCACGAGTGGCGCGTGTGGCGCGAGCTCAAGCTGCCCGAAGACACGGTGCTCATTCCCGGCGTGATCACCCACTCGAACGTGATGGTGGAGCACCCGGAGACGGTCGCCGACCGGATCGTGCGCTTTGCCGAGGTCGCAGGCCGCGAGAACGTGATCGCCGGCGTCGATTGCGGCTTCGGCACGTTCGCCGGTTCCGAGGAGATCCAGGAGCGCATCGTGTGGGCGAAATTCGACGCGCTCGCGAACGGTGCCCGGCTGGCGAGCCGGCGGCTCTGGGGCCGCGCCGCCGGCTGACCGCTGACGTGCGCTACGCCGCGCGAACGCTCGCCGACGGCGCGAGCGTAGCGAGGCGCGCGCGCACGCTCGCGAGGACGCCGTCGCCGTCGAGGCCGACCGACGCGAGGAGCTGATTCTGGTCGCCGTGATCGATGAAGCGGTCCGGCAGACCGAGGTGTAGGAGCGGGACCACAATCCCCTGCGCAGCGAGGCTCTCGGCCACAGCGCTGCCGGCACCGCCCATCACCACGTTTTCCTCCAGCGTTACGAGGAGCGCGTGCGTGCGCGCGAGCTGCGCAACGAGCGCATCGTCCAGCGGTTTGACGAAGCGCATGTTGACCACCGTCGCGTCAACCTCCGTTGCGGCGTCGAGCGCGGTCTTGAGCAGCGTGCCGAAGGCCAGGATCGCGACGCGCCGCCCTTCGCGGCGCACCTCGGCCTTGCCGATCGGCAGCGCGCGCATCTCCTTCTCGATCGCGACTCCAGGTCCGGAGCCGCGCGGATAACGCACCGCCGCGGGCGTGTCGAGCATGAAGCCGGTATAGAGCATCTGCCGGCATTCGTTCTCGTCCGACGGCGTCATCACCGTGATATTCGGCAGGCAGCGCAAGTACGAGAGGTCGAAAGCGCCGTGATGGGTCGCCCCGTCCGCACCCACCAGGCCGGCACGGTCCAGCGCGAACAGGACGGGCAGGTTCTGGATCTGCACGTCGTGCACGAGCTGGTCGTATGCGCGCTGCAGGAACGTCGAGTAGATCGCGACGACCGGCTTCATCCCGTCGCACGCGAGCCCGGCGGCGAAGGTGACCGCGTGCTGCTCGGCGATGCCGACGTCGAAGTAGCGATCCGGATACTGCGCCGCGAACTTGAGCAGGCCCGAGCCCTCGCGCATCGCCGGCGTGATCCCGACCAGGCGCCGGTCCTGCGCCGCCATGTCGCACAGCCAGTCGCCGAAGATCTGCGTGTAAGTGGGCTTGCCCCCGCTTTTCCCGCCGACGATGCCGGCGCCTGCATCGAACTTCGAGACGCCGTGATAGAGGACCGGGTCGGCCTCGGCAAGCTTGTAGCCCTGCCCCTTGCGCGTGACGATGTGCAGGAACTGCGGGCCCTTCAGCTCTTTCAGATTGCGCAGCGTCGGGAGCAACGAGTCGAGGTCATGGCCGTCGATCGGGCCGATATAGTTGAATCCGAACTCCTCGAACAGCGTCGAGGGCACGACCATGCCCTTCGCGTGCTCCTCGACCTTCTTTGCGAGCTCCCACAGGGGCGGCACGTTCGAGAGGACGCGCTCGGCGGCCTTGCGTGCGGCAGAATAGAAGCGCCCCGAGACCAGGCGCGCGAGGTAGCGGTTCATCCCGCCCACCGCGGGCGAGATCGACATGTCGTTGTCGTTCAGGATGACGAGCAGGTCGCAGTCGGCGACACCGGCGTTGTTCATCGCCTCGAACGCCATGCCGGCCGACATCGCGCCGTCCCCGATCACCGCGATCGCGCGACGGCTCTCGCCCTTCTGCTTGGCCGCGATCGCCATGCCGAGCGCCGCGCTGATCGAGGTGCTCGAGTGCGCCGTACCGAACGTGTCGTAGGCGGACTCGCTCCGGCGCGGGAACCCGGAGACGCCGCCGGCCATGCGCAGCTTCGCCATCCCCTCGCGGCGACCGGTGAGGATCTTGTGCGGATAGGTCTGGTGCCCGACGTCCCAGACGATGCGATCCTCGGGTGTGTTGAACACGTAGTGGAGCGCGATCGTCAACTCGACGGTGCCGAGATTCGACGACAGGTGCCCGCCCGTCCTGCTGACCGACTCGAGCAGGAACGCGCGCAGTTCGTCCGCGAGCTGGCCGAGCTGCCGGCGGTCGAGCCGGCGCAGATCGGCGGGATCGTTGATCGTATTGAGGAGGTCGTAGGTCACGAAAGCCGCGAAACCGGGAACGGGGAACAGGAGGAAACCGTCGCGGGATTGTAACGCTTCCCGCTTCCCGCTTTCCGCTTGCCGCTTGCCGCTTGCCGCTTGCCGCTTGCCCCTTCCCTCGCTAGAACTCCCGCATGACGATGAAATCCGCGAGATCGCCCAGCCGGGCCGCGCGCGCACCGAAGTCCGCGAGCCCCTTGTGGGCATCACGACGCAGCTCCTGGGCGAGCTCCCGCGCCCGTGCGGCGCCCAGGAGCGAGACATAGGTCGGCTTGTTCCGCGCGGCGTCCTTCCCGGCGGTCTTGCCGAGCGTCGCGGTCGAAGCTTCCGCGTCGAGCACGTCGTCGACGACCTGGAACGCGAGGCCGACGCACTGCGCGTAATGATCGAGCCGCGCGAGCTCGCCCGCGCCGAGCGCGCCGCAGCGCGCACCGAGTGTGACCGACGCGCGGATCAGCGCCCCCGTCTTCATGATGTGCATCAGCTCGAGCTCGGGCAGCGTCATCGGCGTGCCGACCGCCGCCAGGTCGATCGCCTGACCGCCGGCCATGCCGCGCGTCCCGCTGGCCACCGCGAGCGTGCGCAGCATCTCGACCTGCGCAACGGGGTCGTCGGTGAGCCGCGGCGCGGCGAGCGCTTCAAACGCGGCCGATTGCAGGCCATCGCCGACGAGGAGCGCGGTCGCCGCGTCGAACTCGACGTGGACCGTCGGCTTGCCCCGCCGCAGCACGTCGTCGTCCATGCACGGCATGTCATCGTGCACGAGCGAATAGGCGTGGATCAGCTCGACCGCGCAAGCGACCGCGTCGAGCCGCTCCGGCGCCGCGCCCGCAGCCTCGCCCGCCGCGAACGCGAGCAGCGGTCGTACGCGCTTCCCGCCGCCGAGCACCGCGTAGCGCATCGCGGCGTGCAAGCGGCGCGGCTCGTGATCGGCGCTCGGCAGGCAGCGCTCGAGGGCGGCCTCGACCCGCGACTGGATGCCCGCCTTCCAGTCGCGGAACTCAGGCCGGGGAGTGGTCAACGGGAAAGACCTTGAGCGCTTCGTCCTCGAGGACGCGCACCTGCTGCTGGGCCTGCGCGAGCGCGGCCTGGCAGTAGCGCGCGAGCTCGAGCCCGCGCTTGTGGGCGGCAAGCGACTGCTCGAGCGTGAGGCTGCCCGACTCGAGGCTGGCGACGAACGACTCGAGCTCCTTCAGCGCCGCCTCGAAGCTCGCGGGGGCGTCCGCGCTTCTTGCAGGATCATCCGCGGCGGCGTTCTTCTTCGCCATAACGTCAACCCGCGACGCCGGCGCGCGCGAGCATGGCGTGCAGAAGCACGTTGCAGCCCGCGGCGATGTCCGCCGGTGACGCGTCCTCGATCTCGTTGTGGCTGATGCCGTCCTTGCACGGCACGAAGATCATCGCGGCTGGCGCGACGCGTGCGACGTACACGGCATCGTGCCCCGCGCCGCTGACGATCTCCAGGTGCGGGTAGCCGAACGCCTGCGCACCGGCCCGGACCGCGGCGACGCACTCGAGATCGAAGTGGCACGGCGGGAAGTACACGACCTCCTCCGCCTTGACCTCGACATTGCACTCGGCACCGACGCAGACGCACGCGGTGCGCAGGGCCACCTCCATCACCCGGAGGCCATCGTCAGTCGGGTGGCGGAAATCGACCGAAAACTTCACCTCGCCGGGAACCACGTTGCGCGAGTTCGGCGCGACCTGCATGAACCCCACCGTGCCGCGGCCGTGCGGCGCCTGCTCGTGCGCGATTCGATTCACCGCGACGACGAGCTTCGAGGCGGCAAGCAGGGCGTCCTTGCGGAGCGGCATGGGCGTCGGGCCGGCGTGCGCGTTCATGCCGGTCACGGTCACGTCGTACCAGCGCTGCCCGAGCGCGCCCATGACCACACCGATCGTGTTCTTCGTGTCCTCCAGGATCGGCCCCTGCTCGATATGCGCCTCGAAGTACGCGCCGACCGGCGTGCCGGTCGGCGCGGTGCCGGCGTAGCCGATGCGCTGCAGCTCGTCGCCGACGGATTTGCCCTCGACGTCGGTGCGTGCGAGCGCGTAGTCGAGCGGGAACACGCCGGCGAACACGCCGGAGCCCATCATGACCGGCGTGTAGCGTGTGCCCTCCTCGTTGGTCCACACCGCGACCTCGATCGGGGCATCGGTCTGCACGCCGTGGTCGTTCAGCGTGCGCACGACCTCCAGGCCCGCGAGCACGCCGTAGTTGCCGTCGAACTTGCCGCCCGAGGGCTGCGTGTCGATGTGACTGCCGGCCACGACCGGCGGCCGCTGCGGATCGCGGCCGGCGCGTTGGCCGAAAAGGTTGCCGATCGGATCCACGCGCACTTCCAGCCCGGCCGCCTTGAACCAGCCCACCACGCGGTCGCGGCCCTGCCGGTCGAGGTCGGTGAGCGTGATCCGGCGCACGCCGCCGAGTGGCGTCGCGCCGATCTGCGCGAGGTCCATGAGCGACTGCCAGAGGCGGTCCGCGTCGATCTTCAGGCCGGCGCCGACGCGTGGGGCGCCTGTTGCGACGTCATTCATGCGTTCCTCCGTTTGAATTCACACCACGCGGGGGCCAGGTGGGGAAGGGAAGGGTTCCAACCCTTCCCTCTGCCCCTCGTGCTCCGCGATTCCTGAGAAACTGCCACCCTCTAACGTGTGGCGCGGATCGCCTTGCGCAGGTCGTCCGCCATCTTCGCGATCTCGGCTTCGGTGGAAATGAATGGCGGGCCGACCGCGATGGTGTCGCCGGTGAAGCGCGGCAGCTGCCCGAGCGCGAGCGCGTGCTCGAAGACACGGAACGCGCGCAGGCCGGGCTGGTCGGCGACCGGCTCCAGGTCGATCGCTGCGGCGAGGCCGCAGTTGCGGATGTCGAGCACGCCAGGCTCGCCCTTGAGCGAGTGCATCGCGTCCTCCAGCACCGGCTCCAGGGCGCGCACGCGCGCGAACACGCCTTCCTCCTCGAGGATGTCGAGCGTCGCGTGTGCCGCGGCGACCGCCATCGGGTGGCCGGAATAGGTGTAGCCGTGGAAGAACTCGACGGTGTGCTCCGGCCCGGTCATGAACGCCTCGTAGATTTCCTTCCGGACGATCACGCCGCCGAGCGGGACGACGCCGTTGTTGACGCCCTTCGCGAACGTGATCATGTCGGGCACGACTCCGAAGCGGTCGGCGCCGAACGCCGCGCCCATGCGCCCGAACCCGGTGATGACCTCGTCAAAGATGAGGAGGATGCCGTGCTGCGTGCAGAGCTCGCGCAGCTTCTGGAGATAGCCGACCGGCGGCACGATCACCCCGGCCGAGCCCTGCATCGGCTCGACGATGACCGCGGCAATCGTGGACGCGTCGTGCAGCGCGACGATTCGGCCGAGCTCGTCGGCGAGGTGCGCGCCCCATTTTGGCATGCCGCGCGAGAACGCCATCTCCGCCGCGCTATAGGTATGCGGTAGATGGTCGACGCCGAGCAGCTGCGCCGACGGGAACATCTTGCGGTTCGCGACCATCCCGCCGACCGAGATGCCGCCGAACCCGACGCCGTGATACCCGCGCTCGCGGCCGATGAAGCGGGTGCGCGCGGCCTCGCCTTTCATGCGGTGATACCCGAGCGCGATCTTGAGCGCGGTGTCGACCGATTCCGAGCCGGAGTTGACGAAGAACACGTGATCGAGCCCCGCGGGAGCCATCGACGCGATGCGCTCGGCGAGCCGGAAGGTGCCCGGATAGCCCATCTGGAACGCCGGGCTGTAGTCCATCGTCTCGAACTGACGCTTGAGCGCGGCGCCGATGCGCGGATGCGCGTGCCCGAGCCCGACGCACCAGAGCCCGGACAGGCAGTCGAACAGCCGGTCGCCCTCGACGGTCCAGTAGTACGCGCCGTCGGCGCGCGCGAGCAGACGGTGCGACGGGTGCTGCTTGAAATACCGATTGTGCGAAAAGGGCATCCAGTACGGGTCGAGGTTGGCGGCGACCTCGGACATGCCTTTGGCGACTATTTCGTTCATGGCGGCTCTCCGGGAATGTGCAATTATCGCTCAGCCTGGGCGATGACAGGGGCGGATCGCGGGGCTATATTCGGTCGCACCGCAACGGAGCGCCCATGCCCTTCACGACCCTGGTCGACACCGACACCCTCGCCCGTCACCTCGACGATCCGTCGTGGGTGGTGTTCGACTGTCGCCACGATCTCGCGCGCCCGGACTGGGGCGCAACCGAGTACGCGAAGGCGCACCTCCCGGGGGCGCGCTTCCTGCACCTCGACCGCGACCTGTCCGCGCCGCTGACTGGCAAGAACGGCCGTCATCCGCTGCCGGACCCGCAGGCGCTCGCGGCGAGGCTCGGTGCGGCGGGCGTGGGCCCCGCGACGCAGGCCGTCGTGTACGACGCACAGGGGAGCGTATACGCCGCACGCGCGTGGTGGTGCCTCCGCTGGCTCGGCCACGACGCCGTGGCGGTGCTCGACGGCGGCTGGGGCCAGTGGCTCAAGGAGGATCGTCCCGAGACCGCGGCCGTGTCGACGCCGACGCCCGCGAATTTCACTCCGCGCGTCCGTCCGCTCGACGTCGATGCGGCTTTCGTCCTCGCGCACCTTCGCGACCCCGCGTTAAAGGTAGTTGATGCGCGCGCCAACGACCGCTATCGCGGCGAGAACGAAACGCTCGACCCGGTCGCCGGACACATTCCGGGCTCGGTCAATCGCGTGTTCAAGGAAAACCTCGACACTGCGGGCCGCTTCAAGGCGGCCGCGCAGCTGCGCGCGGAGTGGGAGGCGCTGCTCGCGGGCCTCGCGCCCGGGCAGGTGGTTCACAGCTGCGGCTCGGGCGTGACCGCCGCCCACAACCTGTTCGCGATGGAGCTCGCCGGCCTCGCCGGCAGCCGGCTCTACGGCGGCTCGTGGAGCGAATGGGTGGCCGATCCGTCGCGTCCGGTCGCCGTCGGGCCGACGCCCTAGCGCGCTACCCTGGTGGACGCTCTCCTCGCCGACGCCGTCCTCGTCGTCCACTTCGCTTTCGTCCTGTTCGTCGTCGGCGGGTTCGCGCTGATCGTCGCCGGCGCCGCGCTCGGCTGGCGCTGGGTGCGCAACCGGGCGTTCCGCTACGCACACGTCGCGGCGATCGTGTCCGTCGCGGCAGAGGCGCTCGTCGGCGTCATGTGCCCGCTCACCGTCTGGGAGCATGTCCTGCGCCGGACCTCGCCGGAGGGCCCGAGCTTCGTTGCCCGCTGGGTGGGCCGGCTGCTGTACTACGACCTGCCCGAATGGGCGTTCACGACCGGCTATGTCGTGTTCGCAAGTGCGGTAGCGGTCACACTTTGGCTCATCCCGCCGGGGGGGGACCGCTCCCGCGAGGGGCTATGATGACGGCATTCGAGGCCCGACCCAGAAGGCCCCGCGCACCAGAGCGAGTCCTTCGGCTCCGCCGCCCCGTCCAAGCACTGCTCGCATGCGCATTCTCGTCATCGACGACTCCGCCGAGTTCCGCGACCAGGTCGCGCGCTGGCTCGCGGGCGCGATGCCCGACGCCGAGCTGACGCGCTGGGACCCGGTCGCGCAGGGCAAGCCGTCGGTCGGCTTCGACTGGCGCCGCTACGACGCCATGCTGCTCGACGACACGCCCGGGCCCGGCATCGACGGCCTCGCCTGGCTGCGCGAGTTCCGCCTCGAGGGACGCGTCCCGCCGACGCTGGTGCTGTCCGACGCCGGTGGCGAGGATATGGCGGTAAAGGCGGTCAAGGCCGGCGCGGCCGATTACCTCCGCAAGACCGACATCTCGCCGGTGAAGCTCGCGATGGCAATCAAGGAGGCGGTGCTCGAGTCCACGGCAGTCTCGCGCGACGTCGACCGCCTGCGCATGACGCAGAGCATCCAGGTCAGCCTCGTCGGACAGCCTGCGGGCAACGTCGGCGTCGTCGCGACGGGGTACCGGGTCCTACGGCACATCGGCGAAGGCGGCATGTCGCGCGTGTATCTCGCGGAGCGCGAGGACGACGGGCTGCAACTCGTGCTGAAGATGCTCGACCCGCGCCTGGCCCGCGACCCGGCCTCGCGCGCGCGCTTTGTGCGCGAGTACAAGATCATCCAGCGCATCCAGAACGAGCACGTCGTGATGATCTTCGACCAGGGGTTCGCCTCCGACACCCCGTGGCTCGCGATGGAATACTTCCCGGGCGGCGACCTGCAGGCGCGCATCCGCAAGGGGATCAGCTCGATGGGCGCGCTCAAGATCCTCGTGCAGATGGCCGAAGCGCTCGACGCGGTCCACTCGGCCGGCGTCGTGCACCGGGACCTCAAGCCGCAGAACATCATGTTCCGCGAGAACCTCCGCCTGGCGATTCTCGACTTCGGCCTGGCGCGCGAGCTCGACGCGACCTCCACGCTCACGCAGAAGGGCATGGTGATGGCCACGCCTCTCTACATGAGTCCCGAGCAGTGTCTCGGTCACCCACACGACGAGCGCGGCGACCTGTACTCCACCGGCGTGATCCTCTACGAGATGCTGACCGGCCAGCACATGTACGAGGGCGACAACGCCCCGCAGCTCGCCTACCAGCACGTCCATGGCCAGCCCCCGAAGCTGCCGAAGCGGCTGGCGGGCTACCAGTCCTTGCTCGATCGGCTCGTGGCCAAGCGGCCCGACGACCGCTTCCAGTCGGCGCGCGAACTGTTCAGCTACATCGCTCATTGACCGCGCGCCTCGCACGGCACCCGATCGGCGCGCTGCCCCCCTCACCCTGCCCTCTCCCCAAAGTTCGGGGGAAAGGGCCTACGCCCCCCAAAGCTATACTTGGCGCCGCCATGGAAACCCAGTACCTGCAATTGATGCGCCACGTGCTGGAGCGCGGCCATCGCAAGGCCGATCGGACGCTCACCGGCACGCTCTCCACCTTCGGCTGGCAGATGCGTTTTGATCTGCGCGCGAGCTTTCCGCTGCTCACCACCAAGAAGCTGCACTTCAAGTCGATCGCCTACGAGCTCTTGTGGTTCCTGCGCGGCGAGACGAACGTCCGCTGGCTGCAGGAGCACGGCGTGACGATCTGGGACGAGTGGGCCGACGAGCGCGGCGAGCTCGGCCCGGTGTACGGCTATCAGTGGCGCCACTGGCCGGCGCGCGACGCCGACGACCCGCGCGCCGAGATCGACCAGATCGCACGGCTGGTCGAGTCCATCCGGCACAACCCGGACTCCCGCCGGCACATCGTCACCGCATGGAACCCGGCCGACGTGGACCGCATGGCACTCCCGCCGTGCCACGCGTTCTTCCAGTTCTACGTCGCGGGCGGTGAGCTCTCGTGCCAGCTCTACCAGCGCAGCGCCGACATTTTCCTCGGCGTGCCGTTCAACATCGCCTCGTACTCGCTGCTCACGCTGATGGTCGCGCAAGTGACGGGCCTCAAGCCGGGCGAGTTCGTGCACACCCTGGGCGACGCGCATCTGTATGTGAATCACCTCGAGCAGGCGCGCGAGCAGCTCACGCGGTCCCCGCGGCCGTTCCCTCGCATTCGCCTCAACCCCGCGGTGCAGGACCTCCTCGCGTTCAAGTACGAGGACTTCACGCTCGAAGCCTACGAACCGCATCCGGGCATCAAGGCGCCCATCGCGGTCTAGCCCCCCCGCGAGGGCCGGGGGGGATCTACAAGGGGGTCCACCCCCTTGTTCGTCCATGGGGGATATGCGAGGGGAGTCTCCCATTGTTCGTATGAAAACCTAGGCTTTTTTGCGTGCAACGCGCGCAAAAAAAAGCCCGCGGGGAGGGATGCGGGCTTGAAATGGAGAGCTCTTGGGTAATGCATCGCTCGGAGGAGCTCTCCCGGGGAGGACGTGATGAAGGTGTTGTCCGGGGCGCACCGGGCGCCCGATGAAAGGTCGATGCGGACTCCGCGTTCGTTCGGCTAGTTCTCTCTGACCACCGCGCCTGCGGCGATGCGAACCCGGTCGCCGACGCCGACCGAAGGCGGGGTGGGCTGCGCAAGGGTTCGGTACGAACCATCCACCATTCGGACGGTGACGCGGTACGAGGCACGGGCACCCGCCGGCCGCGGTCCCTCGCCGGCCGCAGCCGGGTCGCCGCGCACCTCGAAGATGCGCACCGCGGCAACGACGCCGCAGGTCGCACACGCCGCCCTGCCGGGATCTGCCGCGTCGCGGTCCGCCGCGTGCGCCGACTGCACGGCGGGGTTAACGAGGGTCTGCGCACGCACGGCCGAGAGCCCCACGCCCAGCGCCACGATCCCCGTGACGCCGACGACCAGTGCCGATCTCGTGACCGCCACCGACCACACCCGGGCACGCGGCGTCCCGGTGGTCATCGCGCGGCGCGTTCCTGAGGTGCCATGACGCCGGCATCGCAACCTGCGTGCCAGGAATACGAATCGCAGACGGATCAAAGCGATGGATGCGAACACCCGAGGAATCGAACACCCCGCATGCGCCGCGCTGTCGCCGCAGCCCGACGCCGCCGGCGTTACGCGCCGCGACGCGTCTGTGGATCAGTCACTTAGCGGTGTCGCCGCGCGCCGACACGCAGTGACACGCAGTGACACGCGGTGACACGCGGTGACACGCGGCGGGGCAGGCTCAATTCGGCTTCTTGGGCCGGCAGTAGTCAAATCCATCGCTCCAGCCGACCATATAGGGTCCATCGCCTTTGGGTCGGCCCGACGCGTCGTTCGCGCGCGCTGCCGCGCATCCGTCGCCGAACCCGCGCCGGAACTCGGGCGGAAAGCCGGAGAGGTTGATCGAGTCGGCGACCGATTGCGGCCGGTCGGCGCCGGGGCGGAGCGGCTCCTGTGTGCCCGCGCAGGCAGCAAGGAGCACTGGGAGCAAGGGGAGCAGGAAGAAGATGCGCATTGGAGAAGCGTCCGGGCGTGAATGTCGGTTTCTGGGTGATGGGTGCGCGCCGTGATGCTCCGAGTTCCCGAACCGCGGCGCCCGCGCCCCACTGTCTGGCGCCGACGACAAGTCACCGGCCGCTCAGCTCGCGGCGCTCCGCTCCGCTTTCGCGCCCTTGAACATCGATGCCTGGAGCTGGTGCCGGTCGAGGAGCTTGTAGAACTCGGTGCGGTTGCGCTGTGCGAGCCGCGCGGCCTGGGTGACGTTGCCTGCCGTGATCCGCAGGATCCGGATCAGGTAGTCGCGCTCGAAGGCGCGCTTCGCCTCGTCGAGCGGGGTCAGGCCCGACGGCTCGCTCTTGAGCGCCGCGGCCACCGACGCCGCCGGAACGACCGGGGAGGTCGCCAGCGCCACCGCCTGCTCGACGACGTTCGAAAGCTGGCGCACGTTGCCCGGCCAAGGCGCGCCGAGCAGCATCTCCATCGCCTCCGGCGCGAAAGCGCGCACGTCCTTCGAGTAACGCGCGGCGGTGGTGGTGAGGAAGTGGCGCGCGAGCGGCACGATGTCCTCCGGCCGCTGCGAGAGCGGCGGGATCGCGAGCGAGACGACGTTTAACCGGTAGTAGAGATCCTCGCGGAACTCGCCGCTCGCGACCCGCTCCTCGAGGTTGCGGTGCGTCGCCGAGATGATGCGCACGTCCACCGCCACCGACTGCGACGACCCGACGGGCCGCACTTCGCGCTCCTGGAGCGCGCGCAGGAGCTTCGACTGTAGCGCGATCGGCATGTCGCCGATCTCGTCGAGGAACACGGTGCCGCCCTCGGCGGACTGGAACAGCCCCTTGTGGTCGTAGATCGCGCCGGTGAAGGCGCCCTTGCGGTGTCCGAACAGCTCCGACTCGAGCAGCGCCTCGGGAATCGCCGCGCAGTTCACCGCGACGAACGGCGCGGCGCGGCGCCGGCTCGCCTTGTGGATCGAGCGCGCCAGGAGTTCCTTGCCGGTGCCGCTCGCGCCGTGAATCAGCACGCTCGCGTCCGACTGCGCGACGAGCTTCGCCTGCGCGAGCAGGCTCTCCATCTGCGGACTCGCAGTGACCAGCGCGGCGCGCCAGTCCTCGGCCTCGCCAGGCGCCGCGCCCGTCGAGGACAGCTTCAGCGCCTGCTCGACCTGGGCGAGCAAATCCTTGCCCTCGAACGGCTTAGGCAGGAAGCCGAACACCCCCCGCCGGGTCGCATCCACCGCGTCGGGGATCGTCCCGTGCGCGGTGAGGATGATCACCGGCAGCGCCGGCGCGGTCTTCTGGATGGCCTCGAACAGCGCGAGGCCGTCCATGCCGCCCATCTTGAGGTCGGTCACTACGACGTCGGGCCGGGACACCGCCAGCACGGCGAGCGCCTTCTCGCCGCTCTCGGCCGCATGCACCGCGTAGCCCGCGGCCTCGAGCCGCAGCGCGAGGAGCTTCAGGAGATCGGGATCGTCGTCGACGACGAGGACGGTTTTTCGGGTCATGGCTTCTTCGGTTGCGACGGCTGCCCGCGCTCGATGATCGAGCGTTCGACCGCGCGCAGCTGGTCGAGTTGCTCCTTGAGTTGGTCGGCGCGCTTTTGCACCTTCACGCGCTCCGCGACCTGTGCATGGACGACGCCCGCGAGCGCCTTCAGCGCGCCGGATCCGCCCGCCACCGGCTCAAGCAAGGACAGTGCCCGCGCGTCGTCCTGGGTCGCGGCGCCGGGCAATGCATAGAGCATCCCGAGCTTGACGCGGCTGTAGTTGGAACGGTCGCGATTGAAGGCCTGGGTCGCGGCGCCGAGTTCCTTGCGCTGCTCGTCGGCGCCGAGCTGCAACACGCGCTGCGCGCCCGCGAGGATCTCCGCCGCCTGCCGGGACTCCTCGTCCTCGGCGGTCGGGACGGGCCGCGGCGCCGGCGGCGCTGGAGCCGGTACGGAAGTGGTCGCCGGGGGCGCAACCCCGCGGACCGGCGCGGGCGACTGCTCGATCTGCGCGCAGCCTGCCGCCAGCAATGCGATCACGACGACGCGTCGGCCCATTTCCCCTCCCCCGGTGGGCCGCCCTGCGACACCACGACGCGAAAGCGCCCGCCCGGCCCGTCCCCGACTTCGATCGTACCGCCGTGCGCCACAACGAGCTCGCGCGCGATCGCCAGGCCGAGCCCGCTCCCCTTCACCCGCCCGCTGGACGGCCGTGCGCCCTGAAAGAACCAGTCGAACAGCTTGTCGCGGTCGTCCGGTGCGACGCCCGGCCCCTGGTCGGAGACCTCGATCGAGACGTCCGACTCGCCGGGCATCACCACGACGCGGACGGTGTCCCCTTCGGGCGAGAACTTGATCGCGTTCGACACAAGATTGTCGATCACCACCCGCAGCTTCTCCTCGTCGACCACCGCCACGGCGGGCAGCGCGTGGAGCGCGATCGTCACCGAGCGCCCGCCGGCGTCGAGCTTGTGCGTGTCGATCACCGCGCGCGCTACGTCCGCGAGATCGACGCGCGCGAGCGTGAGGTGCCCGACGCTCGCCACCGCGCGTTGATAGTTGAGCAGGTCCTCGATCAGCCGCTGCAGGTGCGCGCTGTTCGACTGCAGGATCGTGACGATCTCGCGCTGCGCCGGCGTGACCGGCCCCGCGGCGCCGTCGGCGAGCAGCTCGGAGCCTTCGCGCAGCGCCGTCAGCGGCGTCTTCAGCTCGTGCGACACGTGGCGCAGGAATCGCACCTTCTGCTCCTCAAGCGCGGCCAGCCGCCGCCGCAGCCAGTCGAGCCGCTCGCCGAGGAACTCCAGGTCGGTCGGTCCCTGCACGCGCACGCCGGCGGTGAAGTCCGCGGCGCCGAGCCGGCGGATCGCGCGATCGAGCTGCCGGATGGGCCGCGCGATCAGGAACGCGAAGACGGCGGCGATCGCCAGGCCGAGCGGGAACGCGGCGAGCAGTTGCACGAGGAGCGAGCGCTGCGCCAGCGCCGCCGCCTCGCGCATGCGCCCGATCTCGCGGTCGATCAGCAGGCCGGACTCGCTCAGCACGGACTTAGCCAAGCCAGAAAGGTCGACGTAACCCTCGACGAGCCGCTGGCGCTCGGCCGCCTGCCCGGGCCGGCGCTCGAGCAGCTCGTAGAGCGCCTGCTCCTTGTCGATCGTGCGATTCAGCTCCGCGAGCTGCAGGTCGTCGAGCGGGAGCAGCGACAGCTCGCTCGTCGTGCGCTTGAAGCTCGTGCGGATCTTCTCGTAGTCGTCGAGCAGCCCGGCGTCGTCCAGGATCACGTACTGCCGCACGACGCGCTCCATCGATAGCACCTGCTCCATCAGCAGGCGCGACCCGCGCGCCGACTGCGCTGCCTGATCGACCACGCTCTCGCTCATTCCGGCGAGCCGCTGCACCGAGAACGCGGCGTTGATCAGCGCGACCACGAGCGGCGCCGAAACGACGACGAACCCCAGCAGCAGCAGCTTGAGGAACGACTTGGGGTAGTAGAAGTTCGCGAGCTTCAACGGGACGGCCGATATAATCACCCGCTGCGATCATACCGTCGTCATAGATAACCCGGGCGCTGTGCCGGGCACGACTCGCCGACATGCCCCTCGTCTCCCTCATCGTGGCCGCCGCCGCCAACGGCGTCATCGGCCGCGACAACCGGATGCCCTGGCATCTCCCCGAAGATCTGGCGCACTTCAAGCGCCTGACGCTCGGGCACCCGGTGGTGATGGGGCGCAAGACCTACGCGTCGGTCCTCGCTGCGCTCGGCAAGCCACTGCCGGGGCGGACGAACATCGTCGTCACGCGACAAGCGGGGTTCGCCGCGCCCGGTTGCATCGTGGCGGCGTCGCTCGACGCGGCGCTCGCGGCTGCGCGCGCAGCCGAAGAAATCTTCGTGATCGGCGGCGCGGAGATCTATCGCCTCGCCCTGGAGCGCGCCGACCGGGTGTATCTGACGCGGATCGATGCCGCGTTCGAGGGCGACGCGACGTTCCCGGCGCTCGATCCTGCGCTCTGGCGCGAGGCGGAACGCGAGAACCATCCGCCCGCGGGCGACTGCACGCTCGGCTTCGCCTTTCTGCGGTACGACCGAGTCCGCTAAGGAAACTCTGATTAAAGGGGCCACAGCCCCCTTAACGATCCCCCAGTCCCGGTGAACCAGTCCGCCATAGCGGATTTCTTCAGACCTTCCCTAACCGCCCTGCGCCTCGCGACCCGAAGGCCGCATCTCCGGCGTGTCGGGCTTGCCGGCGAGGTGGATCAGCGTCTGCAGCCCGAGCGCGCACACGGTCGAGCGGCCGTGCTTCAACGCCGCGACCTCGAACTCGCAGATCGTCAGCGTGCGGCCCGTCTTCTTCACGCGCGCGCTCGCCACGAGCCGCTCGCCGTCGGCGGGGGCCACCAGGTTGATCTTGTACTCGACGGTGAGGATCGAGCTGTCCGCGGGAAAGAGCGTGAACGCAGCGTAGCCCGCGGCGGAGTCCGCGATCATCGCGGTCATCCCGCCGTGGATGAAGCCGTGCTGCTGGGTGAGATCGGCCCGGAAGGGCAGCTCGATCACGACGCGCCCGGGCTCGACCGTCTTGAGCTCCGCCCCGATCAGCTTCATCGCCGCCTGCCGCGCGAAGCTCGCGCGCACGCGGGACTCGAAATCGGGGTCGACGGGGTGAAACTTCATCGCTAGATGCGCGGCAGCGTCACGCCCTGTTGACCCTGATACTTCCCGCCGCGGTCGCGGTACGAGGTCTCGCAGACCTCGTCGGCCCCGATGAAGATCACCTGCGCCACGCCCTCGTTCGCGTAGATCCGGGCGGGCAGCGGTGTGGTGTTCGAGAACTCGAGCGTCACGTGCCCTTCCCACTCCGGCTCGAGCGGTGTCACGTTCACGATGATCCCGCAGCGCGCGTAGGTCGACTTGCCCAGGCAGATCGTGAGGACGTCGCGCGGGATGCGGAAGTATTCGACAGTGCGCGCGAGCGCGAACGAGTTGGGCGGGATGATGCAGTAGTCGCCCTTCACGTCGACGAAGCTCCTCTCGTCGAAGTTCTTGGGATCAACGATCGTCGAGTTTAGGTTGGTGAAGAGCTTGAATTCGCTCGAGCAGCGGATGTCGTAGCCGTAGCTTGATGTGCCGAACGACACCACGCGCTGACCGTTGACCTCGCGCACGAGCTCGGGCTCGAACGGCTCGATCATGCGGTGCTCGCGCGCCATGCGGCGGATCCATTTATCGGATTTGATGGACATGGGAAGAGAGAATTGAACGGAGACGAGAGGGCGCGAGTGTACCCCCGGCAACCGCATGGGGAACAGAACCTCGATCACATCCGGCCGCCCCGGGCGGCGCTCACACCGCTCGCACAGCGACGCCGCCAGGTGGCCAGGATTGAGCGTCGCGGCCTTTCCGCGACGCTCCAATCAGGCCCGGAAAACCCCTCGCACTCAGGGATGCTCTAAGTGTTTTGAACGACGATGCTCGGAAACTTCCCCGACATGTCCCGCTGCAAGTCCCCGATCTTCACCGCCACCCGCCGCGCGATCTGCCGGTAGATCTCGGCGACTCGGCCGTCGGGATCGGCCACCACGGTCGGCTTGCCGCTGTCGGCGTGCTCGCGGATCTTGATGTCGAGCGGCAGGGCCCCGAGGAACTCGGTGCTGTAGTCCTTGCACATCTTTTCCGCACCGCCGGAGCCGAAGATGGTCTCCTCGTGACCGCACTTCGAGCAGATGTGGATCGACATGTTCTCGACGATGCCGAGGATCGGGATGCCGACCTTCTCGAACATTTTGAGCCCCTTGCGCGCGTCGATCAGCGCGATGTCCTGGGGCGTCGTGACGATGATCGCGCCGGTGACCGGCACCTTCTGCGCGAGCGTGAGCTGGATGTCGCCGGTGCCGGGCGGGAGATCGACCACAAGGTAGTCGAGGTCGCGCCACTTGGTGTCCTTCAGCAGCTGCTCGAGCGCCTGCGTCACCATCGGGCCGCGCCAGACCATTGGCGTATCGACGTCGATCAGGAAGCCGATCGAGCTCGCCTGGATGCCGTGCCCGGTCATCGGCTCGAGGGTCTTGCCGTCGGTGGACTCGGGCCGGCCGGTGATCCCGAGCATCGTCGGCTGCGAGGGGCCGTAGATGTCGGCGTCCAGCATGCCGACGGATGCGCCCTCCGCCGCCAAGGCGAGCGCAATGTTGACCGCGGTGGTGGACTTGCCGACGCCGCCCTTGCCGGAGGCCACTGCGATGATGTTCTTCACGCCCGGGATGAGCTTCACGCCGCGCTGCGCGACGTGCGTCGCGATCTTGCACGTGACGTTCACCGTGACGCCACCGACTCCCGGCAGCGCGCGCAGCCGCGCCGCAACTTGCTTGCGCATCGGCTCGAGCTGCGTCTTCGCCGGGTAGGCGAGCTCGACGTCGACCGACACGTCGTTGCCGGAGACCGCGATCTTGCGCGCCGATTTCGTGGCGACGAGGTCCTTGCCGGTATTGGGATCGACGATCTCGGCCAGCGCGGCCTTGACGTCCTGTTCGGTGACGGGCATGACGGACTCCTCGGCGTGCGCGCGAGACCCGCGCGCACGATGAATGGGGCGCCAGTCTAACAAACCGACTCCGGGGCCGTAACCCCGCTAAAATCAGGGCTTTAGAAAAACACCCCCCATGCCCCGCCGCCTGTTCGTCACCACTGCCCTGCCGTACGCGAACGGCTCGTTCCACATCGGCCACATCATGGAGTACATCCAGGCCGACACTTGGGTGCGGTTTCAGCGGATGCAGGGGCACGAGGTGCACTTCGTCTGCGCCGACGACGCGCACGGCGCGCCGATCATGCTCAAGGCCCAGGCTGAGGGCGTGACGCCGCAGGCGCTGATCGCCCGGATCGCCGCGGAGCGGCCCCGCTACCTCGAGGGCTTCCACGTCTCCTTCGACCACTGGCATTCCACCGACTCGCCCGAGAACGTCGAGCTGTCGCAGGACATCTACCGCCGGCTCCAGCGCGCCGGGCTCGTCTACACGCGCTCAGTCGAGCAGTTCTACGACCCGGTGAAAGGGATGTTCCTCGCCGACCGCTACATCAAGGGCGAGTGCCCGAACTGCGGCGCAGCCGACCAGTACGGCGACGCGTGCGAGAACTGCAGCACGGTCTACTCGCCCACCGATCTGAAGGATCCGTACTCGACGCTCTCCGGCGCGCGCCCGGTGCTCAAGTCCTCCGAGCACTTCTTCTTCCGGCTGTCCGACCCGAAGTGCGTGGCGTTCCTGAAATCGTGGACGCAGAACGGCCGGCTTCAGCCGCAGGTCGCGAACAAGGCGCGCGAATGGCTCGAGGGCGCAGGGGACAAGGCGCTCGCCGACTGGGACATCTCGCGCGATGCGCCGTACTTCGGCATCCCGATCCCCGACGCCCCGGGCAAGTACTTCTACGTCTGGCTCGACGCGCCGATCGGGTATCTCGCCTCGCTCAAGAACTACTTTGACACCGGGAAGGCGCGTGCCAGGGGCGAGAACCGCAGCTTCACCGAGTTCCTGTCCGCCGGCGACACCGAGCAGATCCACTTCATCGGCAAGGACATCATCTACTTCCACACGCTGTTCTGGCCGGCGATGCTCAAGTTCGCAGGCCACCCCTACCGCGTGCCGGACCACGTGTACGTGCACGGCTTCATCACGGTGTCGGGCGAGAAGATGTCCAAGTCGCGCGGCACCGGAATCAGCCCGCTGCGCTACCTCGAGGTCGGACTGGATGCGGAGTGGCTGCGCTACTACATCGCCGCCAAGCTGAGCGCGAACGTCGAGGACGTCGACTTCAACCCCGACGACTTCGTGGCACGGGTGAACTCGGACCTCGTCGGCAAGTACGTGAACATCGCCAGTCGTTGCGCGGGGTTTCTCAGCAAGCGTTTCGAAGGCCGTATCGGGAGCGGAGAGTTTGCGGAGCAGCGTGTGGCCGCGCTTTCCGAGTTTTCTGCTGCCGCCCCGACTATTGGGGAGCAATATGAAGCACGCGAGTTCGGAAAAGCCCTACGGCAGGTGATGGTCCTGGCGGACATCGCAAACCAATACGTCGATCGCCACCAGCCTTGGGAGCTCGCGAAGAAGCCCGAGCAGTCTCAGTTTCTGCAGCACGTGTGCTCCACGGCGCTCGACATGTTCCGGCTGCTGACGCTCTACCTGAAGCCGGTCATGCCGAAGGTCGCCGCCGACGTGGAGTCGTTCCTCGGCGTCCAGCCGCTCGCTTGGCACGATGCGGGGACGCTCCTGCCGGCCGGCCACCCCATCAAGCCCTATCGGCACCTCATGACCCGAATCGACCCGCAGCAGGTCCAGGCACTGTTCGATACGGAGAGCACGCCCGCGGCGCCCGCGCCCCAGAAGCACGCCGAGCATCAGGAGCGGGTCGCTGCCAAAGCCGCCGGCACGGCCCCCCTCTCCCCTAGCCCCTCTCCCGCGCGGGGAGAGGGGCACGTTGCGTCGGCGCAAGCGCCGACCATATCGATTGACGATTTCGCGAAGCTCGACCTGCGGGTGGCGAGAATCGTCGCCGCCGACGCGGTGGAGGGTGCGGACAAGCTGCTGAAGCTGACGCTCGACGTGGGCGGGTCCACGCGCACCGTGTTCGCCGGCATCAAGTCCGCCTACGACCCGGCACAGCTCGTCGGCCGTCACGCCGTCGTCGTCGCGAACCTCGCGCCGCGCAAGATGCGCTTCGGCACTTCGGAAGGGATGGTCCTCGCAGCGAGCTGGGACGCGCCCAAACAGCCGGGCGCAAGCGCCGACGGCCCGGGCCTCTTCCTCGTGTCGCCCGACTCCGGCGCCGAGCCGGGCATGCGCGTCAAGTGACGCGCCGCGGTTCGGTGCCGCCCATGACCGAGCCGACCGGCAGCACCGCGACCGCGACCGCGAGCGTCGTCTGCGTCGCACTCGCGGATTTTTTTCACCGCCCCGTCGCAGAGCAGGCGCGCCTCAAGGCGCGCCTCGAAGGTCTGATCGCACGCGCGATCGAACCGCTCGCCGACGCGGACCGGATCGTGGCGGACACAGCGGACGGCGCCGCGCTGATCGTCCTCGCTCCGCCCGTCAATGCGCTCCTGCTCGCACGCCGCACGCGCCGCGCCGCGCGCGAGGGAGGCGAGCCGCTCCCCGTCCGCGTCGGAATCAGCCACGGGCCGATCGGCGTCTCGACCGACGCGTCCGGCGAAGTGCAGCTAATCGGGGATGGGATCGCCGCCGGGGCGAGCATCACGCCGTTCGCGGAGCCGGGCCAGGTGATCGCCTCGCGCGCATTTCGCGACGCGCTCGCGGCGGGCGACGAAGAGCGCGCCGCACGGCTGCGTCCTGCCGGCACCGTCACCGACGCGAGTCTCCGGGCGCACGAGTTGTTCGCGTTCGCGCCCGCTGCCGACACCGATCCGACCGAGGTCGCAGCACCGCCGCGGCGGCGACTGCTCCTCGCCGCAGGCTTGAGCATTGCCGGCCTGCTGGGCGCCGGTCTGATCGTGCGCGGCTTGCGCCAGGCCGCTGCACGCGCGAAGCGCCCGGGCACGATCGCGCTCGCGATCACCCCGTGGGGTGAGGTGCGCGTGGACGGCGAGGCGCGGGGCCGCAGCCCG